>Ga0310120_10000236_pt1 | contig 46197 bp, 36 predicted proteins | sample CB27_AW_983_MG_FD_203506 | JGI IMG/M metagenome (GOLD analysis project Ga0310120, IMG submission 203506) | Marine microbial communities from Western Arctic Ocean, Canada - CB27_AW_983 | ecosystem: Environmental > Aquatic > Marine > Oceanic | place: Canada: Western Arctic Ocean | collected...
AAAGAGGATTCTATTCTTCCGTCCCAGTTGAGCCTCTCGAACCGCAAGAGCCATCGTCAACGAGGAGAAGAGAAGCACCATCGTGTTGGTGGCTCCCCAGCGCTTGTCGAGGAAGTGGTGTCCCCATTCGAAGAGTTCCGGATGGTTGGACTTGTAGACGGTGTAGAAGCAGAAGAGGCCGCCGAAGAGGAGCACCTCCGTGGCCAGGAAGAGCCACATCCCGAGTTTCCCTGCCTCGAACTGTTGCTTCATCGTATCGAAGTGGTGTGCCTGGTACGGGGAGTGGCCATGACCATCATCATGACCATCATCATGACCATCATGGTGAGCGTCAGTGGGTTGCTTCTGCGGGTCTGAATCCGCTGGATTTTCGTCGTCGCTCATCGATTCTCCCGTCATTCTGAAGCCCTGGCCAACTCCTGGGTGTCGTAGTTACCAGTGGAGGGGTTGTACTCCAGATGCTCGAAGTCATACGGATCGGTGGCATCCGGCACATCATGAAAGTTCAACAGAGGAGGTGGAGAAGTTGTGTGCCATTCGAGGCTATTACCACCCCAGGGATTTCTCGGGGCCTTCTTGCCGGACGCCAGTGACTGGATCAGGTAATACGCGGTCAGGAAGAAGCCCGCTGCCATGATGTAGGAACCGACGGTGGAAAGCTGGTGGTAAATTTCGAACTTGTCTGCGTAGGTGTAGTAACGCCGCGGCATGCCCAGTGAACCCATGACAAATTGTGGAATGAACGTGAGGTTGAAGCCGATGAAGACCAACCCACAGGCGATTCTTCCAAGAAACTCACTGAACATCTTGCCGGTCATCTTGGGCCACCAGTGGTGCAGGCCACCGATGAATGCGATGAGACCACTTCCCATCATCACGTAGTGGAAATGTGCCACCACGAAATAGGTGTCATGAATGTGGGTGTCGATGCTGAGCACAGCGCAGAAGAGACCCGTCAATCCGCCGATGGTGAACAGGAAGATGAAGGAAAGCCCGTACAGCATCGATGTATTGAGGGAAATCGCGCCCTTGTACATCGTAGCGATCCAGTTGAATACCTTGATGGCAGAGGGGATTCCAACCGAGAAAGTGATTCCGCTGAAGATGATGTTCATGGTGGTCGACTGCCCACTGATGAACATATGGTGTCCCCAGACAAGGAACGAGAAGATCGCAATTGCCACCGAAGAGAAAGCGATGTAGGTGTAACCAAAAATCCGCTTATGGCTGTGGACGGCGATCAACTCACTGACGATACCCATCGGCGGCACGATCATGATGTAGACCGCCGGGTGACTGTAAAACCAGAAGAAGTGCTGGAAGAGCACCGGGTCGCCACCATTTCGTGGATCGAAGATTCCGATCCCGAGAGTCCTTTCGAGGATCAGTAGCAACAAGGTGATTCCGAGAACAGGAGTGGCCAGTACCTGCATCACTGCCGTCGAGTAGGTTGCCCACAAAAACAGAGGCATCTTGAACCAGGTCATCCCGCGTGGCCGCATCTTGTGGATCGTCACGATGAAGTTGAGACCGGTGAAGATGCTGGAGAACCCGAGTATGAACACACCTACCAGCGCAGGAATCACTGCCGTCCCCGACTCCGCGCTGTAGGGTGTATAGAAGGTCCAACCTGTATCAAGCCCACCGGAGAAGAGTACATAGATGAAGAAAATCGCCCCGATCACCCAGAGGTAAAAGGAACCCAGATTCAATCTCGGGAATGCGACATCCTTGGCTCCCAGCAACAGCGGCAACACGAAGTTGCCGAGCGCCGCCGGCACCCCCGGGATGATCACCAGGAACACCATGATGGCGCCATGAGTGGTGAACCATTTATTGTAGAGATCCGCCTGAGCCTCGGCAGTATCGGCGAACAACGGTGTGATCAGAGCCAGAGGTGAAAACAACTCGGTCCTGAGGAGCAGAGCAAATACTCCGCCGAGCAAGAACATGAACAGGACACCGATGAGGTACATGACCCCGATGCGCTTGTGGTCGAGCGTGAACGCCCAGGAGGCGATCGTCTTCGTCACGGTGAGATAACTGGGGCCACTGTGCTCCTCAGGAGCAACCACATGCGGCTCCGACGCTATCTCTGCATCGGACTGAGCGTCCATTTCAGGCTGACTCATTCTAGTTCTCCTTCCGGGGATTTTCTGTCGCCCCGGAGTTCTGTCCCAAGGACTTGATGTACTCTGTGACCCACAGGATTTCCTTATCGGTGAGTTTCACTACCGGCATCTGCGGTGGGTATCCATCTGCGACCCGGTTCATTGGAAATCGGATCGAATCTTCGATGTATGCTTCATCTGCGATCAACTCGCCAGCTGTTCCTATGGAGGTGAATTTCCGCATCGATCCGAACATGCCTTTCCAAGACGGACCGACCTTTTTCGTTCCGTCGATACTGTGGCACGAGATACACCCTCGCCGCTTCCAGACGATCTTGCCGTTCTCATCGAAGGGCAGCGTCTCGTCATAGGAACCGGCAATTTCGAGCCATTTCTCGTACTCCTCGACCGTTTCGTGGACCACGACCTTGGTATGCATCTGCGAGTGACCCTGCCCACAGTACTCCGCACAATAGAGGTCGTAGATCCCCGCTTCGTTGGCGATGAACCACAACTTCCCGGTCCTGCCAGGAACACAGTCCTTCTTGACGCGAAACGCAGGGATGTAGAAGGAGTGCAGCACATCCGCGGCCATCACGGTGATGTCGATGGGCACTCCCATCGGAACATGAAGGCCTGCTTTTTCGAGGATCTTGTCCTCCTCTGCTGCCGCCTGTTCACTCGTGAACTCACCAGACCTGACCTTTGCTCTCACGGCGTTGAAGTCATCGGACATTCCAGGAACGTTCGCTCCATTGGAAGCGTAGGAGAAGTTCCAGGCCCATTTCTGCGCCTCTGCCACGATCGAGATGCCATCGGCGGGAGGCGTTTGCATCGCCACATATCCTCGATATCCATACCAGAACATCATCAGTGAAAGAATCAGTGGGATTCCGGTCCAGACCACCTCGAGCAGCAGGTGATGGTCATTATGACTCTGAGCATGGGCCCCCTTTGGAGCTCGATACTTCCACATGAAGATCGCAAGCAGAGCGGTGATCAGTACGAGAAAGAAGATGGAGACCCAGTAGACGAAGTAGAAGTCCCAGTCGACCGGCCCTGCGAAATTGGACACCGGCGCAGGAAGCCAGAAGCTCGGTTTACTCTGGGCCAGGATCGCCATCAGTGGATTCATGACTGCAACTGCTCTCTCCGTGGATCCGAAGGTTTATCCGTTTCACCACGCTGGGGTCCTTTTCGCCACAATCGGAGCAGGAAGACACTCAATCCGAGGACTGCGAGTATCCCTCCCAGGCGCATCACCTTGAGAGCGGCAGGACCGTATTGAGCCTTGGTTGGATCGTAAACAAAACAGGTCAGGACAAAATCGTCGAGCCAGTTGCCGACCTTGCCATCGGAAGCCTCGACCAGTGCCAGTCGGAGAGTCTGGGGATCGTATTCGATTCCCTTGATCGTCTGGGTCAGCACCGCATCTGGGCTGATGATGAAGATCCCAGCGCCGTGGGCGTACTCGTTATTGTAGTCATTCCAGCGGTACTCGAACCCGACAGAGTCGGCGATGGCCCTGAGCGAGGGTTCCTGACCTGTCACGAAATGCCACCCGTCACGGGCATTGGACACAGCGGCTCCAGAAAGTACTGCCGATTCCTCCAGCGCCTTGACCAGCAACGACTCTCGGTTTCTGGCATCTCTTGCAGAATCTCGCGGGTCAATGCTGAGTGTGATCACATCGAAATCGATGCCGATCTCGAGGCCACACTGCGCAACAGATTCCACCAGGCCTTCAACAACAAGATTGCAGAGCATCGGGCAGGAGAAATAGACCGGATTCAGAATCACCGGACGACCTGATTGGAACAGTTTGCCGAATGTTGTCTGTTCTCCCGATTCGCGGCGGATGATTTGATCGAGAGGCAATTGCTCGCCCAATTGATCATGAATCGTCAGGCCTTCGATGGATTTGAGCACTGGATCGAGGTCCTGATTGTAATTGAGTCCCGGAGACACTGATGGAGTCTGCCCCGTCAGAGTCGCAGACATCAACAGAGCGAGCAGGACCGATGCTGACGATGCACCACCCGGCGTCAGCCGGCTAGCGCCCATCACGATCTGAATCAGTCTGCCGATCCGCATCTCCACGAACTCCTTCTTATTGCTCCGAATTCCCGTACCTCTTCAGCACCTTTTCACGGCCCTGCTCGAGGGGAATGGAAACCCTGTTGTTGTCGATATCTGTCCATGTATAGGTCTCAAGTTGCTGCACCTGCTTGTTCTTCACCTGATGGAGCCAGCGACTCTCCGCCTGGATCGACCTGTCAAACACATTGAGTTTTTCCATGTCGGAGAGGTAAACCAGCAAGTAGACGGAGAAGAGCAGAACCACCGCAAAAATGGCTCCCCCGTACCAGGTAGGAATCGCACTCGGGTCATCCCCGGAGCCGAGAAGATCCTTGGACCTGTCTGTCACTGTCTGACTCATCTCTGACTCCTTTCCAGTCGACCCAAAATCATGCGTTCTCGAACGCCAGCGACTCCGCCATTCTCGGATCCTTCTCGGCAATCAGCGAATGCCCCCGAAGCGACAGAGCCAGCCCGATGATGAAGAGTCCACCCATTCCGATCGGAATCATGATATCCACCATCTTGAACGGGAATTCAGTGCCGTTGGAGATCTGTGGCATCACGAGGTAGTACATATCTGCCCAGTGCATCGCGAGTACCCACATCGCTCCAAAAGCAATCGTTGCTCGCTTGCGTTTGATGTGCCTCGACAACAGGAACAAGAACGGCACGAAGAAATGCCCCACCACCATCATCCAGCCCCAGAATCCCCACATCCAGACACTCTGACGCCGTACGAACCAGATCGTCTCTTCAGGAATATTCGCGTACCAGTAGAGCATGTACTGACTGAACGCGATGTAGGCCCAGAAGATGGTGAAGGCGAACATCATCTTGCCGATATCTTGCATGTGGTCATCGGAGATGGCTCTGGTCAGCCGGCCGTTGGCCTGCAGCCAGACCACGATCAGAGCCAGCAGCGCATGAAAAGAGAGTACGCAGCCAGCGAAGATGTAGACCCCGAAGATGGTACTGAACCAGTGCGCATCGAGGCTCATCAGCAGATCGTATCCTGCGAAGGTGATACTCAGCGCAAAGAGAGCCACTCCAAGGGGACTGATCCGGCTCAGTCTACTGCTGCGCTGCACATCCCCGTCGCGGTCCTGGGCCACCGATGAACGGTGGTAACTCCAGGCAAACACTATCCAGATGAAGAAGTACACGCCCATGCGGATCAAGAACCAGTTGTAATCCAGATACGATGACTTCACCGAAATGATCTCGTCGCCGGGATCTGGATGCACCCATTTGTAGAGAGCTCCCATCGGCCCTGGCATCACGAGCGGGCAGAAGATCAGAGCCATCAACACGACATTTCTTGAGACTCCCTCTGCCAACCTTCTCACCACTGCACTCCATCCAGCGTTGGTGATGTGGTGGACCAGCACGAAGAAGAGGCCCCCGAGTGTCATGGTGAGAAAGAAACAAGCGCTCACCAGGTACGGGTGCCAGATGCTCCACTCTGTATTGAAACCATGGGTCGGGCCGTGATGAACTGCGGCAGCATCGGACGCACCATCCGTGGCTCCATGCCCATCGTCTGCAGCGGGCACTCCATGGCCATCGGTGGTGGCTGCCTGCTGCTGGGACTGGTGGCCCTGTCCGGAGTCACCCGACTCGAAAGCCCCTTCCAGGGATCCGAGCACGACAGTGCCAACGATGCCGATCACCGCCATCACCGCCCCGAGCGCAATCAGTTTGCCGGAGAGACTACCGAGAGTGCGGTTCTCGGTGCTGAGATCGACGGTTGAACCGTGTCCCATCGCGCCTACCTCCCCTGCCGGGAATCACTCCCGGTTTCTTTGTTCGGCTCGGCACCGTCATCACCATCGCCAAGGAGCACCTTCTCGCGAAGCAGTCGTTCTCTGTCTGCTTGCGGGATCTCGGCGATGTCGATCGATTGACTCAGTTGCAGTGCCTTGACGTGGGCAACGATGGCCCAGCGATCCTGCGGAGAGATCTGTGACCGGTATCCTGGCATCGTGTTGATCCCGTACCCGGTGATGTTGAAGATCTCTCCGATCGGGTGGGCCAGTCCTTTTTCAGATGACAGGTCGGAAACGAGCCAGGCCCCGTACTCGGAAACTTCTGCGCGGCGGCTCACCATTCCATCTCCATGGCCCGACATCCCGTGACAGGGAATACAGTAGATGTTGAAGCGAGCCTCACCCCTGGCCAGCAACTCCGAGTTGACCTGCACATCGTCAGGAAACTCCGTCGCCCACTCGCCATCGATGGTGCCCCACGTGAAATGTTCATCCAGAGAGAGTTCCCCGCGTGCCACGGTTCCTGGAACAGGTAACCGCATCGATCTGCCGTCAGCGAAGAGTGGATTGGCACTCTGCGCCTTGAATTTTTGCTGCTGGTCCATGTCGTAGAAGACGTGGAGCCTGGTCTGCCGAGAAGTCGCGTAACGAGTCTTCGCCACCAGCATCGGAGGAACCAGCAGTGCCAGATTTACCAGGATGATCATTGCTATGATCCACCCCGGGACACTGGTTTCGCGCGTGGGTAATGCCATGGCGCTACTCCTCGATCACTTCCACGGCGCTGGCGCCGAGTTCTTGCAGAAGCCTGGAGTTGGAGTCGATGTCGAACTGACGATCACGGCCATCGATGCTGATGAAGAATCGATCTGCAGTTGCACGACGGAAGCGATCGCTGCGGAAATGAGGTCGGTAGAGACGAGGCAAACCGTTGAGAAGCAACATTCCCCCAAATGAGGCGAATGCACTGAACAGGATGGTCATCTCGAATGCGACCGGGATACTCGCAGGGATGCTGAAAAATGGCTTTCCACTGATCAGAAACGGATAATCGATGGCGTTCATCCAGCCCTGCATCAGCAAGCCACCGGAGAAGCCGATGAATCCTCCGCAGAGGACGATCCAGGGCAGCAGCGTTGGCTTGACCCCCATCGCTGCGTCGAGGCCGTGAACCGGATAGGGAGTATGGCAATCCCACAACTTGAAGCCCTTGTCCCGTACACCTGCGGCCGCTTCCATCAGTCCATCGGCAGTGGCGAACTCTGCCAGCATCAAGACTGGCTTTGGATCGATGGCCGTCTCTGCCGTGATCGTCTCGACGCCGTTTGAACTGTTCATCTGTGATTCCATCTCTGCTCCCCCCTACGATTCTGCGGCGGGTTTCGCCGCCGATTCAGGGGAAGGCTGCTGATGGGCACGCGCCTTCGCATGTGCCTGTTCTGCGAGCACCCCCCTCACCTCGCTCATGGCGATGAAGGGAAGGAATCTGCAGAACAATGCGAACAAGGTAAAGAAGAGTCCGAATGCACCGAGCAAGATCATCACATCCGCGAGCTTTGGACTGTAATAGTCCCACGCGCTGGTCGTGAATTCATTTGCAAGACTTGTCACCGTGATGACGAAGCGTTCGAACCACATGCCTATATTCACGAAGATGCTGACGACGAACATCACCCAGATATTGGTCCTCATTTTCTTGAACCAGAAGATCTGAGGCGACAGCACATTGCAGGAAACCATGATCCAGTAGGCCCAGGCGTACTGGCCGAAGGCTCTGTTGATGAAGGCGAATTTCTCCACCTTCACACCTCCATACCAGGCCATGAAGAATTCCTGAGAGTATGCGTATCCGACCAGCAGGCCGGTGAGCATGATGATCTTGTTCATGTTTTCGAGGTGCTTGAGAGTGATCACATCCTTGAGCCCGAAGAACTGTCGTGCAGGCACGAGCAACGTCATCACCATCGCGAATCCACTGAAGATGGCTCCCGCAACAAAATAGGGCGGGAAGATCGTCGTGTGCCACCCGGGAATCTGCGAGACCGCGAAGTCGAAGGACACCACGGAGTGCACCGACAGCACCAGCGGAGTGGCCAGAGCTGCCAGCAGCAGATAGGAACGCTCGTAGACATGCCACTGGCGATTGGAACCGGTCCAACCGAGCGAAAGAGCGCCATAGGCCACCTTGCGCACGGTATGCTTCGCCCGATCCCGGAGCGTTGCGAGGTCCGGGATCATTCCCATGTACCAGAACAACAACGAGACGGTGAAGTAGGTTCCGACGGCAAATACATCCCACACCAATGGACTGCGGAAGTTGGGCCACAACTCCATCTGGTTCGGCAATGGAAACATCCAGTATGCGAACCAGGCGCGCCCGACATGGATCCCCGGGAACATCCCTGCGCAGATCACGGCAAAGATGGTCATCGCCTCTGCAGCGCGGTTGATGGATGTGCGCCACTTCTGCCTGAAGAGGAACAGGATCGCAGAGATCAGCGTCCCCGCGTGGCCGATTCCTACCCAGAACACGAAGTTCACGATGGCATATCCCCAGCCAACGGGATTGTTGACACCCCAGGTCCCCACTCCCCAGAAGATCAGGAATGGAATGAATACTCCGAGTAATCCCAGCACCGAGAATGCCAGCAGAAAGAAGCCCCACCAGCCTAACGTGGGCTTGTTCTCGACGATCCCGCACACCTTGTCGGTGATGGTCGTGTTGTCATTGTCTCCGGTGATGAGCGGGGTACGGCTATCTGGAGAGTACGCCGTGTTATCGATTTCTGGGCTCTCGGCGCCCCCGGTCAATTCGGGTCTGACGATCGGACTCAGCATTTCGAGGAGTCGCTTCATGTCAGTTACCCCTCATCCAGAATCGAGTTGTTGCGCAGTTTGGCAAGGAAACTGGTTCGCGGTTTGACATTCAACTCGGCGAGCATCTTGTAAGCGCGATGCGACTTCTGAGTACGAGAAACTTGACTATCCGGGTCAGCGAGATCGCCAAAGGTGATCGCATGTGTCGGACAGGATTGCGCACACGCTGGCAGCACATCCCCATCGACCATCTCTCGATCCTCATTCTTGGCCTTGATCTTCGAACTATTGATCCGTTGAACACAATAGGTGCACTTCTCCATCACCCCCCGTGCTCTGATGGTGACTTCAGGGTTGTACCCCATCTGCTCCGTCGCACTGGGATTCTTGGTGTTGTTGAAGTAGTTGAATCGGCGCACCTTGTACGGGCAGTTGTTGCTGCAATACCGGGTGCCGATGCAACGATTGTAGACCATGTCATTGAGGCCCTCTTCATTGTGAACGGTCGCCGCCACCGGGCAGACCTGTTCACAGGGCGCATTTTCACACATGTTGCAGGTGAGAGGTTGGTGTACCACCTCCGGATTATCGACATCCTCGCCCCGGAAGTAGCGATCGATGCGTATCCAGTGCATCTCGCGACCGTAGGCGACCTCATCCTTGCCCACCACAGCGATGTTGTTCTCCGCCTGACACGCAACCACGCAGGCACTACACCCGGTGCAGAGATTCAGGTCGATCGACATCGCCCAGCGGTGACTGGTGTACTCGTGTTCCTTCCAGGGACTCTTCAGATCAGGGTGGTGAGGTCCCGCGGCAGTGACTTGCTTTTCGACATCGCCGGCATCCGGAGTGAAATTGCAATCCGCAACACGCACATATTCGCCCGCTCGGCGTTGCTCCTCGTTGAACTCGAGGTCTCCCATGAATTCGTCGGGGCGTATCGGATTGTGATCCTGGGTCGTGGCCAGTTCGTATGTTCCTCCCGAGCGAGCCACGCTCACCGAGGCAAAACCTGCCCTCAATGCAGCCGCGTTGCGAAGCCGATAGGTATCGAAGCCAACCCCATCGGCGATCTGGTAGAGGGATGGTTTGCGTGACAGGCGTCCTGCGGCGCGATCAGAGATCAAGCGGCCGTATCCAAGCGCAACTCCGATGGTGTCCTGGTTCTGTCCCGGCAGCACGAATGCCGCCATCGCGAGACTCACCCCCGCCACGGTGAGGTCAACCATGTCGCCATTCTTGACCCCTAGTTCGGACGCCAGACGTGGTGAGATCATGGCGCAATTGTCCCAGGAGACCTTGGTCACCGGATCGGGCAGTTCCTGGAGCCAGCCGTTGTTGGCATAGCGTCCATCGAAAAGGGAGTGATCGGGCAGGAAGACGATTTCCTTGCCTCCCACCGACTGGATCGAGGCTTCCAGCGCCGCTCCCCAGCCACCATGGATATCGGGAGCGACATCGACGGCATTCGAGGTCTCGGCGATGAAGCCATCGTGTAACCACTGCTTCCAGGAACCTTCGAAGTCGGATGAAGCCATCGGATGCAGATATTCTCTAACGATATCGTGGCCCGATTTCATCTCGTCATCGACGACTGCACTGACCACTTCGATGGCACTTCGCCCCGAGTACAGTGGAGCGATGAGAGGTTGCCGCAGGGTCACCGTGCCGTCCCAACTGCGGGCATCTCCCCATTCCTCCAGGAAGTGAGTCTGATTGAGATGCCATTGGCACACCTTCGCAGTCTCATCCTCGTAGAGTCCAAGGTGCATCGAGTGGGGAACCTGGCCAATCAACTCTGACCAGGACTGCCCCAGCGAGGGGGCGTCATATACGGGGTTGACCCCGAGCATCAGCAAAGTCTCGACCTGGCCACCACGAATGCGATCTGCGAGCAGTTGCAGGTCATCGATGTGCGCGGGACGCTCTCCGTGAGTCACCTCGGCATATCTGAGCACCTTCCCGGCAGCTCCGAGAGCGATGTTCATGGCATGGACAAGCGCATGGACTGCGGGTGGTTGACGATCTCCTGCCATCACCAGGCAGGCACCCTGATGGGCCAGCAGGTCATCCGCCATCTGCTGGATGCGGCCGTCGCTGGACGCGGCGACCGAACCGACACTGCTCGCCACATCTGCAGGCAGCGAGACTCCGGTGGCAGCCGCCAACTGAACGGCGATTTTCGGTATGTCGGATGTTCGTGTCGGGATCCTGACATCCGCAGCACCCCCCGTCACCGACAATGTACTCTCCACCGCCCAGACTCGGCTCAGGATCGGTTCGTCATCGTCTGCGGAGTTTCTCAGCGCAGCCCAGCCACTGCTGTGGCGTAGACTCGCCGGATGATTCATCAGGGGATCGGCATCGAGACAGACCAGCACCCGGGCGGAAGAGAGGTCTGCCACCGGTCGCATCGGTCTGCCGAAGACCTGTGCGGTTCCAAGTCGTTCCGAATCGCGATTGACCGGCGCCCATTCGTGCCAGGATGACTCGGGTACTTCTCGCAGCAAACGCTTGCGCATCGCCTGGAGTGCGATCGAGGAACTCGGAGCAGCCAGCACGGAGACCTTGCCCGACCTGCCTGCAGTTCTGAGCAATTCGATCGCCTGGTCCCAGTCGCCAGCAACACGACCATCCGATTTCGAATGGGTCGGCTCCGTGCTCCTGCCCGGGTCATACATCCCCAGAACACTGGCCTGCATCTGCGAGGTGGAAGATCCACGGGAATCGGGATGATCACCGTTGCCATCGACACGGATCGGTCTGCCATCGTAACTGGTGACCAGCACTCCCTCGGCAACCTCCTGTTGCTCCCAGCAGGATGCATAGGTTTCCGGCACACCTGGAGCCTGCCCCGCGGGCCGGCTGGTATGGGGAAGAATTTTTTGCGTCGGCCAGTGACAGCCTGCCAACCCTCCCGCCAGCGCCATCGAAGCGCCCATCACCTTGAGAAAATGGCGCCTCGATGTGGAGTTGAACAGTTCGGGAGCATGGTTCGGAAACTCTTTCTCGACCAGAGCTCGAAATTCGGGGGTGTCCGCGTACTCGTCGAGGCTACGCCAGAGAGCCTTGCCTTGATGGTTTTGGTGCTGTTCTTTTATCGATGACATGTAGAGCAGTTCGTCATGAGGGTCATCCGAACCGTCGGCTGTCCCGACTCGTCGTACAACCCGAGGTCCTTCATCAATTCCCGACCTTGCGCCGCCTTCTCGGCTGGAGTGCGTTCCAGTCCCCAATCGAGGTCTGTCACCTTGTCGACGGGCCTCATCCTCGACTCAGGATTGCGGTGGCACTCGAGGCACCAACCCATGCTCAATGGAGCCACCTGCTGGACCTCCTCCATCTGATCAACCCTGCCGTGGCATTCGACACAGGAAACGCCCCGGGTCACATGCGCACTGTGATTGAAGTAGACGTAATCAGGGAGATCGTGAACCTTGATCCATGGCACGGGCATGCCGGTGGAGAAGGAATCGCGAACAGGCTTCAACTTCATACTTGTCGGAGCGATCTTGCCGTGACAGTTCATGCATGTTTCGGTCGGTGGCACGGCAGCAAACCCGGCGCTCTCCACGGTTGTGTGGCAGTACCGACAATCAAGCCCCAGTTCTCCAACATGTAAGGCGTGACTGTAGGGAACCGGCTGTTCTGGCATGTAACCAGCATTGAGAGTCTTGGGCGATGCGCCGAAGTTGATCATCATCACGACATAGAGTCCGCTGACGGCAGCTCCAGCACCCAGCAACTTGATGAGTTGATCCACCCAGGGCGGAAATATAGGGGTGCGGTTCATCTGTTCGAAGTTCCTCCTGGCCCACGAATGTAGCTGAGCAAACTCGAGTACAACGATCATTGATGGGGAGAGGATGAAGTGTTTCGAAAAGCCACCAGTGGCGCACAGAAAATACCGAACCTGCTGGTCGCGTCCTTCCGTCCTCTTCCCCCCCCAGGCTGAGACGGAACGCTGACTGCTGGCAGGTCCCACCCACGGCCTCAGGCTAGCGACAGGCCCCGGATTCGCAAACGAACCCGACGTATTTTTTCATTATTTGAGGAACAATCATTCTCCTGCACGAGCACCGTTTGGAGCCCGATCAGGGTCCACAGATGGCACCCTGCGGCACCAGCACAGCAACGCTGCCGAGAGGGACAAGATGACCGCTCCGAAACTCTGGTGAAGGGTCGCCAGCAGTGTCTCCGAAACACCGCTGGAGGCACTTCTGACCTCGCTGCCAGTCGCAGCGAGGGTCATGAATCCGAGCGACAGTTGCGTCATCGTCGCCACAATCAGTGCTACCGCTAATCGACTCCGGGTTCTCGAGTTGGAGTCATGGCCGATCATCGCAGCGACCACGATCACCGCAAACAAAGCCAGAAATCCGCCGATCAGGTGAGGAACCACCCACGACCGAGAGATGTGTCGAGAAAGCGCCCCCAATAGTAACTGACAGCACAACAGCACCAACAACCACTGGCTGGCACGGGCCCAGGTTCGATGACCTACCAGAGGCGCTTCGATGCGCCAGCTCCTGGCGGCAAGTGTCGCCATCACGGCCAGAACCGCGAGAAAGATCTGGCCGTGGATGCCATGGACAACCCTCAGCAGCAGACTCAATCCAGACTCGACCGATTCTGTCACCTGGCCAGCCACGACCTCGACCGATTTCGCCTCTGTTACCCGATAGCCGCCGAGAATTCCCTGTACCACCACCTGAACTGAGGCGAGCAGGCCGAGCCACGAGAGGGATCTTCGTCTTGCGAATCGCCAGCTGTAGATCGCCATCGAGAGGGTGACCAGCCCGACCAGCGATCCGAAGAGCCGATGGGCGTGTTCGTAATAGATTCCTCCGGTCATCCTGGAGAGCGGCAGCAGAAACATGTTGTTGCCAAATGAGCCTGGCCAGTCGGGAACCGCCATCCCCGCCTCTTCGCTGGTCACGAGTCCTCCGATCCCGACCAGCATCAAGGTCGCCCAGAAGGCGGTGCGCGTGATCGACTCGACACCCCGCTCGACTGTCGAACCTCCCCCGGAGGTGGTGACAGCACCCAGTGCAGCGAGAGCCATGCAACCGATCACGAATGTCGATGCTGACACCACGACACCCGAAAGCGTTGCCTCTTCTGGCACCAGCACCGCACCCAGTACCAGCAGGTCGATCACGCCGGCAATCGCGCCCGTCATCAGCGCGGACCGGAATCTGTCGGAACTTCGAGAAGCAGCGACTCTCCCTGCCAGGATCAGGATCATGACGAGCAGAAAAAAGAGCAGCCAGGGCGGCGCTTCGATGAAGGGGAGGCGACAGAGATACCCGGCACTCCACATCGACACCGTCGCGGCGATGCCGACCGGAATCGCAGCCATCCACCAGGAGGCGGCATCCTGGGTCAACATCGTCCCTGTCTTTCCGGTCATTTTTCCCCGATCCAGTTACCGACTCTGCCCTGAACAGGGGACATCTCGCTCCGGTTTGCTGCCAGGTCGAGTCCTGTGTCTCCCGGATCAGAGAATCTCCCACATGTGGAATCAACACAATCATCGAGTCTCGTGCCTCGATTCGACACCAATTTCCACTCTTTGGAATTGAACACCCCTTCACGGGAGGGGACTCCTGTGGGAGAATAGGGCCTGGGCAGTGTTTTCGTCTATCGGTCCACCTTGGACCAGATGGCTACGATTACGGCTCCGAGGTCTTTGAACTTGAATCGAGAAAAATCCGCTCAAACCCTGAGGAAGAGGTTCGTCCGGCCTTCGGATACCCGCCATCTTTTTCCCAGCGGTCATAGAGCCACGAGAGGACAGTTATCGTGCGTTTCATTTTCAGTCTGATGGTGTGCTTGGCACTGTTGATTCCGACCATCGTGGAGGCTCAACCCGATGTCATCGTAGGAGATCTTCCCAATACCAACTCCTATGGCACCAATACAGGTACTGGCATCTACGCGTACTCCGTCGCTACCACTTCCTGCAACATCGGAACGGCGAACCTGAACTGGCAAGCCAACAACAATCAGCACCCTGTGATCGCTCAGGATATGTGGAGACTTCACGAAGGACGGTTCACTCAAATCGGTTCCTCCTGGCTCAAGCACGGTTTCTGCGCGCTGCAGAACACCGGCCTTTGCGCAGGATGCGGTGGCGGAGGTGGTTGCCTCAGTTACCTGACTCCGGGTTGTGCCGATCCTTACTCTGCAGGGCTCAACGGCAATCAGAGCAATCTCGGTCCTCGCTCGCAGGTCAATGCATTCACCGGCTTCTTCCCCTACCCATACAACGCTCCCCCGTGCCCCAGTGGGCAGGGAACCATCTGCAGACGGCTTCAGGTTCAAGAGAGTGACATGGTCGGACTTCCAGGCGCGCTTTTCTTCGTCAGTGGCCAGTATGTCGCTTCCGACGATGCGGACTTCGGCAATCAGGCGAACAATGCCTCCTACCGCCGCGTCAATGTTTCCCAGTCCGGCAACCACAGCCTCAGTTTCGTCGGAGGCACACAACAGCAAGCTCCGCCGATCCAGGCGTGGCAGGATCATCAGCCCTCCGTGACTCTTGTTGATGTGGAAGTCCCCAATGAGGGTCTCTTCATCGCAGGTTACGATGTGATCGATAATGGCAATGGCACCTACAACTACGAGTATGCCGTCTACAACATGTACTCCGATCGCTCCGCCAGGAGTTTCTCGGTTCCTTACCCAGCAGGCGCAACCATCATCGACCACGGGTTCCACGACCTCACCTGGCACAGTGGCGAACCCTACGACGGAACCGACTGGAATGTCACACTCCTGCCGGGGATCGGGATCTCATGGGAGACGGACACCTTCGCCAGCAATCAGACCGCCAATGCGATGCGCTGGTCGATGATGTTCAACTTCTACTTCACCAGCGATGCCCCTCCGGGCCCCAATTCCGCAACCCTGGGCCTCTTCAAACCCGGTGCAGCGGGGGATCCCGATGAGCTGAATTTCGATGTCCTGGCGCCCTCTGGCAACTTCCTGCCTGGTGTCCAGAACCTCGCCTGTGACCTGGGAACCACGACCGATCCATCCGTCAATCTGTCCTGGACGAATCCGGAGACCTACACATCGATCACGGTCCGTCGTGATGGTTCGACCATCGCCACCCTCTCCGGAGGAGCGACCGCTTACACCGATGCCAACGCTTCCTACGGACTCACCACTTACACGGTACAGGCGGAGCAGGGTTCCGTGCCCGCCGCCGAGATCCCATGCGAGATCAACATCACTCCGCAACCGCAGACCAACTTCAGTTGTTCACAGCCAGATCCCGAGGCGAACGATGTACTGCTGAGTTGGTCCAATGGCATGACCTACGATGCGATCAGCCTGTCTCGAAATGGCACCCTGATAGCCACCCTGGGCGGAGACACGACCTCCTACACCGATATTGGTGCGTCCTTGAGTAGTCACTTCTACACGATGAGCGCCAGCGCCGGCGGTATGTCCACCGCAACCCTCGATTGCGACATCACAGTGCTGCCTCCCCCGCCTCTGGGCTTCACAGTGACCGCACCGACGGTCGCAGCTGGATTCGATCCAGGCACCGGAGCCGGCTCTTTCTCCGCGATTCTCACCGCCATTGAATCGCCCTCGAATACCGGATACCCCAATCCGGTCAGCGGCTACTCGTTGGCTCTGGTTTTCGATGGGTCACTGGCTGTCGTCAGTGCCCTCGATGAAACAGTCGTTCCTGCGGACCTCGACTTCTTCGATGGTCAGTGGGGAGATGGCTGGGTCACCATCGGTGCAGTGGTCAACTTCACCAGCGCCAGTTCGCTCGATCTCTCGTCCGATGTGAATCTGGCAAGGGTCGAGTTCAACACCAACCCGGGTGGATTGATCGGCCAGATGAATCCGGTCTCATCCTCGCTCAGTTGGCAAAATGGAGTCAATGGAGGCGGCCTCCCCGTCGACAACCTGATCGTTGTCGGCTCAAGTCCGATGGCTCCCAGTTTCGTTCACGGAGCGATCAATCTCGCTCCTGGTGCCGGCGAGACCTTCGTTCGTGGCGACATCAATGATGACTCGGTGATCAACATCGCTGACGCAGTCGCTGGCTTGACCTATCTCTTCAACGGCGGTCCCGCTGACTGCATCGACGCGGTCGATACCAATGACGATGGTCAGGCGAACGTTGCCGATGGCGTCTACCTGCTCGGCTTCCTCTTCTCGGGAGGCGCAGCGCCGCCAGCACCGAGTCCAAATTGTGGGTCCGATACGACGGCAGACGCACTCGATTGTGCCACTTACAACAGTTGCCCCTGATCGACGATCCACCACGGGGCAGCCGATGGACGGCGCGTCTCCTGTAAGGAGACTCTTGCCACGGAAAGCGGGGCGCAGGAGCTGATCGCTCCTGCGCCCCGCTTCACCATCCTATTATCCTGCAATCGGTTTTTGATGCTCAGACCCGGGTGCCCAACCACCCCCGCCGACGGATGGCGATGGCGGTGAGCCCACTTCTCAGAATCCAGTCGAGTACTGTCGCCACCCACACGCCTTGCAGTCCCATGGCGGGGAATCCGAAATATCCGAACGCCAGGATCCAGGCGAAGGGAACCCGAAATCCCCACGACCCCACTGCCGTGATCCACATCACGGGCAGGTTTGCTCCTGCCCCGCGAAGGGTGCCGGTCAAGGATTCAGTCACGAGCAAGAAGGGGACCTCGAGTGCGCCGATCATGAGGCACATCGCTGCCAGCGATTGTGTCTCTTCCTGGATGTCGAAGATTCCTGTCAGTGCATCGGAAGCGGTCAAGAACAGCACCATCACCGGAGTCACCAGCATCAAGCCCACCATGCAGGAGCGCCAGGCACTGCGATAGGCATCATCTGGATGCCCTGCCCCGAGCAATCTTCCCGAGACACTGGCCGCCGCCGCCTGAAACCCGTGGGCAGGGAGAAACGCCATCGATTGGATCGAGATCGCAATTCTGTGAGCGGCCATCGATGTTGCATCGAGCTTCAGGATGGCGAATTGATAGACCACGAAACCGGAGTGGAACAGTAACGCGGCACCGAACGCAGGGGCACTGTGGCGAATCGTCTCCTTCGCCTGGATCAGATCAAAACGCAGAGCCCCGGGGATTCTCAGCGAGATGCGGCCTTCCCGACTCCACAGAATCACCGTGAGGATCAAGGCCACCTCGAACAGCGGAGCGAGTCCCGTGGCCAGCCCGACCCCCTCCAGACCCATCCGCGGCGCCCCCCAGAGTCCGAACAGCAGTACCGCGTTGCCTACGATGTTGGCGATATTGCCCAGTACTCCACCGAAAACGGGAAGCAGTGAGGAGCCAGCACCACGAAGCGTCGCCTCCAGAGTCATCGCCAGAGCTCGGAGTGGAAACAGCCACAGGAACCACTTCAGGTACCCGTCAGCGAGACGCGCGATCTCCTGCGCCTGCTCGGGATTCCCGCTCGCGAGTTGCCCCTCAAGCCAACCGATGCAACTCTCTCTGCCCGTGAAGCCGATCAGCGTCACCAGGGATCCGACTGCAAATGCCAGCACCAGTGCCGTGTAGGTTGCGGTGGCTGCCTTCAGTCTCTGATTTTCTCCGGTCCTGCGAGCAACGATCGCGGTCGCGCCGATGGCCGTCACGGTGAAGATGGTTGTCAGCGACCAGCATAATGGCGAGACCAGATTCAGCGCCGCCAAGGAGACGTCATCCGCATCCGAGGAGGCGGACACCATCTTTGTGTCGACCAGAAATTGAAGGGTGTGGAGTAGGTACTGCAGGATGGCAGGGATCGCGAGTCTCAAGATCTCGCGATCAAGTTGCCGCCCCTTCAATCCGCCATCGAGTTCACCCGCTGCTGATTGTTGCGACACGTGAGGTGGGCCTTACCGTTGAGCTTTTTCGAACCGACCCAGTAGCATTTCTATCCGCTCGACGCGCACACTGGCACGATGGACGTGTTCTTCAATCCTCAACAGGATTGCTCGATCAAATTGTTGACCAGACCTGGAACGCCATTCCAGATCGTCAGCGATCTCCCGAAGGTGGGTCGTCTGCATCCGGACTTCTTCACGCAGAAGCGTGAGATCCTGCTCCGATGGCTCAACCGGTCCTGCTCCAGCGGAAGCCGCAGCCGGTGGAAGGCCGGTCGCATTGTCATCCGCAGTACAACCCTGGATCCCTGCCATCAGGATCAACATCAAGGCCAGCGAAGAACTGGATGACACCTCACGGAGAGGGCGGGATCGGTGCTGATCCGCTGCGTGGTCGGCGCAAATCATTCTTTTCCCTTCAACCTGCCGGATTCACGATGGACTCGGGTGGAGAGGACCGCAAGAGCCGCTCGACCACCTCGGTCGGGACCGATTTCACAACGACCTTCCCAGGGGCACAGGGAATCACCCAGCGTCCCTGTTGGCCTCGGGTCTTTTTGTCGGCGAGCAATGCCGGCATCACGACTTCCAGGTCGAATCCTCCGAGGTCTGTCGGCAACCCAACTCGTTTCAGCACCTTCGAGATTCGGCGCTCGGTTCCAGCCGGGGCTTCCCCGATTTCCTCTGCAAGACGTGCGGCAAAACAGAATCCCCGGGCAACCGCCTCGCCATGAAGCATCGGTGGCGAGGTGTTCATCTCCAGTGCATGAGCAAGGGTGTGTCCCAGGTTGAGCACTTCTCGACGATTCTCCTCGAAGGGATCCTGTTCGACGATGGCCACCTTCACTGCCACGGCTGAGGCGAGTTGCTCCACGGTGGGGATCAGGTTCTTCGGAATCGCCGCAGGATCGTTTTCGAGCGACTCGAACAGATCGGGATCTCCGATCCATGCCGCCTTGATCAGTTCTGCCCAGCCCATCGCGCGCTGATGGACGGGCAATGACTCGAGAAACCCGACATCTGATATGACCGCTCTGGGAAGATGAAAACTACCGATCCGGTTCTTGATCCCTTCGAAGTGAATCGCAGTCTTGCCACCGATGTGTGCATCGACCATCGCCAACAAAGTCGTGGGAATGGCGATCCATGGCACACCTCGATGCCATATCGATGCGGCAAACGCTGCAGAATCTGCGAGCGCACCACCTCCAGCAACCAGCAGCAATCCCCCCCGATCGAGCCCCGATTCCGCCATCATCTCCAGAATGTTGCGAAACGACGCCGATTGCTTCGATTCTTCACCGCCGGCAACAACCTGCTCGACGAGCGGAGCCCTCCTCGAAAGGATCTGACGCAGCGAATCCAGCGAAGACTCCTCGACACCAGAGTCTCGCAACAACAGTTGCGATGTGGGCAGCGGGCCCAGCAATTCGTCATCGATGGCCTCGTCGAGGGGACCGATTCTCAACTGACAGCAAGCGTCTGGCCATTCGATTCGGGTATCCATTTGGCCGTGGGTCATCGTGCCCTCCGGCCGCGGGACACGCGTCGAGTAGCTCCCCTGCTTCTGTTCTGGATCATCAGCAACAGGATCAGGGTTGACATCGAGATCGTCATGATGATCCACAACGGAAGATACGGATCGCCCTTCTGTTCAAATGGGCTCTGGTATGAAGTCAGTGTATGCGCCACCCACTGTGGCACCATTCCTTCGCCCCCTCGAGCGGTCATGTAACGATAGAGCCTCAGGAAATCACCAGACATCAGCACATCGCTGCCACTGGGAAGATTCTTTGGTTTTTCTATGAAGTCAACACGGTGCAAACGTCCATCGAGATCGGACCCGAACACCTCCCAGTACCGGGTCAATCCAGATGCGTTCTCTTCCAGTGTTCTTGGCTGAGGGTGTTCGATCAAGGTCAGCACGAGTAGGTGCCGCTTGCCCCTGAGACTCGCAGCGTCTTCAGCGATCTCGGGAACCCGCGGAGCCTCTCCTGCGTCCTCGACCGCATGACCAGAACGCCAGCGATGGAGCAGATAGATCTGGCCATCCAGTTCCGCTTGCCCCGGAATCTTGGCCTCGATATCCCGGACCCCTGCAAGACGAGCAGGATCTTCAACAAAAGGCGCTGCCATCGGGGGGAGTTCCACGACAGGTGAAATCGCAACCGGTTCCGGCACATTGGAACCGGATGAACCGATCGAAGAACCCACATCAGGGTCGGCAGTTGGCGCCCCTCTCAGGGGAGTCACATCGACAGCAGAAGGACCGGGCTGTTCCACGGGCGATTGCGGGAATAGCAAGATCATTGCCAGCGCAAACAGCAACAGCAGGGGACCGATCACGCGCATTTTTTCGCGCAGGCTCATGCCCTCTCGATCGGGACGGTATTTTCTGGGACCGAAGTAAACCATGCCTTCAGGATAACAGGGTCCGAACAGATCGTCAGTGGCTAACGCCGGTAGCGAGCAGTGCCAGCACCTGACGAGCGGCTTCCTTGCTGGCGCCAGGGCGAAATCTATCGGCACGAAGCTGCTGCAGCTGACTGACCAGATCGGCGGCATTGCTGTCGTCGAGCAAAGGCATTGCCAGTCGAGCGATGGCCTGGCCATCGCCAGGTTCGAACAGGATCTCGGGAACCAGCCGTCTGCCTGCAAAGAGATTCACCAGGGAAAAATAGGGTGCGACTCCAAGCAATTGATAGACGGAGCGCGAAAGTTCTGTCGCTGGATAGGCCACCACCATCGGAACACCGTGCCAGGCCGTTTCCAGAGTGGCGGTGCCGGAGCAGACGATGGCCATTCGTGCTCGCGCCTGCAAGGCTCTCGCCTCACCGACATGTATCTTCACATCTGGATGCCTTGCGATCAGTTGCTCTACCTCGGGGAGCAGCTGACTTCGCTGGCACGAGACCCAGGTTTCCAGGGAAGGAGTCTGCTGACGCAAGATTTGAGCGGCCTCCAGCAGAGCCGGCAATCCGGAGCGAACTTCCTGGCGACGGCTACCAGGAAGCAGTGCGAGAATCGGAGACCCTTCATGACCCGGTAACAGAGGCACTGTCCCGACATCTACCAGCGAATCGAAGACGGGATTGCCCACATGATGGACCTTTGAATGGTATTCGCTGTAGATCTGCTCCTCGAAGGGAAGCACCACCAGCAGTTGATCTGCGCAGGAGGCGATCCTGCGAACGCGCCAGGGTGCCCACGCCCAGACCTGAGGACAGATGTAGTAACTGACCGGGATTCCCAATCCTCGGGCGATCGTTGCCAGATGGTAGTGCAATCCCGGATAATCCACGACGACCAGCTGGTCGGGAGGATTTTGCAGCATCTCCTCGACGAAATTGGCGGTGTGACGCAGGATCGAACCCATCTGCCCCAGTACCGGCAACCAACCCATGACGGCTCGATCGGCACGGTCGGCTCTCAATACCGCACCGGCAGCAGCGAGCCGCTCGCCACCCACCGCATCCACTTGCAACTGAGGATCGAGTCGCAGACATTCCTCCACCAGCCTGGCAGCGTGGAGATCACCGGAGGGTTCACCGGCGCAGACGAAGAGCCTTCGTGCCATGTCAGGAGCTTCCGGACATCTGCCTGCGGCTCCACTCCATGAATCGCAGGGTAATGGCACTGCTGAGCGGCTCTTCGGAGATCAACTCAGGGTGCCACTGGACTCCGACCACTCTCCCCGTCGGGTCACAGGCCGCTTCGATGATCCCATCGTCAGCGGTAGCTAGACCTCGCCAGTCGGGGGGTAGTGTTGAAACCGCCTGGTGATGACTGGAATTGATGGTGAATCGACCAGCCTCCGGTCCTGCATCCAGGTCACCAGTCCAGGTGACATCATGCGTGAGGAAATCTCCCCTCGCAGCCTCCAAACTATGACCCAGTTTGGATCCGGTCTGCTGCACGATATCTCCGTAGAGACGGCCCCCGGCGACCACCGCCAACACCTGAAAGCCACCGCAGATGCCCAGGCACGGCAACTCACTGTCGAGTAGAAATCGAGCCCATTCGATGTCTGCATCCTCACGAGCCGGATGCACGGGTAGAAATCTCTCCGGTGGTGTCGAAGAATCTTCAACGCCACACCTGTAATCATCGCCGCCGATCAGAACCACCCCATCCAGAAGCTCGGCCACCTCTGATGGGTGTACATCTGGAGGAATGATCAGTGGCACTCCACCGAACTGGATCACCAGTTCGTGGTACGCTGACCAGACCCTCGAACGGGTCCGATTCGTTTCCTCGATGTCGCAGTTGAGTCCAATTCGTGGTTTCATCATTCCTCGCTCGCCTCCGATGGTTGACGAACGCTACGCCCGCGTCAACGACAGAAGGGTTCGATTGCCAAAGTCCGGACCGATTCCGCTGCCACCGCAGAGAATACAAGATCTTGATTCCTGGCTGGGTTGCTTCACCAACTGGGAGAAGCAGGCACCGCTGGCCGGTGATCGGCGATCTCTCGGCCCAGCCCGATGCCGCGCCCTGCTCGATCGAGCTGGAGTGCCGTCGCCGTCGGGACCCGTGGTCCAGGTCGCAGGAACCAAGGGCAAGGGATCGACAGTGCTCTGGATGGAATCCCTGCTGAGGGCACGGGCACAACCCTGTGCTGCGACGATTTCTCCACATCTGGAATCGATCACCGAGCGGATCAGGATCGATGGCATCGAACTGCCAGAAGCGGAGATCATCGACGGGTTGCGTTTGCTCCACCCCCATCTGATCGATCAGAAGCAACCAGACTCTCATGCTCCCACCTTTTTTGATCTGTGGATCGCGCTCTTCATCGAGAGAGCTCATCAGGCCGGAAATCGCTGGATATTGCTCGAGGTTGGGCTCGGTGGTCCGCTCGATTCTACATGTGCCATCGGACATGACGTTGGCGTCCTCACGACAGTCGACCTCGATCACCAGGCGATCCTAGGAGAGAGTATCCAGGAGATCACACGAGAGAAGAGCCGCATCGCTACCGCAGGAAAACCATTCATCATTGCCGAAGGAGCTCATTCCGATCTTGCAGCGGAGATTGCGGTGAGTCAGGGAGCGATACCCGAGGTCATCAGCGATGACGATCGCCTGCCTCCACCTGTTCTGTTTCCTCAGCGGCTCAACGCAGCAGTGGCACTTACCGCTCTTGAAAGTGTGCCTGGCGTCAAACCCTGGACCGTCGATGAGATCCAGACGGCCACCGAACTCATCGAACTCCCAGGTCGCCTTGAACTGCTCTCAGGACCTCCGCCGCTGCTCCTCGATGGAGCTCATACGCCTCTCTCGCTGGCAGCCTTCGCCGGGTGTTTTCAGTCCTATTGTGGTTCCGTACCCGGGGCATTGCTGCTGGGCATGATGCAGGACAAAGATGCGATCTCGAGCCTGGCTCCTGTGGCCAAACTGATCCCACCACCGAGCATCGTTTCCATCACGGTTCCGTCACCACGAGGACTCCCGGCTTCACAACTTGCGAACATCATCGAAAGCCTTGGAATCCGTTGCCAGCCTCTGGACGAGCCACAGCAAGGTCTCGCCTGGATGAAGGAAAAAGCCGCTGCCGGGGTCCCGACAGCGGCCACTGGTTCGATGCTATTGGCCGGCTGGATCCGCCGGCACTGGGGAGAACCACTGCACTAGGGCGCAGTTGTCGGAGCGTCCTCTTGCTTGGGGGAATCCATCGGAACCGCCTGGAAGTGAACCTCACCCTCGATCACCTCCATGCGAATACGAGAGCCTTCAGGGAAGTCCCCGCGCAGGAGTTTCTCTGCAAGCGTATCCTCAACATGTTGCTGGATCGATCTCCGTAGTGGACGAGCACCAAAGTCGGGGTTGTAGCCCTTTTCGATCAGGAATTCTGTCGCTTCTTCCGTGACTTCAAGCTCGACTCCTCGCTCCCTGAGTCTTCCCAGAACCTGCGCCATCTCGATCTTGATGATCTCCTCGAGATCTTTCTTATCGAGCGGCAGAAAGAAGATGGGATCGTCTATCCGGTTGAGGAACTCGGGGCGGAAAAACTTTTCGACCTCGTCCATCACTTCTTTGCGTTTTTGATCCGCGTCTCGTCCTTCACCAGTGTTGCGAAATCCGAGAGCACTTTGATTTTTTATCAGATCCGCACCGATGTTCGATGTCATGATGAGAACGACATTGCGGAAGTCGATGACCCTGCCAAATGAATCCGTAACATGCCCCTCCTCCATCACCTGGAGTAGCATGTTGAACACATCGGAATGCGCCTTTTCTACCTCATCGAGAAGCACCACGGCATATGGGCGCCGACGGATCTTTTCCGTCAACTGGCCGCCCTCCTCGTATCCGACATATCCAGGAGGAGCCCCTACGAGTTTTGAAACATTATGCTTCTCCATGAACTCCGACATATCGATCTGTATCAATGAGTCCTCTTCGCCGAACAGGAACTTTGCCAGACTCTTTGCCAGCAAGGTCTTGCCGACCCCCGTGGGACCCAGGAACAGGAATGAACCGACCGGTCGACGAGGATCCTTGAGCCCGCTACGGCTCCTGCGGACTGCCCGCGAGATTCGCTCGATGGCGTCGTCTTGCGAGACCACCGACTTGTGTAGTTCTTCTTCCATCAGCAGCAGGCGTTCCGCCTCGCCACTGTCAATTCTCGTCAGTGGGATTCCTGTCATCTTCGCAACCGTCTCGGCGATGACTTCCTCATCGACACAGCCGCTCAGATCGTCTGCGCGATCTTTCCATGCCTTGAAGTCTTCGTCACGTTTCTTCTTGAGTCGACTCGCCTTGTCTCGCAGATTCGCTGCAAGTTCGAAGTTTTGCTGAGCAACCGAAGCTTCTTTCTCACGATCGAGTTCTTCGATCTCCTTCTCGAGTTCCTTGAGATCTGGGGGACGAGTTGATTGCTTGAGGCGGATCCTCGACCCGGCCTCATCGATCACATCGATGGCCTTGTCGGGGAGGAACCTGCCGTTGATGTAACGAATCGCCATATCCACGGCGGATTCAAGTGCTTCATCGGTATAGCGCACACGGTGGTGCGCCTCGTACCTGTCGCGAAGACCCTTGAGGATCTCCACCGATTGATCTCTGGTGGGAGGATTGATCAGGATGCTCTGGAACCTGCGCTCCAGTGCTCCGTCCTTCTCGATATGCTTGCGATACTCGTCGAGCGTTGTCGCACCGATGCACTGGATTTCGCCCCTGGAAAGCGCTGGCTTGAGCACGTTCGAGGCGTCGATGGCACCCTCTGCGCCACCTGCCCCGACCAGGGTGTGTAGCTCATCGATGAAGAGGATCACATTTTTCACTCGACTGACCTCTGTCATCACTGCCTTGATACGCTCCTCGAATTGTCCGCGGTACTTTGTTCCTGCAACCATCAGTGCCAGGTCCAGACACACGATCCTCTTGTTTCGCAGGATCTCTGGCACTTCATCTGAAATGATTTCCTGGGCGAGTCCCTCGACGATGGCGCTCTTGCCGACCCCCGGTTCACCGAGCAGCACAGGGTTATTCTTGGTCCGACGAGCCAGCACCTGCATCACTCTCTCGATCTCTTCCTCGCGACCGATCACCGGATCGAGTGCACCCGATCTGGCCATCTCCGCGAGATCTCGCCCGAACGAATCGAGCGCTGGAGTCTTTGAGTTTCTGCTTTTCTGGCCGAGCGACTTCGATTCCTGATCGAACTCCATCTCGACTTCTCCAGGATCGGCACCGAGGATTTCCAGGACTTCTGTTCGAACATCTTCGAGTACCAGCCCGAGTTCCTTCAGAACAGAAGCCGCAAGACCCTGCTCTTCGCGGATCAATCCCAGCAGTAGGTGTTCCGTTCCGATGTAATTGTGGCGCAGTTCCTTGGCAGCCTCCTGGCACAACTCAAGCACTCGCTTCGCCCGGGGGGTGAAGGGAAGTTGAGTCATCTGGTGCATCGCGTGGCCACTTTGCACCTGCTTCTCAATTTCTGCTCGAATCTTTCCTGAATCCACATCCAGGTTCTTGAGCACAGTGGCTGCTACTCCGCTACCTTCCTGAACGAGTCCAAGAAGGATGTGCTCGGTTCCGATGAAATCATGGTTGAAGCGCTGTGCCTCCTTGCGGGCCAGTGCCATCACTTTTCGAGCTCTGTCAGTGAACTTGTCAAACATCGGGTTGTTTCCTCAATTTCTAATGGAGCGGTTGGCTCCCTCACTCACCTCTGTCACACGTCTCCACAGCCGGAAAGCCACTGAATCAAACGGTGGTTCAATTACAAGACGCTTTCGCCGCCAATTGAGTTCCCCTGGCGGATCTCGCTTTTCAGTGCCACCGGAGCGGTTGGCCCTCGATGCGGCGGTGACATCCTACCCCCACACCCCGGCCCCAGGTCAAGTCGATCGTGGGCGCTAGTTGTTTTCCCTCAGGATCCGCCCCAGTACCGATGCTCGTCTCATATCCCGCTCATCCGAGGACAATTCCTGACCCTCTTTCGCCTGTAAATGACCTGGTTGTGTGAACAGGAACATCCTGTTGACCTGCTCCAGTGTCAATTTTCCGAGAAGGTCCAGGCAAACCCCCAACCGGACCAGCGAAAGATGCTCGAGTGCCTCCTGACTGGAGATGACCTTTGCATGAGAGAGAATCCCGAAGGCCCTCCCGATCTTGTCCTCGATCCGTTCTCGCTTTCGGTCCAGGAGTCCGGTCCGCAATTTCCGTTCGTAGTTGAGGATATTGGGAAGCACAGAGGAGATATGCTTGAGGATCTTCTCTTCAGTCACACCCAGAGTACGCTGATTCGAGATCTGGAAGAAATCGCCCTGCGCCTCGGTTCCCTCTCCGAAAAGCCCTCTGACTGCCAGATGCATCCGGGTCGCAGCGCGAGTCACTTCCTCGATCTGTCCCGTGATCACCAGCGCGGGCAGATGCAGCATCACTGACGCCCTCAATCCTGTTCCGGTGTTGGTCGGACAGGCTGTGAGATACCCGTACTGTTCGTCAAAGGCGAACTGAAGCTCCCCATCGAGGGCCTTCTCCAGTTCGTCCATCTCCTGCCACGCTTCCTCGAGTCGATATCCTGATTTCACGACCTGGATTCGAAGATGGTCCTCTTCATTTCCCATCAGGGAGATGCCCTCACTATCGTCGAATGCGACCACCCGAGGGCCACTTCCGAGGGCCAGCTCTCGACTCACCAGATGACGCTCCACGAGTACCATCCGCTCGATGAGGTCCATGTCTTCGAGGTGCTTCGTGGTCAGTTCCAGTCCCGGGCGGAGTTTGTCGATGGCATCCTGGATTCGATCCGCCACCTTTGCGCGCTGAAGATCTCCTGCCACGGTGCCAAAGGGCAGGTCGGTGAGATTCCTCGCCAGTCGAACCCTGCTGGAGATAACGAGATCGGATTCGAGGCCTTCACCTCGTAACCACTCGCCGACAAAGGGATCGGATTGACCAAAGTTCATCGCTGGCTCTCCAGATTTCGCATTTGATCTCGAATCGCGGCAGCTTTCTCATACTGTTCATCGGAAATCGCATTGGACAGTTCTTCACGCAGTTGAGTCAATTGCGCCCGGCTAGAAACCTGTTTCCTGAATCTACCAGGAGTTCTTCCTAGATGTTGGCTCGATGCATGGATCTTCTCCAGCAAGCTATCAAGTTCGCTTCGAAAACACTGATAGTCATGAGAGCAGCCGAACTTTCCTTCCTTGCGGAAGAGGGAGTAACTCATCCCACACTGTGAACACTCCTGGTCAGCGGCGTCTCCACGACCAGATCCCGTCGAGGTGTCCGGATCGGAATAGAAATCAGGAAGCGTGAACTGCTTGTGCTTCTTTATTTGCGCCTGAATCGAGACACCATGTATCCCCGCGCACTCCTTGCACAGCCGATACTCCTTCTTGGTGTTATTGACGATGTCGGTCAGGTGCACCACAGCCTCGTTTTTCTGACAGTTCTCACAGATCATTGTCGGCTCGGCTCCTTTCCGCAGGAGGTCGCAGGGACCATCCCGTCTGCTCCTATCATCGACAGATGCACTGCTTCTCTCCACCCCTCTCGAGACAGATATAAATTCATGTCGCACCGGTCAACTCCCCCTGGCCGGTCTCCCGGGACTCTCGGGTGGCTCCCCATCCGAGAGTTCCTGCTGACCCTGATCTGAGAAATCGGTCTGGCGTCGGGCCGACAGTCTTCAACTGGACCCTCATCCAGCCAACGCCAGAAGCGCGATCCTCGATCCCACGTCGGTCAGGAAAAATGCTCCAGATGCACCCAGATGGTCTCAACGAGGCGATTTCAGCGGCACCCGCAGCCTCCTCCTGCTGCTCGAAGAGTGTCAATTCCCGAGCCGCATCGTGATCCTGGCCAGGATCACGGAGCAATTCGCCTCATAGGTTCCAACCTCTTTGGGAGCCAGCAGTTCCAACATTAGAGACAGTTCCGGACCAGTTGACAGTGCCGAGCAGTTATCCTAGGATTCGTGCTTCCGTCCCGGATCACCGGGGAGGTGCACGGGTCCGGCATCCTGCGGGTTCTCGCCCTTTCCCCTACGGGGCACAGCGGCAACTCCAATTTCCTGGTCCTCAGACCGGGAGCGGGTCCTGTTTGGCCCAGGTGGAGGGTCGTGCCGATGCCTGCACTCTCGCTGGCTCGTGCCGGCCCCACCCCATCGCCGAACCTCTCCCGCGAGAAACTGCTGTGCCGTGTTCTGATGGGGTCTGTTCGGATCCGACCTGGTGAGGTCTGTGACGACCAGCACGCTGGTCTGTCTGTACCCAGAAACCGGTACGGAGGTGCGAAGAGCATGCCCGAATCTCGACCAGAGAGGTTCGAGTCTGGTCGCTCGGTACCTCGCTACGGTTGGCTGCGTCAAAGAGAAGGAGTTGATGGTGAGTGAAGAAATCCTGCGCTTCGTTGACACGATTCATCGTGATCGACAAGTCGACAAAGAGGTGATCTTCACGGGCATCGAGATGGCTCTGGTTTCCGCTGCCCAGAAGCGTTTCGACCAGGAAGAAGGCATCGAGGTCCTCATCGACCGTGAAACAGGAGTCATCTCCGCGGTCAGAGACGGAGATGGATTCGATCCTCGTGAGGTTTTGGGACGCATTGCAGCTGGCGCTGGCAAGCAGGTTCTTTTCCAGAAAATTCGTGAAGCAGAGCGTGAAGTCATCTTTCGCGAGTTCGAAGACCGCATTGGCGAGATGATCAATGGTACCATCGCCAGTCGCAAGGGCGGCGGCCTCGTCATCACATTGACCAATCGGGCAGAGGGATTCATGCCCAGAAGCGAGCAGTCCCACCTCGAAGAATGGAACGAGGGAGATCGCATCAAGGTGGTCCTCAAGGAAGTGAACATGCAGCAGACCCGGGTTCAGCTGCTGGTGTCCCGAGCAGCTCCGGACCTTGTGCGGAGGCTCTTCGAGCAGGAAATCCCCGAGGTCGCGGATTATGTCGTTGAGATCAAGGCTATAGCGCGAGAAGCGGGAAACAGGACCAAGATCGCCGTCGCAACTCTGGATTCCAACGTCGACTGTGTCGGTGCTTGCATCGGCATCAAGGGCTCCAGGATCCGCAATGTCACCGATGAACTCAGCGGCGAAAAGATCGATGTCGTTCGGTGGAATGATTCCGTCGAGGTACTGATTCCCGAGGCTCTCAAGCCTGCCGAGATCGCATCCATCGAACTCGACTACGAAACCAAGTCCGCCAATGTCTATGTGACCGAGGATCAACAATCCCTCGCCATCGGTCGCCGAGGTCAGAACGTCCGCCTCGCGTCGAAGTTGTCCGAGTGGGAACTGAACATCTGCGCCATCACAGAAGAAGCCCTGGCACGTCTGCGCCTCGAGGGCGCAGCTTCCCGAGCGGACGAGATGTTCGGAGAACGTCTCGCTCGTGTTGCTGGAAGCGAGGGAGAGGAATTGGAGTCCAACCCCCTCGATAGGATCTTCGAGGACCGTGAACCTTCAGCAGAGGAAATCGCTGCGGAATACGGAGAAGGTGCAGTTGTCATGGGGTTGGAAGATCTTCCGGGAGTGACCGAGGAGATCGCAGACCGCCTGGTCGAATTGCAATTCGACAACACCGATGCACTGCTCGAGGCGGGGATAGAGGGCCTTTCGCAGGTTGAGGGACTCGACACCCCAGCCGCCACGCTCATCATCGAGAAGATCCAGGAGATCATGGATAGCGTCGATGACGAGGAGCTCGATTCTGAAGACGTCAATACCGAGGTGGCGGAGGCAGTCGATCCCGAAGTAGAGGCAGTCGATCCCGAAGTAGAGGCAGTCGAGGCAGAAGTAGAGGTAGTCGAGGCAGATACAGATGACGATGAAACAGATGACAGTGAAATCGACGATACAGAGAAGAAAGTTGAGTAGGTCTGACTCCATCGACGGAGTGACCCACTTGACTGGGAAGCTAAATAGGAGGCTTTTTCATTGGGTGTGAGAATACACACACTGGCGAAAGAACTCGGGCTCAAGAGCAAGGATCTCATCGAACTGCTCGCTGCTCGCGGCATCCAGGTCAAGAATCACATGTCCTCGGTCGACGATGGCATGGCGGCCCAACTTAGAATCACTGCCATGCCGGACGAAGAGCCGGAGGAACCTGAAGTTGCCGCGGAACCTGAGCCAGAGCCGATACCAGCACCAGAACCTCAGGATCCTGAGCCCGAAGAACCCGTTGCGGACCAACCAGCAGATGTCGCGGTTGCTCCGGTAGTCTCCGAAGCTGCTGAGGATCCTACCCCGGTGGCTGAAGCGCCTCCCGAAGAGGCGACCCCCGCGGCTGAAATCACCGAGGTGGTCAGTTCCGGGGAAGACGGAGACAAGGATGCCAGCGACGACGCAGACGATGTCGAAGCAACTCCACCCCAGGTAAAGAGACTGACAGAGGAGCACCTGGAAAAAATCTCTCCAACTCGCAAGAAACCGACCAAGATCGTCATGGCTCCTGGCTTTGGAGGCACTCCAAAGGTTCCCGACACTCCCGTTGCACCGGTTGCCAGACCACTCCCCTCCGGTTCCTCGCCATCAGCGAGACCATCCAGAGGGCGACCGCTGATCATCCGCTCCAAGGCCCCGTCTCGCCCCGCACCTCAGGCTCGTGCCCCCAGAAGAGCGCCGGGTGGGGGCTCCGCACCGGCGAGAAGCGGTGGTGGGTTCTCTGGACGCCCGCCCGGTAGCGGACGTCCACCCGGGCGAGGCTCGGCACCTGGAGGAGCAGGTGGAGGAGTGCCGCAGGGCGGCAAGAAGGTGATGGTTTTCCCCGGTGCCGATACCACCGGCGGGCCGCCACGAAGATCAGGGCCTCCAGGCCGGGGTGGCCCCGGCGGCAAGGGCAGAGGACGCCAGGGTGGAAGGCCACGGCGTCAGGAATCGGACTTCACCAGACGACGCCTGGAGCAAGAGATCATTCCGCATGATCTTCCGGATCAGATCACTCTTGAAGAGCCTGCCAGCATCAAGGATCTATCCCTGGCTCTTGGAATCAAGCAAACAGCGCTCCTCAAGAAACTGATGAACCATGGCATGCTCGCGAATGTCAATTCCCCTCTCAATGAGGAGATCACAGACGTCTTATCCGTCGAAATCAACTGCGAGATCATCCTCGAGGCTCCGAAGGCGATGCACTCCTCTCTCGAGGAACTCGATCAGGTCGAAGATTCCGAAGCAGACCTGATCCTACGCGCACCTGTTGTGACTCTGATGGGACATGTGGACCATGGAAAAACGACATTGCTCGACAAGATCCGCGAGAGTTCCATTACAAAATCCGAAGCCGGCGGCATCACTCAGCACATGAGTGCCTACAGGGTCGATAAGGGAGACGCCCATGTTGTTTTCGTGGACACTCCCGGACACCGCGCCTTCACCAGCATGAGGGCCAGAGGTGCCAATGTCACCGATGTCGTGGTCCTCGTCGTGGCTGCAGATGACGGCCCGATGCCGCAGACAGAAGAAGCCATCGAACATGCCAAGGCGGCCGACGTACCCATCGTCGTGGCGATCAACAAGATCGACCGCGAAGGGGCCAATGTCGACATGGTCAAGGCCAAGCTTGCTGAACTGGGTCTTTCCCCCGTCGAATGGGGAGGCTCTACCGAGATGATTCCGGTTTCCGGTATCACGGGTGAGGGAGTCGATCAATTGCTCGAACAACTCTCTCTCGAATCCGAGATCCTCGAGTTGAAGGCGAACCCCAACAAGAACGCCATCGGCACAGTTCTGGATTCCCGTGCCTCGACTGGCGAGGGCAACGTTGTCACCGCTCTGATCCAGGATGGCACCCTACGCCGGGGCGATACCGTTGTCTGTGGCCCTGCCCACGGCAAGATCAAGACGCTCAAATCCACATCAGGAGAAAATCTCGATGCTGCTCCCCCTGCGACCCCGGTGGAACTCACCGGCCTCAACGATCTGCCCGAAGCTGGGGATCGATTGTATGCCCTCGAAGATGCAGCAAAAGCGAGGAAGATCGCAGGGGAACGCCAGGAAGCAAAGGCCAAGGCTGATCGAGCAGAACGCCAGAAGGTCACCCTCGAGGGCCTTTTCGACAAGATTGATGAGGCGAAGACGCGCGAGATCAAGGTCGTGCTCAAGACCGATGTGAAGGGAACTCTGGACGTACTCAAATCGGAACTCACGGAGATGCGCACCGCGGAGGTTGCCATCCGTGTGATCCGTGCAGGAGTAGGTGAGATCTCGGAATCTGACATTCTTCTGGCCGATGCATCCGAGGCGATCGTCATCGGATTCCATGTCTCCGCATCCGACAAGGCGCGATCGGAGGCGGAAGCACAGGGTGTCGAGATCCGTACATATTCCGTGATCTACGAGATCCTCGATGAGATGAGAACTGCGCTCGAAGGGTTGCTCGCTCCAGATATTGCCGAAGAAGTACAAGGGACTGTCGAGATCCAGGCGATCTTCAAATCCACCAAGCTCGGAAACATCGCGGGCTGCATCGGTCGCAGTGGCGTCTTGATGAGAGATGACAAGGTGCGCCTGATCCGTGATGGAGTCCTGGTCCACGAAGGCCGTCTCGCTTCCCTCCGCAGGGAAAAGGACGATGCAAAGGAAATCCGCGAGGGATTCGAGTGTGGATTGGTGATTGAGGGCTATCGCGATATCAAAGTTGGCGACGTCATCGAGAGCATCAAGGTCATCAAGACCAGTCGCAAACTCGATGAATCGGAAGCGCGTTCGTGATCTAGATGAAACCAATTCGCCTTGCTCGTATCGCCAGTCAGTTGCGCGAAGAAATATCGAGAATCATTCAGTTCGATCTCAAGGACCCGAGGATTGGATTACTCACGGTACTGGCGGTAGAGCCGACCGAGGACCTCAAGGAGTGCAAGGTCTTCGTGTCCATCACTGGGGATGAAGCGAATCAGCGCACCTCGCTCAGAGGGCTTGAGGCTGCACGCGGCAAGATCCAGGCACTCCTCTCTACCCAGATCCAGCTGAGAGAAACGCCGATTCTTCGCTTCGAACTGGATGAGAGTCAGCAACGGACGCAGGCCATCGAGGAGAAGATACGCGCAGCCAGGGCAGAGGACGAACTCGCTGCTCTGGAACGTGAAAAACGGGGTACACCTGCAGAGACCGAGCCAGATTCTGATGATGATCTGGCGACAAGTTAGTCGCGCTATCTGCCCATGGAGCTTCCAGGCTGTACAACCACCAGTCGATCCCGACCCGCTCTCTTGGCCTGATACAGTGCGGTATCCGCTTCGTCGAGAAGTTCGTCTGCGGTGATCCCATCACGCAATACTGTGACTCCGACCGATAGCGACAGGTCCGATGCTTCGCGCGCTCGACCACCCAGGAACTCATGATTCCGGAATTGATCGATGAGATCCCGCCCCTTCTGCTCCATGTCTCTCAGATTCGATCCTGGCATCAGGATCACGAACTCATCTCCTCCGTATCGACAGACATGATCACTCTCGCGGAAAAAATCGACCAGCAATGCTGAGATCTCCTTCAGCAACTCGTCGCCAACCATGTGGCCGAGGACATCATTGATACCCTTGAAACCATCGAGGTCTGCAAAAATCAGCCCCAGTTCTCCCCCTTCGCGGCGGGCCCTGTGAACCTCTTTCTCCAGTTGTGCTCCAAGGTAAAGTCGATTCGCGATCCCTGTCAGCGGGTCCAGCAGTGCTTGCTTCTCCAACTGGTCATGCAATCGCAAGTTCTGCAGCGTCAACGCGAGAATCTCACCGATGGTACCGAGCACTTCTTCGTGCCAGTCCTTGAGAAGTGGTGCCTCTTCGAGCAGTTTCACCTCTCGCTGATCTATCGTCAGTTCCAGCAGGCCACAGGGGGATTCGCTTCCTACAGCCAGCGGAAGTCTGCGGAACCCTGGATCTTCCTCTTTCCCTGGGCGAGTTCGATTCAACTGGGCCGGATCGCTACACCACGCGATCTGTTTCTCCCCATCCTTGTAACTCCACAGGCGAACATTTCTGTAACCGAGTCCCTCGGAGCAGAGAAGAGTTCCAGCCCTGCTGAAGAAATCGACCTCGTCTCGAACACCGATCAATAGTGTCGACAACCTGGGCGCCGTGCGAATCTTCTCTGTCAGTTGAAAAATCCTGAGGGATGTTCGGACAGCATCGCAGGCGCGCCTACGTTGCTCCTCCATTTCCCGTTCGAGCCCGACTCCACTCTCTTCCAGTATTCTCAGGCGATAAACCCAGCGTTCATCCCCGCGTGGACTGACTCGGCGTCCACCCACCACTGCGACGGGGCGCCAATCATCACCATGGCGAATCCTCAGCAAGATGGCATCGGGCTCGGATTCCCCGTCTCCTCCGAGAGACAGCAATCGATGGTGGTCCTCCTCGTGGAACCATCCCGTCAGTTCGCGATCCCTCAGGTCCTCCGCCTCAGTGCATGAGAGCAGATCGAAAAACGCCCTGTTGATGGCAATCACCTTGCGGTGTGGCCCCCTGGCCACGATCAGGGGATCTGGAAACAGATCGAGCAGCAATCGAGACTCCCCCGGGTCGGGGGGTAAAGGCCACTCACCAGGCCGTTTCGAGAGCAGAGCGCGGGACATGCAGACCAACTTCCAGAAATCCTGTGTGCAGGCTCGAAGAGGTCCCGCAGATAAGAATAACATGGAGTCCCCGAACGGACCCGCCGGGTGGCATGCTCAGCTGTGCTCTGATACCGTTTCTCATGGTTTCAGAGCCGCTTAGGGAGGATCAGGTCTTGCTCGAGGTATTGCAGGAAGCTGTCCAGATACTGGAGACCGGCCAGAGAGCAGCCATCGCCACCATCGTTTCCACGACCGGATCGACCCCCGGAAAAGATGGTGCCAAGATGCTGGTCCGCGAGGATGGGTCCACCGTCGGAACCGTGGGAGGCGGCTGTACGGAGTCGGACATCTGGCGGAAGTGTATGGAAGTGATTTCAAGCGGAACACCGATGCGAGAGTCCTTTCGGCTCACAGCGGCGACCGTAGCAGAGACTGGTCTACTTTGTGGAGGAGAGTTCGAGGTGTACATCGAACCGATAGGAACTCCATGGGTGATCATCCTCGGAGGAGGCCACATCGCTGGCGCCCTGTGCGAAGTACTGTCCACATTGCAATGGCGGGTCACCGTGATCGATGATCGGTCAGATTTCGCCAACTCGAAGAGGTTTCCCACAGCCAGTCAGGTACTTTGTCGACCCTTCGGAGTGTGCATCGACGGACTGGAGATCTCACCGAATGCCTGCGTTGTCATCGCCACTCGAGGTCATCAGCACGATGAACTGGCGCTCTCCAAGGCTCTGGAAAGTACAGCCGGTTATATTGGACTGATCGGTAGCCGCGGTAAGATCGGCGCAATCCTCAAGAGTCTCCGCTCCAGGGGAGCAGAAGCCAGCATCGCCGAGCGTGTCAGGGCTCCGATTGGCATTCCCATCGGATCTCGCTCTCCGGAAGAAATCGCCATCTCCATCGCCGCTGAGTTGATTTGTCACCACCGGAGGCCGGAGACCCGAGATTCAAGCGGAACTCCAGCCAACCTGCCGGTCGGGGAAACCCAGGATTGAGGCTCGACGCGCGTTGCCCCCCCCCCTCCCCACAGATAGAATCTCGAAATCGTGGAAATCGTCAACCCGACTGCCCTACAGAGAATTGATCCATCCAGCAGGCTGGGCGTGGGGACGCTTTCGATTTGATCCAGTTCGCCCGCAGGTTGCTGCGGGGTCCTACAACTCGAAGCAGCAATGGAAACCGGTCCCGGAAGGAATCTTGATGTTGGCACAAACAGCACCTGGCAGCAAAAACACCGCTGGGGGCACTAATACAACTTCACGACCCGACACCTCACTGGCAGAAATCGTCGCAAATGCCTATAAACAGCACGGTCCGCTGAGGGACATCGAGGAGATCAATGTGCTGGAAACCGTGATCCTCGGAGCACTCTCTGCCTCGATGCCGCTGGCGGATGTGCTCAGGTGCTGGAGTGAATTTCGGACCGAGTTCGTGGATTGGAATGAGGTCCGCATCTCCTCTGCTGCAGAAGTTGCGGGTACATTCCCTGGGGCCAAGCATCCCATTCAGTTGGCAATGCAATTGAAGGAAATGCTCCAGGTTGTCTTTGAGCGCCGCCATATGCTCAGCCTTGAGTTCCTGCGAGAGAATACCATCGCTGAGACCAAGGAATTCTTCAAACGATCACCATCTCTTCCCGACCTCGCGCGCCAGTTGGTTCTCTCTTACATCAAGCTTCAACCTCATGTGCCCCTTGAATCCTGGGCGCAAGGAGGGTTGATCCGCGCCGGCCTGCTGAGTTCCTCCATATCCTCGGCCCAACGACAGAGGCAACTGTTCGATCAACTCGATGGAATCCCGCTGCTTCATGCAGTCCTCGCCCTTCACGAGGAGGCGCGTCTGCACCCCGATCCTGCCGTTGAGGCAGCAGCTCGCAAGAAAGCGGCTCAGGCGAAAGAAGCGGCGCTGAAAGCAGCCAAGGCTGCCAAGGTTGCGGCCAAGGCGGCCAAAGACAAAGCGGCCAAGGAAGCCAGGGAGATCGCTGCGAAGCAGAAGGCAGCCGAGAAGGCCGCCAGTGACAAACTCGCCAGGATAAAGGCGGCACAAAAGAAGGCAGCACAGAAGAAAGTCGATCAGAAGAAAGCCGAACAGAAGAAAGCCGAACAGAAGAAAGCCGAACAGAAGAAGGCCGCTCAGAAGAAAGCCGAACAGAAGAAGGCCGCTCAGAAGAAAGCCGAACAGAAGAAGGCCGCTCAGAAGAAAGCCGAACAGAAGAAGGCCGCTCAGAAAAAAGCCGCTCAGAAAAAAGCCACCAAGAAAAAGGCCACCAAGAAAAAGGCCACCAAGAAGCAGGCCCCCAAGAAGCAGGCCTCAAAGAAAAAAGCCACCAAGAAAAAGGCCACCAAGAAGCAGGCCTCAAAGAAAAAGGCCACCAAGAAGCGGGCCTCAAAGAAAAAGGCCACCAAGAAGAGCCGGAAGAAATAGCGGACAGCAGGGCAGGTCCAACTCGCGTTCGGTGGTCCAGCGACCGACTTCGAAAGGAGACTCTCTTGGCAGGACATTCAAAATGGGCAGGGATCAAGCACAAGAAGGCTGCCAACGATGCCAAACGCGGGAAAATTTTCAGCAAACTGGCCAAACTGATCACGGTGGCTTCCCGAGATGGCGGTGGAGACACCTCACAGAATCCGCATCTCAAGTTGGTTGTCGACAAGGCCAAGGCCGCCAATATGCCCAACGACAACATCGCTCGGGCCATCAAGAAGGGCACTGGTGAACTCGGGTCAGTCTCCTTCTTTGAACTTGTTTATGAGGGCTACGCACCTTCTCAGATCGCGCTGGTCATCGACATCTTGACCGACAACAAGAACCGAACCGCCAGTGAACTGAGAAAACTGTTCGACAAGAAAGGTGGAACCCTGGGTAGCCCTGGTTCCGTTTCGTGGAATTTTGAAACAAGAGGAGTGATTGAACTCTCGGCAGACTCGATCGGCGAGGAGGAGTTGGTGGATCTTGCCATCGAGGCGGGGGCTGAAGATGTGAAGATGGAGGACGAACACCTGCAGGTGCTTTGCTCTCCAACTTCATTCAGCGCTGTGCAACAGGCGATCACGGCTGCTGACTTGACTCCCACCTATGCTGAGGTGACCCGGCTACCGAAGGAAACTGTCACGCTCGATGATGAGAAAAAGGCAGCCAAGGTGCTGGATTTCATCGCAGTGGTAGAAGACCACGACGATGTTCAGAGAGTCAGCTCCAACCTGGATCTCCCCCCTGAGCTGTTCGATAAACTCAACTCATGATTCGACAGATCAGTTGTTGCTCTCATCTGCACGCTGAAAGAAGAAGTCCCGGAAATCACGGATCGGCGTTCGTTCTGTGAAAGACTCGTCCAGTTCATGCCAGTATCGGACTTCCTCATCGCCAGGTCTCCAGCACAGGAAGACTTTCCTGCCGACGTACAGGGTCGGAAAATTGATCACTCCCCTTTTGAACTCCTGAACAAAGCAACCCAGATCTTCGATTTCTCGGATGTATCCATTGATGCGATCGATGAGCAGGTTCAACTCCAGTTTCAGATCCTGTGCCTCTACCGCAACGGAGCATTCATCGACTCGAATCGGGTTCTTTTCCAGACACTCCAGTTCGGTACGCTTCTGAATGATCCCATCCCAGACTTCCACGATATCGGACACGACTCTCTCCAGAAGTGGCAACATCTTGTTGGCGTCATCGACGGTTACGAGGCGACTTTGTGCCTGGGTGCTACTGGTGCGGCGCATCGATTTCTCCATTTCAACCGGGTTCATGTTCTCCGAGAGAAGTGGCAAGCACCGTGCCCGAGTGAATTGGGGCTCAGGTTCACCCCTCGCCCTCCTCCCGGAGCGACGGCGGTTCCGATCCGGACCCCACTGTCCAGTGGTTGGACGGGTCCATCGGTTGACTTCACCCTTCATGGACTCGATAACTCCACCTCAGGGGAATGAGCACTGATCCCGTCTTCTTGGGATCCACCATCGAGATCGGGAGTTATGATCTTGAGCCTGCCAGCGCCAGGGGCCTCGACACCGTATCAGGGCCTTGTATCGATCCAGAGGCGGCTCTCGCTGCTGCTGGTGGTGGCTATGCTGCTGATATCTCCCTCACTGACCCTGCACGCATGCCAGACCCCGTCTCGAGAATCAGAGGTGATCCAGGAGATTCGACTACAGGGACTCGACCGCCTCGGGACCGCCGAGGTTCTGGCCAGGATGAAGATCAGACCCGGGGATCGCTGGGATCCGGCCGCTCTCGACGCTGAGTACCGTCGACTCTGGACCAGCGGCGATTTTGTGACCATCGAATCGCCTCTCGTCGACCACACCGCGTCAGGCGTCATCATCACCATCACTCTCAGAGAGCGGCGGCAAATCTTTGAGGTCAAATTCGAGGGCGCCCAGGACCTGTCCGAGAAAGCTGCTCTGAGACAGATTCGCAGCAATAAGGACGAACTTCACGACCCCTTGCTTGTCCGCGAGGACATCGATTCGATTCGAGATCTGCTGCTTGAGCAGGGCCACCCATTTGCCAGAGTTGACAGTCGCACGGAAGAAACTACCGACGGACTGGTGGTCATCTTCGATATCGATGAAGGCCCACAGGTATTACTCCGAACCGTTGACCTGATAGGATCAGGCTCGCTTCCAATTGGCAAGATCTTGAAGTTGATGCAACTTCGCACTAAAACTCCGCTCGGCCTGCTCCGTTCAGGAAAATTCGATCCACGGCTGTTGGAAGAAGACCTCGAGAAGATACGAGAGTACTACATCTCGATGGGATTTTTCGATGCTGAGGTATCCGTAGACCAACTCGAATTTCAAAACAACCTTGAAAATCTCAGGCTCGTCATCGATGTCGAAGAGGGGCCGAGGTATCGAATCGGTGAGATCGAGTTTTCGTTCGAGGGCTCCCGGGTGATCCCCGAGACAGAGTTGCGAGCTACTCTGGCGGTGGCTCCTGGCGATCTCTGGAACGGCGCGCTTGTCAAGGCGGACACTGACAAGTTGAAAGGGCTCTATAACGGGCAGGGCTATCTTGACGCCATCATCACTCCTTCCCTCACTTACCCCCTCGAGGGAGTCGACGTCATCCTCCGCTATCGAATCCATGAAGGGTCGCTGGTCTATGTCAGTGACATTGAATTCAGAGGCAATACCAACACCAGAGACGATGTGATACGACGCCAGTTGGAGATCTACCCGGGGGAACTCCTGCATCCGGACCTATTGCAGGCCAGCCTCAGTAACATTCATAGGCTTCGATACTTCGATGGTGTTCGCCCTCTGTTTGATAGCGGCGGCGATCCTGATCGCCGCCCGGTGGTTTTCGAGGTAGCGGAGGGATCCACAGGCAGGGCATTGTTCGGTGTCGGATACTCCAGTGGCCGTGGAGCCGTGGGGAATCTCTCCATAGAGAAGCGCAATTTTGACATCACCGATGTCCCCGACTCTCTCAGCGATCTACCGGGGTCCTTCACAGGAGGAGGACAGCGCCTGATTCTTGAAGCGCAGCCGGGGACGGAGTACTCCCGATATCGCCTGCAGTTCTCCGAGCCATATATGGGAGGATCCAAAAATTCCCTGAGGATTTCGGCATTCAGGTCCGTGCTGCTTCGCCCTGATTACATCGAGGATCGGAGCAGCGCTGGGATCACGGTCGGGCGTCTCTTCAGCCTCGAGGAAAAGCTGAGAGGTACGCTGGGTTTTCGAAATGACAGGGTTTCAGTCGATGACGTGTCGATGTCTGCCCCGTCGGTCGTGATCAACAGTGCCGGCAAGACCACCTACAGCGCCATCGATCTCAACCTGGATTGGGATCAACGTGTCTATCGACCTGTCATCGGTGCGGTCGATGGTTGGTATCTTGAAACCGGCTACAGTCACATCGGCGGGCCGCTTGGCGGTGATCTGGAAATCGGGAAATTCAACCTCGGCACCGGATTGTTTCGCACCATACATGAAAACAGCGACGAGCTTCGCCATGTCTTTGCCATGCGAACCAGTTTCAACTGGGCGGAGCCTCTCGGCGAAGATGACTTCATACCGGTATTCGAACGCTTCTATCTCGGAGGCCCTCGATCGCTGCGCGGCTTTGATTACCGTGGTGCAGGGCCTCGGGAAAACGACGCAGAAATCGGGGGAACTGTCCGCCATCGAGGATCAATTGAATACACATGGCCGCTGCTGGATAACACACTTCGCGGCATTGTTTTCACCGACTTCGGCAACCTCTCCGATGGAAAGGCAGCCTTCTCTCTGGATGAATATAGAGTCGGAGTTGGCGGAGGAATCGTATTGAACATCCCGATCTTTGGTCAGCCATTACCCATCTCCATCACCTGGACCGAGGCGGTGAAAAAGGAAGATGGAGATCGGCTACAAGAATTCTCCTTCGATCTTGGCTGGTTCCTCTACTAGCGACCCATCTCTCCCGGGTCCACCGACCCCTCATCGCATTTCCACCACATCTCGAAACCAGGTGGAGGTAGCACCCAAGAAATTTCCGCGAATGATATATCGGTAGCCACGCCATTGATGAGTACCACCAGCCGCTGCTTATCCTTGTTGATCTTGCGCACCTCGCACACCTTCTGAAATCTCGGGATGAACACTGCGTCTCCCTTGCCAAGTGAGCGAGCAGTATCGAGGCGACGCATCGCCAGATCGGTGCTTTCAAGTGCCTGGGCGAGAGCCACATAAGCATCGCTCAGAGCATCCCCTTTCGCGCCGGGAAGTTCTCCGAGTTGATCGAGGGCGTGACGGATGTGCGCCACGGAAGTGGATATTTTCAGTTCCTCGACACGCTCCAGTTCATATTCGAGTGCGGAGCGGGCCCTCTCAGCTTCTTGTTCCTGCCGAGCAATCTCCTGAGAATGGTGGAGCGCACGCTTGCGGTGACCTTCCGCTTCCCTCGAGCGTCTTTCCAGGTCCTTCTGAGCTCGCTGCATCGCATCGACAACTTCGTGATCCACAGCATCTTGATCTCGACTCGCCCGTCTGGCGCTCTCGACCACTTCCGAGGGCATTCCGATCCGCTCTGCGATGACCAGCGCATTCGATCGACCCGGCAGACCAACCACGATCCGAAATGTGGGAGCCAGTTTCTCGGGATCAAATTCCATCGAAGCATTTTCACACTTGCGGCGCCTGTAGGCGTACTCCTTGAGTCGACCCAGATGTGTCGTGACCAGGGTCAAAGTGCCTCGCTCGTACAGCACATCCAGCACCGCTTCTGCCAACGGTGCGCCTTCAAGCGGGTCAGTCCCTGATCCGAGTTCATCGAGCAGCACCAGACTACGACTGGTCGAGCGACGCAATATCGACGCCACCACGGTGACATGCGCGGAGAATGTCGAGAGATCCTGCTGCAAACTCTGCTCATCTCCGATATCGGCAAGCACAGCATCAAAGACTGGAATACTGCAGCCCTCTGCCGCAGGAATCGGAATTCCACAGGCCGCCATGAGAGCAAGCAGCCCCACCGTCTTGAGGACCACGGTCTTGCCGCCAGTGTTGGGACCGGTGACGACGACTTGATATCGACCAGGATTCATGTCGAGGTCCATGGGGACCACAGCGGCTCGTGCAGACTCCAGATCAAAGGTGGAGCCGCGTTCACTCTTCCGTTGTCGCCAGAGTAGCAAGGGATGTCTTGCCCCGACCAGATTGATGCGGCGCCCTTCGGTCAATTCGGGACTGACGCATCCGAGTTCATCGGCAAATCGGGCTCTCGCCTGAGCAGCATCGAGTTCGACAAGATGTTGCCAAAGTTGAAGTATCAGTTCTCGACGAAGCCTGACTTCACGGGTCAGATCTGCCAGGATTCGCTGCACCTCGTGAGTTTCTGCAGCCCTCGAGCGTTGCGAACGATCCCCCAGACGGACCACCGGCTCTGGCTCGATGAAGAGCGTCTGCCCCGATGAGGACTCGCCTCGAAGGACTCCTCGCACAAGATTCCTGCACTCGGCACGGATCGCCCAGCAGAGTCGCCCATGGCGAGGGGTCACTACATTGCCCTGGAGCGCCTTCTTCCACTGTTTCTTCTCTGAATTTTCGACGAACCACTGGCGAATTTCTGCATCGAGTCGGGCAGATTCAGATCTCAATCGGTTCAGTTTCTCGCTGGCCTGATCGAGAATCTCTCCGGATGCATCGACCGACTTCGCCAAACGTTCCCTCAAGCCGGGAACATCCACCAAAAACTCAGCTCTCCGGGTCAGCCGTGGACACTCCACTGCCTGGAGTTGAGATCTCAGCCTGCGCGATCGATCAATCACCTGCCACACCGCAGCCAGCGTCTGTGGATCGAGAGTACCGGAACCAGATTCCGGCAATATCGAGGGGATATCGATCAGCCCTTCGAATCCTGGATTCCAGTTGTTCGTCTTCATCCGCTCGCGGATCTCTTCGGTCTCATCGAGGAGAACTCTGGCGGATTCAAGATCCGTTGCCGGAATTGCCCGCTGCAGATGCACTTTACCCGGACGCGATGAAGCAAATCCTGCAACACATTCGAGCAGGTCGGCCAGATCGAGTCGGCGATAACTTGAAGGGATGACATCGAGGGTGCCGGAAGAGTCCAGACGGCGACTCCTGGCCCGTGTGCGTCTTCGCCGCTTGTTCCCTGGGTCGGTTGGGCCAGACACTGTTCCACCTTTCCCTGAACCCTCTCGATCCAGCAGGGTGGATGCTAACTCATTTCATCGACGATGCGGAGTTGATCACTGCCCCTGAGCAACTGCCGGGCTCTCTCCATGCACTCCCGAGCCACTTCACCGGTGGACACACCGATGATGCCACCACCACGGAGACCCGGTATCGCTTCATCGAGCCTCCTCGTGAGGCTCTCAGCAGCTCCAGGTTCGGGCTGATCAATCAGCACCCACATCCTATCACCGCATATCTCGACCCAGTCGGTGCCTCGCAATTCCTTCGGGATCTTCTCCGCGAGGTCACGACCACCCGTGGGGTGCTCCAGAACCAGAACTCCAGGTGCCCCTCCACGTCTCTCCGCTGCCCGGATGCGGGTATCGAGCAGTCGAGTGAAGCGTTGCTCCGGGTCCTCGACCAGTGGCTTTCCATCGGTGGCGAGCGCTGGCACCAGTTCATCGATCAGCGGCAACAACTGGAATGCGCGAAAGAACTCGCGACGAGCCGCTTGAGGGTCTCTTGCCAGGAAACCGAGCCACGCGTCGGGCAAGGGAATCCCGACGAATGGGCCCAGAGATCCTGGCTCGGTCGGTATCGGTTCTCCCACATCCATCTCGTCACCGATGCTCCGGAGTACTGCGCCAGGATCATACCCCCCTACCTTGACAGAGATCTCATCGCCGCTTTTCCTCAACTCGGCCCAGCCGAGAAACGCGGGATCGGACATCACCCAGTTCCTCAGGGCCTCCGCTGAAACCACTCCATCTTTGCGTGCTTTCAACAGCGCTTTCACGGCTGCCATCGCATCCGGTTGCAGATCACCAGAAGCAGAAACTGGAGTCTCATGCTCGGAGATCAGGTGACTCATCTCCTCCTCGGACAATGTGGGAAGATCAATATCGTGCTGGGATGCAGGGAATGATGCTGGAACAGATCTCGCTGAATCCTGATCTGAGCTAGACAGCAACAACTCGAAGATTTCATCATTAACTGCCGAATCGATGGGGCGAACGATTCGAAGAGCATCAAAACTGTCAGTACCAGTAGAGTTTTTGTTCTCGATCACGACCAGTCGATCTTGATACTCTCTGAACTGATCGAGGCCAGTCGTTGGCTCATTGACGATGACGAACTCGCAAGTTGCAATGTGCAGTGGATACGCTTGCTGAGCAGCAGCCAGGGTGCCATAGACATGGAGCGAGGCAGCATCACCGATGCGCTTCATCATCTGTTCTTCGTCGAGGGGGTCGTCGCCATGATTGATCAGGACCAGGTCACGACGGTTCGGGTCGCCCGCAGCTTCTGAGGCACCCTCCTCGAACATCTTCTGGTAATCCCTCCTGAGTTTTTCGTGGTCACGACGCAGCCCCTCGCCTCCAGCAGGCCGGGCCTCATCATCGGAAGGACCGATAAGATCGCCAGTGGTCGGGTAGGGGGGATCAGAGTCGTTCAATCGGCTTCTCCTGGGGGTCAGATGACGGCAGTGGAACCCCGATGAGACCTTCTCGAGGCGCACTCGTCAACCTCGGCGTGGCATCGGGGTTGTTTAGCGAATCTCCGTGTATCTCCCCTGATTTGCGTGGGCCAGCCGACGCAGGAATTCCCGGGCCTGGGGAAGGTCCTGGCGCGGGGCATCTCCTGCGAACAACCCGATGCAGTGGATACGGGTACCTCGATAGCGATTCCATCGGGTCACCGCATCGAGGATCAGGGTGAGCGAGGTCTCTTTCCCCACCGTGGGGCTTCCATCGGAGAGGAGATAAATGGTGTCGACCTCGCGATCGGAGAAGGCAGCCTCCAGCGCACCGTAGGAGTTGGTCTCGCCGCCGGCTCGCAGACCTTCCACGAACTTGAGAGCCTTCTTGAGGATCGGGCCTCGAGCCTTGACCAGCGATGGAGAGAATCTCATCACATCCTCCGAGAAGGCGACC
>Ga0310120_10000238_pt1 | contig 45843 bp, 41 predicted proteins | sample CB27_AW_983_MG_FD_203506 | JGI IMG/M metagenome (GOLD analysis project Ga0310120, IMG submission 203506) | Marine microbial communities from Western Arctic Ocean, Canada - CB27_AW_983 | ecosystem: Environmental > Aquatic > Marine > Oceanic | place: Canada: Western Arctic Ocean | collected...
TCGGCCTTCTTCTCGGCCTTCTTCTCGGCCTTCTTCTCGGCCTTCTTCTCGGCCTTCTTCTCGGCCTTCTTCTCGGCCTTCTTCTCGGCCTTCTTCTCGGCCTTCTTCTCGGCCTTCTTCTCGGCCTGGGCCACTGCAGACAGCGGTCCGCCGATTAGAATCGTCAGCGTCAAGAATGCGATCAAGCTACGCATGCCAGTTTCCTCCACGATCATCCCGAAGGTGTTGCGTTGTTTCCGTGAGTCGATCGCCGACGGGCGTGGCCCGAAAGTGGTTCGCGGCGACGCGTTGAATTGTACCACCACGGCGACCGGTTCGGGAAGCAAGCGGCCACCGCGGCCGGCCCAGATCTGGCCTCGCTCCCGTTTGGCCAATCGACTACGTTTCCGCTTCCCGCGGTCGTTGCGAGCTCGCCCGATGTCGACGGTTTCAGTTTCTCGAACAACGTTCTCGCCGATTCACCGGCTGGGGGCCCTGGTGTTGGACCGGGTCGAATCGGTCGGTGATTTTTCGATGTTTGCCTTCGGTGTCCTGGGCCAACTGGTATCGGGTCGGCCGCGTCGCCGCGTGCTGCTGGAGACGATGTACGTCGTCGGGGTGGGCAGTATCCCGGTGGTGGTCGTCACCGGCGTGTTCATCGGCATGGTCCTGGCGGTCCAGGGCTACGACTCGTTCCATCACCTGGGCATGGAGACCCGGATCGGTTCGGTGATCAACGTCTCGCTGGTCAAGGAACTGGGTCCGGTACTGGCGGCGACGATGCTGGCCGGTCGGGTGGGCAGCGCGATGGCCGCCGAACTGGGCACGATGCGCGTGACCGAGCAGATCGATGCGATCCGCGCCCTGGGGGCCAACCCGGTTGGCCAACTCGTCGTGCCGCGTTTCCTGGCCTGCTTCCTGTTGATCCCCGTGTTGACGATCGTGGCCGACACGGTGGGGATCGTCGGCGGCTGGGTGTTCTCGACCCAGGCCCTGGATGTCAACAGCCACTTCTACTGGGCTCACAGCCGTGCATTCGTGACCGCCTTCGACGTGTTCGCCGGGTTGATCAAGAGTGTCTTTTTCGGTGGGGCGATCGCGCTGGTCGCCTGCTACCACGGCTTTCACTGTCGGGCCGGTGCCAAGGGCGTCGGCCGGGCGGCGACCGTGTCGTTTGTCGTCTCGTTTGTCGCGATCCTGGCCCTGGATTTCTTTCTCGGCCTGTTGCTCAACACCACCTATCGACTCGCCTACCCACAGTTGCCGTCGCTGCTGTGACCGCCGGCCGGACCGACCGTTTTTCATGAGAATCACCCGGTGTCGACCCTCGACGTGATCCCCGATTCAGGCACCGCCCCGCCGACGGCCACCGAACCGGTGTCGTTGCGTACGGTCGGGCGTCGATTCGGGGACCACGAGGTGTTGCGAAACCTGTCGCTGAGTGTGCGACGCGGCGAGACGCTGGTAATGATCGGCGAGAGTGGCTGCGGGAAAAGCGTCACGCTGAAGCTGATGATCTCGCTGCTGGATTCGACCTCCGGCAACGTTTACTGGGAGGGCCGCCGGGTGGCCGAGTTGTCCCGGGCCGAACGCGATCGTCATCGTCTGCGGTTCGGATACCTCTTCCAGAACTCGGCCCTCTTCGACAGTTTTGACGTTTTCGAGAACGTCGCCTTCGGGTTGCGGGAGGCGGGCGACCGGGGCGAAGCGGACATCCGGGAGGTGGTGGTCGAGCGGCTTGAAGAAGTGGGCCTGGAGGCCGAGATCTGTTCGAAGAAGCCGGCCGAGCTCTCCGGCGGAATGCGGAAGCGCGTGGCGCTGGCCCGCGCGCTGGCGCTGGAGCCGGCGGTGATGCTCTACGACGAACCGACCACCGGGCTCGATCCGGTGATGACCGGCGTGATCAACCGCCTGATCTGCCAGGTCCGCCGGCGTCGTCCGGTGACCAGCGTCGTCGTGACCCACGACCTCTCGACGGTGCGGGCCGTGGCCGATCGGGTGGTGATGCTCGAGCCGATCTCGAGGCTGGCCGCCGACGAACCACAGGCCATCTTCTCGGGAACCGTTGCCGAGGCCCTCGCGTCGAATGACCCGCGGGTGGCGGCCTTCATGCAGGGTGGTGGAGCGTCGTTGGAAAGGGAGGCGGGATGACCGAGCGACAGCTGCAGTTTCGGGTTGGGATGGTGGTGGTCATCGCGGGCGTTTGTGCCGCGGTGATGATCCTCCAGTTCGGCGAATTCGGAGCGTTCTGGCGGAAACCGGTCACCGTGGCGGTGCACTTCAGTTCGGCGACAGGCGTGCAGCCGGGCGGACCGGTCGAAATGAACGGCGTGACGATCGGTTCGGTCCGAAACGTGTCGATCGATCGCAGGCGGCGCGGGGCACGGGTCGTCGTGGACCTCGACCCGAAATTCGATATTCGTACCGATGCGCGGCCGCGGCTGGTCCGGTCGTTGTTCGGAGACACGACGGTGGAATTCACCGCCGGCGGGCGGGGACGGCCGATCCGTTCCGGTGACCGGCTCGACGGCGACCTCCCGATCGATCCCATGCAGATGATCTCGAAGCTCGACGAACAACTCCGGACGACGATGGCCTCGTTCGAGGCGACCAGCAGCCAGTGGTCGGAGGTGGCCAACAACATCAACGGGTTGATCGGGGGGCGGCGGGGCGAGTTGGAGCGGGCGGTCAGCCAGTCGGCCGAGGCGCTCCAGCAGTTCTCCCGGACCATGTCCACGGCCAACGACCTGTTCTCCAACGCCAACCAGGTGCTCGGCGACCCGCGGCAGCAACAGAATCTCCGCCGCTCACTCGACGCGTTGCCGCGGCTGGTCGGCGAGACGGAGATGACGTTGAAAGCGGTCCGCAAGACCGTGCTGACGGTCAACACGAATCTCGAGAACCTGCAGGGGGTGACCGAGCCGCTGGCACGGCGGGGCGGCTCGATCGTCGGCCGGCTCGACAAGACCCTCGGCAACCTCGAACGGCTCACCACCGACCTGTCGAGGTTCGCCCGGACGGTCAACACTCCCGACGGTTCGCTGACCCAACTGGCCCGCGACCCGGCGCTGTACCGCAACCTCAACGAGTCGGCCAGTTCGATGTCGCTGTTGCTGAAGAACCTCGAGCCGGTCATCCGTGACCTGAGGATCTTCAGTGACAAGGTGGCTCGTCACCCCGAGTTGCTGGGCGTGCGGGGGGCGTTGACGGGCTCTGCCGGGGTGAAGGAAGTGCCCCGTTCAGCAAAACAGCAGACGCCCCGACCGAGGCGGTGAGCTAGTTCCCGATCCGCGCCTCGTTCCGCAGCGCGTTGGCCCGGTCGATGAGTTCGTTCTGGGGCACCAACACCTGTGGCTGCAGCGTGAACCTCACCTCGCGACGATCCGAGACGCTGCCGGGCGAGAGGTTGTCGGAGAAGAAGTCGAGCGGGGGCAGCTGGTACCACGGCGGTGCCAGGGGGACCTTGAACGTCTGCGTCTCGAAACCCGGTTTGACCAGCCGGACCTCGCGGGTGGCGTAGTAGGTGAAGTCGACCGATGTCGGGGTGAACCCGGCCTCCTTGCCGTCAACAAACACCTGCGCCCCGACCGGCTGGCTGCGGATCGTCAGTCGCCGGTGAACGCATCCGGTCGACGCGACGATCACCAGCGAGGCAAGCAGCAGGATATTGCGGCAGAACGGCGTCACAAGCCGGGCTCCAGCGTGTCACAGCGGGGCGGAATGATAGTGTGGGACCCTCGGAGACGGCAAGACCGTTCACCGGGTGTGGCTGTCCTCTTGCCGCCGCCTGAAACGGGATGATAGACTCGCCCGGCAATTCCGCCCGCCGCCCGTGAACAAGGAGGTCACGATGGTCCCGGCTCGATCGATTCGGCGCAAGCTGATCGTGGGGCTCGTGCTGGTGCTGGTGATGATGGCCACGCTGTCGATCAGCGGGCTGGGCGGCCTGTGGTCCTACCGACAGGCGGTTCGCGAACTGAACTTCAGTGTCTTCGAGGCCCCCGACCGTGAACGGCTCGAGGCCGAGCTCGCGGTGCTGGCGACCCCGCTGCTCGATGACAGCTCGCCGGTCTCACGCCAGACACTCGTGGATCGTCATCGCGGGGCGGCCGAGGCGTTGTCCGAATACCGGGCGCGGTGGGGGCGGTTGGCTCCGTCGCGGACGACACTGGCCAACCGGTCGGTGTCGCAGCAGCTGCTCGCCCAACTGCAGCGTCAGCTCGAGGGGCTCGGCCAGGCATTGGCGGGAACCGGGCGGCTGGACGCGACGTTACGACACGACCTCCAGGTTCGCGTGGCTGCGAGCCTGCGGACGGCCAGGTCGCTGCCGGATCCGCGGACGGGTTTGACAGGTCGGTTGCGCGAGGCCGACCGGGCACTGGCGTCGCGGACTCGCTGGCTGGTCGGTTCGACCATCGCCGCGGTGCTGATGTTCGTCACGTTTGTCCACGCCGGATACCGCTGGGTCTTCCAGCCGATTCGGGCGTTGCACGAAGGGGCGCGGCGGGTGGCCCAGGGCGATTTGGATTACCGGGTCGAGTTGTCGACACGGGACGAGATGGCCGAACTGGCCGAGTCCTTCAACCAGATGACCGACCGGTTCCGCGATATTCGAGACGACCTCGACGGACAGGTCCGCGACCGTTCACGGCAACTGGTCCGCTCGGAACGGCTCGCCGGGGTCGGTTTCCTGGCGGCAGGTGTGGCTCACGAGATCAACAACCCGCTGGCAGCGATCGCGATGGCCGGGGAGAGCCTGCAGGAGCGACTCGAGGCACTGCTGGGGCAGGTGGCTCCGGACGAGCAGTCCGTGATCCGGCAGTACGCCGAGATGATCGGTCGTGAGGCGTTCCGGTGCCAGGAGATCACCGCCCGGTTGCTGGATTTCTCGAGAGGGCAGGACACCGCCAGGGCTCCTCACGACCTGGTCAATCTGGTCAACGAGGTGCTGGCCTTGGTGGGGCACATGAGCCGTTTCCGCAACCGCACGATCGCCTTCAATGCCCGGGGACCGTGCCCGCTGGAGATCAACGGACCGCAGATCAAGCAGGTGGTGCTCAACCTGGTCGCAAACGCACTGGAATCGACCGGCGAGACCGGACGACTGGACATCGACCTGGTCAACCAGACCGATCACATCGTGTTGAACTTCTCCGACGACGGGTGCGGGATGACGGCCGAGACCATCGAGAACCTGTTCGAACCGTTCTTCACGACGAAGTCGACGGGGCAGGGGACCGGCCTGGGTCTCTCGATCAGCCACCGGATTATCAGCGATCACGGTGGGACGATCGAGGCGACAAGTGACGGTCCGGACCTGGGCAGCCAGTTCCGGCTGCAGTTGCCTCGTCGCTCGGAGGGCGTCGAGTCGGACTGGGTGGGAGCTCCGGCGAGAGAGGCGGGCGAGAAACCGCAGACAAGAACAATTGAGACCGATGGAGAAATCTGGTAAGAGGAATGCCTTGGCGAGGTCACGGTGGACCTCGAGCATCGGTCTCCACGAAACCAGGGAGCGGGCGACGGCGTGGACAGCAGGGACGCTGGTGAACAGGCAGTGACGAACCCGTTGCGGGTGCTGTTTGTCGATGACGAGGCGCCGATCCGCGCGGTGATGCGGATCGAGTTGCCGCGGATGGGTCACGAGGTGACCGTCTGCGAGGATGGTGAGACGGCTCTCGAGGCGCTGGCCGAGCATCATTTTGACGCGGCGATCGTCGACCTGAAGATGCCCGGAATCTCGGGCTGGGAGGTCACCGACCACGTCAAGCAGGTGGCACCCGAGACGTTCGTGATCATCCACACCGGTCACGGAGACATGCACCAGGCGATCGAAGCCGTCCGCCACCGCGCCAACGATTTTCTCAACAAGCCCTGCAAGCTGGTCGATATCCAGCGGGCCCTGGCCCGTGCTGCCGAGTGGCGGCAGCAGAGTCGCAAGGCGCTGGCGCTGGAGACCCGGCTGAAGGCGATCGAGGGCTCGACCGAACTGGTGGGCCGGACCCCGTCGATGCAACACGTGGCCACGCTGATCGAACGCGTGGCACCGACCGATTCGAGTGTGCTGGTGCTGGGCGAGACCGGAACCGGCAAGGAACTGGTCGCCCGCCGATTGCACGAATTGAGCCCGCGGAGCGAGATGCCGTTCGTGCCGGTCAACTGCGGCGCGTTGCCCGAGCACCTGGTTGAGAGTGAGTTCTTCGGACACCGCAAGGGAGCCTTCACCGGCGCCGACCGATCGCGGACGGGGCTGTTCGAGGTCGCCCACGGTGGCACGTTGTTCCTCGACGAACTCGGAGAACTCTACAGGCCGATGCAGGTCAAGCTGCTGAGGTTTCTCGAGTCGGGCGAAATCCGGCGGGTGGGCGAGAACGAGCCGATCCACGTCGATGTGCGAATCGTCTGCGCGACCAACGGCGACCTGGTCGAGATGGTCGCGGCGGGCAGGTTCCGTGAGGACCTCTATTTCCGGGTCAACACGTTTGAGATTCCTCTGCCGCCGTTACGGGAACGCAAGCCGGACCTGCCGCTGTTGGCCGCAACGCTGTTGGCACGGGCCAGGAAACGACGGGTGGGCGACGATGAGGGGTTGTCGGCCGAGGTGCTGGCCGGGCTGGCAGAACATGACTGGCCGGGCAATGTCCGCGAACTGGCCAACGCCATCGAGCATGCGGTGATCATGGCCGGCGACCGCCCGATTGCCGTCGAGCATCTGCCTCAACAACTCGCCACCAGTCGCCCGGGGATCGTCTCGACGTTGACCATGCCGAGCGGGGCAATGACCTTGCGCGAGGTCGAACGTCAGATCGTGCTCGGCGTGCTTGAAAAGTACAATGGCGACAAGCGACTGGCGGCCGCGGAACTCGGCATCGCGCTGAAGACGATGTACAACAAGTTGAACCAGTACAACGCCACCGCCGTCGACGAGTCGCCGGAAGTCGTTTCGACCGACTGACGCCGGACCACAACGAGTGCCCGACGATGACGACCGTCTTGGCGATCCACGCTCATCCCGATGACATCGAGTTCCAGTGTGCCGGCACGCTGCTGAGGCTGGTCGAGCGAGGCGCCGAGGTCCACGTGGCGACGATGACACCCGGCGACTGTGGCAGCGCCGAGATGTCGGCCGACGAGATCGCCGAGGTGAGACGGGCCGAGGCGTCTCGAGCGGCCTCGCTGCTGGGCGCCGAATACCGTTGCCTGGAGTTCCGGGATCTCTCGATCTGCTTCGACAACCCCTCGCGGAAACGGGTGGCCGAGTGCCTGCGTCGCGTGCGACCGGACATCGTGCTGACGGCTCCGCCGGTCGATTACATGCCCGATCACGAGGTGACCAGCCTGCTGGTCCGCGACGCCTGTTTCAATGCCCCGATCCCCAACTACTCGACCGGTGCCGACGACCCCGCCGATCCGCTCGACGCGATCCCTCACCTGTACTACGTCGATGCGATCGAGGGGATGGACTGGTACGGCGATCCGCAGCCGGCCGGGTTCATCGTCGATGTCAGTGAGGTGTTTGAACGAAAGCTCCAGATGCTGGCGTGTCACGAATCTCAGCGGGGCTGGCTGCTGAAACAGCATGGCATGGACGAGTACCTGGAAAGTTGTCGCAGGTGGGGTGGCGAGCGGGGTGCCGAGATTGGCGTGGCCTACGGCGAGGCGTTCCGGCAGCATTGTGGTCATCCATATCCCGGCGACGACCGATTGGGGCAACTGCTGTCGACGGCGGCTCAGTGACCTCGACAACGGCGGCGTGATGGGTCAGAATCGGGCCGAAGTCGGAGGCCGACGAGCCGGCTGGACGACCGATTTGGATGGAGCGCAGCAACGATGACCGACGACGCCACCGCCGCCGACCCGATCTTCAGCGCGGCCGAGGTGAAGGCGTTTGAAGAGGACGATAAGGGCGTGGGGAAGGCGATCGGCGTGATGCTGGCCATCCTGTTCAGCCTGTTTGTCCCCCTGATGCTCAGTTTCTGGTTGGGGGTCGGCACCACGACGTCGGCGTCGTCAAAGGACGAGGGGGGCGACGAAACGCGGGTCAAGGTCGACGACGGTGCGCACGGCAAGGCGGGGCATGAAACGCCGCCGAAGCCCAACTAGGCCTCGTCGGCGGCGACCATGTCGCGAGTGGATTCTGCCCCGACGATTCTCTGCCTTGCCGTTTCGGCCCAGGGGCCGCGAATGTCGAACGTGAGATAGCGTTCCCAATGAGGGATCGCCTCGTCGGTTCGACCCAGTCCGTGCAGGATCTCGCCCTTGTGCCAGTGCGCGTCGGGAAAGTCCGGGTGCACTTCCAGGGCCACCTCGAACGCTTCGAGTGCCGATTCGGGTTCACCCAGTTCCGCATGCAGGCAGCCCAGTTGGGTCCACGCCTCGATGTAATCCTGATCGTGTTCGACGGCGGCGTGGTAGCGTTCCAGTGCCGCCCGTGGCCGGCCGCAGCGAAAGAGTGCCTCGGCAAGGTGAAAGTGAGCCTCCGCTTCGTCGGGACGCTCCATCAGGCACATCCGGAACGCCTCGATCGATTCCTCGGCCGCATCCTGCTCGAGCAGTTCTCGACCCTGGTCGAACCAGTCACGGAACCCCCAGTACTCGTGCGGTCGCCGTGGCGTCCAGGCGGTCATCGGCAGCCGATCGCGGGCGTCGTTTGCGTGTTCGGTTGCCGGCTGCCGGTCGTCATCGAATCCCAGCAGTCTTTGTCCGCTGGCCGGCTCGATCAACCCGCGTTCATCACGAAAGACGATCCGCGAGTCGTGGGCGAGCATTTCGAGCTGGTCGATCGGCCTGTCGCCCTTGCGAAAAAGCGGGGCGAGTTGTCCGAGGCTCTTCTCGATCTCCTTTCGCGGGACTCCCTGGGCCAGCAGTTCGCTGAGCCGCCTGGCGCTGGCGACGTCCTGGAACGAAAAGTATGGCAGGCGGTACACCCGGCGGAGGGGCGTGATCAGCCCGGCACGGTCCCAGCGGCGGATCAGATGAACCGAGACCCCCAGCAGGTTGCTGAGCATCGCCGGCGTGTAGGCCTTGTGGATCTCGGTCCGCGCCTCGTCCAGGCCCAGCAGGTGCAGCCACTCGGACTCGGTGATCGTCCTCAGCGGCAGCCCCTGTCGGGCCAGTTCGTTGGCGTCCTGCCACTTGACCGACGGCTGACCGTTGGCGTCCAGCGGCCAGCCCTCTTCACCGACGACCAGCATCGTGGTCTGGCGGTGGACGTGTTGAGTCGAGGTGCCGCCATGGTCAGCGACCATCTCCATCGCTTCGCGATGCGTCATCGACGCCAGGGTCCCGGTGAATGCCACACGCTCGGCCTGAAGGCAGGGCGAGCCGGCCAGCGGGGTGGGGGAGGACGTGCGGGCGGGTTCTGGTGTTTTGTCGGTCACTGCTGGAGCGGAGGAAGGGGAGCCAGGAGTTGAGTGGGACGATGGTGGCAAAACGTCACCGCGAGGTCTATAAACAGTCCGTCTCGAGTGGGGGGATGGAGTCGCGGGGTGCCGGAGTCGGGGCGGGCGAGACGAGGCTCGCAGATCCGGCACGGCAATTCAAGTTGATCGGACCGGTTCACGTGAGGGCCGCCGAGGAAGGGAGTCCGGCGAGCGATGAGTGATCTCCAGAATCTGGATCCGGCGGTCTGGGATGCGATTCAGGCCGAGCGCGTCCGGCAGACCGACGGGCTCGAGTTGATCGCTTCGGAGAACTACACCAGTGCCGCGGTGCTCGAGGCCGCCGGCAGTGTGCTGACCAACAAGTACGCCGAGGGATATCCCGGGCGGAGGTACTACGGCGGTTGCGAGCACGTCGACGATGTCGAGAGCCTGGCTCGGGAACGGGCGTGCGAGTTGTTCGGTGCCGAACACGCCAATGTCCAGCCTCACTCGGGCAGCCAGGCCAACATGTCGGTCTACCTGGCCGAACTCGAACCCGGCGACACCTACCTGGCGATGGACCTGGCCCACGGCGGACACCTGACTCACGGCATGCACCTGAATTTCTCGGGTCAGCTCTACAACGTGGCGCACTACGGTGTTCATGAGGACGACCACCGCATCGACTACGACCAGGTCGCCTCGATGGCCCGCGAGTTGAAACCCAAGATGATCGTGGCCGGTGCCAGTGCGTATCCCCGCGAGATCGACCACCCGAAGTTTGCCGAGATCGCCCGCGAAGTGGGCGCCCTGTTGATGGTCGACATGGCTCATTACGCCGGACTGGTCGCCGCCGGTCTGCACAACAACCCGGTCGAGGTGGCCGACTACGTGACCTCGACCTCGCACAAGACCCTCCGCGGGCCGCGTGCGGGGTTCGTGTTGACCCGAGAGGAGAACGCGAGGAAGCTGGATCGGTCGATTTTTCCCGGCATGCAGGGTGGCCCGTTGTGTCACATCGTGGCCGGCAAGGCCGTGTGTTTTGGCGAGGCGCTGGAACCGTCCTTCCGCGACTATGCCCAGTCGGTCGTCGACAACGCCCAGGTGCTGGCCGAGACGCTGCTGGCCGGTGGATTGCAGCTGGCCAGCGGGGGCACCGACAACCACCTGATGCTGGCCGACGTGACCGCGGTCGGGCTGACCGGGAAGATCGCCGAGGAGTCACTCGACCGGGCCGGCATCACGGTCAACAAGAACATGATTCCCTTCGACCAGCGCAAGCCGCTGGATCCCAGCGGAGTGCGGATCGGTACCGCGGCGTTGACCACCCGGGGAATGGGAACCGACGAGATGAAGCGGGTCGCCGCCTGGATTCTCGAGGTGCTCGGGGCGGCTGACGACGAGTCGGTCGGCGAAAAGGTGCGGGGTGAGATCGCGACGTTCTGCACCGATTTCCCGGTTCCGGGAATCTCGTGACCGGCCGACTCAGTCGCCCAGCACCTGCAGGTCGTCGATGGCGACGACCGAGTTGAGGCTGCCCGAGCGGAAGCCTTCGAGGTCGATGGTCACGAAGGCGAAACCCAGTTCGCGGAGCTTCGCGGTGATGGCCTGGCGATTGGACGTGTCGAGCAGTCGGGGCAACTCGTCGACGGGAACCTCGATGCGAGCCAACTCGTTGGCTTCGTGCCGGACCCGGAACTCAACCAGGCCGAACTCCTCGCGGAGGTATCGCTCGGCTTCGTCCACTCGACGGACTCGATCGGTCGTCACTCCGACGCCGTAGGCGATGCGACTCGACAGGCACGGCATCGCCGGTTTGTCCCAGACCGGCAGGTCCCAGTGGCGGGCCAGGTCGCGGACGTCCTGCTTGGTCAGCCCGACATCCAGCAGCGGGCTTCTGACGGCATGCTCTCCGGCGGCGACCATCCCGGGCCGGTGGTCGCCCTGGTCGTCGACGTTGGCGCCGTTGACGATGACGTCGACGTCGAGTTGAGGAAGGATGTTCTCGAGACGGGTGTAGAGCTCGGTCTTGCAGAAGTAGCAGCGGTTGGGTTCGTTCTTCAGGTAGTCGGGGTTGTCGAACTCGTCGGTTTCGATGACGACGTGGCGAATCCCGATCTGCCGGGCCAGGTTTTCGGCCTGCTCCCGCTCGCCACTGGCCAGGCTGGGGCTGACGGCCGTCACCGCCACCGCGTTGTCACCGCAGGCCTCGTGGGCGGCGCGGGCCACCACGGTGCTGTCGACGCCGGCCGAAAACGCCACCGCGACGCGGCCGTAGCCGGCCAGCGTGGACAGCAACGTCTCGAGCTTCTCGTGGAGGGCAGGGGGGAGGGAAACCGTCATCGGTGGAGGAGTCGCGTCGGTACAAGATGACATCCGGCCTGCCCCGATGCTAGCACAGTTCCGTTGGCGGTCTCAACGAGTTCCCCGGCCAGGAGCTCCTGATTCGGCCTGCGACACCGGGCCGGTCTTTACCGGTCTCGGTGATCGCCTATACTGAAGTCACCGACAGGGACGGTCGGGTGGCTGAATTGCAATGACGGCATCCGTCGAGACGGGTGCCGTTGCTGGTCAACGGGGCATACGGGGCTGCTGTGCCATGAAGGCAGGACGAGCGACCGGTTTCCAGGTGTTCCTGGTGGCGGCCACGCTGTTGGCGTTGGGCGTGACCGAACAGGCCAATGCCGCGACGACCGCCGCGCAGCGGCGGCAATTGATCGTCGCGCGGCGTACGATTACCCGGGCTACGGGCCTGATCCGTCGCAAGAAATTCAAGGAAGCGGAGAAGTTGCTGGGCGAGGCCGAGGCGGCGATCAAGAAGGTGATCGAAGCGGCCGAGTTGAAGCCGAACGACCGCTCGGTTGCGGGCCTGTTGAAGTTTCTTGCACTCCAGAAGCGGCAACTGGCGTTGAAGCGAGGTGACAAGCCCAAGCCGGCTTCGGCCAAGGCGGTCAGCTTCGTCAAGGACGTGGCTCCGATCCTGGCGTCGCGTTGCGGCACCTGCCACGGCAATCGCGCTTCGGGCCGACTGCGGCTTGATACGTTTGCCGGCCTGGCCCGCGGTGGACGCAGTGGGCCGGCCGTCAAGGCAGGCAACCTCAAGGCCAGCCCGCTGTTGTTGCGGATCGCCGCCCCCAACGCCGCTCAGAGGATGCCCAAGAACGGTGCCGCCCTGACCCGCGAGCAGATCACCACGATCGCCGCCTGGGTCAGCCAGGGCGCGAAGTTCGACGGAGACGGAATGAACACGCCGCTGAAGAACCTGAAGGCGGCCGGTGCGGGGGCACCCAAGAACAAGCCCAAGCCGGGGACGGTCAAGATCGTCAAGGCGACCGGCAAGGAGAAGGTCTCGTTCGTCAAGGACGTGGCCCCGACGCTGACCACGCTGTGTGCCACCTGTCATGGTGGCCGCAATCCCCGCGGCGGGTTTTCGCTGGTGACCTTCGAGTCGCTGATGCGAGGCAGTGACAGCGGCCGGGTCGTGTTGCCGGGCAACCTGGACAGCAGCATCATCTGGCGGCGGGTGGCGGCACTGGACAAGGACAAACAGAAGATGCCGCCGGGCAACCGCCGGATCACCCGCGAGTTCTTCAACAGCCTGCGGACATGGATCCAGGAGGGGGCCAAGTTCGACGGCGAATCGGCGACGGTCGCGATGCGGTCGTTGGTTCCGACCGACCAGGACAAAAAGGCCGCGATGCTGGGCAAGCTGTCACCCGACGAATTCAACGACTTTCGGGAACAGCGGATTGACCAGCTCTGGGAGCGGGTTTCGAACGACGACCGGCCCCGGTTCGTCAAGACGGCCGATTTCTTCGTCTACGGCGATGTCCCGGCAACCCGGCTGCAGCAGGTGGCCGAGTGGGCCGACGACCATGGAAAACAGCTGCGGGCGATGTTCGGTGAGAAGAGCGGCCAGTTGTTCAAGGGACGACTGGCGGTGGTCGTCTTCAAGGAACGGTTCGGTTACACCGAGTGGAACCAGGTGATCCACAACCGCCAGACTCCTCGGGCAATGACCGGACACTCGGTCGTCTCGCCGTCGTTCGAAGACGCTTACATCGTGTTGCAGGACGTCGGTGACGTGGTGTCGACGGATTCGGCCGGGATGCGGATCCAACTGATCGATCACGTGACCGGAGCCTTTCTGAAGCGCAAGGGCAGCCAGTTGCCCCAGTGGATCGTCCGTGGCGTGGGCCTGTCGCTGGCCGCCAAGGCCGATGCCAAGAACGAGCACATTGCGGGACTGAAGGGCGCTGCGGTCGACGCGCTGCAGGGACTCTCGAAACCCGAGGACCTGTTTGCCGACGGGACCTTCTCGCCCCGGCAGGTCGGAGCCGTCGGGTACACGCTGGTGACGTTCATGATCAAGGCCGGTGGAGGCGGCCGGTTCGTGAAGTTCGTCGGCAATCTCCAGAACGGAACCGGAGTGGCCGGATCGGTCAAGGCGATCTACGCGCCGACGGACCTGAAGCGACTGGCCACCGCCTACGTCCGGAGCCTCACGGGTAAGAAACGGTAACAAGCCAACACGAACCAGGACCCCCGCTGTTTGGGCCGAGTTGGCCGGGCGGGACCGGCAGGGGGGCCTGCCATCGGGTCGATGCACAGGGATGGCAGCATGGCGGACGTGGTCGTGATTGGCGGCGGCGTGATCGGGATGTCGATCGCCTGGGAACTGTCGCGGCACGGTGTGTCGGTCAAGGTGCTCGATCAGTCGGTGTTCGGCCGGGAGGCGTCGTGGGCCGGAGCCGGAATTCTGCCGCCGGGCAACGCCGATGTGGCGACGCATCCGTACGATCGCCTGAGGGGCGAAAGTTGTCGGTTGTGGCCCGGGTGGTCTGCCGAGCTGAGGGAACTGACCGGGATCGACAACGGCTTCCGGAATTGCGGTGGCCTGGAAATTCGGCTGGCCGGTCCGACCGACCAGTTGGACGACCTGGCCGAGGCCTGGGGTGAGGAGGCCGTGACGGCCGAGGTGTTGGGGCGGGATGAGTTGTTGCAGCTGGAACCGGCGTTGAATCCATCGACGGTTGTCGGATTGCATCTGCCCGAGAAGTGCCAGGTTCGCAACCCGCGTCATCTCAAGGCGTTGATGGCGGCGGCGTCGACTGCGGGTGTCGAACTGGTGGCCGGTGCTCCGGTGGTCGAGCTGGTTCGAGAGAACGGACACGTGGTGGCGGCCCGGACAATGGATGCCGAGCATGTCGGCGGCCAGTTTGTCGTGGCTGCCGGCGCCTGGACCCGTCGCCTGCTGGTCGACTGCGGCACCGATGTGGCGATCGAGCCGGTGCGAGGTCAGATCGTGCAATTGGCGGCGCGGCCGCTGCCGTTCACGCGGATCATCGGACTCGGCGCCCGATACCTGGTGCCTCGCCCCGACGGACGGATCCTGGTGGGATCGACCGAGGAGTGGGTGGGGTTTCAGAAGGAGAACACGGCTGAGGGCGTGGCCGGGCTGATCCGGTTCGCCGAGGAATTGGTGCCGGGCTTGGCCGGCGCCGGTTTCGAACGTTGCTGGTCGGGGTTGCGACCCGGTTCTGCCGACGGGATGCCGTACCTGGGTCCGGTTCCCGGTCACGACAACCTGCTGGTCGCCGCCGGGCACTTTCGGGCCGGGTTGCAGCTGTCGCCGGCGACGGCCGTTCTGGTTCGGCAGTTGGTGCTCGGCCAGGACCCGTTGGTTTCGTTGGACCCGTTCAGGTGTGATCGGGTCGACCAGGTCACAGGTTCCATCCCGTCGGCTCATTGATCGAGGTCGCGTTACCGGCCGACTGCCGGCGTGTTCGGCTGAGAGAATCGCGACTGGCCTGGGAGCTTGGGCGTGTCGAAAGAACCCGGTGGCGACGAACGGACACGGGTGGCGGTGATCGGCGCCGGCCCGGTCGGGGTGGAGGCGGCACTGCAGATGACCGCCGCCGGGTTCGACACGGTTGTCCACGAACGTGACACGGTGGCTGCCAACGTGAAGCGGTGGGGCCACGTCGGCCTGTTCAGCCCGTTTGTGATGAACTCGTCGGAGGTCGGACGGTTGGCGGTTGGAGCGGGACGGCCCGGTGACGAGTCGCTGTTGAGTGGGAACGCGTTCGCGAGCGAGTATCTCGAGCCCCTGGCTCGGGCTGTCGGACTCGAGGCGGAGATCCACGAGCAATCGCAGGTGGTGGCGATCAGTCGGCAGGCAACCTGGAAGCACCACCTGGTGGGCCGACGGGGCGAGGCGGCCGATCGGTTTCAACTGCTGATCGAGTCTGCGGCCGGCGAGAGTGTCGAAGTGGCCGACGTGGTATTGGATTGTTCGGGCACCTGGGGGAACCACAACCCGATCGGGGCAGGGGGCATCTTCTGCCCGGGTGAGCGACGGGTGATGGAGCCGGTGGACTACCAGATCCCCGACATCGGTGGTGAGGAGGCCGGACGGTTTGCCGGACGTCAAACGCTGGTCGTCGGCAGTGGCCACTCGGCAGCGACCGCGGTCGTGGCCCTGGCGGGGCTGGCTGCCGAGTCGTCCGAGACAGGGGTGACGTGGATCACTCGCGGTGAACGAGATCGGCCGTTGGAAGAGATGGCCGACGATCCCCTGCCGGCCCGGGCCGAACTGGTTGACGCGGCAAACCGGCTGGCCATCGATGATTCGTCGCCGGTCGACTGGATGCCCGGAGTGCTGGTATTGGCCATCGACGGACAGCCCGGCCGGCTTTCGGTGGCCGTCGAAGATCGGGACCACCAGCGGCGGGTGATTGCTGCCGACGCCGTGCTGGGGCTGGCCGGGTGCCGGCCCGACCGGTCACTGTACGGCGAGTTGCAGGTCCACGAGTGCTACGCGACGGGCGGGCCGATTCGACTGGCCGCCGAGTTGCTGGGCGAGACGTCCGGCGATTGCCTGGTCCAGCCGGCCGGTGGCATCGAAACTCTTCAATCGCCCGAGCCGGACTTCTTCATCCTGGGGGCAAAGAGTTACGGTCGTGATCCCCGGTTCCTGCTGCGAGCGGGGCTTGAGCAGATCGGCCTGGTGGTTACCCACCTGGTGGCGACGCACGATCCCGGGCGGGTGTCGCCATGAGCATCGCGTCGACCGATCCGGGGCAGGTGAGCCTGGCCGGCCTCGATGAACTCTGGTTCCAGGTTGCCGGCACGCGCTGCAACCTGGCCTGCACGCACTGCTTCATCAGCTGCAGCCCTCACAACGATTCGTTCGGGTTTCTTTCGATGGAGGTTGTCAGGAAGTCGTTGATCGAGTCGGTCGGGTGGGGAGTTCGCGAGTACTACTTCACCGGCGGCGAACCGTTTCTGAATCCCGATCTGGTCGAGATGCTGGTGCTGGCCCTGGAGTACGGGCCGGCGACGGTGCTGACCAACGCGACGGTGTTGAAGGACGAGTGGCTGGAGCGTCTGCGCGGTGCCGAGGAGCAGGGACGGTACAGCCTGGAGTTCCGGGTGTCGATCGACGGACCCGACGCGGCGACCAACGACCCGATCCGGGGCGAGGGGACATTCGACCGGGCGATGTGCGGTGTCGAGAGGCTGGTGCGGCACGGCGTGCTGCCGATCATCACGATGACGCGGACATGGGCCGAAGCCGATGACCAGCGTGTGTTGAGTCGCTTTCGCGACGTGCTGGCTCAGCACGGGTGCGATCGACCCAGGCTGAAGGTCCTGCCACGGTTGTTGATCGGGGCCGAGGCGATCCGGACCTGCGGGTACGGCAAAACCGATCGCGTGTCGGCCCGGATGCTCGACGGTTACGACAGCGACCAGTTGATCTGTAGCCACAGCCGGACGGTAACCGACAGCGGGGTATTTGTCTGTCCGATCCTGCTGGATGAGCCGTCGGCGCGGTTGGGCGGGACGTTGGCCGAAGCCGACCGGTCCTTCACGCTCGACCACGGAGCGTGTGTGACCTGTTACCAGTACGGCGCCATCTGCACAAACCCGTCGGGCCAGTCCTACGAGCAGATGGGGGGCGGGGCAGGGGGGGTGGCGACGTGAGGCTAGCGTTTTTCGGGGGCCTGTACAGCAACTACCTGGCACTGGAGGCGGCCATCGCCGACGCGAAGCGACGGGACGTGCAGAAAGTGTTCTGCCTGGGCGACATGGGCGCGTTCGGGCCGCATCCCGACCGGGTCGTGTCCCTGCTCCGCGATGCCGATGTGACGTGTGTCCAGGGCAACTACGACGACAGCATCGGGAACGAACTGGCCGACTGCCAGTGCGGGTACACCGACCCCCGCGACAACCTGTTTGCCCAGATCAGTTACGACTACACGCTGGAGAAGACCAGCCCGGACCATCGACGCTGGCTGCGGGAGTTGCCCGCGTCACTGGATCTCGAACGGTCGGGCGTCCGGATGCACCTGTGTCACGGCAGCCCACGTCGGACCAACGAGTTCCTGTGGGAATCGACGGCGAGTGACGCGTTCCTGGACCGGTTGATCGAGCCGACCGGTGCCGAGGTGGTTTTGGGGACTCACACCGGTCTGCACTGGACACGCACGACGCCACGCGGTCGACGGTTCGTCAACGTCGGAGTGCTGGGCCGACCGGCCAACGACGGGCGGACCAATGTGTGGTACACGCTGGTCGACCTGTCCGAGCACCGGGCGGGGGCGGGGCCGGGGGTGGAAGTGGAATTCGTGCCCGTGGAATACGATTTCGGCAGGCTGTCCGACGAGATGCGGCAGGAGGGGTTGCCTGGTGAGTTCGTGACGACGATCGAGTCGGGGTGGTGGACGACGTGCCTGGAAGTCCTGCCGTCGCGGGAACGGCGTCGCGGGCGGTATTGATCCCGGTCCGGCCGGTCACTTTTGCGATGTGTTTCTGCGAGCCAGCCGCAGTCGCCTGAAGAACTCGGAATCAAACGACCGTTTGGGCTGGTCACCGAGTCGGGTGACGACCAGTTGCTGGCTGGGCAGGACATACAGCCGCCGGTTGAGTTTTCCCTGGGCGGCGAACATGTCGCGCGGCGCCGCCGGCAGCAGCCGCCCGGTCTTGCGTGTCCCGGCTCCGCGGATCAGGAAGGGGCCGCCGTTGAGCCACCAGAGGAAGCCGTAGGACGGGTTGAGCTTCTGCGACGGTGAGGTGGCGGCCTGGAGGTAGTCCTTGTCGGCCAGCACGTTTTTTCCGTCCCAGTTCCCCCGGGCGAGCATCAACAGCCCGAAGCGGGCCAGGTCGCGGGCCGTCGTGGCAAAACCCAGGTGATTGACGTCCGGTCGCAGGCGAAGCCATGCCCGGGTTGCCCAGCGGGAATTCTGCATGCCCAGTGGACCGGTGAGCCACTTCCGGGTCAGTTCATCGGGTTTCATCTTGCTGGCCTTCGCCACGCAGGCCAGCGATCGTGAGTAGGCGGCGGTGTTGTAGGACCACCTGGTGCCGGCCGGAGCCGCGTACCGCAGCCGCGTGTCCAGTCCGCTGGTCATCGTGATCAGGTGGCGAATCGTGATCCGTTTCTCGAAGGCGGCCGCCGCCCGTGACCAGCCAGGTCCCAGGTGCCTGTGCACCGGGTCGTCCAGTGCCAGGAGTTTCTGGTGTTGTGCGATACCCACCAGCATCGCCGTCACGCTCTTCTGGGCTGATGCGATGTCCTCAATCGGCCGGCCCTTGGCATCCTTGCCGAGCAACATGTGGAAGTACGGGTTCGGCTTTCCGTCGCGGGTTTTTTCCGTGGGCTTCAGTTGCCAGTACTGCTCGGCCAGCAGTCTGCCTCGATAGACGAGGACGACTGCCGAAGAATTGTTCTGCCCGGCAAAGGTCAGTGCGGTCTTCAGCTTCGCCGGGTCCCAGCCGGCACGCCGGGGGTCGATGCGTTCCCACTTCTCACCACTGGGCGGAAAGTACAGGTCGGACCCGTTCTTCTCGGCGGCACACGCCGTCAACGACAAGGCGGCGACGAGCAGCAGGGACCTGGGCATGAGTTGGTTCCCGGGGCGGGGTTGATGTCATAATGGGCTGTCTTCTCCAGTGTCCGGGTGCGGGCGGTCAGTGGTCAATCAAGGCGAGGCAGAAATGCGGGCTGTGATCCAGAGGGTGTCGCGGGCGAGCGTGACGGTGGACGACGAGGTGGTGGGCCGGATCGATCGCGGGCTGCTGGTGCTGTTGGGTGTCGAACAGGGTGACACGCAGGACGACGTGATCTGGATGGCCAACAAGGTGGTGGGCCTGCGGGTGTTCGAGGATGACGAGGGGAAGATGAACCTGGATGTCGGCGAGGTGGGGGGCGCGATCCTGGCGGTCAGCCAGTTCACGTTGTTGGGTGATTGTCGCAAGGGGCGGCGCCCCAGTTTCGTGGCGGCCGCAGCGCCCGAGGAGGCCAACGGCCTGTACCGCAGCTTCGTGGCCGAGGTGACGGGGCAGGGGGTCGAGGTGCAGGAGGGGCGGTTCCAGCAGCAGATGGACGTCGAACTGGTCAACGACGGACCGGTGACGCTGCAGGTCGACAGCCGCAACCGCCGCTGATCACCCTTGCCCGAGACGATCGACGGCGTCGGCTGCCCGTCCGTGATGAGGCCGCAGTTCCAGGCAGCGACGGTAGGCGTCGATGGCTGGTTGTCGTCGGCCCTGGTGCCTGTGGCACTCGCCGAGAAAGAAGAACGAGTCGGCCTGTTCCTGGTGATCGACGGCCGTGGCCTGCTTGAACAGCGGGACGGCCTGCTCGAGCCGATTCTCGCGAAAGGCCTGCAGGCCTTCGGCGTGTTTGCACAGTGCCTCGAGCCGTTCGATTTCCCCCGGCTTGCCGTTCTTCGTGATCAACCGGGCCATCAATCGGCAGATCTTCGGATCGAGCCGGTACCGCAGCGCCCGCTGGAAGGTGCTGAACACATCGGCCGGATCTTCTCCGGCGGCCTGCCGGGCGAGTCCGAGTTCGATCAGCGTTTCGGCGGTCGCTCCATCACGACGGATGAGCGTCTCGATCAGCTTCACGGCTGAAGCCGCCCGGCCGCGTCGCAGTTCGATTGAAGCCAGCAGCCGGGCGACTCGGGGCCGGTACGCGATCCCGAGGATCTCGGTGAGTTCCTTGACGACCGCATCGAGATTCCGCGGTGAGGCCAGGCGACCGGCTCGGAAGATGCGGTTGTCGAGGCCGAATTCGTGGGACCGGTCACCGAGCCGGTCAGCGACGGCGTCGGTCGCAATCGTCTCGGGCATTCGCTCGGCCAACTCGCGATCACGGTGGGCCTTGTTGAACTCGCCCAGGTGCTCGGCGGCCCTGGCACGCAACTGGTACAGCCGGTGGACGTCGGCGTGGTCGGCGATCAGCCGGTCGAGGATCGGCATCGCTTCGGCGGACCGGTCCGAATGGACCAGCAGGTAAGACAACAGGTACTGTCCCGCGAGATGATTCGGGCCGATTTGCCGGAGTTCGGCCTCGGCGCTCTTCGTGTCGGCCACCGAGTCGGGCCTGTCGCCCCGCAGGTGATTCCGGGCCGAGATGTAGCGGCAGTCGTCGCGTCTCTTCGTATCCAGTCCGGCGACCGGGGACAGTTGAGCGGTCGACCTGGTCGTTTGCCCCAGGCGGTTCAGCACCAGTCCCCACCAGAACAAGTTGTTTGCCGACTGGGGATCGAGTTGCGTGGCCCGGCCCAGGCACCGATCGGCCTCGGGAAAGAACCCGTAGACGGCGAATGCCTGTCCGAGGGCCAGCCAGTCGTCGCTTTGTCCGGGGGTGTCTGCGGCAGCCCGGAGTTTCCGGAAATCTCTTGCCGTCTCGGTGTCGACCAGAAGAGCCACCGGCGGTCGGGGCGGGACGGGGCGACTGAGTTTTCCGGAAACGGCCCATCCCGAGACGACCGACTCGATCACGAGTACGACGGTCAGCAGCAATTTCGGGTGGAGCCGGCTCATTTCCGGTTTCCGTTGATCCAGGTTGTTACTCCACCCAGGCGTCGAAACGGCGGAATCACGTGCCAGCCACCGGCGACGATGTCGGGTTGCCGGTCGCCGTTGATGTCACCGGTGGCGACGGTGACCAGGTGTGTCGGGCTGGAGGCGATCTGCTGGTGGGTGAATTGCTGGTGGCCGTCGTTTTCGAGCCAGACCAGGCTGGCGGTGCCATCGCGGTACCAGGCATTGAACATGCTGACCAGAACGACATCGTTGTCGCCATCGCCGTCGAGATCGGCAACCGAGGCGGCGTGAGCGCCACCCAGGCTGCTGATGCGGTGCACCGCGAATGACCAGTCGCCGGTGTTTTCGAACCAGAAACAACCGTGGTAGGGCTGAGGGTAGGTGTAGGCGTACTCGAGGTTGTCACCGACGGTGACCAGCAGATCGACATCGCCGTCGTTGTCGAGGTCGGAAGTGATCATCCCCGAACCGCCGATGTCGAAATTCAGCCACTTGTGCAGCAGTCGTTTCCGAAAACGCCCTTCGCCCTGGTTCTCGAATGCCCAGATCTCCTCGTCGTCCTGCGAGACATTGGCCGCAATGTCGAGATCTCCGTCACCGTCCAGGTCGGCCAGGGGAACGTTGATGGTGCCGGGTGCATGAAGCAGTTGGTGGTCCCTGAACCGCCGCTGGCCGATGTTCTCGAGCCACAGCACACGGCCACGGGCGTAGCCGAATTCGGCTACGGCCAGGTCCAGGTCGCCATCGCCGTCGAGATCGCCGGCCTGGATGTCGGCGATCCGGCGGGTGCCGTCGAGCAGGACGTGACGGTCGTAGCGGTCGCCGTTTCGCTCCAATAAGAGGATGCGACCCACGTGACTGTCGTCCGGGAATGCGTTTCCGAGGATGGCGACCAGGATGTCGAGGTCACCATCACCCTCGATATCGACGACCGTGGCATGGGACGGAGCAGCCATGCGGGCCTGGATCGGGTGCTCGCTCCATTTGCCGCCGTTGCCTCGGCGGTAGGAGACCAGCCGGTGGGCGAGGGCGTCGCAGGCGAGGATTTCGGGTTTCGAGTCACCGTCGAGATCGACGATCTGGACGTGGCTGATCCGAGGCGGGATCTCGATCGACGGTCCCGGCGACTGCCTCCGGAACGGAATTTCGCTCGGCGGGTAGATCGAACCGGGATTGTGAGGGGTCTGCGGCAGCGAGCCGCTTGCCGGAAGCCGTGGCAAGACGATCCAGGTGGCCAGCGGCACCACGACGACTAGGATCGCCAGGACGATCTCGGTGCGGCGGCTCGGACTCTCGGCGGGGTGGCTGATGGCTGTGGACCGTCCGAAAACTGGGGGAAACTGCGGGAAGAACGGCGAATGGCACCAACCGCGGGTTTCTATGGATAAGTTAACATAACAGACATTATCGGACGTTCCCGTCGATGAGAATCAGCACCGAGACAACCGACGCACACAAAAACGGCACGCGCTGGATTTTCCCGACCAATTCCCCGGCGACGACGCCCAGGATCGACTCGAGCGGAATCTCGTTCGATTGTGAGACTGGCGGCGAACACGAAAACGGCCCCCGCTGAATCTTGCGCTAGGAACCGGGACCGGAATCCGGATCGGAACCTGAATCGGAACCTGAATCGGAACCTGAATCGGAACCTGAATCGGAACCTGAATCGGAAATGACCGATTCATCGAAGATGCCCAACCGGCGGAATTTCTCGTATCGCCGATCGAGCAGTTCGTCAGTGGGAAGTTCAGTGAGGCCACGGATCGCCTCGACCAGAGATGCCTTGAGTGTCATCGCCATCTGGCGATGATCGCGATGGGCCGCTCCCAGCGGTTCGGGAATCACCTCGTCGACGACACCAAGACGCAACAGGTTGTCGGAGGTGAATTTCAGCGCCTTGGCTGCTTCCTCGCGAAACTCAACGTGTTTCCAGAGTATCCCGGCACAGCCTTCGGGGCTGATGACCGAGTAGTAGGAGTATTGCAGCATGGCGATGTGGTCGCCGATGCCGATCCCCAATGCTCCGCCGGACCCCCCTTCCCCGATCACCACGCAGATGATGGGGGTCTTGAGCTTCGAGATCTCGCGGAGATTGATGGCGATGGCGTAGGCCTGGCCGCGTTGTTCGGCTTCGATCCCCGGGTAGGCGCCCTTGGTATCGATGAAGCAGACAATCGGCAGTCCGAATTTGGCGGCCATCTGCATCTTGCCCAGCGCCTTGCGATACCCTTCAGGATGGGCCATCCCGTAGTTGTGTTTTTTTTGCTCCTTGATATCGCGGCCCTTGTGCTGACCGACGAAGAGCACCTTGAGTGAATCAAGGGTGACAAATCCCGTGAGTATCGACGGGTCGTCGCGAAAGGCTCGATCGCCGTGCAACTCGACAAACTCGTCAAAAATCAGCTCAAGGTAGTCGAGAGTCTGGGGGCGTTCCGGGTGCCTGGCGACCTGGGTGATCTGCCATGCATCCAGGTTGGCGAAGATCTCGCGGCGTTTCTGAGTGATCTCGAGTCTCAGGTCTCGGATTTCCGCGCGGGTCTCCGGCGACGGATCGTCCTTTTGCTCGAGATCAGCAAGGCGATCCTCGAGCTCGTAGATCGGGCGTTCGAACACCAGTTGGTTGCGGGGTGGCATGAGCGATAAGGGGCGTGAGAGGGTCGGTAGAGAGGCGAGACGGACCGGCAGGTCGGCCGACCTGCTGCCGGTTCACTCGATCTCGGGCAACTCCTCCATCAGCGGCAGATCGCCATCGTCGGCCTCTGGTGGCGTGTTGCTGGCGGGTGGCAACTGAGGTTGTTGCGCGGGCGGCGCGGCTGGGGGCGGTTGTCCGGGCAGCGGGGCCGGAGTGGGCGTTCCAGGCTGAGCGGGAACTGGGGCGGGTGGCTGGCCGGGGACGGGCAACGTCCCCCCTGCCCCACCGGGTGGTCCCGGCATGGGCATTCCGGGTCCGGGCAGGCCCGGCATCGGAGCCCCGGGCATCATCGGAGCCCCGGGCATGCCGGGCATCATCGGAGCCCCGGGCATGCCGGGCATCATCGGTGCCGCGGGCATGCCGGGCATCATCGGTGTCGCGGGCATGCCGGGCATCATCGGTGTCGCGGGCATGCCGGGCATCATCGGTGCCGCGGGCATGCCGGGCATCATCGGTGCCGCGGGCATGCCGGGCATCATCGGGGCTGCAGGCATGCCGGGCATCATCGGGGCTGCGGGCATGCCGGGCATCATCGGGGCTGCGGGCATGCCGGGCATCATCGGGGCCACGGGCATGCCGGGCATCATTGGTGCTGCGGGCATCGGTTGCGGTTGTTGAGGAGGCGCGGTGCTCGGGGTCGGCGGATCGGGTGTGGTCGGCGAGTCGGAGGTTCCCTGGACGGCGCGGGCCCGTGCGGCTTTCGTCTTCTTCCAGAGCTCCGCCTCGGCCTTCTTTTGCTCGTGGTATTCCTTTGCCAACTCCGGATTGGCCTCGAAGTCCTTGGACCGCGCGGCGTCCGCGCGGCTGTCCAGCGTTTTGATGATCCCGCCGAGCGCGTCGGCGCCGTCTTCCGCCTCGTCAGACTCGTCGGGAATCTCTTCCTTGAAGAACTTGGTGTTGCGGATTTCGGCGACCAGGTCCTCCATGCTCTCGTGTCGTTCAGCTGGAGTTTTGGCCATCAGCTTGAGCACCAGCCGGTCGAGTTCCGGGGTGACGTTGCTGTTGAATTCCGAGGGGGGGACCGCCTTGGTCGAGATGTGTCTCCTGAGCAGGTCGTTGGGCGATGCACCGGTGAAGGGCGGTTGACCGGCGAGGATTTCGTAGAGGGTCACTCCCAGGCTGTACATGTCCGTCTGCGGGACCGCCTTCTGCTTCTTGATCGTCTCGGGTGCGATGTAAGTCCGCGTGCCCTGGATGATCCTGTTCTTCTTCTTGATCTTGCAGGCCAACGAGAAATCGATCAGTCGGGCTTCGGCCGACTTGGTCATCAGCAGGTTGTCGGGCTTGATGTCCCGATGGATCCATCCCTTGGAGTGCACATAACCGAGTGCCTCGCAGACCTGCTCGAGCACCCTCTGGATCCGACGCTGTGTTCCCAGCGGATCGACGGACATCGCCGTGGCCAGGTTCTGTGACCGGAAGAGGTCCATCGTGAAGTAGGCGATGGGGTCCGTGACCGGCATGAGAGTCTGGACCTTGAACTTCATCTCGTGGACGCGGACGAGATTGGGATGGTCGAGGGTTTCGCCCAGTTTGAATTCCTGTTTGAACTGGGTGAGGATCGTCTTCGAATCGGACTCGGTCGGGGTGGTGACGATCTCGTCGCGGATCAGTTTCAGCGCGAAGGTCTTCCCAGTTCCGTCCTCGACCACCTCGAACACATCGCTGACTTGGCCAGGGCAAATGTCGGTGACCACGGTGAACTGGTCGATTTTGAATACTTCGTCAGACACTGGACTCACCCTGCCGTCGGAGTCGGAAAAAGCGACCTAAGTCACTGTCGGATCGATCTTTGGCTGCACTAGAATCCAGCTTATGAGCGGTCCGGAAACGTGTCAACAGGTGCTAAGGCGGCCTTGTGGACACCTTCGGACTCCACGATGATGTAGTCACAACCGGCGTTGGCCACCAGACCGGCCAACGTCCCGAAGGGGAATGACGAGGAACGAATCGTGAAGAGTCGACTGTTGTGCCTGGGCGTGGTCAGCTGTGTCCTGGGATCGGCCGTACGAGCCGACGTTATCGAGCTGAGGTTCACCGGAACGCTCGGTCCCCGCCGCTCGACACTCAAGGCTCCCGAAAAGAAGTTCACCCTGTACTGCCTGGTCGATCTCAAGATGGCCACGGCGGATTACGTGATCGAGGAACAGGGTCCCGGTCGCTGGGCCTGGCCCGAACGTTTCGGCAAGGTCGGACTCGTCGGGGCCACCAAGCCGGGAATCCGGGTGCTGTATGACCACGACGGCACACTTTATCCCCAGGTCCTGCAGCGTCCGGTTTTCGAGTACCCCGAGAAGCTCAAGCCCGGCACCAGTTGGACGGTCGAGCGGATCAAGTACAGCGTGGCCGGGTCGCAATCGAAGAAGAACCGCCAGTGCTGGCGAGTCGAATTGACCAACCGTTTGGGTCGCAGCGGGTCGATTTGGGTCGAGAAGTCGACCGGCCTGGTCATCGCCGCCTCGCGGAGGATCGTGATGGGTCGTGGAGACGAGTTCGTGCTCGACATCGAACTGGCCTCGCAGAATCCCGTCGACGAAAAGCGTCTGGCGACCCTGAGAAAACCCTGGGCCACCCTGATGGGCATCCAGAAGACCCTGAAGCGAAAGCCCAATTCGACCCGTCCCGAACTGACCGCCGCCCAGATCAAGGCCACCCAGACGAAGATCGGCCAATTGAGCGGCGAAGCTCGATCGACCCCGTTTGCTTCGCTGGTTGCGGTGATCCAGAAGGATCTCAACGGGCAGTCCAAGCGAGCCGCCAGCGTGGGTGAACTGGCCAGGCAGAAGATCGGCAAGCCGGCTCCCCCCATCAAGCTCTCGACGATCGATCGCAAGACGATTGACTCGAAGAGTCTCGCCGGCAAGATCGTCGTGCTGCATTTCTGGAGTTACAAGGGCGACCAGTTGGTCGAGCCCTACGGACAGGTGGGGTATCTCGATTTTCTGCACGGCAAACGTCGTCGGCTGGGAGTCGTGGTGATCGGGGTGGCGGTCAACCCGGCACTCGAGAACCCGCGTACGGCACGGGCCGCGCTGCGATCGGTCAAGAAGCTCAGGGAATTCATGAACCTCGACTACCCGGTCGCCACCGATGGCGGCAAGGTACTCGAGTCGTTCGGTGACCCGAGGAGACTGGATGCCAAGCTGCCGTTGTGGGTCGTGATCGACTCCGAGGGCAAGGTGGCCGGTTACAAGGTGGGCTTCTACCGGATCAAGGCCGACGAGGGCCTGAGGCAGCTTGACGAACTGGTGATCCGCCTGGTCCGCGAGAAGCGGAAGAAGTCGTCGAAGTAGGCGGCTACTCGAGTACCGAGTCGGCGTTGAACCCGTCGACCTCGGCCAGGTACGCCAGCAGCCGGTCCCGCTCGTCGGTCAACTGTCGCACCCGCAGCAGCGACTTCACCCGGGTGGTCAGTTCGAGACGGTTGACCGGCTTGGTCAGGAAGTCGTCGCAACCGGCTTCGACGGCCCGCTCGATGTCGCCCATCTCGTTGAGTGCCGTCACCATCAGGATCGGGATCGACCTGGTCGTTTCCCCCTCTTTCAACTGCTGGCAGACCTCGTAGCCGCTCAACCGGGGCATCATGATGTCCAGCAGCACCAGGTCGGGTGTGAACGCCTGCACCTGGTCCAGGGTCTCCTGCCCGTCGGTCGACATCGCGATCTCGTATCCTTCTTCGACGAGATAGGCTTCGAGCAGCTCGCGGTTTTGCTGGTTGTCATCGGCGATCAGCAATCTTGCCGGCCGGTCGGATGACGGGGACGAAGGAGGCACGGGGACGTCGTTTTCGGCCAAAACGGGGAGGAAGCGAAGGTGAACGGCGAGAGTATAGTCAACGGCTCAGCGGTCGGGAATCCCAGTCCCGTGGCATCGTGTCGAGCCGGTGACCGGTGGCCGGAGCCGGCCCCTGCCCTGCCCCGCATTCTGCCCGGGCGGAGGCGAGTTCCCGGTCGAGCCGCCTGAGGTCATCGAGCGTGTCGATGTCGTACCAGCCAGGCAATTCGACGTACGATGCTCCCGCCGCCTGAAGTCTCTGGCGTGTCTGATTGAGCACCCGGGACGTGCTCCAGTCAATTTCGTGATACAACCCGGGCACCTCGCGTCGCTGTCCGATCAACACGTAGCCCCCGTCGTCGGCCGGGCTGAGCACGACATCGGCCTGGTCGAGCGCCGTGAAGGCCATCTCGATCGTTTCTTCGGGCAGCGTCGGGCTGTCGCTCCCAATGACGACGACCCGGTTGCCGGGGCCGAGGTGTTCGGAAGTGACGCCGGCCAGTCGATCGCCAAGCGACCCGGCCGGTTGCGTCCGCAGTTCGAAGTGATTTCGTGCCAGGTCCGCGAAGAATGTCCCGGCCGCATCGCCCGGGGGCCAGGTTGCCAGCACCCGGCGGTGGCTGCAGTTGCCGAGGCGTGCGACGAGGTCGACGAGAAACGCGGTGGCCAGTTCCGCGGCAGCGGTCTCGCCGACCGATTCGGCCAGCCGCGTCTTCACCTGCCCCGTCACGGGGTGCTTGGCCATGATCACCAGGGTGTTCATCGCGGACGGCCGGTTGGCGAACGGGGCTGAGAAGGAAACTTACTGGAGTTGACTGCGTGGGGTGGTGGCGTCGATCAGGCGTCTGAGCAGCAGCGCGTCGACCTGTCCGCGGAATCGCTCGCGTCCGTCGATCACCACCACCGGGACCGATTTGCCGTACCGCTCGACCAGTTCCGGATCGCTGTCGACATCGACCTCCGAGATTTCCGAAAGGAACTCCGCGTGCAGCAGCAGCGTGTCGAGGGCCTGGTGGCAAAGGTGACACTCGGCGCGGGTGTAGAGGACGACCGAATCGAATCGCAGTCCGGGTAGATCGGGTTGCCATCTCGGATCCCGAGCTTCACGGGGCTGGCGGAGCAGGATCACGGCCAGCACCACCAGGACCAGCGCCGTCATCAGGCCGTAGGCTTTGGCCATCGGCAGGTTAAACACGGCGGGGACGAGATCTGTTCCGGCGATTGCCGCGAGGAAGCAGATGGCGGTGGCCAGTGACAGCAGCAGCGACCCCATCACCGGACGCCAGGGGCCGTCGATCTTGCCGGTCTCCAGTTCCAGTTCGCGACGGATGTCCTCGTCGTTGAGTTGATTCACGACTCGAGTGGCTCCACATCGACCAGGTTGTCGAACAGGGTGGATCCGCCGCCGAGATCGGCCAATCGCGTCGACGTGGTCGCGTTGGCGTTGCGGTTGCCCTCGACATGCTTGTTCCACCAGATCCCCGTGGCCACGACCACGCCGTCGCGGACCGAGTCGCCGACGATGGCCCGCGGCTTGAACCAACCGCGATCGTTGTGGACCCTGAGCAGGACCCGGTTGGTAATCCCCCGTGACACCGCGTCGTCGGTGTGGATGTCGAGCTCGGGTTCCCCGTCCACGGCCACCGGTCGTCCCCCCAGCAGGCGGACCGTCATGCCGCAGGTGTCGGGGCAGTTGTGAGGGTCGACGGCGCGGATGGTCTCGAGTGTCGCCATGAGCGGCCTGAACTCGCGGGCGGAACCTTCCCGAGGGCTGCTCGGGGGGCGGGCGGGCGGGAGTATACCAAAGGGGTGGGCCTTATGTTAGATTCGCAACCGGGTGCTCGGGGCGGACAACGTAGAGATTGACAACGGGTAGACGGCATGGCGCTGAAGTTCACCGTCGAGTCGTTCCTCAACCTGGTCAGGCAAAGTCGCCTGGTTGATGCCGACCGGTTGGAGCAGCTGGTTGCCACCTTGCCGGCCGACGGCGATTCGCAGTCGGTCGCCGATGCCCTGGTTGCGGCGGAGGCGCTGACCGATTGGCAGGCCGACAAGCTGCTCAAGGGGAAGCACAAGGGCTTTTTCCTGGGCAAGTACCGCCTGCAGTCGCTGCTGGGCAAGGGTGGGATGAGTTCGGTGTACCTGGCCGATCACGTGCTGATGCGGCGACGGTGTGCGATCAAGGTGCTGCCACACAACAAGGTCAACGACACGAGTTACCTGGAACGATTCCATCGCGAAGCCCAGGCGGTGGCGTCGCTGGATCACCCGAACATCGTCCGGGCCTACGATGTCGATCGCGAAGTGGACGGGACGACCGAGATCCACTTCCTGGTGATGGAGTATGTCAAGGGTCACAGCCTGCAGGACCTGATCGTCGACGGCGGGCCCCGCAGCTACCGCGACACCGCCGACTACATCCGCCAGTCGGCTCACGGACTCTCCCACGCTCACGAGGCCGGGCTGGTCCATCGCGACATCAAGCCGGCCAACCTGCTGGTGGACCTCGAGGGGGTCGTCAAGATTCTCGACCTGGGCCTGGCGAGGTTCTTTGATGAGAGCGACGAGAACCCGATTACGCTGCGGCATGACGAGAAGGTGCTGGGCACCGCCGACTACCTGGCACCCGAACAGGCCCTCGACAGTCACCAGGTGGATGCCCGGGCGGACATCTACAGCCTCGGTTGCACGATGTACTTCCTGCTGACCGGCCATCCGCCGTTCAACGAGGGGACCCTGGCCCAGAGGCTGATGTGGCACCAGACCAAGTCTCCGCCGGAGATTTCCGAGATCCGTGCCGATGTGCCCGAGCGAATTGCTGAAATCGTTTCGACAATGATGGCCAAGGACGCCGACAACCGGTTCCAGACGGCCCTGGATGTCGCCGAACAACTCACCGCCTGGATCGGTGACGGCGAGACGGCTGTTCAGTCCCCGGTGGCCGCAGCCGTTCTCGTGGCGCAACCTGTCGAGCCACCGGCTTTGGCCCCGCCCCCCGCGTCTCCGGACCCGCCGGTGGCCACACCCGTCGAGCCACCGACGCCGTCGGCCGGAGAAACCGTTCGGGTTTCGGCCTCGGAAACCGAGAAGGTCGTTGCCGGGACCGATGATCCCGGCCTGGCCGATTTCCTGTCGCAACTCGGCAACGACGACACCCCCGCACCTCCAGCCGTTGCCGAACCGGCGGCACCTGCCGCGGTCTCCGATGCCCCACCGATTGTGGCACCCGCCGAAGTTCCACCGATTGCTCCCCCCGACCCCGTTACGCCGGTTGCTGCCGCCCCCGGGGTGGAATCGGCCGAGGAGTTGCCGCCGCCGGCCGCCGAGAGCACCGGCTTCCCCGAACTGGACATCTCGGCTTCGGAGACCATTCCCAGGCGGTCGACTCGCACCAGGAAGAGCTCGAGCCGACGGAGTGCGTCGGGCAAGGGACTGAAGATCGGGTTGGCCATCGGTGGGTTGGTGTTGCTTGTCATCGTCGCCGTCGTCGTCATGGGGAACATCGGCGGTGGAGATGGCGCGGGGGAAAGTGGTGGTGAAACGACCGATCCGGGCAAGGACGACACCGGTGGGGATGGCGGCGGAGCCCCATCGCAGGTTCCAACCCCCAAGGCGAAGAATTCGGCAGCGGCGAAGAAGACGGCCAAGGCAAAAAAGACACTGCAGGTGGGTGGAGTTGATGCCGAGTTCGAGACGATCACCGCAGCGCTGGCGTACGTCCGTGAGCACAAGGACGGCTACGCCAAGCTGTCCCGGCGAATCCAGGTCACGATCAACGTGCTGGGCGGACGGACCTATGCCGAGTCGATCGAAATCGACGGTAAGAAACAGCAGTGGCCGACGGGGATCGCGATTATCAGCACCGGCGTCGAGCCGGCAATCATAGCGCCGCCGGGCCGGAAACCGGGGATCCGGCTGGACCAGGTCGAATATGTCCGGATCGAGGGATTCCGGATCGAGGTCAAGGGAAAGCCGACGGGCGTGGTGCTGGCCGGTGCCCAGGACCGGGTGCAACTCGAGAAGCTGGTCATCAACGGGTTCACCGCGAGCGGGATCGACGCACAGGGGGCGGCCGGCGATCCGAGCCAGGATGCACTGCGACTGGTTGACCTGCGGCTGACCGCCGGTGGAGCCGAAGCGGTCGGCATGAAGTTGTCCGAGGGTGTCTACGATACGGCTCACGTGGAGATCACCGGGTGCCGGCTGATCGGCCCACAGCGAGCCGGAATCGAGTTGACCGACAACGCCACCTACCTGGCGGTCCGCCGGACGGTGATCCAGTTGGCCCAGTCGGCCGTGTTGTTTTCCGGCGAGAATCGGACGTGGCGTAGCGTATCGATCCACAACAACACGTTTTCGAAGGTCCGGCGGGGTCTGGTCTTCGAGCACATGCCGACCGACAACTCCGACAACGTCACGATTCGCCGGAACCTGTTCCACGAGGTGCAGGGGCCGGAGTGCGTGGTCGAGCACGAGTACGTGGAGCTGCAGTTCAGCCAGATGGTCAACACGGCCAATTCGATCAGCGAGAACTGGTCGACTCGATCCGCCGCGGCCGACCTGAAGAAGGGTGAACGCGAACTGATGCTGCCCGGCCTGAAACAGCAGCGAGGGGTCAGGGTCGAGTTCTCGTCGACCGATCCCCAGGCGTCGGACTTTCTCGAACCCCGCGCCGGCACGCTGCCTCACCGGGGTCCGGGCAACCTCAAGGACCCGGCCTTCATTGGTGCCCAGCCGTTTCGGCAGAGACGTTAGACGTCCAGGCCCCGCTCGGTGCGAATCTGTTTCACCTCGTCCATGACCTGGCCGATCAGCCGGGCGTTCTCGTCCAGCGCGATGTACTCGACCACGTGGGTCCAGGTGTTCATCCCGACTGCGGCCAGGGCGGCAAGCAGGTGGAGCGTGCCTGGCGAGAGTCCCAGCCAGCCGGTGAAACCGACCGGCGAGGCGGGGTCGGCCGCGGCGCCCAGCGTGCCGGCGGCCAGCAGCAGCAGGAATCCCCCGACGATGATCGGGATCGTCCGATGCTTCAGTTTCCGGCTGGCCGCGTAGCCGTCACCGGAAAGCGGGTAGACCCGGGCGGTCTCCTCGAACCACCGCCCGGTCCCGATGAAGTAGGTCATCACCAGCCCGTGGACCAGGGTGGTGAACAGCATGCCGCCCAGCGAGGCCCACATGTGGTAGTCGACCTGGTGACTCAGCGATCGCTCGGCAGCGTTCTCGATTGCCAGCCCCAGCACCAGCGCCGCGCCCAGCAGCAGCGTGCTGATAATCGACAGCGGCAGGAAGATCGTCTTCACGAACGTGCCCGGGGTGATGGAAAGAACTGCAGCGATCGGTATGCTGATCGCTGCCGATGATAGGCGATTTCCGGGGGCACGAGGAAGTCGATGAAGATCACCAGTATCACCAGTCACCAGGTCGAGATTCCGCTGAAGCCCGCCCGCCGGATGATCTCGGCCCTCGGCCAGCACACCGTTTCGCGCTACGTCCTGGTCCGGGTCGAAACCGATGCGGGGATCGAGGGAGCCGGCGAGGCGACGGTGATGCCGCGGTGGAGTGGCGAGACCGCGTGGGGGGCCCAGGCGGTCATCGATCACGTGTTCGCACCGCTGCTGATCGGCTGCGACCCGTTCGACATTCTCCAGGTCGACCACCTGATGGACCGGGCCGCCGCCGGCAACTGGTTCGCCAAGAGCGCGATCGAGATGGCCTGCTGGGACATCCAGGGCAAGGAATCCGGGAAACCGGTCTACGAACTGCTGGGCGGAGCCGTCCGGCCCATGCCGATCACCTGCCGTTTCTCGATGGGGGCCTACCCTCTCGAACGGGCCCGGCAGCGGGCCGGTGAACTGGTCGAGGAGGGGTTCACGACGATCAAGGTCAAGGTGGGGACCGATTTCGAGGAGGACGTGGCGCGGGTGGCGGCCGTCCGCGAGGTGATCGGCCCCGACCGCGACCTGGTGATCGATGCGAATGCCGGCTGGGATGCCGCCACCTCGATCGCCGCGATGGAACGAATGGCCGAAGACAACGTGGGACTGTTCGAACAACCGACCACCAACGGCGACTACCACGCGTTGGCCGAGGTCCGGCGAGCGATCTCGTGCCCGGTCATGGCCGACGACATCGTCTTCGACCTGCCCGACGCTCTCGAGTGCATTCGCCACGAGGCCTGCGACGTGATCAGTCTCTATCCCGGCAAGAACGGGGGGATCCGCAAGGCGTGGGAAATCGCCGAACTGGCGGCCGAGCACGACGTCGCCTGCAGCATCGGCTCGAACCTCGAACTCGACGTCGCCGCAGCGGCGATGTGCCACCTGGTGGTCGCCTGTCCGAACATGCAGGTCGAGACCTACCCGGGTGACATCCTGGGTCCCGATTACCACGAGGCGAGGGTGGCCACCAATCCGATCGTCGTCAACGGGCCGGTCATCGAAACCCCCACCGGGCCGGGACTGGGCGTCGAGGTCGACTGGGACGCGGTCGACCGGATGGCACCCGCTTCAGGGTGATTCGCCGGCCGGGGGATCGGCCAGGCGGATCTTGATGCTGGCCGCATGGGCCGTCAGGCCCTCGGTCTCGGCCATTCTGCAGACATCGGCCGCATCGGCTGCCAGCGACTGGCGATCATAGCGAATGACGCTGGATCGCTTGAGGAAGTCGTTGGCCGAGAGGCCGTTGGCGAAACGGGCTGTGCCGCCGGTGGGCAACACGTGCGAGGGGCCGGCCACGTAGTCGCCCAGGGCCACCGGGGTGTGGTGTCCGAGGAAGATCGCCCCGGCGTTCTGGACCTGCTCGAGAATCGCGGTGGGATCGGCGGTCGAGATGTGCAGGTGCTCGGGTGCCATCCGCTCGGACAACGCGATCGCCTCGTCCCGGTCGGCCACCCGCACCAGCGCCCCGTACTGGTTCAGGCTCTCGCAGGCCAGGTCGCCCCGAGGCAACCGGTCCAGCTGTTCGGCCAGGGCCGCGGCGACGGCTGCGATCAACGGCTCGTGCCAGGTCAGCAGCACGCTGGCCCCGGGGCTGTGCTCGGCCTGAGAAATCAGATCGCTGGCCAGGAAGGCCGGGTCGGCGGTCTCGTCGGCCAGCACCACCACCTCGCTGGGGCCGGCGATCGAATCGATGTCGACGTCGCCGAAGACGCGTTGCTTGGCCAGGGCGACGAACAGGTTGCCCGGCCCGACGATCTTGTCGACAGCCTCGATGCCGGTGACCCCGTAGGCCAGCGCGGCGACCGCCTGGGCCCCGCCCACCCGGTACACCTCGTCGATCCCCAGCTCGTGGCAGGCCGCCAGCAGGTCGGTGTTGTAACCGCCGAATTCGGTGGGCGGCACCACGACGGCGATCTGTTCGACTCCGGCAGTGCGGGCCGGCACCACCGTCATCAGCAGGGTCGACGGATAGGCGGCCGCGCCGCCGGGGACACAGACGCCGACACGACGCAGCGGTCGGTATCGCTGGGTCAATTCGACCGTCCCCTGCCCTTCCCCGCCGTCGCGCTGTCGCAGCACCGTCACGTCCTCGGTCAGGACACGCGACTGGAACTCGACGATGTTGTCACGGATCCGTCCGATGGTGGACAGGTACTCGGGATCGGCCGCCTCGTGGGCGGCCTGGAATTCTTCGCTGGAGACTCGCAGCGTGTCGCCGGTCAGGTCGACGCCGTCCAGGCGGCGGGTGTAGTCGAGGACCGCTTCGAGACCCCTCGAGGCGACGTCGTCGCAGATTTGGTCGACCACCTGTGCGGGCGACAGCGGTTCGCCGAAGATCTCGACCGTGCGGGCGCGGCCGGCGTCGGAGACGATGTCGCCCCGCGGGCTGAGTCGCTCGCGAAGCCGGTCAATCAGGGCGGCGGCCTCGCCGTTGCGCGTGTCGATCGTGGTGATGTCGAGCGTCATCGGACGGTGCCGGGCCGAGGAATCGGTTGCCATCGGTAATCCTAGTGGCTCCCCGGTGGACTGACCACACGCCGGGCTGTCCGGACACCGTTGAAGAAGCCACCGGGGGCGGGCTAGAGTGAGTGTTCGAACACCGGGTGAACAGGCACCACCGAATCGAGGACCGTCGATGAGCGACCCGTTTATCAACATGTACAGTGACACGGTGACGCGCCCGACTCCGGCAATGCGGCAGGCGATCGCCGAGGCCGAGTGCGGGGACGACATGTCGGGTGACGACCCGACGGTCAACCGGCTCGAGGCGATGGTTGCCGAGCGGCTGGAGAAGGAAGCGGCCGTCTACGCCTGCTCGGGAACCCAGTCCAACCAGATGGGCGTCCGCGCGCACTGCCAGCCGGGTGACGAACTGTTGATCGCCGATACCGGGCACATTGCGAACTTCGAAGCCGGTGGTCCCGCGGTGCTCTCGGGAGTCACCTGTCGGTTGCTGCCCGGTCACAACGGCATGATCGACGTCGACGATCTCGAGGGCCAGCTGCGTGCCGACAACCAGCACCTGTGCCGGACCCGGCTGGTGTGTGTCGAGAACACGACCAACGCCGGCGGCGGCCGCGCGTGGCCGTTGGACCAACTCGACCGCGTCGGCGAGTGGGCGCATGACAACGGGCTGAAGACCCATGTCGACGGTGCCCGGCTGTTCAACGCGTGCGTGGCCGGCGGCTATTCGGCAGCCGAAGCCACCCGGCACTACGACACCGTTTCGATCTGCTTCTCCAAGGGCCTGGGCTGTCCGATGGGGTCGATCCTGGTGGGATCGGCCGACGACATTGCCGCGGCGCGTCGGTCGCGGAAGTTGTTCGGCGGGGCCTTGAGGCAGTCGGGTATCGTTGCCGCCGCCGCCGTTCACGCGCTCGACCACCATGTCGACCGGATGGCCGATGACCACGCCAACGCCAGGGCCTTTGCCGAGGCGTTGGCCGCGATCGAGGGGATCCGGGTCGATCCGGAGGACGTCGAATCGAACCTGATCTTCTTCGAGGTCGATCCGGACATCGGCGATGCGACGCAGCTGGCCGCCAAGGCGTTCGAAGAGGGCGTCAAGGTGGGGGCCAGCGGTTCACATCGACTCCGTGCCTGCACGCACCTGGATGTTGACCGAGAACAGGTGCTCGAGGCGGCCGCGATCATCGGCCGGTGCGTGGAATCCGGAGTCGGCGACCTCGTCGGATCGGTCACCGGACCCTACAGCCGCGGATGAACCGGACGTGGCGTGACAACAAGGTATTGAAGACCCGATTCGAGATCCGGTATGATCTCGGAAACGCTGGTCCCGGTGAGGGACCGGTGGACTCCACCTGCCAGGAAATGCCGACATGGAAGTGACCGGCCCCGCTCCGATTGGTGGCAATCAGCCCCTGCAGCCGATCCAGCCCCCTGAGACCGTGACACCCACAGGTGACGTGGCACCAGCCGATGCCGTCGACCGGGTGGAATTTTCGCCCGAGGCCCAGGCCCAGGTCGAAGCCGGTGCGCCGGTGGCCGGTACCGAGGCGGTCGGCGGAGTCACTCCGGCCGGGACAGCGCTGCCGCCGCTGGCCGTCGATCCGGCCCACGCGAGCTGGTTGGCCGAACAGACGCCGGCCGAGGCGTCGGCGATCCTCGAGGGCCAGCGGCGATTCTGGGTTTCACAGGGTTACGGAGAAGCCGACGTGACGTCGCAACTCGAAGCCTACCAGGCGATGCTTGATCAACTCAGGGCGACGGGCTAATCGTGGTGACTGATCGGTCGCCGGGAGACATGGTGTGAGCGACTTGGAATCGGTTTCGGTTGCCGTCTCGCCCCGTGACAAGTTTCGCGAGTATCTCTCGACGCAGAACAAGAGGCTGACTCGCGAACGTGACATCGTGCTCGAACAGGTGTTCTCGTCGCACGAGCACTTCGATCGCGAGGAACTGGTCTCGACACTGACGGCCCGCAAGGACGACCGCCGCGTCAGCCGCGCGACCGTCTACCGGACGTTGCAGGAACTGGAACGGTCCGGATTGCTGCGGAAGGTGGCCCGCGCCAACGGACGGGATGTCTTCGAACACGACTACGGGTATCCCCAGCACGATCACCTGATCTGCGGCGACTGCGGGGCGCTGATCGAGTTTCCGGCTGCGGAGATCGCCAAGGTGGTCTCGGCCGTGTCGGCCACTCATGGATTCCGTCAGTCCGGGCACCGGTTGGAAGTCTACGGAACCTGCGACGACTGCTGTCGTCCGTCCCGGCGTCGCCATCCCAAGCTCGACATGATCTAGGTACGGTTGCCGGCCGCCTCTCCTCTCCTCTCCTCTCCCCTGCCCTGCCGGTTGTGGCGTCGCGTTTCCCCTGCAGTCGATATTGACACTGGTGGGGCGGGTGTCTGAGTATGTCGCGCACTGTCGCGCACTGTCGCGCACCCTGCCGGGCGGCACCTCGATCACTCGGAGTCGAACCGCCGTCGCTGCAGCATCCGGTTCCGGACCTTCCGAGTCGAAGGGGGTTTCATGGGCTCGTTGGCTACCCTTTCCGAGCCGGTCCGCTCGAAGTGGCTGACCGGTTGGCGACTGGCGGTCGATCCGGCCACCCGCGCATTCCTGGACGTCCTCAGGCGGCTCAACCCGGGGGATTATGGCCGGGCACGGGCCGCGGCCGAACAGCAGGTCGAAGACCTGGTGGCGGGCGCGGTGCCCGAGGATGCCGATCAGCCGGTCGACTATGACGAACTCGCCCGGCGGCTGGGCATCGAATCGGATTCGTCGGACTAGGCGTCCGGCGGCAGTTCGGGCGTCTCCTGTTGGCCGCCGCCGTGACCACGGACCGGGATCGCTCCGTACAGCCGGACGACGACCAGCAGCAGGCAGAAGGCCGCCAGGGATGTCCCGCTCAGGATCGCCAGGCTGACGGCGTCGCCGAAAAGGTTGCGTACGGCGAAGCCGCCGCGGGGCGCGTTGTGAGGGAACAGCCAGATCCAGCGCCAGGCCAGCAGGACCACCGTAGCGGCGGCGGCCAGGAACGGCCCATATGGCACGAACGGGCGGTTGGTCAGCACACGTGCCAGCAGCCCGACGACCAGGCCGCAAAACGGTGCCAACAGGAAGATGAACAGCACCGGTTGCCATCCGACAAAACTGCCGATCATCGCCATCAGTGTCACATCGCCCAGACCCAGCGCCTCGCGGCCCAGCACCATCCCCGAGACCGCTCGGACCAGCCACGTCAGTCCGCCCCCGCAGGCCAGCCCCGCAGCGCTCCAGGCCAACCCGTGCCAGTGACGGTGTTCGCGGATCCACTCGGGGATCACCACGTCTCCCCCGTGCAGATGTTCGGCAACCGGGTTCCAGTCCATCCAGAGATGGATCATCTGCAGGTCGCCCGAGAGCGTGGCGCAGCCGAGGCCGAAGAGCATTCCCGGTACGGTGATTCCGTCGGGGATCTCGGTGTGCCGCAGGTCGTACCATGTCGCCGCCAGCATCAGTGCCATCAGCACGCCGTGGTAGCCCAGGCGGCCCCAGCGGCCGGCCGTATCCGGGTCGACATAGGGGATCCGCTGGCAACCGGCCAGGATCACTGCCCCGCCGAGCATCAGCCAGATCAGCCCCAGGACGATCGACATCCAGCCGCGTCGCGGCCGATCGGCACCGAGTCGGACGACGTACCAGTCCAGGCACGGCCCCAACACCGTACCGAGCAGGCCGGCCGTGGCGACGATCAGCAAACCGGCGGTTGTGCCCAGGTCGTTGAACTGCATCGCCGAGTCACCGCCCCCTGGCTCAACCGGTCATCCACGAGTCCTCCGGCGATCATCTCCTGCTCGAGAAAATCTGCCGGTTGGTGGCATAGAAGTTGCACTCGATTGTCGTCGGTGTCGCGTTCTCGACAACAGTGGTATTTCCGGGCCGAATCCTAGTGGACGTCGTGGTGTGGATCCAGAGGGGTCGGTCGAGAACTCTCGTGAGGCGCGTGATCGAGACCGACGAGCTGTGGTCGGTTGGGGAATCGGAGTGGTGGGTACGAGAGAATTCGAGAGACGGTGAACATGTCGAGATGTCGATGGCTGGCCTTCGGATTGCTGTTGGCTCTCGCGCCCGCTAAGGCGTTCGCGGACGAGCCGACGCCGGTGACGCTGGACGACGCGGCCGCGAAAGCCGACACCGCCTGGGTGCTTGTTTGTTCGGCACTGGTGCTGATGATGACGGCACCCGGCCTGGCTCTCTTCTACTGCGGACTGGTCCGGAAAAAGAACGTGCTGAGCGTGCTGATGCAGTGTGCGGCGCTGATCGGGTTGATGTCGGTCGTGTGGGTCGTCTGCGGTTACAGTTTCGCGTTCGGCAAGAGCGTGCTGGGCGGTTTCATCGGCGGCGGCGACCACCTGTTGCTGGATGGGGTTCTGCCGGAGTGGATCGACAAGAAGGTGGTGGTGCCGATGTCCGGCACGCTGCCGACGTCGGTGCACATGGTGTTCCAGATGATGTTCTTCATCATCACCCCGGCGTTGATCTGCGGAGCGTTTGCCGAGCGGATGAAATTCTCGGCGATGTGTGTCTTTTCGGTGCTGTGGGGGCTGGTGGTGTACTGTCCGCTGGCTCACTGGGTCTGGGCCGCGGATGGCTGGTTGTGTTCGGGGAATCCCGACGCGTCGTTTCCGCTGCTGGATTTCGCCGGCGGGGCCGTCGTCCATCTCAGTTCGGGTGTCGCGGCGCTGGTCTGCTGCCTGTTGATGGGACCACGAGTCGGTTTCGGCCGCGAGGCGATGCCGCCTCACAACCTGACCTTCACGGCGATCGGCGCGGCCCTGCTGTGGGTCGGCTGGTTCGGTTTCAATGCCGGCAGTGCCCTGGGGGTCAATCCCCTTGCGGCCAACGCCTTCGTGACGACTCACCTGGCCGGAGCGACCGGGCTGCTGGGCTGGATGGCGATCGAGTGGATCCGGGGTGGGCGGCCGACGCTGCTGGGGGCCTGCACCGGCGGCGTCGCCGGGTTGGCCTGCATCACGCCGGCCTGCGGTTCGGTCACCCCGCTCTCGGGCCTGGTGATCGGGTTGCTGGCCGGGGTGATCTGCTTCGTGATGTGCACCACCGTCAAGAACCGCTTCGGGTTCGACGATTCGCTGGATGTCTTCGGAGTCCATGGCACCAGTGGAGTGCTGGGCCTGCTGATGGCAGGCGTACTGGCCTCGCCGGCGGTGACCGGCGAACTGAGATTCAATGGCCTGGTGCACGGAGGCACCGGCCAGTTCATCAACCAGGTCGTGGGGATTCTGGCCACGGTCGCCCTGGCGGTTGTGGGTACGCTGCTGCTGCTGCTGCTGGTCCGGGCCACGATCGGGTTGCGGGTCGATCCGGACGGAGAACGAGAGGGACTCGATCTGAATCAGCATGGCGAAGAGGGGTACATCTTCCTCTAGTCCGCTGGTTCCCGATTTAGAATAATATCACAGGCGAGATGTCCGACCCGATCGAGCGGTCGGTGCTGTTACGATTCTCATACGGCGAAACCGATGAAGAAGATCGAAACGATAATCCGTCACTTCAAGCTCGAAGAAGTCAAGGACGCCCTGACCGAGATCGGCGTCCAGGGTATGACCGTCTCGGAGGTCCGGGGATTCGGTCGCCAGAAGGGTCACAAGGAGCAGTACCGCGGGACCGAGTACACGGTTGATTTTCTGCCGAAGGTGAAGATGGAGGTGGTCGTGGACGACGCCGACGCCGACCGCGTGATCGACGTGATCCAGCGGACGGCCCGGACCGGGCAGATCGGAGACGGCAAGATCTTCGTGATCGACCTGGAGAACATGATTCGCATCCGCACCGGAGAATCCGGTGAAAGCGCCCTCTGATTCGAGGCTAGCGCGGCATCGGGAACGGGTGGATCGACTGCGGCAGTCGATGCGCGAACGGTTCGACCAGGGTGTCGACGTCGTCGAACTGGTGCAATCGCTGGCGTTGCAGACCGACGGGTTCCTGGTCGAGTTGTTCGACGAGGCGGCCGAGGGGATCTCGGCCGACGACCGCCTGGCCGGCGAGGGGGCGATCCTGGCCGTTGGGGGATCGGGTCGAGCCGAACTCTCGCCGTGGTCGGATGTCGACCTGCTGTTTCTCGACGGGGGTCACGGCGGGTCGTTTGCCGAGTTCACCGCACAGGCGGTTCGAGACTGCTGGGACGTGGGACTGCAACTGGGGCACGGTGTCCATTCGCTGGAGGGGACGATTGCCCTGGCCCGCTCGGAAATCGAGTTTGCCACGGCGGCGGTCGAGGCGAGGTGGTTGTGGGGCGATCGTGGGCTGGCCGAGGAGTTCCGCCAGTCGTTTGCCCGCCGCGTTGTCGCCGGGCGGATGTCGCGGTTCTACCGGGACTGCCTCGAGGCACGACGGGTCGAATGGGCTCGTCACGGACTCTCGGCCAGCGCGCTGGTCCCCGACGTCAAGCGGTCACCCGGCGGACTGCGGGATGTGCACCTGGTCCGCTGGCTGGGCTTCTGTCGGCATGGCACGACCGACATCGATGAACTGGTCCGCCGAGGTGCCCTGTTGCCCGGAGAACGCGACGTCCTGGTCGACGGCCACAGGTTGCTGACCGGGGTCCGGGTCGACATGCACCTGGAGGCCGGCCGGGCCCAGGACGTGCTGACCCGGGATGAACAACTGAGGCTGGCCGAGAGCCGCAGCGTCGAGGCGTCGACCGGGCAGCGGTCGGTCGAGCGGTTCATGCAGGACTACTTTCGTCAGACGACCGAGATGGCACGCGTGGTCGAGCGGTTTGCGACCCGGAACCGGCCGTCCAACTTGTTCGAAACGATCGCCGACTGGTGGCGAATTCCACGACGCGTCGGTCCGTTCCGGATCACCCGTCGCGCGATCGACGCCGCTCCCGGAGATCGTGACGAGGTGGCCAGGACGCTCGAGTCGAGTCTCGAACTGTTCGAGGCGGTTGCCGTCCACGGTGTCCAGCCCTCCTTGCCGTTGCTCGACGGAATCACCGACGCGGTGGACGACTGGGATCCGGAGATCAGCGGGCAGGCCCGTTCCCGTTTTCTGTCGATCCTGGGTCACACCGGCCACGTGGGGACCGCCTTGCGGCAGATGTTCCACGCCCGCGTGCTCGACCACCTGGTGCCCGCCGTCACGCACGCCCGCTGCCTGATGCAGTTCAACCAGTACCACAGCTTCACCGTCGATGAGCATACGTTTCGCGCGGTCGAGGCGGCCGAGGCGCTGGTGGATGACCCGGGACCGGTGGGAGTGGCTTACCGGGAGATCGGCCGCAAGGATCTGCTGCACCTGGCCCTGCTGTTGCACGACCTGGGCAAGGGCTTCGACGAGAATCACAGCGAGGTGGGACGGCGGATCGCTGTCGAAACGGCCGAGCGGCTCGGTCTCGACGAATCCGATACCGAGCGACTGGTCTTCCTGGTCCACCAGCACTTGGCGATGGAACAACTGGCCACCCGGCGGGATATCTCCGAACCGGGGGTGGTCATCGAGTTCAGTCACCAGGTCGGCAGCCCGCAGACCCTGAGGATGCTCTACGCGTTGACGGCCGCCGATATCATCGCCGTGGGGCCCGGCAAGTGGACCGACTGGAAGGCCGACCTGTTGACCGAGTTGTTTGATCGGTCGCTGTTGGTGCTGGGGGGCGAACGTCACGGTTTTCAGCTCGAAGAGCGGCTCGAGTCGGTCCGCAACTCGGTGTTCGAACGGTCCACGGCCGGAGCGGGTGGCGACGATCGAGGGCCGGAGTCCGACTGGCTGGCCCGGCAGCTCGAGGGGCTCTCGCCACAGTACCTGGCGTCGACGGAGGTCGAGACGATTGCCGACGACCTGGCGGCGGTCAGCCGGTTGCAGGCCGATTCGGTGCAGGTCGACGGACGGTACCAGGCTGAAACCGGTACGCTGCAACTAAGAGTGCTGGTCGGCGGAGAGTACTCGGAGGGCTGTTTTCATCGCATCGCCGGCACGCTGACGGTGCTGAGACTGGAGGTGCTGGGGGCCGAGATCTCCACGGCTCTCGACGACGTGGCGATCGATCGCTTCCACGTCGTCGACCACGACTTCGACGGACCGGCGACCGAGTTTCGGATCGAGGTCATCAACGATGCGATCTGCGATGCGGTTCGACGCAATGTCTCGGTCAGGCAATTTGCCGGGCGGCACCGTGTCTACGGTCGGGCTGACGCCGCCGAACCGGTCTCGAACTTCCCGACCCGGGTCGTGGTCGACAACCAGTCGTCGCCCTCGCGGACCATTGTCGACGTATTTGCCCACGACCGCCCCGGGCTGCTCTACACCATCTCCCGCACCCTGTTCCAGCTCGGGCACTCGGTCGAACTGGCCCGCATCGCCACGCACGTCGATCAGGTGGTCGACGTGTTCTACGTGGTCGACCGGGAGAGCCGGAAGATCCTGGACGCCGCGCGGGTCGAAGAGATCGTCGAGCGACTCGAAACGGCCATCACCCACCTGCAGCGTCACGGGTTCTCCGAGACGGACGTGGCAGCGACCGATCGGTCCGATCCCGACGCTCAGGGCAGGTGACTGTCGAGCAGCACCAGGCCGTGGTGGCTTTCGAGGTTCAGCCGCTCAACTGTTGCCGGCAACAGCACCGTGCGGCCGATGGGCAACTCGCAGTCGACACCGTCCGCCTGCAGGGTTCCCTCGCCGTCGACCACTGTCAGGATTCGGCAGCGGTCGTCGTTGATCCACTCGTCACGTCCGAGCACCCGGTGGAGATCGACCTGGAACTCGGGGCGGTCCACCAGGCACCTTGAACCGCGAGACTCCTCGGTGTCCGAAGGTGGTGACGGGGTAACCGGCGGGGCGGCGTGGTCGATGGCCTCGAGTCCCCGCTGGAGATCGAGTGGGCGTGGCTGTCCGTCGGTTCCGACACGTCCCCAGTCGTGGAGCCGGTAGGTCAGGTCGCTGGCCTGCTGGATCTCGGCCAGCACGATCCCTTCGCCGATGGCGTGGATGGTGCCGGCGGGCACGATGATGCACTGGCCGGGCCGGGCCTCGAAGCTGGCCACGCACGAATCGATTTTGCCGGTGTCGAGGGCGGTCGCGAGTTGCTGGGGTGTGGTTCCCGGGTGGAGCCCGACCCACAGTCGGCTGCCCGGCCTGCAGGAGAGGATGTACCAGGCTTCGGTCTTGCCCCGCTGTCCCGGGTGGTGTCGTGCGGCGGTTGCATCGTCGGGGTGAACCTGCAGCGAGAGCCGGTCGGTGGCGTCGAGGAACTTGACCAGCAACGGGAACGAATCGCGAGGAGCGTGCCGGCCCAGCAGTTCACTGCCACGTTCGGCGACCAGCCGTTGCAGTGTCCAACCGTCGAAGGGGCCACCGTCGACAACACTCTGGTCGTCTTCCATGTCGACGATTTCCCAGCTCTCGCTGCAATCGTCGAGGTGGCCGGACGGCTTGTCGAGTTCCGACGCCAGGTTGGTGCCGCCCCAGATGGCGCGTCGCAGCAGTGGGCGGAAGGTCAGCGGGCCTGGTGGCGAGTCGGGCACGGAGTGACCGTTCATCCCTGGGCCATCTGCTCGACGGCCTCGGACGACGACGGGTAGATCCCCCAGAGTTGGTCGAGATGGGTGACCTTGAGCACTTCCAGGCAGTAGTCGGAGAGGCCGCAGAGCGCGAAGCGGCCGTCGGTTTCAGCGTTCAGCCGGTGCCAGACCCGGAAAATGACCTCGATGAATGTCGAGCCGAAGAGGTGGACGTTGGTGAGGTCGAACAGGACGTGCGGTGGCGAGGCGTTCTGGGCGGCCTCCAGCAGCAGGTCCTGGCACTCGATCACTGCGGTGTCGTCGAGGTGTTTCAGTGGCGGGCCGAAGGTGACGACGGTGATGTCGTTTTCGACTTCGATCTGGATGGTGGTGTCGTCGGTCATCGGTCAACAATCGTCCACGGGGGGGGGCTGACCCTCATCCTAGTCATCGCTGTTCGGGTGTCAATCAGCGTGGCCGAGCCCGCTGCCCCACGTGGTTCCGACCGTCAGCGGGGCTCTCTTGACGCTGCGAAATGGCACTCGTAGGATCGACGGCGATCTCGCGAGCCGGCCCGGTCGGCGACCGAGTTTTCATTCGGGCGCCGTAGCCAAGTGGACTAAGGCAGCGGATTGCAAATCCGCCATCCCGGGTTCGAATCCCGGCGGCGCCTCTCGCGGAAGTCGCTTCCTGACAGTGACTTCCGTTTTTTCGTGCGCGGGCGTGACCTACCCCCAGATCTTGTACCACTCCGAATGAGAGAGTTTCGAGTCAGTGGTAGTTCTGTGTTCTGG
>Ga0310120_10000239_pt1 | contig 45682 bp, 48 predicted proteins | sample CB27_AW_983_MG_FD_203506 | JGI IMG/M metagenome (GOLD analysis project Ga0310120, IMG submission 203506) | Marine microbial communities from Western Arctic Ocean, Canada - CB27_AW_983 | ecosystem: Environmental > Aquatic > Marine > Oceanic | place: Canada: Western Arctic Ocean | collected...
ATCCTGGAAGATCCCTGGCAGTCTCCTCCGGAAGATATTTTTCTGCGCACGGTGTCCCCTTTGGAGGCCCCGGACGAGCCCGTCGATCTAGTGATTGAGTTTGAGCAGGGCAAACCGGTGAAGCTCGATGGGCGCTCTCTGGGTTCGGTCGAGCTGCTGGAGGAACTCAACCGACAGGGGGGAGCTCATGGGATAGGGCGGGTCGATCTGGTCGAGAATCGGATGGTGGGGATGAAGTCTCGCGGGGTCTATGAAACACCCGGTGTCACGATTCTCCACAAGGTGCATCGCGCTCTGGAGTCGCTGACCCAGGATCGCGAAGCCTACCATCTCAAGGATGAACTCATGACCCGACTGGCGTCTCTCATGTACAACGGATTCTGGTTTTCCCCGGAAATGGAGATGTTGCTGAAGCTGGTCCGCGGCTCCCAGGACCATGTTTCCGGGGAGGTGAGGGTGCAGCTGTATAAAGGAAACTGTTCCATCCGGGGACGGCGCTCGCCCTACAGCCTCTACGATCCTTCCTATGCGACCTTCGAGGAAGACGAAGTTTATAGTCAAGCGGATGCCGAGGGATTTATTCGACTTCAGGGATTGAGGCTGAAGATTGCGGCCCTGGTCGGGAGCCGCAAGTCGATCTAATTGTAGTCCGTCGCTGAAGCGGCGCGCCCACTGACAAAAAATCGAGCCAGTGTTGGATATGTCTGAGCAGGATTCGACCAAATTACCATGGGGAGGGCGATTCAAGCAGAAGCTTGATTCGGTGGCTCAGTCCTATACCCGATCGCTGCACCTGGACCGGCGACTTGCCCCCTATGATCTGCTTGGTAGTCAGGTACATACTCGAATGCTGGCGCGGCAGGGAATCATCAGTTGCGAGGACCGCGACGCCATCCTCCAGGGTTTGGAGAAGATCAAGGAAGAGATCGATTCGGGGCGCTTCCCCTATCGGGACGAGTTAGAAGATATCCATATGAACATCGAGCGGCGGCTCCAGGAGCTGATTGGCGAGCCGGGTAGGCGCCTCCACACGGGTCGCAGCCGCAACGATCAGGTGGCGCTGGACCTCAAGCTGTTTTGCCTCGGCACAGCGTCCTCCTGGCAAGCCTGGATGCTGGAGCTTCATCGCTGTCTGCTGACGAGGTCACGGCAGCTGAGGCTTGAGTTGTTCCCCGCCTGGACCCATCTTCAGTCGGCGCAACCGCTGTCCTGGGCTCACTACCTCCTTGGCTACTGTGAAATGTTCAAGCGAGATTTTCGGCGCCTCGGTTTTTACCAGGAGCTCCACTCTGTCTCGCCCCTGGGAGCTGGGGCCCTGGCGGGAAGCACGCTGCCTCTGGATCCAGAGCAGAGCGCTCTCGAACTGGGCCTGGACTCCAGTTTTGGCAATAGCTATGACGTGGTCGGGGACCGTGATTTCGTGCTGGAGCTGCTTCAGATTGGCGCACAGGTCATGTTGCACTTCAGCCGCTTGGCCGAAGATTTCATCTATTTCTCCAGCACTCCGGTAGCCTGGATCGAGTTGCCGGACGCTTTGTGTACGGGAAGTAGCATGATGCCCCAGAAGAAGAACCCCGACATCCTGGAACTGGCGAGGGGCAAGGCGGCTTCTGTCCTGGGCCATGTCACCGCCCTTTCGGCCTTGATCAAAGGTCTGCCCAGTTCCTACCAGCGGGACCTACAGCAGGACAAGGAGCACCTCTTCCCGGCGGTCGATATCGTGACAGAAACGCTACAGATCCTACCGCTGGTCGCGCGCGATTTCCAGATTAACAGTGTTCGCACTGAGGCGGCCCTGAGCTCCGGTTTTCTGATGGCGACGGACCTGGCAGAGTATCTTGTTTCCAAAGGAGTCGCATTTCGGAGTGCCCACGAACAGGCAGGGCGCATGGTGGGCTACTGTTCAGAGCGGGGGCTGTCACTAGAACAGTTATCCCTCGAGAAGATCCAGGAATTCGCTCCCAGCAGCGATCCGGACGTCCATGAGGTGCTTCAACCTCAGGGAGTACTCCAGCGGCGGGCACACAAGGGCAGTACGGGGCTGGAGTCGATCGATCGTCAAATCAGGGATTGGGAACACTGGATCCGGCAACACCAGGATTTGGCTGCCCTCGTTGACGAGAAGCAGGGTATTGGGTCCGTTGGAAAGGATCCTGAAGGTTGTGAAACGAGGGAGGGGAGGGCTGCTAAGCCATGAGAGACTTTATCTCGTTGAAGGACTTCACTTCGGCTCAGTGGAAGCAGCTGCTCAGCTTGAGTCGAGAAGTCAAGGGTCGGGCCTCCAATTTCAGGCAGATGCTCCCCGGCAAGAGCATTGTTCTCATTTTTGAAAAGCCCTCCCTGCGCACTCGTCTGACGTTCGAACTGGGGGTCAGGCAGCTGGGGGGAGATGCGGTCTATCTCGACTACCAGGAGGCCCGCTTGGGTGGGCGAGAGTCTCTGGGTGATGTGGCCAGGAATCTGGAGCGTTGGTTTGACTGCATCGTCGCCCGGACTTTCTCTCACGGCGACGTGGTCGAGCTCGCTGAGCAGGCCAATATTTCCGTGATCAACGCCCTGAGTGATGCAGAGCACCCCTGTCAGGCCGTCGCGGACGTCTTTACGCTGAGTGAGAAGTGGGAGAATCTGGGAGACAAGATGTTGGCCTACGTCGGGGACGGAAACAATGTCTGTACTTCCCTGGTTCACGCTGCGGCGTTGGCGGGGATGTCGTTCACGGCAATTACGCCTGAGTCACACCGCCCCTCTGTGTCTGTGGAAGAGGACTTCAAGCTCCTGTCGATAAACCCGAAGGCGACCTACACCTACACCGACTCGGTAGAAGGGATTCGGGGTGCCGACGCAGTCTACACCGACACCTGGGTGAGTATGGGCCAGGAGGGAGAAGCTCAGGATCGTCTCGCTCTGCTTCAGCCCTACCAGGTCACGCCGGAGCTGATGTCGCAGGCCGGGAAACGAGCATTTTTCATGCATTGCCTTCCCGCCCACAGGAATCAGGAGGTAACCGACGCGGTCATGGACTCTCCTTCATCGCTGGTTTTCGAGCAAGCTGAAAACCGGCTCCATGTCCAGAAGGCCCTCTTGCTGCTGCTGCTGGCACCCAAAGAACTGGACCGTTATCTGCACCTCGAGAAGTGGGCAGCATGGAAGTAAGGATCAAGTCCCTTGGGACTTGGTTCTTATTCCCTCAGGGGTTCTCGAGCGAATCCACTGCCTCGGTGGCAGCTTCTTTGACTTCTTCGGAAGTATCTTCCTCCGCAACTCGTCTGAGGACCGGCAAGGCTGCGGGGTCCTCCAGACTTTCGAGCGCGAGGACCGCTTCCAGCCTGATGTCGGACGCCGAGTCTCCCAGAGCCTGAAAGCAAGCGGATAGGACTTCCGGCGTCGGATCGAGTAATCCAAGCTCACTCACCGCGTAGGCTCGCTCCTCGGTCTCGTCAGCATGCAGCGCCTGGAAGATCAACCCGGCTGCTTGATCTTCCTCTGGAACCGGCCCCTCTCGCTTCTCGTCTCTTTGGGCGGGTAGTTGTCCCTGGCGGTCGTCCCGCATAGTGCCACGAGAAAGGGGATTCTGAGTCGTCCGCCTCGATTGGCGTTCCCCAGTCTGGGGAGCAGGGCCGATTGAAGCGGGATCAGGACTAGGTGGAGTTTGTTCAGATCTCCTAAAAGAAGTCCAGTAGAGGATAAGGAGAAACGCGGCAAGGGCCACAAGGATGGTCTTGGTTGACATGACACCCAATCAGTTGAGGACTTTCGGGAATTGTACTTCCCAGCTCACTACCTTGGACTCGATTGTTTCAACGTCAAAGAGGCCTTCACTATATAGGAGGCTCGCATCTGGCTCAAGTCTCTGCTCCGGGATTCCGAGACCCGAATCGCAAGCTGACGGGCTTCTTTCGGTGCCGATCCGCCTGATGCTTCTGAAGCCAGATTGACACCCAATCTGTCGCTATGTTAGCGTTTGACCCTCCAGAAACAAGGGGTTTAAAAACCGACTCGAGGAGGCTGAATGGCACCAACAGGGCGCAATGTTTTTACGTCTGAATCTGTTACTGAAGGTCACCCGGATAAAATCGCTGACCAGATTTCCGACGCGGTTCTCGATGCCGTACTCAAAGATGATCCTATGGGACGAGTTGCGTGTGAGAGTCTGGTCACCACTGGGCTCGTTGTGGTTGCAGGAGAGATTACTACCAGTTGCCACCTTGACTTTCCAGCTATCGTCCGAGAGACCATCCGTGAGGTGGGTTACACCCGCGCCAAGTATGGTTTTGACTGCGAGACGTGCGCGGTGGTTTGCTCCGTAGATACTCAGTCCCCGGACATCGCGCAGGGCGTCGATATCGGTGGCGCAGGCGATCAGGGACTGATGTTTGGCTTCGCTTGCACGGAAACACCTGAACTAATGCCGATGCCCATCATGCTGGCACACCGGCTGACCCGACAACTGTCCGAACGTCGTCGTGATGGGACCCTACCCTGGCTTCGTCCCGACGGAAAGTCACAGGTCACGATTGAGTATGAGGGTCGTACGCCGGTTCGCGTCGACACGGTGGTCATTTCCACGCAGCACGGCCCCGACGTCAGCAACGAGGAGATCGCGGAGGGCATCAAGAGGGATATCATCCGACCCATCGTCCCCTCAGATCTGATGGACGAGAGTACCAAGGTCCACATCAACCCCACCGGCCGTTTCGTGGTTGGCGGTCCTCAAGGAGACTGTGGCGTGACTGGTCGAAAGATCATCGTCGATACCTACGGGGGTGTGGCCAGTCATGGAGGCGGTGCCTTCTCCGGTAAGGATCCCTCCAAGGTCGACCGATCCGCCTCCTACATGGCCCGCTATGTTGCGAAGAATTGCGTCGCGGCGGGATTGGCCGATCGTCTCACCATCCAATTGGCCTATGCCATAGGTGTGCCCGAACCGGTGTCTATAGCGGTAGATACCGAAGGAACGGGAAGGGTGAGCGACGAAATTCTCCGCGAGCTGATCTCGTCGCACTTCAGGTTGACGCCCCGCGACATCATCGAGACGCTAGAGCTGAGGCAGCCGATCTTTCGCAAGACGGCCAGCTTCGGTCACTTCGGCCGAGAGAACGAGGGCTTCGCCTGGGAGAGGACCGATCGAGCGGAAGCCCTGCGTCAGGACGCCGGTCTGCCGAGGCCAGCGCTCAAGTAGTGCAGTAGTGCGGCGGTGCAGTGAGCAGTGGTGCAGTAGCCGTTGATAGGTTCGGAACCGGGGTTCATGTTGCTAGCAGTTCCGTTCGTTCGCAGCCCTATCTGACTTCGGCTGTTTCCGGACTAATCACTGCACTACTGCTCACGCCAGAGCCAGCGCAGGGACTCTGGGAGAATTGCGCCGCCATGATTGCCATCGTGAGCGCCCTCTCCGAACACGAATTTCGCGTCGTACTTCATAAATGAGAGAGATGCTGCCATCTGCTGGTTGGCTAGCGGCCAATGACCGTGTTCATTGTTCAGGTCGTGACGGCCCCCCTGTAGAAAGACGCGGATCGGCTTGGGCTCAGTCTTGCGGAGCAGCGCCGCGTAGTTGTGTCCCCCGCGAATGTTCGTGAAACTCCCCACGTGACTCAACACCTTGCGAAACTGATCGGGTCGTTCCCATGCCACGGTAAATGCACAGATTCCGCCGCTGCTGATTCCACCGATGGCACGCTGTTCCGGATCCCTGGAAATCGGGTACGACTTCTCGACCTGGGGCAGGATTTCGGTTAGTAGAAATCTGGAATAGGTATCGCTGAGGGTATCGTATTCCACACTGCGGTTTTCAGGACGTGGGCGCCATCCCGGTTCGGGTGGCAGCGCACTCCATCGCCCGGGATCGATAAAGACTCCAATTGTTATGGGCATGTCCCCCTTGTGGATGAGATTGTCAAACACCGTCGGGACCCGGAAGTCGCCGGATTCCGATATGTAGGCATGTCCATCCTGGAACACCATCAGCGCTGCTGGTTTTGCGGCATCATACTGCTTCGGAACGTAGACCCAGTATCGGCGCACGGTGCCGGCATAAACCTTGTCGGATCTCCAGACGTGCATGGTCAGGTCGCCGCGTGGCACGCCATCCTGCCTTTGTGAATCGGTCTCCAGTTCGTACCGTTTGGGTTCGACCTCGGCGACTGCGAATTCGGGGACGATCAAGGTGAGGGCTATTAGCATCGTTCTCATGATTGATGTCCTCTTTTTGATGTTTGAGATAGGGTGTCTGACAATCCTACCCAGCCCGAGTGCCAAAGCAAGCGTGTTATCATTTGAACTGTGAGTTACGGTTCCAGACCTTACGTTACCATGGGTCCCAACGTAACGACCATGGTGAAGTATCTGGTCATTGCCTGTGCTGTGACCTTCGTACTTCAGTTTGGAGCTGGGGCGGAGATGACGCTCATCTTCGGCCTCACCCCCTTCGCGGTCCTGGAAAAATTCTTCGTCTGGCAATTCTTCACGTATCTTTTCCTTCACGGGGACTTCTGGCACCTGTTCTTCAATATGTTCGCCCTCTGGATGTTTGGCTGCGAGCTGGAACGCTATTGGGGAAGCCGGGAGTTCCTGCGCTTCTTCCTAGTCACTGGAGTCGGTGCCGGAGTACTATCCATTCTCTTCGATCCTTTGGGACAGACGCCAACCATTGGAGCTAGTGGATCCATCTACGGCATTCTCATGGCGTACGGAATGATGTTTCCAGACCGGCAGGTCTATCTCTACTTTCTGTTTCCGATCAAGGTCAAATACTTCGTGGCCTTCCTCGGAGCAATTGCCTTCTTCTCCGCCCTCGGCACTTCCGGGAGTACCATCGCCCATGTGGCTCATTTGGGAGGCATGGTTTTCGCTTTCTTATACCTGAAAGGGTGGTTGTCTTGGTCAGGCATGCGTCAGAGCTTTCATCGTTGGAGGATCAAGCGGATGAGGGAGCGCTTCAAGGTGTATGAGAAGAAGCCACCGAGCAGAAAAGATGATTTCTGGATCCACTAACCAACCCTCACTCATGTTTCCCCTGGGCTGTGGATTCCCCCTGGTCGTTCGGTGAGAAAACCGGCCGAGAATCGGTTCCGGACCGCCAGCAGCTCAGCCAAGAGGCTAACCGCGATCTCCTGTGGTCCTTCCGCGCCGATGTCCAGACCCATGGGGTTGCGCAGGCGAGCCAGCTGCTCAGCAGTGGCTTGAAACCCTTCCTTCCCCAGGCCATCAAGCAGCTTGCTGCAGCGCAAGCGGGGTCCCAGCACTCCGATGTACGGGGCGTCGCTCGCGAGGGCGAAGAGCAGGGCAGCCTGGTCCCGCTCCAGTTGATGATTCATGATCGCGACATAGCTGTGCCCACCGAGCCGTACTTTTTCGCGGTACTCCGATGGATGTGCCAGGATGATCTGGGAATCTGGAAAACGATCGGCACTAGCGAGATTGGAACGCGGATCCACAATACTGACAGCCAGTCCCAGTTTGACTGCCAGTGCCGCCACTGGGATGGCGTCGTGGCCCGCTCCGAAGAGGACAACCTCGATCGGTGGGAGATTCACGTCGAAAAGGATCTCCGCTCCTGCAATGAGCTGGGTCTGTGAGTTGGGATGGTCCGAAGCCAGAATCGTCTGTGCGGCGGCGAACAGGAGTGCAGCAGGGGCGTCTTCGATAGTTCCAATAGCAGCGGAGCCCTCGCTCGCCAGTATCCAGCTTCCCAGTGGAAGCGAGGCCTCAGAGGAACCATGCACCACAGCTCTCACCGAGGCCATTCCGTTCGACAGGGAATGCAGCCAATGGTCCCACGCCGGGTGCCCGTCAATCAGCTCGATCAGGACGTCGACGGTGCCACCGCACCCCATCCCGAGTCCCCACACAGCGTCGTCTTCAAGGTCAAAGCAGCGAAACTCGGGCGCGCCGTTCTGGAGGACGCGGGCGGCAGTGTCTGCTACCTCCGGTTCCAGACAGCCCCCTGAAATCATCCCGGTAGCCGCCCCAGTTTCGTCGATTGCAACCTTGGCGCCTTCCCGCCGATAAGCCGAGCCGCTGACTCGCACTACCGTTGCCAGTGCTGTCCCCCGACGTGCCTTTCGGTTTGCCTGTATCGCCGCTGCCAGAGCTACTTCTTCGCGCATGGTTACGGGTTTCAAGTTTACAGGTTACAGGTTGAACGTCTGAACGTCTCCTGCCCTCCGAAGCCAAGTCCGATAGAGCCGCGAACGACTTGAGCCGTTAGCAAAATGAGCCCAGGTTCCGAGGAGAGAGCTGGACAACAGTTGGTAGGAGATCATCCAAGAATCGCCAATGACAGAGCCGTGACTGCGAAGGAGCGGTCCCGGCATACGGATGCCGCAAACAACCGACCAAACAGACGGTGGCCGATTGCATCCCCTTTTGTGGCATGTCCCGATCGGTGATCGGGACCGCTCCTTTGCAGTCACGGCTCTGTCATTGGCGGTAGCGACAATCACGGCAGACGTAACCGAAGTTTCGTTCTCGAATGGGGCAGCGCAGCCGGAGGCTGCACTAAGCTGAAACTTCAATTGGCTCAGGTGGGTCGACGTGGGTTCGGTCTCCAGGCCGAAGTATTCTTCTTTTCGAGCCTGTGGCTCGATACACGGCGGCCAGGAGACCGCCGCCACGGCCGGGACTCCAAGTTTCATTCTCAAATGGGGTAGCGCCGCTGGGGGTCCACTGAGCAGCGACTTTTCAACTTGCCATCGAAAAGTGTTTGACAGGCGATTCTTCGATTTGAACAATAGGACAGGGTTTCTAAATGCAGATTGCCGGGACGTACACTCTTCAAATATCTCGTGATCGGGCCTGGCAGTTACTCAACGATCCAGAGGTGTTGGCTCGTGTCACTCCCGGGGTCAAGGAGCTTGAGCCGGACGGTCCCGATCGCTTCAAGGCTAAGCTCGAGCTGGCCGTAGGACCTGTTCGAGGAAGTTTCGAGGGTCACGTGGAAATTCGGGATAAGCAGGAACCAAGCGAACTGACCCTGCATGTAGAAGGACAAGGCAAAGCCGGTGGAATGGTAGCTACAGGCAGGATCAAGCTGGCCGAGGGCGATGGCGAAACCCCGGTTGATTACACCGGGGACGTCCAGATTTCCGGCAGGCTGGCAGCCGTGGGAAGTCGCCTGTTTTCTGGTGTCGCACGCAGGCTAGCGACCCTTTTCTTCCAGAAGCTTGAGGAAGAGGGATCTTCTTAGGGTCTGCGCAAGAATAACTTGGTAGAATTGGCGCTCAGATTTGAACCAGATTTGGCCGCGAACGATTGAGCTAGACCGCAGGCGTAGCCGGGTCTACGTTGAGGATTTCGCGATTGAGGAGCGGCCAAAGATGGTGTGAAGATGAGATGCCAAAATGCCAAGTTATTTTTGCGCAGACCCTAAGCCGGCTGGTGCGTAGATGGAGTTAACTTGATATGCAAAAGATGCCGATTGAGATCCGGGTAAACGGAACCACTTATCAACGTGAGGTGGAGCCTCGACTGCTTCTCGTCCATTTTCTTCGTGACGCGCTCGGCCTCACTGGAACGCATGTAGGGTGCGACACTTCCAACTGCGGAGCCTGTACCGTGACTCTCAACGGGCTGGCCGTGAAGTCCTGCACGCTTTTCGCAGTGCAGGCTGATGGAGATGACATTACCACCGTTGAGGGTCTGGCGACCGGTGAACAACTCCACCCCATCCAGGAGGCCTTTTGGGAGGAACACGGGCTTCAGTGCGGTTACTGTACGCCCGGCTTCATGCTAGCTGCTGTTCAGCTTCTGAAGCGGAACCCAGGTCCTACTGAGGGGGAGATCCGACATGCGTTGGAAGGCAACCTCTGCCGTTGTACCGGATACCAGCACATCGTAAACGCAGTCCAGAGCGCAGCCCGCAAGATGCGGGAAGCGGCTGCGAGCTAGGAGGGACCGAGGATGGCAACGAAATTTTTTGGCGCGCGGGTCAAGCGCCGCGAGGATCCCCGGTTGATCACGGGCACAGCCGAGTACACGGACGATATCAGTCTCACCGGAATGCTCTACGCGGCCTTCGTTCGAAGCCCCCATGCGCACGCTCGAATCAGATCGGTGGATCTGGAGGCTGCTCGGGCCGCTCCGGGCGTGGTGGCCGCCTTCTCGGGTAAAGACCTCAAGGACAAGGTCAATCCCCTACCCACCGCCTGGCTGGTTCCGGACAGTAACCTGAAGACGCCGCCACATCCCGCCCTTGCTCTGGATACGGTCCGCTACGTCGGGGATGGCGTCGTGGTGATCGTGGCCGAGGACCGCTACCAAGCCGAGGACGCCACTGAACTGGTCAAGGTGGATTATGAAATCCTCGAGCCGGTCGTAAACAGCGAAAGTGCTGTGCAGGAAGGTGCCCCGGTGGTTCACGAAGAAGCACAGGACAATGTGGCCTTCGATTGGAATATAGGCGGAGGGGATCTAGACCAGGCGTTTGCTGACTCGGACGGCGTTTTCAAGATCCGACTGCTCAACCAGAGGCTCATTCCCAACGCGATTGAGCCGCGAGGCTGTGTGGCGGAGTACAATTCAGGATCTGGGAAGCTGACCCTTCGCTTGACGAGCCAGAATCCTCACATCCATCGCCTCCTTCTTTCGGGTGTCTTGAATGTACCCGAACACAAGCTGCGCATCGTGGCTCCCGAGATCGGTGGCGGCTTTGGAAGTAAAATAGCCGTCTACGCGGATGAGGCCGTGGTCGCATTCTGTGCAATGCAGACAGGCAAGGCTGTGAAGTGGGTCGAGACCCGGCGAGAAAACTACGTGAGCACCACTCACGGCAGGGACCACATCACTGATCTAGAAGCCGCTTATCGCCAGGATGGGAAGATTCTGGGACTGAAGGTCAAGACCTACGCCAACATGGGCGCCTATCTGTCCACAGCGGCCCCTGGGGTGCCCACCTGGCTTTATGGGCTGATGCTCTCAGGCGTCTATGACATTCCCGCGATTCAGTGCCAGGTATTGGGTGTGTTGACACACACCACCCCCACCGACGCCTATCGAGGGGCGGGTCGCCCCGAGGCCACCTATGTGCTGGAGCGGGTGATGGACCTGCTGGCGACCGAGCTGGATCTCGACATCGTGGAGATTAGAAGAAGGAACTTCATTCAAAAGGAACAGTTCCCCCACACTGTGGCCATGGGTATCAGCTATGACAGCGGAGACTACGAGCTGACACTGGGACGCTGTCTGGAAATGCTCGGCTATGAAGCCTTCCGGGCGGAGCAGGCAGAGGCGAGAAAAGAAGGACGCCATCTGGGCTTGGGCCTATCTACCTATGCTGAGATGTGCGGTCTTGGTCCCAGCCAGGTGGTAGGCAGCACCGGATTTCAGGGCGGTCTCTGGGAGTCGGGTCTGGTCCGCGTCCATCCCACCGGAAAAGTGACGCTCATGACCGGCACCAATCCCCACGGTCAGGGCGAGGAGACCACCTTTGCGCAGATGGTCGGCGATCTATTTGGGATCCCAATCGAGGATGTGGACGTGGTGCACGGGGATACCGACCTCATCCCCATGGGCATGGGGACCTATGGAAGCCGGGGGACCGCGGTCGGGGGTATCGCGCTTTACCAGGCGGCTCATAAGGTGATCGACAAGGCCCGTAAGATTGCGGCCCATCAGATAGAGGCCCGAGAGGATGACCTGGTTTTCGAGAATGGATCCTTTCAGGTGAAGGGGTCACCCGACAAGAGTCTTTCGTTCCAAGATGTGGCTTTGCAGGCCTACCTGGCTTGGAACCTTCCCGAGGGGCTAGAGCCGGGACTGGAGGCGCAGGCGTTCTACGATCCCAACAACTTTGTTTTTCCCTTTGGGGCACATGCCTGCATCGTCGAAGTGGACTCCGAAACCGGACAGACCAAGATACTCCGCTACGTCGCCGTCGATGACTGCGGGCGCGTGATCAACCCGCTCATTGTGGATGGTCAGATCCAGGGAGGGATCGCCCAGGGAATCGCCCAGGCGCTCTACGAATTTGCCTACTATGACGAATCAGGCCAGCTCTTGAGTGCCTCTCTGATGGACTACGCGGTGCCCAAGGCAAGCCAGATTCCACGTTTTGAGCTGGACCGCACCGAGACGCCCTCACCCGTCAACCCGCTTGGACTCAAGGGGATTGGAGAAGCGGGGACCATCGCTAGCACGGTGGCCGTCGTCAATGCGGTAGTCGATGCTCTGAGTCCCTACGGAATTATCCATATAGACATGCCGCTCACGCCGCCGCGGGTATGGCAGGCCATCCGGCAGGCAGAGAGGAGATAGACGAATGTATCCTGGGAATTTCACGTATCACTCGCCTGAAACCATCGAAGAGGCGATTGGTCTGCTGGAGCAGTATGGATCCGAGGCCAAGTTGCTGGCCGGGGGGCACAGTCTGGTTCCGATGATGAAGCTGCGATTGGTGGATTCTGCTCACCTCATCGATCTGAAAAAGCTCCGCTCACGCCTCAGTTATATCAAGAAGGAAGACGGCCGAGTCGCTATCGGCGCCTTGACCACCCATCACCAGGTGGAGGCTTCGGAACTGCTCCAGGCCAAGGCTCCCCTCCTGGCGGAGGCTGCATCGGTAATTGGCGATGTTCAGGTGCGAAACATGGGGACCTTCGGCGGCAGTCTGGCACACGCTGATCCGGCCGCCGACCATCCCGCTGCCGTACTGGCCCTCGAAGCTGAACTCGTGGCTCAGGGATCCGGAGGTCGCCGAACGGTCGCAGCAGAAGATTTCTTTCTGGGCCTGTTTTCCACCGCACTCGAGCCACCTGAAGTTCTGGTGGAAGTCGGCTTCTCAGCGCTCCCGACCGGAACCGGAAGTTGCTATCTCAAGTACCCACATCCGGCCTCGGGATACGCCGTCTGCGGCGTTGCTGCCTTGATCACGCGTGACGGAAACGGTAACTGTAGCCGCTGCCGGATCGGGATCACCGGAATTTCGGATGGACCCTACCGGGCCCGGGCCGTGGAAGCGCAGCTGGAGGGTCAAGCGGTCTCTTCTGAGCTTATCGCAGAGGCCTCCCAGAAGGCGACAGACAGGATCGAGCCCCTGGAAGATTTCTTTGCCGATGCCGACTACCGCGTTAGCCTCGCCGCCACCTACGTCAGGCGAGCGCTCGCCACGGCCTGGGAGCGAGCGGGGTAGAAAAGGTCGCACGTCTGAACGTCGCACGTCCCAGATCAGTGCCCCCCCAGCGGTGCTGCCCCATTCGAGAAAGAAACTTCCGGCTACTGGGGATTTGTCCTGTTGTCCGGCTCTTTCCTCGGGACCTGGGCTCATTTTGCTAACGGCTCAAGTCGTTCGCGGCTCTGTCGGACTTGGCTTCCTAACGCTGGTAGTTCACCCGTTGGCGGCACCTTCGGAGGACAGGAGACGTGCGACGTTCAGACGTTTCGACGTGCGACGTATTATTAAAGTTTCAGCCTAGGGATCACCCGTGGTGAGTCTTCAGAGTTCCAGGTTTCCGCAGCTGTCAGTTCCGAAGCTGTCTGCTGCCGGCCAAAGGACGTGCGACGTTCAGACGTTCAGACATGCGACCTCTTAAGTCCCCCATGCACTCCGAAATCGAACGACTCACCCAGGATCTGAAACGCCACCAATATATCGCCGAGCGCCCTGTTGTCACTGCGATTCACCTGGCCTCGAAGCTGGGTCGTCCCCTGCTCGTCGAAGGACCGAGTGGAGTGGGCAAGACCGAGGTTGCGCAGGTGATGGCGCAGGTCCTGGGGACGGAGCTGATTCGGCTGCAGTGTTACGAAGGAATAGACACCAACGCCGCGCTTTACGAGTGGAACTACCAGAAGCAGCTGCTTCACATTCGGCTCAGCGAAACCCGAGAAACGACTGAGGCGGAAATCTTCAGTGAGTCCTATCTCCTGAAGCGTCCTCTGCTTCAAGCCATCACTCTGGACAGGTCCCCAGTCCTGCTCTTGGACGAGATCGATCGCAGCGACGAGGAGTTCGAGGCCTTCCTCCTGGAGCTCCTCTCGGATTGGCAGGTGTCGATCCCGGAGTTGGGCACCGTTCGGGCCCGACAGAGACCCTACACCGTGCTCACCAGCAACCGGACCCGGGAACTCTCCGACGCCTTGAGGCGTCGCTGTTTCTACCTCTGGATCGACTTCCCTTCTTTCGAGAAGGAGTTGGAGATCGTGCGCACCAAGGTGCCGCAGGCGAGCGAAGCCCTTCGCTCTGAGGTCATCGCGTTCGTGCAGATGCTCCGGCGCCTCTCTCTGGAAAAACCTCCCGGCATCTCGGAGACACTGGACTGGGCTGCCGCACTCGTGTACTTCGAGCGCGACCGGCTCTCGAGGGAACTGGTGGAGAGCACGCTGGGACTCATTCTCAAGCACGTCGAGGATCAGAATCGAATGAAGAGCAGCTATCTCAAGGCCCTATTAGGTGGGCTCGAAGTCTTCCCCACCGCTGGACTCGAGCGGGCCTTTCAGAGGGTCGAGGCGGCGCTGCAGGGGAGGTGATGCTCCCGTGATCGATCCTTGTTACGGAACCCTCGAAGATAACCTGCTGAGTTTCGCCCGACTGATCCGATCGCAAGGCCTCATCCTGGGTCCCGGAGACGTAGCGGACGGTATTGAGGCCCTCTCGGCTGTCGACCTCGCCGATAGAGAAGACTTTCGGCTCGCTCTCAGATCTGTCTTCTCCAGGAGCCAACGGGGACAGGAGATCTTTGACCAATGTTTTAAATGGTACTTCAGGGGTGGACCGCTAGATTCTGGAGCGGGTTCCGATCAACTCCAGGAGCCTGTTTCCAAAGAACCCCTGTTACAACCGAAGCAAGGGCTGAGCCTTCTTTCCTGGAAGCGGGACAGGGAGCCAGAAGGGGAGACCGGGCTGCTGTCCTACAGCCCACTCGACGCACTACTGAAAAAGGACTTCGGAAGGCTTGACGAAGAAGAGATGAGGCGTCTAGAGCCAGTGGTCAAAGCTCTGGTACGCAGGCTTGCCACCCGGGTTTCCCGGCGTTCGATGCCGAAACGTCGCGGCCGGAAAGCGGACCTGAGGCGCAGCCTCCGACGGAGTCTCGGGAGCGGAGGAGAGCTGCTCCACCTGCTCTACAAGCGGCGTCGCCCCGAGAAGACGAACCTGGTGCTGGTGCTGGATGTGAGTGGGTCGATGGAGCTATACAGCCGCTTCCTTTTCCATTTCGCCTATCTGTTTGTAACCTCTGGGATACGTGGCAGGGTGGAGACATTTGCCTTCAGCACGGAACTCTACCGGCTCACCGGAGCGCTGCGAAACAGGGGCGTTCGCAAGGCCTTGAGGGAGGTTCAGGTATTCATGCCGGGACGCCATGGGGGGACGCGAATCGGTTTTTGCTTGAAGTCCTTGCTCGACCGTCACAAGGAGTGCCTGGACCCGAAGACCGCTATCGTCATCCTGAGCGATGGGTGGGACACGGGCGAGCTGGACGTCCTTCGTGAGGCGATGTCGGCGTTGAAGAGGAGTGCGGAGCGAATCCTTTGGCTCAATCCTCTAGCCGGCAGCAGCGGCTATGAGCCCACGGCATTGGGAATGAAGACGGTCCTGCCCTACCTGGATGTGTTTGCGCCCCTCCATAACCTGGAAAGCCTGCAGGAGCTCCTGCGCTATCTGGCGGTCAGGCAGCGATGATCGCAGCGCTGATACCGGCCGCGGGAAAGAGCCGCCGCATGGGCTTCGCGAAGCTCCTGCTGGAAGTCAGAGGGAAGAGTCTGCTGGCGAACGCGGTAGAGGTCGCCGCAAGTACCAGCGAACTCGTCCTGGTAGTCGTGGGTGCCTATGCCGATGCCTACGCCCCGGTGGCCGAGGCCGCCGGGGCCGAAGTAATCCTGAATCCCGAGTGGAAAGAGGGCATGGCCTCCTCTCTTCGGGCCGGGATCGTCGCGCTTCCGGTCGAGGTCGAAGCAGCCCTCATCGTACTCCCCGATCAGCTTTTCGTAGACGCAGCCCATCTTGCCACCCTGGCTCAGGTTTTTCGGGAGCAGGAAAGTCCTTTGGCCCTGTCGCGATACAGTGGGATTCTGGGAGCCCCTGCCGTGGTGGGCCGCGAGCTATTTCCACAGCTACTCGAGCTCACAGGGGAGTCAGGTGCAAAGGCCCTTCTGGGCCGCGTTTCATCGGTCGCAGAAGTATCTCTGGAAAAGCCCTTTGATGTGGACACCGTGGAACAGGCCCAGCGACTTCTAGCTGAGGGGTTGGAGAGCCTGCGTGGCAGAAATTGATCTGCTGCGAAAACGGTAGAATTGGTCCCTATTTCCCCTATTCTTCAAATGGCCTTGCAGGGTAGCGGCAGAGGTCGGACCAGCGATATAAAATGGTCATGAATAGTGACTAGATATATAATATGTCTTGTGATACACTCCATCCATGAGTGCGGAAACTATCGGGGCCGCACAGTTCAAGGAGCGGTGCCTGGCGATTCTCGACGAGGTGGGGCCAGAGGGCGTGGTCGTGACCAAGCACGGCAAGCCGGTTGCGAAGCTGCTACCTATCGAGGTCGATTCCGCCGACCTCATTGGCAGCCTGAAAGACGAAATCGAGGTCAAAGGAGACATTCTCTCCACGGGCGTGAGATGGAATGCTGAATCTTGATACCCACATTCTGGTTTTCGCTCTGGCTGGAGCGCTCGAAGAGAAAGAGCAGATGCTCCTCTCGAGGCATCCCTGGAGCATCTCCGCCATTGTTCTGTGGGAGATCTCGAAACTGGTGCAGCTCGGCCGAATCGATGTCAACCTACAACAAGCGAAGGTCGAAAGAGCTCTGAGGCGTGTCCACACCTGGCCATTGACCCTGGAAGTCTGTCGCCAAAGCTGCAATCTGGATATCCGATCCGACCCCGCCGATGAGATTATCGCTGCGACAAGTATCGTCGAGAACGTCCCCCTAGTCACACGGGACCGCGCACTTCTCGCCTCGCAGATGATTCCATTTCCCGCCTAATTGGCCTACGCCCAATTTTGGACCTGCAGCCCTTTAAACTCAAGGAAGTGGGCTTGGTTGGCGGTGACCAGCACCAGGTCATTGACACTCGCGATCGCCGCGATCTGACCATCCACGAAGGATGGAGTCTTTCCGGCGGCCTCGAGTCTTGCCCTTTCGCGGGCGTGCTATTCGGCTGCGCTGCGATCGTAGCCCAGGATCGGGAAGCTCGCTGCCACGACTTCTTCCAGGTAGCGCTCGATGGCCACTCGTCGACGCGACTCAACAAGCCGCTCAAATCCAAACTGCAGCTCGTGCCACACGATCGAGGCAATCGCCGTCTCTCCCTCGTGGCGGCGGAGTCTGCGCAATATTGCGGTGGCCGGCTCCGGCCTCAGCGGCTCCAACACGACGTTCGTGTCAAGTAGGTACTTCAAATTCACAGCTTGACCTCACGGCCCTGGAGATCGTCCCGAGCTCCGGAAAAAAGCTCATCAGGATCGAGGGCCAATTCCTCAAGATCGACTTCTTGCGCAAAGTCTTCATAGGCCTGTGAGAATCTGCGGTACTCTGACGTGAGTCGCTCATACTGCCGGCGGCCGAGCAGGACAGCAACAGGCTCACCCCGCCGTGTCAGCTCGACTGTCTTTCCGGATTCGGCCTCCCGAACGAGGCTAGGGAGGCTATTGCGCGCCTCCGTGATTGAATGTTGTCTGGCCATGACTCAACCTCTTTATGTACACATAGATGTACATAATATCTCGTCCTACTGGCCTGCACAAGTCGTTGCCTTCTCCGCATGTGGTTGGCAGGTCCGGCGCCTGGGACGTAAGCGAGGACCTTGACAGGGCCTCCGGAAAGGGTGGCGTACCGGCTGACCCGGCATAAACACCGGAGCTATTATGCCTCGCGTCAGGCCACGGAAGCGGCCTCCTTGAAAGGGTGTTTTCCTGTAGGGATGCGACAGCGGGGGCGATCCGATTTCCGCCGGTGTCGTCGAATGTCAAGTGTACCTTAGACAGATCCTGGGCCGGCAGCGCGGCCGCTTGAGCGAGCAGGTCCTCTCCGCTGCGGAGGCGGGAGGTCACCTTTCTGCTGATGGCACCACTCTTATCCCTGGTTCTGTTCTGGCCTGCACCGTTCGATGTCTGATCTTCGGGCTTCTGCTGTGAAACCACGACAAATCCGACCTTAAGAGTCTCACTGTTCGAGGTCAGTACGTAGTTAGCTGGTGATCCACTGGCAAGGAAGTAGGCGAACTCAGACATGAGGCCCAAGCCGTTGACCAGGACGGGTAGGGGCTGGCGATCTGATCGTATATCTGGACATCTCCCTCCGAATCATCGGCTCCCTGGGCCATCAGATTCATTTCCGTTTCGCTTCGGGATCAGTACCTTAGTGAGCTGGAGTTTCTGAGGCGTCTCGGTGCACGAGATGCCAATGCTTCACTCATTGGAGACGGGTACGCCAAAGAACACCCGGTCAAGCAAGGACGGTCAGTCCCAGTCTTCTGAAGTCTCGATCGAACGCCAGGCAGGGTAGGTTGTCAAGCAAGCTGGTCACGACAACAAAGGAAACCGCATCGCAATAGGAAAGTCGGTAATCCCTGGCGCAGATTTGGAAACCCTCTTCGGCTTCGTTTCTGGTCCCGTCTCCGTAGGGGACTAGCCGAAGACCCGGTTTGACGTCGCTCAGAAAGGCCCAGGCTGCGGCGAACAAGTGGCGGTAGCGCAGGAGAGTTACGGTTTCGCTGACGACATCCCAGGCAGTTATGAAGTCGCTGCCAACGGCGACGGATTCATCGATCAGCCCGCTGGCGCGAGGGTGATTCACATCTGACGGATCCAGGCAAGCGTAGAAGAACGAGGTGTCGCAGAAGAGACGCGGTGGCAGGGTCACTCCTGAGTCTTGCCGTAGAGATGTTGGTTGATCTGCTCCGAGGTGTTCCGTTTACGTCCCCGGTGAGTCGGAAAGTCGGCCATGAGCTCTCGAAGCCGTTTCGCTGCGGCGCCAGGGGGCGGATCAGGAGTGCACCCTCGCAATTCCGCTGCCACGTTGCCATGGACGGTGATCTGGACGCGGAGATCACCCTCCCTCTTGACCTGGTGAACCAGTTCCGACAGTCTCTTCCGTGCCTCGATAATCGTCAGCTTCATAACACAGATTGCACGGTATTGTACACCGATGAGCAATTCCCCAATTCGACGCTTCTCCTTACATGCCCAGGATGAACAACCCAACGTTGTCCTGATTTTCATGGACAACTTCGGCTGGGGAGAGCTGGGTGTCTACGGCGGAGGCATCCTGCGCGGGGCACCCACGCCCCGCCTCGATCGGCTGGCCGCCGAGGGTACCGGCGAGTTGTATGTGAACGGGGAGGAGGTTGACGAGGCGGAAATGCCCCAGATGCACACCAGTACCTTTTCGCTAGCGGAGACGTTTGATGTAGGCCGTGAAACCGGCACCCAGTTGTCGAAACTCTATAGCGACCCTTTTCCCTTTGTCGGAGCGTTGGATAAGCTCAACATCACGTTTGACCGACTAGTGCTGAGTCCATTTTCGATCGTCCTGTTCGGCTGGAGAAAACGGTTGTGGTCAAACATAACGCAACGGAGGCCGGCGGCCAGCTGTCCAATCAAATCGTCGGCCATATCAACTCCAGCTATTCCAAGGATGGGTGCAAGTCCGAAGTCTACAGTGAGGTGTTTGGCGAACTGAATCGGCTGCACCTCTCCGTGGACTGCACGAACTTTGCGACGCTGCAGAGAGTCAGCGAGAAAATGGCAGCCGATTCCAAGGACCAGGATCTTCTCTCCAGAGCCGGGGACTTGTTCGTGGATGGAACCCTGAAGGACAAGATCTACGCGCGGCCTCCTACACAATGAGTGACATCGTCCCAACAATAACCCGAGTCTGCCCGCCCAGGCTGCTCAAGCTCCGCCGCGAAGTAGTTCCGGGAAACCCCTTCGACGTCGAAGCGACGGAACAGGCCGAGCAACTTCTGGCCAAAGGCTCAGGCTCTTAAGAACGATTTTCTCACTTCAGAAGGACTGTGAAAGGGGTCCGAGTCGGCCGTTTCCTGTCCTTTCCCAGATGGATCAGGCCGATTCTGGATTCTCCGCCCATTTTCAGAGCGAAACGTAAGGTCTCGACGTTCTTGTCCGGCTTGAAATCGAAGCCGTCGATGTCCGCATCTGTCTTCGAGTCAAACCAGATCTTGCGATCGCCATCTTTCTCGATCTTATCCTGGGTTTTGGTTACCACCACCGGACCCCGACCACGCCGCACCCGAGCCCGTCCCCTCGGCCCTCGAACGACTCTGGCTGGGCGGCCTCTGCGGACCACCTTCGACGCCTTTTCGACGTCAATCCTCTTGAGCGATTTGAGTTTTCCGGAGTCGGCTATCACATTGCCAGTGAAGTGCCGTTGTTGTCCTTTCGTAGTCCAGCGGACCTTCCAGGTTTCTCCGTCCTTCCAAACGAAGTAGCCGACATCGTAGCCCTGGCTAAAGGAGGGTTTTCCATCAAGCTGGGAAGCCTTTTCGATGGCTCTCAGAGTACCGGTTCCCGAGATTAGTAGAAGACACAACACTAGGGGCAGCGAATGCTTTGTTGACTTCATCGGGCATCCTTCATCCGAGTTCAATGGTGATTTCGAAGCATTCCGGGCTAACTGCTGACTAGCATACCGTATTTGAGAGAATCGCAACACTTCTTACGACGGCGTTAAGGCGTGTGTCAGTCTGATGTCGCTCGTGCCCTGGGTAGTCTCGAAATCAGGAAAAGCGAGAAGAGGGCAGCCGACAGGGCGAAGATGAAACTGGCCTCGAAGCCAAAGTTGTCTGCAAGGGCTCCATGGGTAGTGGGCCAGATGAAGCTTAAGGAGCTGCCCAACATCAGGATCGACATGTTTCGGGTGGACGTGGCTGCCGGGCAGATCGCTACCAGATAGGCAGGGAAATAGGCCCCACCGAGTTCCCCGGCGCCCATGAGGCCGAAGGCGATCAGGTAGAAGTAGCCCGGTATCATCCAACCCCACAACACAGACGCCGCCAGCAGCACCATCGAGGTATACAAAGAAGCGCGCAGTCCCCAGCGGATGGCAATGATGCCCATGGCGAAGCCTGCCAGGGACTTGAAGCCGAAACGGAATGCCATGACCCAACCGGAGAATTCCTTGGGATCCTGACCCAGAACCTCGCGGCCGTATAAGGAGAGCGTCGTCATCAGGGTGATGACGATGAACCACATGAAGAAGGCAAACCAGAGCATTACAAGAGTGCGATCTTTGAGATAGGTAGCGAAGCTTTGGGAAAAGTAGCGCCAGAAGGGGGGACTCGGAGTCTCGGGGACGTCGACCAGGCGATAGCGGCTGCATAAAAAGGCGGCAGCGCCCATACAGGGAGCTCCGATCATATAAAGGAGAGCGAAATCGTAGGGGTAGGGCAGCCAGTCAATCCCACCACCCAGCACGAACTGGGCCCAGAGGGAACCTGCTACTGCCAGTATGGGACCCAGCGTGAAGGCCCACTTGAAGGCCCACGCGCTCCCCTTGGGTGTGGTGCCTCGCTTGAGACACTGGAAGGTGTAAACCTGAGAGGTGTAAGCCGAGAATCCCTGAATCAGCCCCTGTCCTATGACTGCGGCCAGACGTACAGTATCGCTGACAGGGGAAAAGAGCAGGATGCAGACGACCCCCAGCAGTGTAGCTGTCACCACGTACGCCAGAACGGAGGTGGCGCGGACGAGTCGGTGAGGGAGAACAAAGGAGAGGATGAGCGGCGCCAGAGCCCCCAGAAGGTAGGCGGAGGCGGGAAGGTTGGCCACCATGGCGCTCGCGCCCAGTTTGTCCGCCAGGGCGGCCTGGACGACGCCTACGTACACCACGGGGGCGGCGAAATAGAGCAGCCCGTTGTGGGCAATGAAAATCAGGCCGTTCTTTCGATCAGCCTCGGGAGTGATCTGGGCTGTCGGCACTTCGGCTTCAAGGGTGCTCATGGCTGGCGTGTCTTGAAGAGGTCTGAACGTCTGAACGTCTGAACGTCGCACGTCCCAGGCCGGGTTTCGGCTTGGTGAAGCCCTTTGATTGCTGCCATTCTGACGAGTTGACCTCAAGTCTGGGGGATTTGGGACGTGCGACCTTCAGACCTTCAGACCTCTTCAACAGACTACGCAAGAAGCTTGTCCACCCGATTTCCGTGGACGTCGGTGAGCCGAAAGTCTCGTCCCTGGAAGCGATGGGTTAGCTTCTTGTGGTCGAAGCCCAACAGGTGCAGGAGGGTGGCGTGCAGGTCGTGGACATGGACCTCGTCTTGGGTCACGTTGAATCCGAACTCGTCGGTCTCGCCCAGGGTGATCCCCGGTTTGATCCCTCCGCCGGCCATCCACATGCTGAAGGCGTTGGGGTGATGGTCACGGCCATCCTCAGTCCCTGCTTGTACCATGGGAGTCCGTCCAAACTCGCCGCCCCATAGGACCAGGGTGTTCTCCAGCATTCCACGCTGCTTGAGATCCTGAACCAGGGCAGCGCTGGCCTGGTCCGTCTCCTTGCAGTTCTTCTTGATATCCCGAACCAGGAAGCTGTGTTGGTCCCAGGACTCATGGTAGAGCTGAACGAAACGTACACCCCGCTCCACCAGTCTTCGAGCCAGCAGGCAGTTGTTGGCGAAGGAAGGTTTTCCGGGCTCGGCACCATAGAGATCCCGGACGTGTTGAGGTTCCTGGGAAAGATCCATCAGCTCCGGGACGCTGGCCTGCATCCGAAACGCCATCTCGAAGGAGTTGATGCGGGTCGAGATCTCGGGATCCCCAGTGAGATCCAGATGCATCTCATTCAAGCGCCGGATGGAATCTAGTGAATCCCGCTGCAGTTCTTCGTCCATGCCGCTGGGACTGCTGAGGTAGAGGACGGGGTCTCCGCTGCTGCGAAACTGAACGCCCTGGTAGACGGTGGGCAAAAAGCCGCTGCCCCAGCAGGAATTACCGCAACTCGGCCCTTTCTTCCCGGAGCTGAAGACTACGAAAGCGGGTAGGTCCTGGGATTCGCTGCCCAGACCGTAGGTGACCCAGGCGCCCATACTAGGCCGGCCAAACTGTTGGCTCCCGGTCGTCATCATCAGCTGCGCAGGAGCATGATTGAAGGCATCGGTCGACATCGACTTGACGATAGCGATGTCATCCACCACTCCGCTCAAATGAGGGAGCAGCTCGGATACTTGAGCTCCCGATTGGCCGTGTCTGGCGAACTTGAACTTGGGGCCCAGGAGTTTGGAGCTGGGGTTGATGAAGGCGGCCCGATAGTCCTTGATCAGCTCTTCCGGTGGCAGAGTCCCGTCGAATTTCGCCAATTGGGGTTTGTGATCGAAGAGCTCCAGATGGCTGGGAGCCCCTGCCATGAAGAGGAAAATGACGTTCTTCGCTTTAGGGGCGTGGTGAGGTGTTCTGGGCGTAAAAGGATTATCCGATGAGAGTGTTCCCGCTGAAAATCCAGCCTCGCCCAGGAGTTCTTCCAGCGCTATGGCTCCCACCCCGACACCGCACTGTTGAAGAAACCAGCGCCGGCTGACCGATTGGGGATCGTGTCTCTCATAGAGTTGGTTTTGGCTATTCATTTGCGCGATCTATTCCTTGGTAATGGTTTCGTCCAGATTCAGGAGAACCCGAGCTACGGTGGTCCAGGCCGCCAGTTGAACCGGGGTGGCATCGCCTGGAAGATTCGATCTCAACTTTTGGTCGAACCCGGCGATGTCCCACGGATTCACCCAGCCCTCTGCCAGGCGTCCCTCCTGTCTGGCGAGCAAATTGAGTAGTTCTTCTCTCTCTCCCTGATCGGGCAGCCGGGTCAGACAACGGCGGAAGGCATAAGTCAGCCGCTCGTTATCGGATGCACCTCCCTCTCGAAGAGTCTTCAGCGCCAGCGCCTGAGCCGCCTCCAAGAAGAGGGGTCGTTGAGCGTGGTCAGGGCCTGAAGTGGAGTATTGGAGCGGGAGCGGCGGACACATGAGAAGTCTCCGTTGGGGGCGTCGAAAGCCTGCAGCATAGGATAGGGAACCGAGCGAAAACGGAAGGTGTAGAGGCTGCGGCGGTACCGATTCTTTCCCTGCTCCTCCTGCCAGGTCTTGGGCCCATAGCTAGCCGGAGGTACGAAGAGGAATCTAGGAGCCGGAGGATATACGCTGGCTCCCCCGATACTGGGATTGAGAAGGCCGCTGGCGGCTAGAGCGATGTCCCGCACGATCTCTGCTTCGACCCGAAGACGAGGTCCGTGGGCTAGCAGACGATTGTACGGATCCCGCTCTCGGAGCTCTGGAGTCTGCTTCGAGGATTGGCGATAAGTAGCCGAGGACACGATCAGTCGGTGAAGCTGCTTCAGGCTCCAGCCCCGGTCCATGAACTCGACTGCCAGCCAATCCAGGAGCTTCGGGTGGGAGGGCGCCTCACTTTGCCTGCCCAGGTTCTCGCTGCTGGATACCAGACCGACCCCGAAGTACGACTGCCAGACGCGATTCACCAGTGACCGTGCCGTCGTCGGCGACCTGGTGTCCACTAGCCATCGAGCGAAGCCGAGACGGTTTGCAGGAGCATTTTCTGGAAAGGTGTGGAGAAAGGCGGGGACTCCGGAGGAAACGCTCTTGCCCGGACTCAGAAAGTCTCCTCGATTCAACAGGTGCGTATCTCGCCCTCGAGTTCGTTCCTCCAGCACCAATTGGGCCGAGCCTTCAGGATGCTGGCGCCACAGTTCTTCGATTTCCTGGTTCGCCTGGCCCCATTCCGGGACCGTGGTTCGCCAATAGCGGAACACGGCCTGGTCCTGCGAAGGGCTCCTATCCGAGCCAGGGATCGACAGCACTGCTCGCAGACCCATAGGTAGGGGATCCGCAGTCGCTTCAGGGGTGGTGGTGGCGGAGATCCGGAAGCGACCCAGGTTGTGGTTCTGATTGTCGTCGCTGTTGGCGCCCCCATGCTTCTGACTCAGGTGGAAACTCAAGAGCGTCCCCTCAGGATGGGATATGGGAGTCTTGACGGTGAAGACAGCCTTTCGCGGAAGATTGCGTCGTGCCGGTCCGGCGTCGATTCCCCAGGCCGTCTTCTCGTCTCCATCGATCGCAAACTCAATGGGTCCGGTCAAGCGCAGCTGGTTGCTGTCGTCCTCGAACAGCGCTTCCAGAGGAGTTTCGGGAAGTGCGATGTCTGCGGTAGCCCCAGCGATCTCAACCTTTTCTGCCTGCTCGGGGGACCCGATAGGAGCAGCCTCCAGTTCGAACTCGGTTAGGGCTCCCGTTCCTTTCAGGGAGCGGCCGGGTCCCTGCAAGGGCAGGTTTGGATCGTTAATCAGCTCCAAGCGGAAGGCGGTCAAGTTCCGGAGCTTAATCTCTACGGTCATCTTCACGCGGTGTTTGGTAGGAGCGTAGCCCTGAGCTAGAAAGGATCCATCGTCTTGGGGTAGATACTTTTGCCCGCCGCTACTGATCTCTTCGACCGTGGGTCGGAGCACGGTCCAATTCGGCTGGTTACCTCGGACTCGGTCCTCCCAGCGTGTCATTCTCCGCTCCCAGTCCGGGTCGGTGCGTTTGAGATCCTCCTCGATTTCTCGGATGCGACGAAAGATCTGCGAGCGCTTCACCTGTTCGGCCGGAGTATAGACTGCCAGGTTTGCTTCGTGTGTATTGTTGAGGAAGGCGAACAGACGAGAGTACTCTTCCTGCTTGAGCGGATCGTACTTGTGGTCGTGGCATTGAGCACACTGGATGGTAATCCCCAGAATGCCCTTGCCGATCGCATCCATCCGATCGAACAGGGCCTCCATCCTAAACTGCTCCGGATCGATTCCGCCTTCTTCGTTGATCATGGAATTTCGCAGAAAGCCGGTGGCCACGAGCTGATCCTGTCCGGCATCAGGCAATAGGTCTCCCGCCAGCTGCTGGATGATGAATTCGTCATAGGGCAGGTCACTGTTGAGGGCATTGATCACCCAGTCTCGGTAGAACCAGACTCTTCGCGGCTTGTCCTTTTCGAATCCATCGGAGTCGGCGTATCGAGCCGCATCCAGCCAGTGTCGTCCCCAACGTTCCCCGTAATGCGGTGAAGCCAGCAGTCTCTCCACCTGCTTCTCGTAGGCATCAACTCCCTGATCCGCCAGAAATGTGTCCACCTCTTCCACGCTGGGTGGGAGGCCAACCAAGTCCAGACTGAGACGTCGCAGCAGCGTGACCCTGTCCGCCTCGGGGGAAGGAGACAGCTCTTCTTGCTCCAGGCGGGCCAGGATGAAACGGTCGATCGCGTTGGCCGGCCATGCTCCCTTTCTGATCTGGGGAAACGATGGGCGTTTCGGTGCGACAAAGGCCCAATGTTGTGGGCGTGTTTCGCCTTGTGTCAGGCCCACCTCCTTGGGCCACTCGGCGCCCTCTTCTATCCAAGACTGGATCAGCTCGATCTCATCGGCCGCCAGCCCACCGCCCATGGGCATCCGGACCAGGTCATTCAACCCAGCCACTCTCTGGTAGAGGGAGCTCTCCGCTGAGTTACCGGGTTGAAGGATCTTGCCCGATTGCCCTCCGTCAAGCGCTGCCTGACGGGAATCCAGTCTAAGTCGTCCCAGCTGTTGTTCCGGGCCGTGGCAAGAGTGGCAGGATCTCTCGAAGATGGGGTAGATATCCCTTGAAAAATCGACGGTCCGTGGCGTCCTTTGAGTGGCCTCGGCTATCCCAGTTCCCAAGAATAGAAGCGCCGTCACCAGACTCTTGATCCCGGGAAAGGTGAGCGCCCAAGGAATTTCTCTTTCATTTTCAATTTCTCAGGAAGTCCCATTTTGGGGCCGATTATAGCGGCTGGGCATCGGAAACCCAAGCTTCCCAGAGGCCACGTTGGATCATTCGAGAAACTTCTGTCATCTCTAGCTACAAACATCGATAGCTGCGTGACGTTTGTAGGACGGGCACTCCTGCCCGTCGAGGACATCGACGGGCAAGAGTTCCCATCCTACAGGTCACTGCTCTGTGAGATGCTGATTCTCGCAGCTTCTTCTTGTCGATGAAGTTTCAGCTTGGGGCTGTTGCAGATGCTCTCAAACTGCTAGTCTGCCCGCTGAAATGTCGGCGCCGCTGCTGAAATTTGGGTGGGCGTGACTGGAGGAAATATGAGTAGAAACGTGATCAGTGTGAGCTGGGGAGACCACCTGGAAGCCTGGGACGGCGATGCCGCTTTGGATACGGCTGAGAAAATTCTCAGGTGCGCCGAGGAGTGGAAGTCGGCTCACGGTGCTGGCGCCATCTACTGGCGCGAGATGAGGACCATGCGGAGGTTCCGAGTGAGCTTCTCGGCTCCAGGGTCTCCTCCCAGAGAAGTCTTCAACACCTACGACAATCTGGGATTCGACGAGCATGAACTGATCACTACCGAGCTCAAGGAGATGGGTTTCGAGGTTTACTTGTACGCCACCATGTTCGATGAGGGCTACCCGCTGAGCGAGGGCTGGCAGGGAGGGATCTACGGCTGGCAGAGCCAGTTCTCTTTGGCCAATCCCGAATACCTGGCGACCGACAAGGAGGGCCGGCCCCACTACGGCATTCTCGAATACGGTCACGGAGACGCGCGACGCTATGCCATTCGCCGTATCCTGGCTGGTCTGGAAGGTTATGCCTTCGACGGTGTCTTCGTCTGTACCCGTTCCCAATCAAAACCAGCCGTCTATGGAGACCAGTTTGGTTTCAACCAACCCGTAGTCGAGGAGTTCGAGAAACGCTATGGCATCAACATCCTAGAGCGTAACTTCGACCTCGATGTCTGGCGACGAGTGCGGGGAGAGTCTGTGACCCGGTTCTTCAAGGATCTGAAGGGGGAGCTCTCGAAGCGTGGAATGAAATTGGGAGTGGGGGTGCCCCGTGGAGACTACATCGGCCCGCCCTTGGGGAACCTACATCTGGACTGGAGAACCTGGATCCAGGAGAAGATCGTAGACTCTTTGACAATTGATCAGATAGCCGTCCGCTGTCCCTCGTTCTGGCATCTGATGTGGCCCAAGCATCGAGCCTATGGACTTCAGGTCCACGACCAGGATCACTACGGAATCAAGGGAGGATCCGGCTACGAAGACAAGAGGTTCTGGTCCATCCCCCTGCCCAAGGGCTCACCCGAGTATCAGGAGGCCATGGATCGTCTGTACGGTGCGATTCGAGACGACTATGCACCGCTGTGCCAAGAGCACGGTTGCAAGCTCTACGTCGCCAGGATGTGGTCCGTCCACGATCCTGAGGAAAACAGCAGGCTCTTGGATACCGAAGGCGTCTCAGGCGTGGTCATTGGCTCTTTTGGGGTGGAGGCGGAGAAGCGGGTAGGAGAAGCACGTCCCCAGATCGTCAATCCATACTGAAAGAGGCTGCAGGTTGCACCCTATCCTCCGGCACCTTTCTTGGAAAAAAATCAAGCGAGGTCAATCCCAACGGGATTGCGTCTTCTAGCCCAGGGTTTCCGAACCCTGGGACAGGGGAAACAGATTCTTGCAGCCAACCCTGAAGGGTTTGCGTACATAATCGGGAATCTGTTCTCCTTTCTTGCAACCCCCAACCTGTAACCGATAACCTCACTCGATAGCCGCGGCATGGCGGCCGGCTGCAGGGTCGCCGGCGGCGTGGATGACGCCTTTGTCGTGGTCCACGTAGATCATGACCGGACGAGCGATGTAGCTGTCGGTCGTGGTCAAGTCGTGTCCCCGGCTCTTGAGGTTTTCCTGAGCCTGCTTGGAAACGCCGCTGTGGACTTGCAGACTCCCGGCCTTGACGAACGCCTTCTCCCGATCGCGGTCGGGGTTGAATGAATCCAGGTGGTGGTCGGTGTTGAAGCGGGATGCTGTGACCGCCTTTTCCGGCATCATGCCGAACTCTACGTGGTTCAAGAGCACATTCAGGGTGGTCTGCTCCTGGAGATCCCCTCCGGCCACACTGATGGCGACCACGGGCTTTCCGTTTCGGGTGACCAGGGTGGGTGTGAGCGTGATGCGGGGACGTTTCCCCGCCTCGATCCGATTGGGATGTCCGGGTGTCGTGTTCAGACTCCGGAGCCGATTGCCGGTGTTGACTCCCGATGGTCCCGGAAGATTTCCCGACAGATTGCAACTGGGTGTCGCTGCCACAACGTTGCCCCATCGGTCGGCCACGACGCAGGTCGTGGTGTCGCTGACCGGGAAGCGGTCAGGGTGGTTCTCTGCCTGCATCATCCCCTTGAGAGGCTGCATGTGATAGGGGTCGCCGGGGCGCCGCTCCAGCGAAGCCTTGGTGTTGTCGATCAGGGAACGGCGAATCTTGGCGTACTCTCGGGAAAGGAGGTTCTTGAGCGGCACCTCGGCGAAGAGGGGATCTCCGTAGTATTCATCCCGATCGGCGAAGCCCAGCTTCAGAGCCTCGGTCACGGTGTGGATATAGTCGGCTGACAGGTGTCCCATTTTCTTCAAATCGAAGCCTTCCAGCAGCCGTAGCGACTGACAGAGGACCGGGCCCTGTGTCCAGGTGGAGCATTTGTAGACCGTATAGCCCTGGTAGTCCACCGATACAGGATCTTCCAGCCGGGTGACGTGGGCAGCCAGGTCTTTCTTGCGCAGAAAAGACCCGGTGGAGATGTACCAGGCCTCCAGTTCGTCGGCCACATCCCCCTTGTAGAATCGGTCCCGGGCCGCGGTGAGTTTCTCCTCTCGGCTTCCAGTTGCCTCCCTTTCGGCCTCTACCAGCTTTCGTAGCGTCACTGCCAGAGGCGCATGCCAACTCTCTGAGCCCGCGTCCAGGAGTTCCAGAGCTGGGGTTACCGCCTCTTCGAAAGACCGGGTCCCATACAGCTCCAATGCGGTGATGCAAAGGTGTACCGCGCCCGGTGTGGGCGCCGCCTTCATGCTGCCCGTTCCCGGGATCCCATTGGTGTTGTACCAATCGATGGCGGCCTGGTCCAAAGGAGCGCGTCCTAAACCCGAGAGCACCTTCACCTCTTGCTTCTTGGTGTCGTAGATGAGGAAGGGGATCTCGCCTCCGATGGCAAACATGCCATAGTCGGTTACCGACAGAGCCAGAAGGGTTGCCGCGGCTGCATCGGCCGCATTACCACCGGCGTCCAGCAACCGAATACCGGCAGCTACTGCGTCGGCATGTCCGGCTGCCACTGCACCACCCTTTCCGGAGGCTTTCCAGCCGATGTGGGAGGATCCGTGAGCGAAGGCGATAAAGAAGACCAGGGTCAAAGGGAGAAGCAAAGCAGTCTGGCGCATGAGATTTTCCTCTTTAGTCGTGTGTATCCGTAGACGGCGGTTGTACACCAAACAAGGTCTGCAGGCAAGAACCCGCCGCCGCGGATACACCGCCGCAGAGAGAGGAAGCCTAACGGGTGTGGGAGTCCTCGCCCGAAAAGTGGGTGCCCTTCGCACCGTAGGAAGGGTTCACCCCCACCCCTGGAGTGTGTTCTTTCTTCTTCCTGCTTCTTCCTGCTTCTTCCTGCAGATCCAAATTCGCACCAGGAGGATGGCTCCTAATCCGAGAAGAATCTCGTCTGCCATCGGGACCAGATCAGGAATGAACAGATCCAGCAGGAATACGATCGCCGTAACCGCAAACAAATAGGGGAAGCGTAGTTGGGAGAGAAAGTCAAAGAGATGCCGGGTCATGCTGGTTCCACCATCTTAGTCCCGCCCCCGCTACGCTGCCCCATTCGAGAGCGAAACTTTCCGAGCTATGGAAGCCTGAAGCGCAAGCGAGGAGTTTTGGGGCACCCCGAATCTCCCCGGCTTGGCTGCTTGCCGCACCTCAGGCCCCTTCGTCCCCCATTGCGCTGCCCTCCAACCCCTCGCTCGCGCTTCAGGCTTCCTCACGTTTCGCATTATTGGACGCCCTGCAGGTGCGAGTTCCAATGAAGTTTCAGCTTAGCATGGACTGTTGCCTATGGTCTGACTCAACGCCGGGTCACTTCGGCTCAGTTCAGATCGCCGACTCCACCAGGAGAGAAAGGATTTTCCCCCGTCGAACGGACTCCTGATTCAGTCGTACCATGACACTATCATCGATGATGAGAGTGGTCTTCATATGGAAAACCATACCGATCGTACGGCGATATATCAAGGCAGGTGAAGTCCATCGGAGCTGGAGGGGAGCTATCTTGGAAAGAACTTCTCTATGATTGACTGTTCCGGCGGCCTCGTCAGCAGGGAGACAACTACCATGACGAGAGCCGAGACGGGTAGTATGACTGCGACCGCCATGACACCGGTGCCTCCTACAGTGTATCCGGGCGATTCCCAGCCGCGCATGAAGAAGTAGCTCCATAAAACCACGACGCTGAGAACCGACCCAAGAGCCCCATATTTGGTGCTGCGTTTCCAGAACAAGGCCGCTGCCACCACCGGAAATAGTGAGGCGAAACCGGTGAAGGACCAGACACCCAGCTTGAAGATGGAGCGCTCGGCTACTAGTGAGAGCACGTAGATGAGAAGGACGACCGCAATCACGAACAGTCTGCCGGCAAGCACCTGCTGCTTTTCCGTCATACGGTTGTGGAATCGGTAGTGCTTGAGGATGTCTTCGGTAAACATGCTTCCCAGGGCCAGGAACTGAGAGTCCAATGAGGACATCACCGCTGCCAGAACACCAGCCCCCAGGAGGCCCGCCAGCACTTCAGGGGCGTAGAGGCCAATCATCTTGACCAGGACGGAGTTGGCGGCGGCACCTTTCAGTTCGGGAAAGTCGATGCGTCCCATGATCCCCAGCAAGACGCTGGGTACCCAGACTGCGGCGATGCAGACGGGATAGAAGACCAGCGGATAGCGAAACGACTCCGCCCGACGGGCCGACAACCAGTGCATGAACATGTGAGGGAACATCCCAACCGAAAGTGGGATGCAGGTGTAGGTGAGGAGCTTTACGGGAGAGATCAGTTCACCCCGGATAAGTAGTTCCGGGTGGCTCTCCGCCACCAATGCCATCGCCGCAGAAATGCTACCCAGCTTTCGAATGATAAAGACAAAGGCCACAGCTCCCAACAGCATGAAGACCAGGGTCTGAAAGGTGTTGACCCAGGCCGTTGCCCTCAAGCCGCTGGACGAGACGTAGGTGAGGACCACGCCACAGACGACCAGGCCACCCAGCCATTCTGGAATCTGTCCCTCTGTAATCTGGCTTAGAGTCAGTCCCCCCGCCATCACCCCGATCAAGAGATAGGGAATGACTAGGCCCACCAGGACGATGAAGAGAGCCAGTCCCAGCCTGTCGGAATCCCACCGTTCCCGGAAATATTGGACTTGAGTGATGTAGCCGTGCTTTTTGCCCAGCCACCAGAGGCGAGTGCCTATGAAGAAAAAGACGCTGGGAATGATCAACGCCGAAGACGACGCCATCAGGGAAAAGACCCCAATTCCCGCATGGTAGGCCTCGCCGGAGGCTCCCAGCAAGGCGAAAGCCGTCATGTTGGTGCCGAAGAGGGACATCAGCAGGATGAAGGGGCCGATGGTTCGAGTCGCCACGAAGTAGTCTTCTCCGGTACCACGAAACAGACGGTGACTGAGGGCGCCTATTGCGATAACGATGGCGAGATAGACGAAGATAACGGTGATGGTCATGGGTCAATCCCAGCACCAGCTAACACTGGACGATTCAGGAGTAAATTTTGTTTGTCCTGACCCAGAATGTCGTTGGCAGTTCTGACAGAGCCGTGACCGTGTGAGGGTGTCGCAAAAGTCCACATCAGAATCCGCGACGCTAAAAGAGGGCTGCCACTTCTGTGATAGGCCCTTCCAAGAAGGCTGCTAAAGGCAGCGTACGTGTTCGGCTTCACCTTGACCTGGTTCGAGCACTCAGGAGTCTGTGAATCCTGAAGGGATTCCGTATTTCAGCCCAGGGTTTCCGAACCCTGGGTCATCCTGGTCCCCCTTCAGATCCAACCCTGAAAGGGTTGATTAATCGAAAGTTATATCGTCTTTAAATGTTTTTCAGGTGGCCTAGATGAAGCAGTGTACGCACCCCTTTCAGGGTAGATGTCTGGGAGACAGGACCGACAACCCAGGGTCCGGAAACCCTGGGCTGAAATACACAATCCCTTCAGGATTGACCTCGATCTCTAGGACGCTGGAAAACCTACAGAGAAGCCTTTCTGACTCAGCGCTGTTCTATTGACCAACAGGGCTCTGTCCGGAGTCTAAAACGGACTTCTGAGACACCCTCGTGAGGGAGCGGGATCCGACATTTAGATGTCGGAAGCGACGCGTCCCAGCTAGCAGAGGTCATCCGATCTGTGATCGGATCCCGCTCCCTCACGGTCACGGCTCTGTCAGGTGCAGGAGCTTTCATAATTCCCTCGCTAATCACATTTCAGATCAATCTCTGGTTGCCGGTTACTCTTCTGGGTCAGGGGTGTGGGATTCATCCTCAAAGGGAATCCGACGACTTCGGACGCAGTAGAAGTAGAGCTCCGAGAATGAGTACTCCCAACCATCAACAAAAACCCCAGACCAGAAAGAGTCGGGATATCTTCAGGGGAGGCCGTCCTGAGGGCGCCCTGTCCGTTGATGGCAGCGATAACAGCATTATTTTGTCCTTTGAGCAGAAAGCCATCTGGGTCATTGCTGGTGACCTGTAGGTTGACCGTCTTTGGCTCCACGCTGGTGGGGTTGAAGCTCACCATTACCTGTTGCTCTGCCCAGGGGACAAGCTGAACGGCGGCGCGGGCCCCGAGAACCCGTCGATGGAGAATTCTCCTGCATCTGGCCCGACCAGCGTGACCGCGGTGACCATCAGAGCCGAACTTCCTACATTCGAGATCGTGAATGTTTGGGTAGCACTCGAATGTACGATGACTGCACCGAAGTCATAGGGTCGCGGTGTCACGTTGATCTGCGGTGTGCCAGTTGTCGAGGTGGCCGTTGCCATCGGCGTTGAGGCGTTTGTAGTGGTGGCAGTAGCCGTTGGAGTCGAAGTCGACGTGCTGGTTGACGTTTGAGTCGAAGTCGCAGTTGAGGTGCTGGTCGATGTCTGAGTGGTTGTGACAGTGGGCGTGGGAGAGGAGGTGCTGGTCGACGTTGGAGTCGTGGGGGGGGTCAAGGTTGGGCATACTCCCAGGTAGTGACTGTCATCCGTGTCCTCCACTGGATCCTGACCTTCTCCCAGCTCTCCGGTGACGGTAGGGGTGTTCACGTACTGGCCCTCGACGGCGAAGCCCACGGCGGTACAGGTCACAGACTCACCGGGTAGCAAGCGGGACGCTAGACCTGCACAAGTAATAGGCCCCAACTCGCTGTCGGTCAGTCCAATGATGTCAATGTAGTCCCCCGCCTTGTTTGTCACGACGTAGGTCCAGGTAATGAGATCGCCGCAGGCGATAGTGGGGCCCGGTGCAGAGTCAGCATCGCTCCCGTTGGTGTCCTTCTGTACCTTAAGTTCAGGAACTTCGATGCCGGCTGAGACCCAGCAGCTAAGGGCTAAAGCAAAGAGGGACCCAAGGAGTAGTCTGCCAATCTTCATGAGAACTTTCCGCTGTTGACGGGATTGCGTTCCCCCTGCTCGGCTGCCAGGTGACGGGGCCAGGCATAGCGTACCAAGGCCAACATCAACAGTGAGGCGGCGACGCAGAAGCCCACGTGGTAAACTAAACCCACCGGTATTCCCGCTAGCAGTCGCGGATTATTCCAAAGCCAGAGATCGTTGTGCACAAGATAGAGAGCTATCAGTACGAAGTACAGTGCGCATCTACGTGTCGATTCTCTCATATCGTTTTGTCGAACCGCCGTGATTGCAACACATAGAACGCCTTGATCGCAAGCTCTGAGCGGATTTTCCTTTGCACCTCCTTCCGGGTTTGAGAGTCGTTTCATGTTAACCTACGGGGCTTGAAAGCAGCTGCGCTGGGACCGCCCTGGAGCGGTCGCCGCCGAGTCAGCGGGGAATCATGAAGTCTTTCGTTTTCGATCTGCGGACCCGATTGGTGTTTGGTGAGGGCACACTGAAGGATCTGGGTGCGCTGGCCGGCGAGCTTGGACTGACCCGGACCCTACTGGTAGCGGACCCGGGCCTGGTTCAGGCTGGTCACGCCGAGAGGGCAATGGGCATCTTGGCAGAGGCAGGAGTTGCAGCCACTCTTTTCCAGGACTTCGAAGCCGACCCTGACTCGGCCATGGTAGAGCGAGGTCGCCGCTTTGCTGAGCCCCTGGGGATCGACTCCATCGTAGGTCTCGGGGGAGGCAGCTCGCTGGACTGTGCGAAGGGGATCAATTTTCTCCTGACCAACGGTGGCGAGATGAAGGACTACCGGGGTTATGGCCACGCCCAGCGACCCATGCTTCCCATGATCGGAATTCCTACGACGGCGGGAACCGGGAGTGAAGCCCAGTCTTATGCTGTGATCTCGGATTCGGAAACGCACCTCAAGATGGCGTGCGGTGACCCCAAAGCAGCCTTTCGTGTCGCCATCCTCGACCCGGATTTGACGCTCTCACAACCCGCTCAGGTAACCGCGGTGTCCGGTTTCGATGCCATCGCTCATGCGGTGGAAACCTATGTCAGCAAGAAGCGGACGCCGCTATCGGCTTGTTTTTCTCGGGAGGCATGGAGGCTTCTCGAAGCGAACTACGAGAGAGTCTTGTCCCACCCTGAAGACGCCGCAGCCCGTGGGGCGATGCAGCTGGGAGCGTATTTCTCAGGCTGCGCCATCGAGAACTCCATGGTGGGTGCGGCTCATGCCTGTGCCAACCCTCTTTCGGCGCGTTATGGAACCACACACGGGGTTGCCATCGCTCTTTTGCTTCCACATGTCGTGCGTTGGAACCAGCCGGTGTCGGGGAACTGCTACGACGAACTTCTCAACCTTTCGGGCCAGAATTCGTCGAAATCTAGAGTGACCTCCCTATCCCGGCGTCTGGAGCAGCTGATTGTTTGCGGCAACCTACCGGTAGGACTGAGGGAGGTGGGAGTTCGGGAATCGGATCTTTCCGTGATGGCCGAGGAAGCCGCACGACACTGGACTTCGCAATTCAATCCGCGGCCCCTGGATGTCTCCGGGGCACTCGAGGTTTACCAGTGCGCCTTCTAACCCTCTTGCTGCTTCTGGCGCCCTATCTGGTCCAACCGGGTGAGCCCGCGCCGGCCGACGCCTGGCCCCAGTTCCGAGGCAGTCCAGGGCTCGGTGGAACCTCTTCTGCTGTCATCCCCGCTAAGCTCAAAGTGGAGTGGACCTATGATTGCGGGGAGGCGATTCAGTCCTCGGCGGCAATCCATGAGGGAAAAGTATTCGTGGGATCTGTTTCTGGTGAGCTCATTGCGCTGAACCTGGAGTCGGGCGCCCTGCTCTGGAAGTACGAGGCCTCCGATGCCATCGGGGAGTCCTCTCCCTGTGTGGCGAAGGGGATTGTCTATGTAGGCGACCTTGCCGGAAGCATGCACGCCGTGTCGGCTCAGGATGGCAAGGGTATCTGGACCCACGAGACGGAGGGCGAGCTCAAGGCCTCTCCTGTGGTCTCAGGTGATCGCGTCCTGATCGGATCTTACGATGGCCTGCTCTACTGTTTCTCGGCGCAGGATGGCGCACTGCTCTGGCAAGTCCAAACCGATGGCCCGGTTAACTGTACTGCCGGAATCGCGGAAGGCATTGCCTATATCTCAGGCTGTGACGGCATGCTGCGGGGCGTTCGAGTCTCAGATGGGGAGCAGAGTCTTTCAGTGGATATCGGCGCCTATACCGGCGCTTCTCCAGCCCTGGCCAACAATATGGTCGTCTTCGGTACCTTCGAGAACCGCGTGTTGGGCGTGGATCTCCTGCTTAAGAGCGTGCGTTGGTCCTATGAGCACCCAGAGAAGAAGTCTCCCTTCTACTCTTCGGCGGCCTTGGCTGCTGGTAAGGCGGTGGTGGGAGGACGGGACAAGATGGTGCATTGTCTGGAATCCGAGACCGGGAAACTACTCTGGACCTTTGCAACCAGGGGGCGTGTGGATTCCTCCCCAGCTGTCGCCGCAGGCAGGGTCTATGTGGGCTCCAGGGATGGGCGGTTCTACGTCCTCGATCTGGAGACCGGGAAGAAACTCTGGGAGTTTCTGGCCGGGAGTCCCATCTCTGCATCGCCAGCGTTAGCCGCAGGCCGCGTGATCCTGGGATCAGAGGACGGAATCCTCTACTGCTTCGGAGCTAGCGAGTAAGAAGCCCTAGCGTCGTGGCGGCGGTCTCCAGGCCGCCGTGAGTCGAGCCAAAGGCTCGAAAGGAAGAAACTTCGGCCTGGAGACCGAAGCCACGTCCTCAAGACGAAGTTCCAGGTCAATCCCATCGAGAGCTCACTGCACCACTGCTCACTATTCCAACACGGACCCAGCGCCGGGCCTTCATCTCGAACCTGGGTAGGGTTCCCGGCGAAACGAGCGAGACCGGGATTCGGATTGATAGGACTCCTCGAAGCCTTCCTTGAAGTCGGGCAGTCAGCTCGTCCGGATCGGATGGTGGTTCAGCCGGTTCGACCTGAATGGCCAGATCGTGGAGACCATTCAAGTGGTGCACTTGAACCCGATATTCGGCGATACCTGGAGTTCCTCGGAGTATTTCCTCGATGGCGCTGGGAAAGATGTTTACGCCTCGGACGATCACCATATCGTCGGTTCGTCCCAGTATCCCCCCGGTCAGTGCGAGGTCGAAACGCCCGCAGCTACAGAGAGTGTCCTTTGCCCTTTCCACCAGGTCTCCGGTGCGATAGCGCAGCAGAGGAGAGGCGACTCGTCCCAGAGTCGTGAGCACCAATTCTCCTCGTTCCCCCGGTCCCACCGAGTTTCCTGACTCAGGATCGATGACCTCCGGCAGATAGGCGGACTCGATGATGTGCAGGACTCCAACCTGCTGCGGACAGCCAAAGCTCACGGGACCCACTTCTGTCATTCCGTGCTGGTCCACCAGTCGAACACCGTGCCAGAGCGATTCGATTCGGGAGCGTGTGGCTGCTATGCCTGCGCCCGGCTCGCCGGCAGCAAAAATGGTTCTGACTCCGGCTCGCTCCAGCTTGATCCCTTCGCTGGCCGCAATCTCACCCAGCCTGATGGCGTAAGTTGGTGTACAGCATACGACGCTGACCTTGTTATCCAGCAGGATCTGCAAACGGGCGGTGCTGCTCATCCCGCCCCCTGGAAGGCAGAGACAGCCCATCCGCGCGGCAGCGTCGAAGGCGGTCCAGAAGCCCAGGAAGGGAGCGAAGGAAAAGGCGAAGAAGATTCGATCGGATGGACCGACTCCGGATGCCCGGTAAACTGTTTCCCAGTTGTCCAACATCCACTGCCAGCTCTCCGGCGTATCCAACCAGCGCAGCGGGGCGCCGGTGGTGCCGCTCGTCTGGCATAAGCGGCTATACCTCTCCAGAGGAAAGGTCAGATTTGTCCCGTAAGGCGGGTGGGCAGCCTGGTCCCGAACCAGCTCCTCTTTGAGCGTAAACGGCATGCGGCTGAAGAAGTCTTGGAGACTGCTGCAGCCAGGGCCAAGTCCGGCCTGTTCGACCTTGCCCGAGTAGAAGTCATTATCCGGGGTCAGGAGGGAGACCAGAGTATCGAGCTTCGAGAGCTGCTGGGCCTCGATTTGGCTTCGGCTCGGAAAGGGTGGCGGGCCCTTGTCAACGCTACCCATGGGCGATCAGCTGGGAACCGGATGCCCAGTGGGTGCGACTTCGATCTTTGCGGCAATCTGGGCTGGAATCGGAACCGAAGCCATTTTGCCTCCTGGTTGGGTCATACTGGCACAGACGACGGTAAGAGACCCCCTTGCTACCTCCTGGATTTCGTCCCCCGTCTGCTTGTTGAAGAGGAAGAGGTAGCTCACCGATTTCTCCCTCTTCTCTTGAACCAGGAGGTGAATCTCGACCTGGTCGTCGAAACGCAGAGGGTGCCTGTAGTCGCACTTGGCACGAACTCTCGGCCAGCCCAGTGTGCGACCGCCGTCTCTGGGATGGACGTCCAAGCCGAGCGACCGATAGAAGGCATGCTCGGTTTCCTCCATGTACCGGAAGAAGTTGGCGAAGTGGACGATACCCGCCATGTCCGTGTCCACAAATTGAATTAGACGCACCAGCTTGAATTCGTATGCCATGGCTTGCCACTAAACCGGAGAGCGAGTGGCTGCAGTTTCGGCTCGCGAGGCCGAATCAGCCCGTCCCTGTATTCCGCCTTGATTCCGCAACGACTGACCATGATCCAGAGGATCTGGCAGCGGGACGAGTTCAGCCGCGGCCTGAAAGAGTTGGCCGAAGTCTCTGAACAGGTTGCCAATGAGGCAGTCCGTTAGATCACCCCTGAGATCGGGATGGGCCTTCATGAGTTGGCGGAAGCTGAACTCCTTGTCATAGAACGCGTATACCAGTTTTCGCATGGCCTCGATTCCGCGGCAGAGTTGGGTTCCATACTGTTCGAACCGGGCTGCCGAGAAGTCGTTGGCCCGAAGGGCTTCATCTACCGCATCAGCTGCCCATTCGCCGCTCTTCAGAGCGAGAAAAATACCGGAGGAGAAAACCGGATCCAGGAAGGCAAAGGAGTCGCCCGCCAGGATCAGACCGTCGGCCGCCGAGTATCTCGACCGGTAGGAGTAGTCTCCCGTGACCCGATAAGGACCACTGCGGTGTCCTTCGGCCAGGTGCTGCTTGATCCAGGGGTTGTTGCCGATCTCGCGCTCGAAGATCGCGGCAGGCTCCCGCTCCCGCTTGAACAGATATTGCTTCTGGGCGACCAGCCCCACGCTCACGACGTTGTCCGCCAGGGGTATGTACCAGAACCAGCCCTTTTCAGGCAGATACGCTATGGTAGTGGCACCCTCGTCCAGGCCGGGATCGCGAAGGGCTCCCTCGTAATAGGTCCAGATTGCAGTCCGGTTGAGGTGTTCGTCCCGGATTCGCCAGTGGTTCTTGTTGGCCGAGAAGGCCGCACGCCCAGTGGCATCGATGGTCATAGGGGAGGAGAATTCGCGGGTCGCTCCCGATTTGTCAACTGTCCGGACCCCTGCTACGGCTCCATCCTGGTAGACGAGCCCGGTTGCGGTCGTCTCCTCGAGCACGGAGGCTCCTTTGCGACGAGCATTGTCGAGCAGCATCTGATCAAACTCACTACGCAGCACCTGCCAGGTCGTAGAGGCCTCGTGCTTCAGGTGTTGAAAAAAGTAGAAGGGTTGGGAGACTTCTCCCGCCAAAGAAACGAATTGAACGCTGTACTTCTTTGGAAACCGGGAGGTCTTGAGCCGATCCACGACTCCCAGGCGTTCGAGGGTGAAATAGCAGTAGGGCATCAGGGACTCACCCACGCTATAGCGTGGGAATTTTTCCCGCTCCAAGACCAGTACTTCCCTACCCTTTTCAGCCAGGATGGCAGCCGCCGTCGAGCCAGCCGGACCGCCCCCAATGACTAGGACATCGTGATGTTCTGGGGTTTCAAAGGCCGTCATCACCTCTCACGCGTAGCGGGCATTCCGATGCTCCGGGAGAAAGAACTCAGGCAGGAGGCGATCTACCTGCAGTAGACCCTGCCGCGTGAGAAGGACCGTTCCATTGGAAACTCGGATGTCTCCGGATTCCTGCAGACGCCTCAAAGGTGTGCTGAATCGTTCCAGAATATCCGACTGGAATTTCTCCTGAAAATAGTCTCTTCTCACCTGTCCCAGTTTGAGCTGAAGGATGAGCTCCCTGATCAGGCCTTCTTCCTGGGTCGGTGTGAGCGCTCGATGAATGGGCAGTTCGCCCCGCTTGATTCTGGCCATATAGGGGCCTATATCGTGTTCGTTCTGGAAATGGGTTCCGCCGATGTGAGAGAAAGAGGAAACACCCAGAGCGATCATGTCGGCGCCCGACCACAACTGATCCCGGTAGATGAATCGGCTCTTGGCGGGATCCTTGACCGCCGTGTAGGCACTGCCAACGTGGTAGCCGGCCTTTTCCAGTTGCGAGAAGGCAAAGTCGACCCACCTTCGTTTGGTGGGCCAATCTGCGACCGGAGCGACCTGATTTCCCTCGTCCTTCATGTTCTTGTAAATAGTAGTGTTGTAGGGAACCTCCATCTGATAGATGGTGACGCTGTCGGGTTCGAGGGAAAGGCTTTTATCAACACAATCTTGCCAGTTCTCGTCGGTTTCACCGACCATCCCCGCGATGAGATCGATGTTGAGTTGGGGAAAGCCAAGCGACTTGGCGAACTCGTAGGCGCGCCAGATCTCCTTTGATCGGTGAGCTCGCCCGTTGATTTCCAAGATATGGTCATCGAAGTTTTCGACTCCCAGGCTGAGCCGGGTAATACCCAGATCGTGGATGACTTGCAGCTTGCTTTCCGTGAGGGTTCCAGGCTCACACTCGAAGGTGATTTCCTCCGCCTGCTTCCAGGGAAGGATTGAGCTCAATCGCTCGGTCAGGGAGCGCAGCTCACGGGTGGAGAGATAGGAGGGAGTGCCTCCCCCGAAGTAGATAAAGTCCAGATCCCGGTCCCCGATGAAAGATCGCGATGCATATATCTCCAATTCCCGGACCAGGAGGTCTAGATAGTCTCGGATTTCGGTGGAATTCTTTCCGGTGTAGACGCGGAAGTAGCAAAAATGACAGCGCCTCCGGCAGAAGGGAATGTGCAGGTACATCCCCAGTGGGGTAGCTGGATCGGGAGGTCGCTCCAGTGCGGAGAGTGCTTCGCCAACGCGATCGGGACTCCAGAAGGAAAAGGGAGGATAGTTGGCGATGAAGTAATTGCTGGCGGTAGTCTTCTCGGCTGAGGTCAAGCTCTGTGACTCAGTCGTATTCAATTCCATGAGTCCTACCGCAATTCTCCGCCCATTCTAACAGTAAATGCCGAGACGCAAATTCCGAGCGCGCCGCTTGGCGGGATCTAAGCTGAAACTTCAAGAATACGTCGCACGTCGAAACGTCTGAACGTCGCACGTCTTCTGTCCTCCGAAGGTGCCGCCAACGGGTGGACTACCAGCGTTACGAAGCCACGGCCGACAGAGCCGAGAACGACTTGAGCCGTTAGCAAAATGAGCCCCGGTTCCGAGGAGCCACCGGTCGCAGCACAATTTTCGGTCGCCAAATGAAGTTGAGATCTGTATGATTCTCTGGTATTGGCGGCAAGATTTGTCCAGAAACTGGGATCTGCTCCGCCGGGGAGCAGGCTCTTCCGGACGGAGGTCTTAGGTTTCAATGGAAGCCATGCAGAGACGCGAGTGGTTCAAGAAACTGGCCTCCGGGGTAATCGGGTTGGGTCTCGTACTCGTCCCTCTCGGAGCCGGGATAGTCTTTCTGCTGGACCCCCTGCGTCGGGGCTCCCAGAAGCGTGGTTTCAAGCGAGTCGCCTCGAAGGAGGGACTGCCGCTCGGCGTCCCCCGGAGCTTTACCGTGAGTGGGACAAGGACCGATGCTTGGGAAACGGCGGCGGAGGTGCCGATTGGAGCCATCTATCTGATTCGCCAGCCAGAAGAGATCCAGGCCTTTCAGGTGACGTGTCCCCATGCGGGCTGTTTTGTGGATTACGATCCCGCTAACCAACGGTTCCTTTGTCCCTGTCACGAGAGCAGCTTCAACCTGGATGGATCCATCAAGGACCCCCGGAGTCCGGCGCCGCGTGGCCTGGATCGACTGGAGGTCAAAGTCCAAGGCAGCGACGTGCTGGTGCGCTATCAAGAGTTCCGCAAGGGAATCAGGGAGCAGATTGCGGGCTCGTGAGTAGAGCGGCGGATTGGCTGGACCATCGCACGGGCTATCGTCCCCTGCTAAGAAAGCTCCTGTACGAAGGGATCCCGGGGGGTGCCCGCTGGCGCTATGTCTGGGGCAGCACCCTGGTCTTTACCTTCACGGTGCAACTCCTGACCGGCTTTTTTCTCTGGACCGCCTATAGTCCTTCGGTCCAGACGGCGTGGGAGAGCGTCTACTTTATCCAGCACCAGATGCAGTTGGGCTGGTTTGTCCGCGGTTTACACCACTACACCTCGCACGCCATGGTCGTCCTGCTGGCGATGCACCTGCTGCAGGTGGTCCTCGCAGGAGCCTACCGTCCCCCCCGGGAAATCAACTGGTGGTTGGGTCTGGTGCTGATGGCGGTGGTGCTGGGGCTGGGGTTGACCGGCTACCTGTTGCCCTGGGATGAGCGGGGGTACTGGGCGACTCAGGTCACGACCAAGATTCTTTCGATCGTGCCCGTAGTGGGTCCCCCCCTGGAGCGACTCATCGTGGGAGGACCAGTCTACGGACACCACACGCTGACCCGGTTCTTCGCTCTTCATGCCGGATTACTACCCGCCTTGCTGGTGTTGGTCGTTGTCGGACACGTGGCCCTGTTCCGCCGCCAGGGAGTGACGCACGCGAAGAACCCGAAGGGGAAAAGCTGGTTCTGGCCCGATCAGGCATTGCTTGACGGAGTCGCCAGTCTGGTGGTCTTGCTGGTGTTGGTTGGTTTGACGCTGTGGGCGGGGCCGGAGAAAGGGTTCGTCTTCGGGAGCGAGGCGGGGGCGGTCCTGGAATCGCCGGCGGAAGCCTCTCAGCCCTCTCCTTCGGCACGTCCGGAATGGTACTTTCTGTCGCTGTATCAGTTTCTGAAGTACTTTCCAGGCGAGATGGAGATCTACGGAGCGGTGGTGATTCCCTCGCTGATTGGGGGAGTGTTCTTTCTGCTGCCCTTTTTGGGACGCCGTGGCTGGGGACATGCGTTTTGTTTGACGATGACCTTGGCGGTGATGGCAGGGGTGATGCTCCTGACGCTGGTGGCGGTGCGAGAGGATCAGTCCAATCCGCTTTACCAGCAGGGAGTCCTGGAGGCGAAGAGGAGGGCAGAGCGAGTGGTGGAACTGGTCCATCGGCAGGGGATTCCCCCCGGCGGTGCGGTTCAGCTGCTGCGTGGAGACCCCCAGACGCAGGGGCCGATTCTGTTTCGGAACAACTGCTCCAGCTGCCATCGATGGCAGGGACACGATGGGACGGGAGTTGCGGTGACGGAGATCCGAGAGGGCGAGACGGTTTTGATGGAGCCGCGGGCGAGTGATCTAGCCGGCTTTGGCAGCCGGGAGTGGATGGGAGGGTTGTTGCGAGATCCCTCGGCAGAGCGATACTTTGGACATACGAAGCACCGGGACAGTCTGATGGCCAGGTGGTCGAAGACGAACCTGCCTCTGTTGTCCGAGGAGGAACTGGAGACGGTGGTGACCTTTGTGCTGGGCCAGGCGGGAGGGCCGAAAGAGTCTGCTGCTAATTCTGAGCGGAGGGCTCAAGGGGCGCGTATTTTTGCCCAGGGATCGTCGCAGGGATCGCAATCCTGTCATCTGTGCCACCGGCTGGAGCACCCCGATGTTCCGGCGACGGGAAGTGTCCTCGCGCCCGATCTGACGGGCTACGCGACTCGGGAGTGGCTGCGGGGAATGATCATGGATTCCAGCCAACCCGGGTACTACGGACAAGGGCACAGCATGCCCAAGTTTGCCGAGCGGCTGACCCCTCAGGAAATAGATCTATTGGTCGACTGGATTCTTGGAGTGGAGAGTCCGCGGGTCTTAGGGTCTGTCAGGAAGTAACCGATACACTTTGCTGGGGTCCCCAGGTACGCTGGCTAGGCGGGAGCGACGCGCATACCCGCTGCGCGGCATGTAAGGAGCGAGTAACAACGCCAGCGTCGCGGCGGCTCCCATCTGCCCCCACGGCGCTCGCGCCAAAGTGCATCGGTTACTTCCTGACAGACCCTTAGCCGTTGACAAGCCCTGATGTTCGCTCGACGGAAGGTAGGGGCCGACCCAAGGGCCGACCCCTATGAACGATGCGCAGTCTAGGCTGCGATGAGCCCATGCGGATCGATTACGAACTTCGTGGCCGCACCCCGATCAAAATCCTGATAGCCCTGCACGGCTTCATCCAGCGAGATGACTTGGACGTTTACCGCCTTGGCAATCTGGATCTTGTCGTGAAGGATGCAGTTCATTAACTGCCGATGGTACTTCATGACCGGGCACTGGCCGGTCGTGAAATGATGCGATTTGGCCCAGCCCAGGCCGATCCGGATACTGAGCATGCCTATCTTGGCATTGTCATCGACTGCTCCCGGATCACCCGTGACATAAAGACCCGGGATGCCGATGCCGCCGCCGGCGCGGGTAAGTTCCATGACCGAGTTCAACACGGTCGCTGGGTGTTCCTCGCCGGTCTGGCTTCCATGCCCGCGCGCTTCAAAGCCCACGCAGTCCACGGCAGCATCTACTTCCGGTTCCCCGACGATCTGCTCAATTTGCTCCGCCGCGGTGGCGTCTTTCCTCAAATCGATGGTCTCACAGCCGAAACTCCGTGCCTGCTCCAAACGTTCGGGAATGAGATCCCCTACGATGACACAAGCCGCTCCCAGCAGGTGGCAAGACGCAGCGGAGGCCAACCCCACTGGCCCGGCACCGGCAACATAGGCGATCGAACCTGGGCCGACTCCCGCTGTGACGGCGCCATGGTAGCCCGTCGGGAAGATGTCCGACAGGAGCGTGAGATCGGCTATCTTAGCCATGGCCACGTCTCTTTCGGGTAGCTTCAACAAATTGAAGTCGGCATAGGGACACATGACATACTCGGCTTGACCTCCGACCCAGCCGCCCATGTCGACGTAGCCGTAGGCCGACCCAGGCCGGGCCGGATTGACATTCAAACAGATACCGGTTTTTCCTTCCTTGCAGTTGCGACAACGGCCACAGGCAATATTGAAAGGCACCGAGACGATATCACCGACTTGGACAAACTCGACATCCCTGCCGGCCTCAATCACTTCTCCGGTGATTTCATGGCCGAGGATCAGCCCCGCAGGTGCCGTGGTCCGGCCTCGAACCATATGC
>Ga0310120_10000240_pt1 | contig 45645 bp, 37 predicted proteins | sample CB27_AW_983_MG_FD_203506 | JGI IMG/M metagenome (GOLD analysis project Ga0310120, IMG submission 203506) | Marine microbial communities from Western Arctic Ocean, Canada - CB27_AW_983 | ecosystem: Environmental > Aquatic > Marine > Oceanic | place: Canada: Western Arctic Ocean | collected...
TGATTGGCTGCGGCCGCCATCAACGGCGATCGTGGTCCCATGAACATAGGCAGCCTGTTCAGAAGCGAGAAAAACAACAACATTGGCGAATTCTTCCGGTGACGCTAGTCGCCGGAGCGGAACCAGTTCAGCCCAGTTCTCAAATACTTGCGTCTCTTCGATGCTGTCCCGCGTCGCAATGTTCGCTGCCAACTGGCCTAGGCGGGCAGTAGTCGTATAGCCAGGGCACAGGTTGTTAACCACTACCTGGTCTGGGCCAACCTCGTTGGCGAGCGCCTTTGCCCAGCCAACGACGGCCATGCGGATGCTGTTAGAAAGAATCAAGCCGTCGACCGGCTGCTTTACTGAGGTCGACGTAATATTTATAATCCGCCCCCATTTTTGCGAACGCATGCCAGGCAAGATGCGCCGTGTTAATTCCACGGCAGACATCAATGTCAAATCAACTGCACCCCTCCAGTCTGCCTCAGTTAAATCGTCGAACGTTCCCGGCGGCGGGCCACCGGCGTTATTGACGAGGATGTCAATCACCCCAAAATGTTCCAGCGCTCGGCTTGCGAGCTCATCGATTTGGGATGTCGAGGTGAGGTCGGCTTCAATAGCTACGACTTCGGTATCATGCTTTGCTAGATTAGCCGTGGCTATTGCAAGCTTGTCAGCGGAGCGGGAGCAAATTGCTAAATTGGCTCCTGCCCTAGCTAAGCCATAAGCCGACGCATAGCCAAGACCTTCCGATGCCCCGCAGACAAGCGCGGTACGTCCACTGAGATCAATCTGCATCGTCGCCCCGCAGATAGGCGTCTTCCCCGCTAAGCCAGTCGGCCCGTGGGGGGCTGAAGCAGTCAATATCGATCGTGTCTTCGAGGGCCACTGCAGCATGTTCTACGTTCGGGGGAATGACCAAGGTCTCACCGGCCCGGACATCGATCACACTTTGATCTCCCATTGTAAAGCGCAAACATCCGGAAACGACGTAGGTAATTTGCTCATTATGGTGACTATGGGACGGAACCACGGCACCTTCCTTGAGGTCGATGATGGCAAGCATCACCTGCTCCCCTGTTACCATCCGTCGTCCGATCTTTGATGTGAGCACTTCCTGTGGGATGTCATCCCAGGCCATATGATCCACCACACGCAACTCCTTGCTAAATGTATAGTTCGAAAACGAGATGATATTGGCAATTAATGCGGCAACGTAGCATGGGATTTTAGGGCCATCAACGAAACACGTACAGGTCGCTTTCAAACATCACTTGTAGTGGGGACGTTTTCGTTGCTCAGTGCCTTGGCAATGGTTCTCGACTGGGGTGTTCGGCCGAATGGTGCTGAACGGCCCGTATTGCCTTTGGCTCTTGCTGTCTTCTTTGTTGCTTTTGCCATCATGGTGGGGTCGGCGGTGTGGCTTGCCTCCAGTCTCCAATTGCCGTCCTTTCTCTTGCTCTCGGAATTTTATCCAGGCGTCAGCGTTGGCTCCGTTACTTGATCTATGGGATTGGTGGAGGGCTTCTGATCTATCTAACGAACAGTGCTCTATATCTAACGGCCGAATCGGCCGAGTTTCGTCCCGCGCAGGTATACAACCTTGATAATGAACTAAAAGTCTTTTCACTTTCGGCCCGAACTGCGCTTGCTGAAGAGACGATGTATCGGTTGTTTGCAATACCGTTTCTAGTTTCCGTAGGAATGCGATTCTATGGTTGGCGGCCACGGTTCAGGTTCAAGTCGCTCTCATGGGGGGGGCCTGCGAAGGGTGTTCGTCCACCACAAATGATGGGGTTGGCGGCCATGCTCGTTTCAGCCTTATTGTTTGGGATGGCCCATAACAACAACCCCGTCGCGGCATTCATGTTCGGGTTGCTCCTCGGGGTGTCGTTTCTCCGCGGTGGCTGGGAGTCTTGTGTAACCGCGCACTTCTTGGGGAACTGCCTACTGTTCATGGGGATATATCTACAGCTTTGATTTCGGGGCACATCAGGCCTCATTAGACCACCCTGTATTTATAAATTCAGGAATTAGGAACGTCTAAGTCCCCCGCGCGGCAAGTTCCTGAAATGCTCTCCGTACCTCGACACGCACCATCTTTTTCCGCCAGGCATACATCAGGTCGGTGTTGTCGAGGGGGGTGGCTGCCTTGAATGCTGCATCAGCGACGGCAAGAAGCCGGTCGTCGGTTAGGGTGCGGCCCTCCAAAAGACTGGCAACCTCGACGATGATTGGATGGGTGTGCACCGCACCCAGTACAAGCTGGGCGGCGGAGACTTTGCTCCCATCCATGGAAAGACTCGCCGCTACGCCCAGAACGGGGAAGTCGAAGCTGCCCCGGCGTCGAACTTTACGATAAGTGCTTTTCAAACCATCGGTTTTGGGAATTAAAATTCTTGTCAAAATCTCATCTGGCTTCTTAGTGAGGTAATCGATCCCGTCATCTTGGTAGAGGGCACTAACAGGGATGGAACGTTCACCATTGGGCCCCACAAGAATCACGGACGCGCCCAACGCTATAAGTGCCGGTGCCGCGTCGCTTGAGGTCACCGCCCAGCACTTCGAACTCCCGGGTGCTACCAGGCAAATATCACCTTCACGTTTCATACAAAACCCGATGGACTCCCTCCATTCATGCGTCTGGTTGTAGTAGTTGCAACGAGTGTCCACACAAAGATTCCCGCCTATAGTCCCTTGTCGCTGAATCTGTGGGTTAGCAATCTGCTGGACAGCCTCGACCAGCGCCGTCGCCGTTTTCGCAATAGGTCCCTGGGCGGCAATGTTACGCAAGTTCACCCCGGCTCCAATTGAAATCTCTCCATTGTCCGAAATGGTCTGTAACTCGTCGAGGTGGCTGAGTCCGACAAGGACGTTCGCATCGAATTGGCGGCGTTTAAGGTTTGGAATGAGGTCCGTCCCCCCAGCGATAACCATTGACTCTCCAGGATGATCGGCAAGCGCCTCCACCACTTCGCTAACGCTGTTGGGACGAAGGTACCGGAACGGAGGAAGTCTCAGCATTTCGATCCCTCCCGACGCCGGGTCTCCACCCACTGCTCAGGTGGTTGGTCGTACCACACAGGATCAATCCTAATCGGGCCTGGCCACTGATAATCCGGGAGCTTGCTAGGTCCAACCTGCGCTAATCTACCCTTCTCTTGGAGTGCGAGGGCTGCCAAGACCTTTTCGGGTGTGATTGGCAACTCGTCAATGCGTGCCCCGATGGCATCGTAGATGGCGTTGGCGATAGCAGGGGGTATCGGCAACAACGCCCCCTGCCCAACCTCCTTCGCTCCGAACGGTCCCTCAGCATCGTTCGTCTCAATTAAATAACTTTCAACTGGTGGCATCTCTAGAAAGGTGGGCGTCTTGTAATCAAGCATCGACGGAAACTGGTGCTGGCCTTTCCGGAATGCCTGTTCTTCCATGAAAATTTCGCCCAAAGCCATATACACCGAACCTTCAATCTGGCCTCGCGCAAGGGTCGGATTGATGGCTCGACCTATGTCATGCGCGATCCAAACTTTCTCAGGGGTAACGATGCCGGTCTCAAGGTCCACACGTACTCTGGCGACTGCTGCTGAGTATGAATACGCAGGCGTCGGGCCCACACCGGATCCCTTGTAGGGCCCGCCAAGTTTCTGGGGGGTAAATGAACCCGTCGATGACAGTTGGCCGAATTTTGCCTCCGCCAATTCCACTGCCTTCCGAAAGGAAGTGCTCTTGCCAGTTGGCACGCCGCCGACCTCATGTACGATTTGACCGGCTGCACTCCGCAAGCGTTCAGTCCCGTTAGAAAGCGCCTCTTTGCTGAGGCGGAGTTCTTCTTCGACCGCTGCGAAAAGCTTTTTTTGGAGCTTCTCAGCGGCCTCTATCGCGGCATTGCCCATCATGAAGGTCACACGGCTCGAATACGCCCCTAAATCGATCGGCGTGGTGTCGGTATCGGCGCAAACCAAGTTCACGTCAGTTGGGTGAATACCCAGAATTTCCGCCACAGTCATAGCCAGGACTGAATCTGAACCCTGGCCAATGTCGATCTGCATGCACTTAGCAGTTACACCTCCACCGCGATCAATTTTTAAGTCCACCGAAGTATGCGGCATCTTGTTCCAGTAGATCGGAAGCCCAGCGCCGGAAAGATACGACCCGCAGGCAAGTCCGATGCCCTTGCCAGGTGGTAAAACACCGTGAAGGGAGTTGAAATTCGAACCCTGAGAAACTTTGTCTATGCACTCACCCAATCCACAAGAGGTCACTCTCATGTGGTTAACGGTCATGCTGTACTCGTCAACAAGAATTGACTTGCGGTACGCAGCTGGATCAATCCCAAGAGCGTTGGCCACACGATCAAGATGAATTTCCAGGGCGTAGCGTGGCTGGGGAGTTCCATGACCACGTTTGGGGCCACAAGGAGGTTTGTTGGTGAAAACACGAACACCACGAAACCTGTAGGCCGGGATCTTGTAGGTTACGGTTTGCAGCGCCCCTGTGTAATACGTGCTTGCAACGCCATAACTGCCGTACGCGCCACCATCAACAAAGGATTGGAAATCAAGTGCTGTGATTGAGCCGTCATTCTTCACACCAAGTTTCACGTTCATGAGCACGGGGTGGCGCCCCCGGTGCGCGTAGAAGACTTCCTCGCGCGTCAACGTGATCTTTACCGGGCACCCGGTCACCATCGAGAGCTTTGCTGCACAAAACTCATGGGGAAATGGATCAGACTTGCCGCCGAACCCTCCCCCCACCGGAGTAGCTATGACACGTATCCGGGCAGCTGGCATTTTCAGAACACTGGCCAATGCTTTGTGTACATAGTGTGGCGTTTGCGTGGAAGACCAGAGAGTAAGTCTGGAATCTGCACCGTACTGAGCCACAGCTGAATGTTGCTCTAGGGCCAGATGATTGTTTCCCGAGTAAAAGTATGTGTTGTCAAAAACTTGATCCGCAGCCTCGAATCCAGAATCCACGTCGCCGAACTCCAGGTTTATTTGTTTATGGACGTTGTCATGTGGGCCATAGTCATGGATCCGAGAAGTTTCTTCGACTGCGGCAAGCCCTTCTTCAATGCCAAAACTGGTTGGCAGATCCTCATATTCGACTTCGATAAGTCGCACCGCCTCTTCTGCTGTCATTTCGTCAACCGCAGCCACCGCAACGATGGGATCTCCAACAAACCGAACTCGATCAATTTCAAGCGGATATTCATCTTCACTGACTGGCAGAATCCCGTACTTCACCGGGAGGTCCTCCCCGGTGATAATTGCTTTCACTCCAGGGATTGCCTTGGCTTTGGAAGTGTCAATGCTGAGAATTCGCGCGTGGGGCCGGCGGGACCCAAGGAGTTTTCCGTAGAGCATGCGTGGCAAAGTGATGTCGTCAGCGTAAATTGTTTGGCCGGCTGCTTTGCGCATCCCGTCAACCCTAGGCAATGACTGGCCAATAACACTGTAGTTAGTATCGTTCTCCCGGTAGCTCATCTGCTTACGGCTCTCCACGCCGAAAAGTCTCGCTATTAGCGCCGTTCCCACCCTGTCGACTTGAATGCAGTCTCTTTGCGGCAGCATCCACAGCTTCCAGGATTTGCAAGTAACCGGTGCAACGACACAGATTGCCAGCCAGATACTCTTTGATTTCCCTGGTACTGGGCTGTGGATTGCTGTCAAGTAGAGCCTTGGCAGACATCATCATCCCCGGAGTGCAGTAGCCACATTGCGCTGCACCAAGCTCGACAAAAGCGACTTGGAGTTCATGCGGCTGATCCCCCTTAGCAAGGCCCTCGACCGTGAGGATTTCATGGCCTTGAACTTCAATTGGAAGGACCAAACAAGAGAGCATTGGCTCCCCATCAATTAGGACCGTACAGGTGCCGCATTCTCCAAGTTCGCAACCGTGCTTCGTTCCGGCGAGTCCAAGATCCTCACGCAATATCTCCAGAAGAGTCTTGTTTACCGGTGCGACGATCTCATGGCTTTCGCCGTTGATCCGAAAATGTAGGCGCTCTGAGGCAAGTGCTGCTTGGGAAGCTGAATGTTTCATGCGCCGGTTTCCGGGGCAATGTTCGTGGAATTCATCGGCTGATTAGTACTAGCGCCAAAGTCCTGACACAGTGCCTCGCATGCAGTGCGCACTGCCCCCCCTAGTGCAGTGAGTTGCTGGCGTCCGTGTGAAACGGCCAAGCCGATCAGGCAGATGGCGCCTAGAATATGACCGTGCACGTCGCGCACAGGAGCCCCAATAGCAACTACGCCGTCGAGATATTCTTCGAGGTCTAGAGCGTAGCCATGTAGCCGAACGGTCTGGAGTTCCCTGGCGTACTCGTTCAGATCGGTAATACTTTTCGAGGTGCAAGCTGGCGGCACGGCGTTCGGTGAATTCCCTGGAGATTCTTCATGAGTTTCCGCCGCGAACAACTTTCCAAACACGCCGGCATTCGTATCGAGAACGTGTCCGACCGGGGCGCTGATATCAAAAGGGGACGGGCTCTCAACCTTGGCGGCAAGAACGACGTGATTGGCTTCCCGCACTCCCAACAAAGCGGTCATCCGCGCGGTTTCTGCGAGACTCTTGAGATAAGGACGCGCCAAGGCAGGCAATTCAACGTGGCGGCGTCGATGCGAAACCATATTGCCGAGACCCGGGCCTAGTCGGTAGGACCGTGTGTATTTATCTTGCTCTATGAATCCATGGTATCGAAGTGTTGCAGCAATCTGATGTGCGCTCGATTTGGGAATTCGCAAATCACGAGCCATATCAGAGACGGTCCGGTCTCCATTTGATTTCTGAAGTGTCACAAGCATCCGAAGAGCTCGGTCAACAGCTGGGACCAATTGTGACTTCGATTCTTTCATGTTCGATATCCTAGACACTGTCCAGTATATTGAACGCATTCTGCGGGAGCAACTACACAACGATATTGACTAACCCTTGCCCCCCAACCGAGCCAACCTCAATCCCTACCAAGCTTTCCTAGGCCAATCAGCGCGCCGCGAAGTGATCCTCACCTTTATTTGCCTTCGAATAATGCGCGCCGTTTCTCCAGAAAGGCGATAAGGCCTTCCTGGAAGTCTTCCGTTTCGAAACACTCTTCTTGCGATTCCGTTTCCCGAGCCATTGCGGCCTCAAGGGAGTCTTCGCTACCCAAGCGAATGAGCCTTTTCGCATGGGCCACCGCCTGCCGAGCGGCGCCGAGTTTAATAACACGTTCCTGAACGGCGGATTGGAAATCTTCGTCAGAAACGATACCAGTGATAAGTCCAATGCGGTTTGCTCGTTTGGCGTCCACCGCTGCCCCGGACGTCACTATTTCGAGCGCTATGCCGACGCCCACTAGTCTTGGCAACCAAAAACTCGCACCCCAATCAGGCACAAGGCCCAGTTTGATCCACGGGGCAGAAAACTTAGCGTCGGGCGTCGCGAACCTCAAATCGCAAGCCAATGCCAGTGAAAGACCAGCTCCGGCCGCGATCCCGTTGACCGCAGCAACTGTCAGGCCGGGGAATGCCTGAAGGGCGAGCACCGCCTCATTGCCGACTTGAAGCAGGTGCCGAAAGCCTGCCTCATCAGAATTGGCCTGGAGCTCTACCATGTGATCGATATCACCGCCGGCGCAAAACCCTTTCCCCGCACCGACAACTACTAACGAACGAACAGCGTCATCCGTTCCCGCAGATTTGACGTGCGCAAGAAACTGTTCGCGCATATCGTCCGCTAAAGCATTGAGTTTTTGTGGCCGGTTTAAAGTGATCCAGGCTACGGTCTCACGGATTTCATAATCCACCTTCGCTTCGATCGCTGTCATCAGGAACGCTCCACAAGTAATGAGCTACCCATGCCTCCCGAGACACACAGTGTTGCGACCCCGCGTTTCGCGTCACGGCGAACCATCTCGTGTAACAAGGTGACCAGAATGCGGGTGCCCGTGCAGCCTATTGGATGCCCAAGTGCGATCGCACCCCCGTTGACATTAAGCTTCTCTTGATCAAGTTGAAGCTCTTGATCGACAGCCAGCACCTGCGCAGCGAAAGCCTCATTTAGTTCGATCAAGTCGATGTCAGCAATAGAAATCTTCAAGAACTGCATTAACTCTCGCATGGCCGGGACTGGCCCCATCCCCATTATGGATGGGGCAACACCAGCTTGGGTTGCAGCAATGACGTGTGCCATTACATTCACCCCATGGCGCTTAGCCGCTTCTTCGGACATGACAAGAACGGAAGCGCCACCGTCCGTCACACCGCTACTGTTGCCCGCATGAACTGTTCCGTTCTCCTTAAAAACAGGCGAAAGGCTAGCCATTTGCTCTACCGTCAGGTTGTAACGAGGGTGTTGATCGGTAGTAACGACAACCGCCTCGCCTTTCCGTGTAGGAACTTCAACCGGAACAATTTCATCCCGGAACCGCCCAGCCTCCTGTGCGGCCTGAGCCCGGCGATGCGTCTCGACGGCGTAGTCATCTTGAGCCTTTCGACCGATTTGATATTTCTCAGCTAGCCGTTCGGCAGTTGCCCCCATTAGGTCACCACACAATGGGCACATAAACCCATCACGATACATACCGTCTACCACCTTTGCGTTGCCCATCCGGTACCCAAATCGAGCCTCAGGGAGCAAGTAGGGAGTATTGCTCATGCTTTCGATACCACCAGCGAGAACTACGTCGGCCCCGCCAAGAGCTACTGTTTGTGCCGCGAGCATTACCGACTTTAGACCTGAAGCGCATGCCTGATTAACCGTGAACGCAGGCGTTGACTCGGAAATCCCTGCGCCGATCGAGACCTGGCGTGCGGGGTTGGGCCCGGTACCTGCTTGCCGTGCATGCCCAAAAATTGTTTCATCCACGGCATTGGCCGGGATTCCCGCCCGTTCGAGCGCCGCGGTAGCTGCGGCAACCCCTAATTCGATCGCGCTCAGTGCCCTCAGTTCTCCCCCGAACTTTCCGATGGGGGTCCGTACTGCTCCGGCAAGCACAACTGGTCTAGTCTGTCGAAAATCGAACATGCAGGCTGCCTACCGATATAGCTTCACCGTGGGACTAGCTCAGATCTACCCATACGTTCTTTACCTGCGTGTAGTGCTCGAGCGCGTGCATACCGAGTTCACGGCCATAACCACTTTCCTTGTACCCACCAAATGGTGCAGCCGCGTCATACCGGTTATAGGTGTTGACCCAGACGGTCCCGGCCTTAAGCTTGCTGGCTACTCTGTGGGCACGGCCCACATCGCGGGTCCACACAGCGGCGGCTAAGCCGTAAGGATTATCGTTAGCCTGAGTGATAGCGTGTTCTTCGTCCTCAAACACGATCGCCGCTAACACAGGCCCAAAGATTTCTTCTTGTGCGATGGTCATGTTGTTATCGACCTTGTCAAACACCGCCGGTCGAAGAAAATACCCCTTGCCATCAATAGGTGCATGAACGCCGCCAGTGCGTAACCTGGCCCCTTCGGTCTTACCCGCCTCAACATAGCCGAGCACCGTCTCCAATTGGTTTTTTGAAACGAGCGCCCCCATCCGGGTTTTGGGGTCCATAGGATCCCCTGGAACCATCTTTTCTGCCCGTTCAACCACCCTCTCAATAAATTCTTCTGCCACCGATTTTGCAACAAATAGTCTTGAGCCAGCCGCGCACACCTCTCCTTTGCCATAGAAGATCCCCATTGCTGCCCCCGCTGCGGCAGCCTTAAGGTCGGCATCGGCAAAAACCAGGTTCGGCGATTTTCCCCCAAGTTCGAGCGTGATTTTCTTGAGAGTATCGGCAGATTTCCGCAAGATACCCTGCCCTGTCGCCGTTTCCCCTGTAAACGCAATCTTGGCAACATCCGGGTGCTCCACCAGCGCATTGCCTACCACGCTACCCCTGCCCGGGATGATATTGAGTACGCCGGGCGGCAACCCGGCTTCCCCAGCTAGCTCAGCCAACTTCAAAGCAGTCAGCGGTGTGTTACTCGCGGGCTTGACGATAACCGTGTTTCCCATCGCCAATGCGGGTGCAATTTTCCACGAGGCTAGAAGAAGCGGAAAGTTCCACGGCACAATAGCCGCGATTACGCCGAGCGGCTCACGGAGCGTGTAATCGAGCGCCTTTCCACTGACCGGAACCACTTCGCCATGCAGCTTGTCTGCCCAGCCAGCATAGTATTGAAAGACTTCCGAAACCATCGGAATGTCGACGTAGCGGGACTCGAAAATCGGCTTTCCATTATCGATCGTTTCGAGGATTGCGACCTCTTCAACATTGTCTCGCAACAGCTCGCCGATTCTCCAGAGAATACGTCCACGCTCGCGGGCGCTCATCTCGCGCCAATCACCACTCTCGAAAGCCCTGCGTGCGCCTGTGACAGCAACGTTTACATCCTCCACCCCTGCAGAGGATACTTCCGTGATCAGCTCTTCCGTTGCGGGATTGAAGGTACCAAAGCTCTCTCCACCAGAGGCATCTCGAAACTCACCCTCGATGTAGAGCTTGTTAGGCGCACCGCGTATGACGTCAACAACCTCTGTGGGCATTACTCAGTCTCCCCTGCTTGCCCCGTCGACACTTGCGATGTGGCAACGTGGTTGCACCTTCAGTTCCCCTTGAATTCCGGAGTACGCTTCTCGATGAAAGCCTGAAGCCCTTCCTGCGCATCCTCTGTAACGAACAGCCTATTTTGCAGTTCCCGTTCCAGGGCCAGCCCGTTATTGAGAGGCATTTCAACTCCCTCTTGAACGGCGACCTTGATAAGGCCAATCGCCCGGGTCGCACCCGTGTTTAGCGTGGCGGCGTACTGCTTGGCAAAGTCCACTGCATCACCATCGCTCACTTCGTTGATTAACCCGATATCCCTAGCCTCCTCGGACGAGATCGTTCGGCCCGTGATCATAAGATCAAGCGCCCGCGCCTTGCCGACCAGCCGCGGAAGCCGTTGTGTTCCTCCTGTACCAGGGAGGACGCCAAGCGTAACTTCCGGCAGCCCAATTTGGCCTCCAGTGCGCATGAAACGAAGATCGCAGGCCAAGGCTATTTCGAGGCCACCTCCGACACAGTGGCCATTAATCGCCGCTATAACGATTTTGGGTGTCCTCTCGAGTTCCAGGAGAGTTTCTTGGCAGTGCAGGCAAAATGTCGCTTTGAAACTTGGATCACTTTGTTTGAGCATGTTGATATCAGCGCCCGCAGAAAAAATCTTTTCGTTTCCCGTCAGGATAATGACGTTGACGTCAGTATCCAGTCGAACGTCTTCAATGATGGAGCCGAACTCTTTCATGAGTTCAAAGTTGTAGGTGTTAGCGGGTGGCACGTTGATCGAAATTATGGCTGTTCCGCGCGCTTTTTCGACGGAAAACCCCTGATAGGACATGGACGGACTCCAGGTGGAAAATGGGTGTTCGGTGATGATGGTGGACCGCGCGACGGTACCCTAGACTCGCTGCGAGCGTACCATGCGCCTGGGTTTCAGGCCCCAGACAGCATTTTCAGCGATGTAGTCTGCGGTGCGCTTCAAGCGCAAACCGGTCGGTCATTCCAGCGACGTAGTCCCCAACGACAACTGCCTCCCCTTCGGCCAGCATTCGTGCCTGATGCCGTTCTGGCAAGAGTGTTGGTTTTCTCCTGTAACTAGCTACAAGTTCCGCAATAATGTGCCTTGACTTTTGCATCTCAGTTTCTACTTGTGGGCAACAATACAGCTCCTCCCTCAAGAACTTCGCGACCAGCCTAAGTTGACCGAGAATCTCCGGACTGTGCCCAATAAGCCGCTCGGAATGGCTGCGAACTTCCTCTATATTGGCCACATTGGCAGCCTTGATACGCTCGCATGATGCGTCGATGAGGTCCGACACCAACATGTCCAGAAGAGCTCGAATCGATTCGTTAAACAACTGTCTTTCATCCGCATTTCGGTTGCGAATGCTTTCGCGTTCATAGATCTCCTTAAAGAATGGAAGATTCGCAGCTAGTGCGTCGGATGACAGAATTTTAGCCTCGACACCATCATCAATGTCGTGAACGTTATAAGTGATTCCGTCGACCCAATCGATGATCTGAGCCTCAAGCATAGGTTGCAACTCAAGGTGATAACCTTTCAACTCATCCTTCTGGAAACGGTCGTAATGGGTTGAATGCTTGACGATTCCCTCACGAACTTCGTACGTTAAATTAAGGCCAGGGAACGCCGCGTACCGCTCTTCTAATTCCTCCACAATCCGCAACGCATGACGATTGTGCTCGAACCCTCCAGCATCCGCGAGTGCGCTGTCTAGCTCCTGCTCGCCGGCATGCCCGAAAGGCGGGTGCCCTAGATCGTGAGCTAGTGCAATTGCTTCGGCCAACGTTTGATTTAATGCAAGGGCAGAAGCGACGGTCCGAGCGATCTGCGCAACCTCGATTGTATGGGTCAGACGAGTTCGAAAATGGTCCCCTTTGTAGTTTGGAAACACTTGTGTCTTGTATTCCAGTCGACGGAAAGCACGCGAATGAACGATTCGGTCACGGTCTCGTTCAAAACATGACCGGTATCGGTGCTCTGACTCTCGGTAACGCCTACCCGCAGAGTCCTTGGCGCGGGCACGGTAGGGTGCGGGGTCCGGGTAGCCTTCTAAGCTGCTCATTAGGTCCTCATTTTCAAAACTTCCGGGCAGCATTGATGCATCTGAGACGATAGATCCCTAAACGAGCGAAGGGGAATGCACGTCCAGCAGTACGGCACAATAGCAAATATGCTGTTGTCCATTGGCTTCCCGGTTTCACCTGGGCCAGAGGAACAACTTTTCGAGCCGCAGGTCACATGGGTATCCATCCTTCTAAGCTGCGCACCCAAACCATGCCTTAGAGAGAATACAAGCTTGGGAAATTTGCTTTCACCAATACCCTTAACTACTATCGGCGTAACGCTAGTATCGTTCCCAGTCATGTCTGCCGGATGGTTTTTAAACTTGATGGTCGAAAGTCAGAAGTTCGAAATCGAGAGCCACGAACGACTTGACCTAGTGGACCTCACTCAAAGGGTTCGCGAGTTCTTCGAAGGCTCAACCGTAAAGCAAGGCATGCTTTATCTGCATTCTCTGCACACGACAACGGCCATCATGATCAACGAGTGGCAAGATGCGCTGGTCGATGATCTGAAGTCGTTTCTTCGGGACATCGTGGATGACAAAGACCATTTCTGGCATAACGACCCAGACCATAGTGACTGCGTTCGCAGCAACGCGACGTCTCACCTGCGATCAGCGGTGCTGTCTCACAATGTGATGGTGCCAATTTCGGACGGCAAACTCGTGCTCGGACAGTGGCAGAGCATTATCTTTGCTGACCTGGACGGGCCGCAAAAGCGTTCCATCGTCGCCCAGATCATCGGCGAGTAACAGACTCACTCAGTTCAGACTGGGCCAGGTGCGTTCGCCCTTGCCCAGGCTGCATCGGTCTTTAAACGATTCCCAGGTGAAGTGCCGGTGGGAAATCTCAGACTCGCCAGCAGTCCAACACCAGAGCACATTGGGATCCGGAGATCGAAAGTCGACAGTAAAAAGCCCTTTCGGCTCACCGCCAAGTTTCAATACCGCATCCTGCCAGTCAGTAAGAATAGACCGCATTTCATCCTGTAGCCGTTCGGTTGTCTCCGGTTCATCACCGCGGTATTCACGCCGCACTTCTTCGATGCGTCCTTGGGCGCGGGTTGTAAGGGTCGCAACCCCCAGGACAGCGCTATTAGCTTCGGCTAACGTGAAGATACGATACGGGTGCATAGCCGCCGGTTCACTCCGCCATGGCGAATTTGAGGGTTGTCGTGGACAAGCTAAGCCCACAACAAGGATAGTGAGACGCTTGCTTACCCACCTTGCAGGCTCGGCCGAAGAATCTTATCATCGTGCAATCTGTAGCAGCCTTTCCGGGCTGGCGGGGTCAGCCCCCACACCCGACCCCCCGCCCAAGGGATTCCGGGAGCCGCCCACCCCACCGGGATCCCTCCGTTCACCGGCTGGGAAAAGGTGGTTGCAATGCAGCCCTGGAGACTTTCAAACGGGAGAATTCAATGAAGTTTGAGCCCTTCGCGATGGAGCGCTGGCAGTCTACCTATGAGCATGCTGTCCGCTTCAACCTATCGGAAAGCGGTGTCGAACCCTTAACACTTGGCGAACTTCTTGAGCTGGTTGGGTTAGACGCAGGAGAGTTGCACGGCACTCTCATCGAGTACAACCCATCCGACGGCTCACCGGCCCTCCGATCCGCCATAGCGGAAATGTACCCGGACGCAACGCCTAGGAATGTACTGGTGACCAACGGCGGTGCAGAAGCAAACTTTGTCACGTCATGGTTACTGTGTGAGCCTGGTGACGATCTACTCTACCTCGCCCCCAACTACATGCAAGTCCCAGGAATGGCTACGAACTGGGGGTGCACAGCGATACCTGTACCTTTGCATGAAGCAAGTGGGTGGCAACCTGATCTTGATGAGCTTTCATCCCTTATCACAGATACAACAAAGCTTATTCTCGTTACTAACCCAAACAATCCAACGGGGGCCATACTCACCGAGGCGGCAATGCGGCGGATTGTGGAAGTTGCAGACAGCGTTGGGGCGTGGATTGTCGCCGACGAGATCTATCGCGGTGCAGAACTTGACGGTGTTGAGACACCTACTTTTTGGGGCCGCTACGATAAAGTTGTTGTCACCTCAGGCATGTCTAAGGCCTTCAGTCTCCCCGGACTTCGAATCGGCTGGACCATTGTCCCCGAAAGCCTCAGAGAGCAACTATGGGCCCGGAAAGACTATACGTCTATAGCAATGGGTACTCTCAGTGACGTCCTGGCAACTCACGCCCTCCACCCTATTGCGCGAGATCGTATTCATACCCGCACGAGAGGCATCCTCAACGCCAACTTGCCTATCCTTGAGGACTGGTTGAGGGCACGTGGCGACAATTTCAGCTGGAAGCGACCACAAGCTGGTGCAATCGTTTATGCTCGCTACGATCTCCCCGTCGGGGGGTTAGAACTTGCTGAAACGATGCGTACCAAAGCGGACTGCCTTATCGTCCCCGGTGACCATTTCGACATGCCTAACTACATCCGTTTAGGTTTCGGACCGAGTCCGGAGAGGCTGCGGATGGCGCTAGCGAGTTGCGCTGAGGTGTTGGACTCTCTGAGCGTCAAAGTTTAGATGGTCAAACCGAGGGTTTTTTCGGGCATACAACCGAGCGGGGAATTGCACCTCGGGAACTACTACGGGGCGATCCAAAACTGGGTATCGATGCAAGACCGTTTCGATTGCGTCTACTGCATCGTGGATTACCACGCTGTCACCAGCCGCACCGGCAGAGAATCCGATAAGTTTCAAGATCCAAACCATGAACCACTCTCTTCCATGTCCGTGCAGATGGCAGGAGATCTGATCGCCTGCGGCATTGATCCGGAGCGATCGATACTCTTTTGTCAATCGGATGTCCCCGAGCACACCGAACTTGCGTGGGTATTCAGCTGCGTTGCATCCCATGGCGATCTCGCCCGAATGACCCAATTCAAAGAAAAGGCGGGTCGCAACAACTATGTCAGTGTCGGCCTTTTTACATATCCGGTGCTACAGGCAGCTGACATCCTTCTTTATCGCGCAGCTAAGGTTCCCGTTGGCGCAGACCAGATTCAACATCTGGAGCTAGCCCGACGGATTGGGCGACGTTTTAACACTCTGGTAGGCGAAGAATATTTCCCTGACGTTGAAGCAGAACTGACGGAGGGGAAGCGCATAATGTCGCTGGCCGACCCCTCCCAGAAGATGAGCAAAAGTCTGGGCGCCAAACATTACGTCGGCTTGATGGAAGAGCCCGATATTGTCTGGGAAAAGGTTCGCGCAGCAGTGACTGATAGCGGCCAGGAGATTGGCGGGCAGATGAGCCCCGGCGTCGCGAATCTCTTTGAGTTGCTAAACCTTACTGGTGCACAAGCGGACGTTATCCAACTATTTACGGAACAGCGTGCCACGGGCAATATTCGTTATGGTGACTTGAAGAAAGCTGTTCATGAGAACATCGTTCAAGCGCTCGCCCCTATCCAGCAACGCCGCTTTGCCATGTCCGATGCCGCCATCTCCGGGATTTTGGCCGAGGGGGCCGCGCGTGCTTCGAAAATCGCTCGGGCCACAATGGTGGATGTGCGTAGCCACGTAGGTGTTGGACGGCCACAGATCAGTTGATACTAGCTTCATCGCGTGCTCGACTTGGTTCGTCGGCTAGGCGAATCACTTCCGCACGAAGTTCCCCGAGGAAGGCTTCCTCCGACGGAGAGCCACCCGGCGATAACGTCGGCCCATAACTGAGTACCAGAGGGTGGCGGCGAATTCGACCTTCGCGCGGCCAGACGTGGTGAGCCCCCCAGATTCCCACGGGCGTAATCGGCACATCGAGATTCCGTGCCAGGATCGCGGCGCCTCGCCTGAATTCCTTCACACTTCCATCCAAAGACCGGCCTCCCTCAGGGAAAATCACCAGTACCATCCCCCGTCGTAAACCCTCGGCAGCCGCCTGCATTGCTCGTTGAAGATTGCGGTTTGCATCGATTGGGATATTTCGGAATAGGCGAGCAAGAAACCGACCGACCATGCCGTCGAAGTATTCACTGTAACCAACGAAAAACACTCGCTGCAATCCGTGCCGTGGCAACGACATACAAACCAGGAACGGATCTAGGTAGCTGGCATGATTGCCGCAGACAATGACAGCACCTTTGTTGGGCACCTGCCCTGCATCTCGTACATGAAAGCCTGCGACTAGTGACCACATGCCCCGGACACTTCGCAAGAACGACCACATCACCCATTCAAAAACCGGTTTCCTCTTGAGGTACTGGTCAAGATCATCATGTGAGCCAGAAAGCACGTGAGCCCAATTGTCTGGGGCCATCTCCGCCGTCGAATGGGTCTCGCCTGCGGAATCGGCATCTCGAAGCGCATCAACCAGTTCGCGCACTGTGTGAAGCCGGCCACCTGCCCCGTCGTCGAGAACAACTCTTCGAAGAGTTTCTAGCTCCGCAAACAGCTCGATACGGTCCAGGGATCCCAATCCAAGGTCTAGATCGAGATGCTGGTCCATACTCACGGACGCTGTCCTAGCATAACGGGCCACGACACTTCGGACCTCGTCGGTCCACTCAGGCAGGTCCACGCTCGTTGGCTGGTTTGGAAGAGAGCGAGACGATGCTGCTGTATCAGTAGCGTCGGGAATTCCGCGCTCCGCAATCTCCTGCTGTAATACAAAACGCTTGATCTTTCGGGATGGCGTCCGCGGCAACGGCTCACTACGAATCTCCAAACTGGTAAGCCGCTGCGGGCCAGGCAACTTGCCGCCAATGCTTTCAAGGTCCCACTTGATCATCTCCCGCACGTTGACGTAACCGCGGTCACGCGCAGCTTGGAGGTCGGGCACGACAACGGCATGAAGTCGCTCCCCCCTCCCCGCCTCATCTGCAATACCGACAATGCAGATTTCCTCAACCAGTTCACCTTGACCGTAGTGGCCCTCGAGTTCATCCGGATAGATGTTCTTCCCGGAGGCGAGCACGATGAGATCTTTGGCGCGCCCGGTAATTTGCAGGTGTCCATCGGGCAAGATCCGACCAAGGTCCCCCGTCCGAAGCCACCCATCATGCAAGGCTTCCGCTGTTGCCTCCGGGTTTCGGTAGTAACCATCCATTAAACTTGGTCCACGCGCCCATACCTCCCCGATTCCATCGTCGCCAGGTTTGTTGATCTGCAAGGAAACGCCGTCTACCGGACGACCAACGGTGTCACCGCGCAACTCATCAAGCGGGGTGGCGGTGAGGATTGCTGTGGACTCAGTGAGACCGTAGCCTTGCGCGAGCTGGAAGCCCCAGTCAAGAAAATCATCAAACACTTCGGCATTCATCTTTGCGCCGCCGGTAATAAAAAGGCGCATATCGTCGCCAAAAGGCTGATGTGCCTTCTTCAACAAGCGGCGTCCAATTGACCACCCGAAACGTCTGCGCACCCAAGCACTCAGCTTTATTAGCGCCTTTGCGATGTTCCGGCGTAACCACGGCGAACGATCGATAGTGTGGGTCAGTTTGTCGTGGAACCGGTAGAAGAACGCTGGCACACAAACAAATACCGTGATTCGGTGGCGGCGAAATGCCTCGATGATGCCTTCCGCCGTTAGTTCATGAAGAAACACGACTCGGGCTCCGAGATACAGGGGGCCGAGGCAGTTGGTGATTAGCGGCAGCACATGGAACAAGGGCAAGACACCCAGGATGCGCTCCTCCGGCGTGAAATGAACCCTCTTAATTCCTGCCCGAAGGTTTTCCAGTACCGATCTTTGCCGGATCATCACCCCTTTCGGGTTACCGGTTGTCCCCGACGTATACATAATGGTGCCGAGATCGGTTTCCCCCGCAACCGACGGGTTCCAGACGGGAGAAGACGTGCCATTTTGATCAATAAACGTGGCGAAAGATGTCCCGTCTCCAGAAGTAGTTATTCCGCTGGACTCGGGCACCAACAGCAATGGTCGGGCGGCGATCGTTCCGCAAGCCGTTTGAAGCTTTGCCGCGAACGTGGCCGATGTTACACAAGCCACAGCTCCTGAATGCTCGATTAACCGCGCCAGAACGCTCTCAACGGGCGCGGTATCAAGCGGCACGGTAACCCCGCCAGCGTACCAAACGGCAAGGTAGGCAACGGGCCAGGCTGGGCGATTTTCCATACATATTGCGACCCGGCTACCATCACCCAAACCAGAGCTTCGTAATGCTTCCCCAAGCTGCTGAACACGCTCGACTAAATCGCCGTACGTCAGGCTGGTAATTTCATTGCCCAATGCGTGTTCGAAGGCCACTGCATCGGGCCGCGATACAGCGTGCTCGTAAACAATGGACAGGTAGTCGGCTTCGGAACTCATGGCGCCAGAGTGTAACAGGCACTTAGTGCCCATCAGGGTTTGCACGCCAAGGACAAATTAGCGTGTGAGTAATGCCTGAAGCACATAACGTGCTATTCGCGGATTCTTGCGCAATCGTCGGACCGAGTACGGGTACCACATGGGACCGAAAGGAACAGCTACACGCAGTCGATGGCTAGTTTCCACGATCGATTGCCGCAATTTGGGGTCCACTCCATGCAACATCTGAAACTCATATTGGGACACATCTAACTTCAAGGTGCCGATGATACGGAACGCCTCGTCAACCAACCATTTATCATGTGTCGCGATGCCAACGTAACAGCCAGCGGTGAGTAGTTCCTCAAGTAGGACGGCATAATTTTCACGAATTCTTCCACGGTCCCGGTACGCAATCTCCCGTGGCTCAATGTAGATGCCTTTGCAAATACGTACGTTAGCCTCGGCTGCCGTAAGTTTTTGCACATCGTTTGCTGTACGGCGCAGGCAAGCCTGGACGACACATCCCACGTTCTCAAACTCCGCGTTGAGCCGGAAGAAGATGTCAAATGTATCGTCTGTGGTTGGTGAGTCTTCCATGTCGATACGAACGAAGTTGCCATAACTGTTGGCCATTTTTAAAAGACGTTTGACGTTCTTGTAGCAGAACTCTTTGTCTAGGTTCAGGCCAAGATGCGTCAGCTTCACGTGGATATTGCTATTGAGACTTTGGCTAGCGATAGTGACTAAGACTTCTTCATACTGTTGGACAGCCTCGACAGATTCAGGTTTCTCTGTGACGTCTTCACCAAGGATGGAACTTGCCACCATGAACCCTTTGCCGTTGAGTTCCTTGATTGCAAGTACCTGTTCGTCCAACGTCTCCCCGGCGATATAGGAAGCAGCAATGCGGCGGACAAGCGGTTTGGGAACAAGCGGTACCGTTGCCCCGATTAACTTGTCCACAAAACTCATATTGGATCCCGCCTCCACCGAGTGCTTACCCGTAAGGTACGTACTGTGCCGCGGTGTTTTCAGTATGATACCTCCACCATGGAAGTGTCATCGTCCAGGCATGGCTCGCCTTAGTCTGTTTCCAAGAGTGATCGCTGTGTGCATTGATTCGCTCCCTTACTCGCGGACTACTCTAAATGGAATCAAGGAAAAAGCACACAAAGCCTAGGGGCACCATCGACAAAACCTTGTTGGACAAGTACGCACTTTATCAGCGTGCCGTGCAAGAGCCTGAAGCCGACATTGAATTCATTGACGAAATTTTCAAGGATCGATTTGGACGGAAACCACACTTCCTCCGGGAGGACTTTTGTGGAACAGCGTATTTAGCTTGCGAATGGGTCAAACACGATCCGGCCAACCGTGCCATCGGGGTAGATCTAGACCCAGAATCGATTTCTTGGGGGATTGCAACAAATGCTAAGGATTTAAGCGAGGTTCAGGCCCAGAACCTTACACTTCACCAAGGAGACGTTGTTGACTTTAGATCTAAATCGGTGGATGTGTTGGTCGCGTTTAACTTCTCTTATTACTCATTGAAAACGCGCGCTGAGTTACTTCGTTACTTCGAAGCCGCATACAGCAACCTTAAACAAGAGGGGCTGTTCATCTTGGATATTTACGGCGGACCGGAAGCCCAGGAACTCGTCGAGGAAACAACCGTCCATGATGGTTTCCATTACCTCTGGGACCAAGACGAATTCGACCCAATCCATAGCCGAATGGCTTGCCACATACATTTTGAGGTCCCCACAGGCGAACGTATTGAGCGTGCCTTCAGCTACGATTGGCGCCTATGGACGATCCTTGAAGTGCGTGAGGCGCTTAACGATGCGGGCTTCGCAGCAACAGAGGCGTACTGGGAAGGAATCGGAGAGGACAGTAATGAAGGAAATGGTGTTTTCACTTTGCAGGAGACTGCGGAAAACACGGAGTCTTGGATCGCCTATATCGTTGGTATCAAGGAGTAGCCGACTGGAACCTTGTTGTTCCGGAGCCTACTACAACTACCACGGCACGCGCGCCCCGGTGAAGTCAATGTGTTCTCCACTGTCTTCCGGCGTCAGGCCATCAATGACCCGAAGCATTCCAGAAATGCTTTCTTCTGGCGTTACGGGTGCCCCGGCACCGCCCATATCCGTTGCCACCCAACCGGGATGAACGGCAACGCATATAAATCCCTCGGCACGATAATCAATCGCTAACGATCTCGTCGCCATATTCAATCCCGCCTTACTCACACGGTAGGAGTAGGCTGCCCCGCTACTGTTGTCTGCAATGCTGCCCATCTTGCTAGTTAGGTTGACCACCTTTTTTAAAGATCCCAGCCTCAGCGCTGGCAAGAGTGCTTTAAACACCCGCAGTGCACCAAGTGTATTGGTCGCGAAAAACTCCTCCATCTCATTAAAGTCAAGGCTCTCGAAAGGCTTGGAATGGACGCCAACACCCGCGTTATTAATCAATACATCAATCGCCTGTCCACTCATCGTTTCACTGAAGCGTTCGATACTCTCAATGTTGGACACATCAAGCGCATGCGTCTTCACGCCAGATTCTGTGTAGCCCTCCAGCCCCTCCAGATTTCGAGCTGTTCCGATCACCTGCTCTCCACGGGTTACCAGTTGCCGGACAAACTCCAGTCCCAGCCCGCGGTTACAACCCGTGATTACGTACGTATTTGCCATAAAAGTCTCAATTACGGTCGTGTCATTCCTCGATCGACACCCACAAGTAGCCCCCGGTCTAGCGTCGCAATTCCCCGGGCCATTCGCGGGGTGTTAAAAACGGCACTAGCATGCCCCCGGCAGTCAACCAGGATCAGGCCTGCTTTCCCCTGAACTCGATTCAAAGTCCTAATGGCTGCCTGGCCCGCACGGCCCGGGCTCAGGCCACCCGCCATTCTGTCGATCCCAGCTTTGGCCAACGTCATTCGCAGAATCCCCTCGCCCCATCCCGTGGACGACACTGCCCCAGATCGATCGTCAGCGTAAGTTCCTGCACCAATAACAGCCGAGTCGCCGACGCGGCCAGGCAGCTTGTCCTGAGTCCCACCCGTTGAAGTGGCAGCCGCGACATGCCCGTTGGAATCGCAGGCCACAGCCCCAACCGTACCAAAATGAATATCGAGCGGGTCTTTGTCAAACTCGCGAATTACCAAGTCGTCTTCACCGTCGCGGACACGCAAGTACCTATCGAGTTCACGCCCAATAAGTAGGTCTCGTTGGCGGCATAGTTTCATCCCATGTTCTGATGCGAAGTGATGTGCGCCATCCCCCACCATTAAAACGTGTGGTGACAACTCGAGAACCATTCTCGCTAGCGAAACTGGATGTCGAACGCGTTGCACAGCAGCGACGGCGCCTGCCTCGAGTTTCTCGCCTTCCATTATTGATGCGTCAAGTTGCACTTCTCGTGCCTGATTTAGATGAGCCCCGTGTCCGGCATTAAACGTGGGATTGTCTTCGAGGGTACACACTGCCCGCTCGACGACCTCAAGCGCACTGCTGCCTGACCGAAGAAGGTCCCAGGCGGGCTTAAGCGCCTCGATAATCCCCTCCCGGTGAGGGTCTACGTCTCCGTCAGGGACGTTCCAGGCTCCTCCGTGAACAGCTAGTGCGCAGGGCACGCCACCCCCTCTCTTTACAAAAACAAGCGTGATCGCTCGTCAATAACACCCCGAATGCTATCGAGCATCTGTTCACAGGCAACCTCCCCAGCGTGAATCGCCTCCTCCGGTTGCGAGAAATCACTCCAGTGACGGTTTTGCCCTCGTGCTGAGATCACAGCATCAGCGCGACGAAGCTGTTCCTGCTCAAGTGCGATCAGGCTGATCTCACTAGAACGCATAGCAATTTCAACTCCATTGCCAAGCTCGCTAACGGCAATGCCGCGCTGAGAGACATCGACAGCGATCACAACATTGGCACCAAGTGTGTTGACCGCGTCAATGGGTACAGGGCTGGTGTAGCCTCCATCGCAGAGAAGACGACCATTCAGCTCGATGGGAGGGAATATGCCAGGGATAGCCGCCGACGCTGCCACACCTCTTGCCAAATCTCCTGACCCGATAATCACTTCACAACCTTCACGAAGATCAACAGCCACAGCGCCAAACGGAACCACCGTTTCTTCAAAGGTCCTGTTGTTGAAGACCATCCGGAGTGCCCGCTGAATTCCCTTGCCGCCTAGAACGGATCGACGTGAAAGCCCTAGGTGTGATGCGTAGAGACCTCGAAAGGCTGTTTGGATCCGATCGAACAGCCCCGGGCCTGTCTCGTTCTGCGCTTCCTCCCCGACTGTTGGGATACCTCCTAAGCGCCGAATCGTCGCTAAGTTCAGATTCGCGACATACTTGCTGCGGACAAATGCCAGTACCCGCTTCTCCAACTCGATTGCATCAGGCCAGCAGGCATACACGCCGCCAATTACTGCACCAATGCTTGTTCCTGCGATCACATCGATAGGGATTCCGGATCGCTCCAGAACCTTCAGAGTTCCCACTTGGGCCAAGCCCCGACCACCACCTCCCGATAGGGCGATCCCAACCCGAACCTTTTTTCGAATACTGGATGCGGACATATTTTGAGCTTAACAGCAGTCGCCTGAACTGGCCGCAGAACTAAAGAGAAGCCGTTACGTTCCATCATGACCCGGACCAGGCATCCGCAATCAAGAAAGCGTTTGCGCCTACTGCCCAGTGAACGGAATCTCGATACGCGGCCTCGTAAAAAAGAGTCGAGCCTCAGCTTTAGACTTCATCGACGCAGCTTCTCTGTACACCTGCATCTGGATCTTGTATTCCTCGGCGACCTTTTCAGCGCTTTTCTGGTCTAGTACGTTTTCGTGTGTTTTGAAATCGATCACGAGCGCCTCCGGGCCAGGTCGGTATAAGTCCAAATCTCCGATGCGCCAGTCTCTAGAACCCAAAAGGTGTACAAACGGCAGCTCCGAGTAGTACTCCCCTTCGAAATACCACTTCCATCCTTCCGCTTGAACAACGTCTCGAATTTCCTTTTCAAGTGCCGCTCGGTAGGGGGTGCCCGACGCCATAACGACGGCAAATTCTGGTGCTACCAGTTCATTAATGACTTCATCGAGAAGCTTCACTAGCTCAGTGCCTTTCCCGATTCGCTCGAGAACCCGATGGATCACGGATCCGCGGACGTTGCCAGGAACGAACGCATTTCCTCCCTTTTCTTCAGTAAAGACACTCTTGGCCCGCACGCCGTATCGGTAGAACCGCTCCCATTCTGATTCACTCCTTTCTCGCACCATCAGCTCGCTCGCTGAACGAGTGAAGCTCAACGGTGGCTCAAGCAGTGTCGTAGTTCGCTCGTCGGACGGCTGGCTATCGACGAGATCAAGCCAGGCCAGAGAGACACCGATTTGGCCAATTTGGGCAACGGGGGCTTCCTTGACCGTTCGGAGTTCTACGTCATGGGCGATTACCCCGGCATCGAACCATGCGCCATAGCTATCTGGAACTTCCCGTTCGCCAACTATGACCAGTCGATCTCTGGCCCTTGTGGTTGCAACGTAGGCAATCCGAGACTCTTCGGCTCTATCTTGCAAGGCCTTCCTACGAACGAGATCCTGTGCCCTGGGTCCGCGCTCTGCGACCTTTGGTGGAAGTATTGGGCCCAGGACGCGGTCGCTCCACAGCCTCCTCGGATTAGGTGACCGCAAGCTACGTCCCACGCTGACCAAAAAGACAACCGGCCATTCCAGCCCTTTGGCCTTATGGATTGTGCTTATCGTAACGACATTGTCCTGCTGGCTGTAGAGCGGCGCCTGAGGCAGGCCGCCGTCGATCCTGTTTCGTGTTTCCCAGAGTTCAAGGAAGTTGTCTATACCTAGATCTCGGTGTCCCTTGGCAAACCGAAGAAATTCATCGATGTTTGCAAGTGCCTGTTCGCTTTGGCTATCGAGAAGAAGATGAAGTCGGTACCCAGTTCGATGCAACAATTCATTAAGCAGTTCATCTAAAGGCACGCGGTAGACTAGATCACGGAGGTCATTAACTATGTTCAGCCCACGTCGGAGCGATTCCTTCTCGATGCCGCTGAGACGCTCATGTTCAGGTGCGCCAGGGAACTCCTCTGCTTCAGCGAGAAACTGGGAAGCTTGCTGCAAGAGAGATACGTCCTCGGCACTATCTGTAAGCCGGAAACGTGCGATCAACTCGTCACGCAGGCAAACAAATGGAGATCGTAAATAACCGAACGCGCACAAATTATCGAGCGGGTTGCTAAGCAAGCGCAATGCATTGACCAGATCCAGAATTTCTTGCCGCTCTGCCAAAGTCCCAGCCCCAGCCACGGAGTGCGGAATAGAATGACGGGACAATGCCGCCTCGACATGTTCTAGGCCTGCCCGGGAACGGGACAGAATAGCGATATCGTGAAACTCACAAGGGCGCAGCTTTCCAGTCCCCTCGTCGATCACAGTTCCGGCTTCTGTAAGCGTGCGAATATGGGTCGCCACTTGGGCTGCTTGGCTCCGTCGAACTTCGCTCGCCGTAGACCCTTCGGGCAAAAGCCACTCGACTGCGGAACACTCTGAATCCGGGAGCCCGGCTTCCAGTACCGAGTATTCAATTCGGGAGTTTGCCAAATCCTGATCAAGTGCCTCAGCTGTTGCCGTCATAGCGGCGGACGATGTCGTGTTTACAAAGTCGACAATCGGCGGAGCGGAACGGAAGTTGCGTGACAACTCAAGCAGGACCCCATTTTGGGCAATAGCTTTCCGTGTATCGTTCCACACGGCAATATCTGGGGAACGAAACCCATAGATGCTTTGTTTCGGGTCTCCTACAAGGAATAACTGCGGGCGGGCAGCCTTGTAGCCGATAGCGAATGCAATGTCACGCTGAGCAAAATCAGTGTCTTGGAATTCATCAATGATCAGGAGTCGATAACGGCGACGAATATTGTCCAAGGCTTCGGTGCTTCCGGGGGAATGAAGCCGGTCGCGTAATTCGAGGATCAAACTATCAAAGTCGCGTACATTTTCAGTCGCAAGGAATTCATTCCACCGATCAAGTGAAGCCCTCGCCAGCTGGAAAAGCGCGTCGCAGCGAACCAGTGGAGCTTGATCTAGTTCATCACATTCCGGGACGAGACTACGGAGATGCTCAAGGTTTAACCTGTCGTTTGAGGACCAATCTTCGTAACCTTTGGCATTCCACCGGAGATCATGTAACGCATGACGCACATGATCGACCACGCCCAAAGCGTATCCGAAGCCTCGCAGGCCCAGCTCCTCTAGCAGAGACTCGGCACACTCTTCCCCATCGGCCAGGTGGCGAAGTACGACCTCTTGGATGATTCGTTCCTGCTCAGCAACGCTTTCCGCTTGGTCAAGCATGCGAAATGTCGGCTCGATACCGAACCTTAGTGCATTCTCACAGAGCAACGCCCGGCAAAAGCCATGGATCGTGCCAATGTAGGCTCGGTCAATTTGCCACCGAAGTTCATCGGCACGTGCGGAGACCTCTATAGCCTGGCGCAATTTCCTCTTCAGGTCGGCAGCTCCCTTCTCCGTGAATGTGATGGCCGCGATTTCGGAAAGTTCACAGGGGTCCGCGCACGGAGGAATCCGGTCGCCGCTTTCCTGTCCTCCTCCGCTATCTAGCCCAAGTTGCCATAGAACCTTGCCTACTACTGTGCTGGTCTTGCCCGTGCCCGCATTTGCCACTAGGAGCGTGTCTTCCTCTGAAGTAATTGCTGCAACTTGCCCAGGTGTCCAGGTAAATTCAGACATGAAACCGGGTGCCCCTTTCGAGTTGTGCCTGACTTCGGCAAATTTCTCGCCCAGGGTAAAAGGGCGGCCATCCTCCTGCGTTAGCGGCGAGGCTAGCCTCAAATAGCCCAGACCGAACGCGTTCTGGTATCGAAAAAGCAATTAACAATGCCTCTTCGAACTGATCGCTGCCTGCGCTGATCTCCGCACCATTCTGGGGCTTGCCAGGGTTTCCGATACTCCGGTAGCGGCATTTGCCAACGGCTAAGCCCAATTCCTCAATCACACGTAAGTAGAGGGGGCCCTGGAGAACCGAGCCGTCCGTATACCCGGATTTCTTAGGTATGCGCCCGAGCTTATAATCCAGCACGTGATGTCTGAGTCGGTTACCGTCGCTATGACTGTCCACGCGGTCGATACGTCCACAGATGCGCAGATCTACCTGCGTGCCCTTGATGTTCATTCCCCGAATAACGACTGGATCGCGGAAACCAAACGCATGCTCAACCAACTGAGGCGTCTCGCCTTTCCGGTCAAGGTATTCGAGTTCCCATGCGATATAGACACGCACACCGTCGCATACGGACCGGCGGGTTGCCGGCCACAGGGCCGGCAGTCCTAGCCACTCGCCGCTTGCCTCGCGTTCCGCTAATAAACGCTCTGCAATTCGGTCGAAAACTTGAAGAGTTTCACTCGCAAGGAAGCTGGGAAGGTTCTCCTTCGTCTCTTTGTAGAACTGTTCAAGCAGATCGTGCGCGATGTTCCCCCGTACCGCGCCCGACAGTTGCTCGTCAGCCTCTGCTTTCCCCTCAAGGCGCAACACGCGTTTGACAAAAAAAACGAAGGGGCACGTTGAATAAAGCTCTAGTTGACCTGCGGACCATAGATAATCGTCACCAAACATTCTCGCAAGACGCTCGAGCACGACTGGATCCCGCACAGCACCGTTCCACGGATTCGGTCTAATCGCCGGGTGCTCACTCGTGGTTACTTCCATACCTGTGCCGCGGTATCGCTCGGCGACCGCGGCCACAATAGCCTGGTCCAAAAGGGAGGGGTTAGCTGATTTCACTTTCGGCAACTTGTCAAAGTCTCTCCCCTGGACTGTCTCGGCGAACTCTAAAGCTGCCAACTCATTGGCCTGCGTGCTATTCATTGGAATCGGATAACTGCCATCTTTATCCCTAGGGAAATTTTTTCGGGAAATCTGTTTTTCGGGATCGTGGTCGGGAACCATTAATGAAGGCAATAGGGGTTTGCCTCCAGCATCAGTTGTCCGATAAGAGACACGAATTTCACTTCCAAGTGTCACCGACCGCCAGAGCGACCGTTCGCGACGAAGCTCTTCCTCTCGATGGGAAAAAGGGAGCCCAATTTTTCGTAGGGCCCTTCTTTCTTCGTCCAGGAAAATACCGTCAGCCCCGGGGTGTCGCGGAAATTCACCATCGTTTGCATGAATGATGAACGTATAGCGAAACGGTACGAGCGCAGCATCTTTTGCGCTTTGCACCTGGACACCTTTCTGGTTCGGTGTTGAGAGAGCGAGCTCCTCAGGCTCGAGAACCTTTTGCAAACGCCCATGCCAAGCTGAGACATTGATACGTTGGGCGGAATGGTCGAGCCCTGCCCACTCCTTTAAGAGAATCTCGAACTGCATAAGGCCTTGCTCATCTAGACGGACAATGTCCCACCGGTTGTCTACTGGCGTTAGTATTCGTTGCCACAAATCAAATACCCCAGCCTCCATAAGCCTCAAAGTTATTTTTGCCCATTCAGCCTCTGTATGGGATGTCCCGAGGTTCTCAGTTTTGGTGCGGAACTTCCTTAGCTGCGCAAGACACTCAGCTACAGTGGAAGCAGAAAGGCCTGGAAACGCCTGTTCTTTCCGGGTCTCCCGGATCTCGATCCCCAGCGTGTTCAGTCCCTCCTCCCATTCGTCTAACCCCTCTACCCGCCCGCTGCTAGCCACCTGGTCGATGCATTTCAAATCGAGTGGAATGTTGAAATACGGATGGTCGAGCACGGCGCGAAACGCACTGTAACTCCAGTTGTAAGACGCGGCTTGCAGAATTGACAGCAAAGCCTTGATTGCCGGAATTTCGGGTAGTGGTGTCCGAATGCGGGCCGTGCAGTGGATACCTGCGTCCGTCAGTAACCGATATGCCTCCCGCGTATCATCACGGCCACTGCGCGCCACGACGGCAATTTCATGGGCTTCGGCTTTGCCTGCAGCGAGAATTTCCTTAACCTCACGGGCAACCCAAGTGAGTTCCCGGGCAGCACCAGGAGTCGGTTGAACAACCGGACTCCCAGCTATAACTGCACCGTTAACAACAAGCTCAACATCGTTGCTTAACTCCGCAAACTCACTCTCTTCCTGTTCCTCTGCCACATAGGCAACAACGTCGACATCTTTTTGAGCCTGTAACGCACGAAACATACGTTCCCGCGTTCCCAGGGTATATATCCCATAGATGTGAAGCCGCTCTGCGCCTTTGAGAGCACTCGTGAGATGACCCCGCTCGATTCTCTCGGCGATGAGGGCATGAAGTGAGCGAACGTCATACATCCCGAGCCGTTCAAGGTTATCTAGGTAGCCCGCATATACCTGAACGATCCACTCGTTTCGTTGGCGCGCAAACCTGTCAGCGGCAAAAGATGCCAGTGAGCTTTGCAGCCGATCTGGATCAACCCCTTCGGTGAGAAGGTCCCCGAATAGACCATCGAGCATGTGTCCACTAACCATGTCGCCAGCCTTCCCAGGATCGCGATCGAAAATCCTTCGCCCATACTCAACAGCAAGTTGACGGATCAGGGCTCGTCTTCTGATGGGACCAATCGGCTTAAGGCGGACATCGAAGAGTTCTGGTAGGCCTGAAAAAAAAGCTACTGGTGGACCGAGCCATCCAGGCAGCCCTCGGTCGAATGCGCGCTCAAACAACAGATCGCGCATATTCCGGTGGGTGATCCATAAATACGAATCAAAGCCTTCAGGACCGGTGTTGTCACCAAGTTCGTCCAAGAATCGGTCGCTACAGATATCCCATAAAGCTTGCACAGACTTAGACTGGACGAGCCGAAACGCCATACGCAATCCCTGAATTAAGACGCCGAGAGGCTCTTAGTGCATAGGAGCCAAAACTTCTACTGAATTCAATGTTTGGACCCTTGCGACTCCCTTACAATACGGCGATTTCCACCTATCTTGAGCTTGGCAACCATGCCTTAAACCCCTCGGGCAGCACGTTCATCACCAGTTGCTCTAGCTTCTCTTCGTTTTTCCTGTACAACACGGCAGCGGCCATGATCGCAAGGCCGACGAATGTCAAAGCAAAGGGGAACAACAGCACGTCCTCGAAAGTCTCGAAGCCAAGGTGTCCAAGGTAGGCCATAATGCCCACCGCTCCGCCGACCATGAACACTTTCCGTTGCAGCAAGATGCTGACGTCGAAAAGCAGAAGATTCACAAAGGCAAAGATGCCCCATGCGAGTTCTCCGGGCTCCCCAGGGGCGGAAAAAAGCCGACCAATCATCCCAAACCAGAAGTGTACTAACCCAAGACCGTACAGCCAGAAGGCGAAATCTTCCTTGGTGCGTCGATCTACAACGAACCCTACGGCCATGACAAGGAATCCAGCCAACATGAGCTGAGTGTTCATCACCCGCTCCCCGGCATCCCCACCGTTAAGTATTTCAACCACAAGCATCCAGCACGCCGTAAATCCGAGGATTGGGGGAACCGCCATGAAGGCAAAACGCCGGAGCATGATGGCGCCAAGGCCTGCCAGAAGCGTCGCAGCCGCGATCCATGCTTGCTGGGTCTGCAACTGGCTCAAAAAGACGAGACGTTCGGCATCGTTCTCTATTTCGAAGGCATTGCCAACAGGAAACCAACCCATGTAATCCTGGAACCCGAGGATCCCAATGGGAACCATGCAGACTGCCAGCGTGAGCAAAAGCCCGCCCGGTATCCTCAGCCCGCGCTGTTTCCATAGCCAGTCGCCACCAAGCACAAAGAGGACCGCGTAGGATGATGCGAGAGCCATGAGAGCGATACCGCCGTAGCGGTCGTACCAGTCAAACAGCAACCAGGTGAACGCCAACATAACGACAAGGGCGCCAAAGTAATAGGTGGCATTTATGAAATCGAAACGTGGCCGATCGGCGTGCACGTGGGCACCGTACGCGCGCATCTCATCTGCGGTCGCTTGGTCGATGATTCCCGCTTCGAGAAGCTCCTTGATGTCACGCTCGGTAATCATGATAGTGAGCCCTCCTGTCATTCATTACCAAGTTACTACTTCACCTTCCCTGTCGGCAAAATACTATCTGCGGCGAACTGAACTCGGGTCCACCCGTGTTGGTGTTTCTGTCCCCGAGATGATCGGCTCCCCCGCCATTGCGATAGCGCGGATCGTTTCCGTCATGTGGTCGAGATCCAACGTGTCGACATGATCCGTAACCTGGTGATAGTCGGGATCGACATCGATTGGGGTAGTCGAAATTGAATGGGCTGGGACGCCAAGCCGTGCCAACGTGGCGTTGTCAGATCGAAAAAACAGGTTTTGTTCGGGGTATGGATCTGCATAAAACTCGTACTGCGTATCCTCAACTGCCCTTTGAAGAATTTCCCCGAAGCTCGAGCGCTCGAAACCAGTAATCCACGCAGTGTTAGGACCACTGACCGCCGGCTTGCCGATCATCTCAATGTTGAACATCGCGACGATGTTGTCCGGGTCGAGCTGTTCGGAGAAGTAGCGGGAGCCTAAACCTCCACTTTCCTCTGCCGTAAACGCCACGAACAACAAGGTGCGTTCGGGTTTGGACTGGGAATTGAAGTAGCGGGCCAGTTCGATAACCGCTGTGGTCCCGGAAGCATTGTCGTTGGCGCCATTGGCGATAACGTCATCGCCTCCAGGACGTATTCCGATGTGATCATAATGGGCGGAGAACACAACATACTCATCGGTGCGATTCCCGGCGATCATCCCAACGACGTTTGAGAGTCCATATTCCGTCTGTTCCGTATCGGTCTGGCCGCCTCCTCTCCTGCCGCGGCCACGGCGCCTCGCCTTGAAATGCTGCAGATATCCGTCATTACCTGAAACTTCATCAAGGCCAATACTGTCGAATTCGCTGGCGATAAACTCGGCGGCGCGTAACGCCGCGGGCGAGAAAGCACTTCGACCTTCCATCCCGTCATGCGCTAGCACACTTATGACCCTCTCGACGCTCGCCCTGTTGATTTCGGGCGATTGCGGGACCACCGCGCCGACTGGAAAAGCTGCGAGCGCTACGAAGGTGGCAACCATGAAAAGATAGTGGCCAGTTCTTCTTCGTGTCACTAATCGACACTCTGAGTCAAGCGTTGGGTCCACAGACTAGAAACTCCCGATATTCGTGTGTGGGTTTCAGTGTACTTCGGATGATGGCACGGTTGTCTGAACGGTCCTACCTGGACCATCAAGGATGCTCACAATGAACGAAACGAGCTTAGTAGAATCAAGGTTGGGTAAATTGGAGCAGGACAACCGACACCTGAAGATAGCTCTTGGCGTGTTGCTCTTGCTGTTCGTCGGCATGCCTTTAGTTGGCATGACGACGCCACAACAGATCCCCGATGTGATCTCGGCACACGAGTTTCACGTAGTCGATGGCAGCGGCGCTTCGAGGGCAAGAATGCTAATCGACCGTATCAGCTACTTTGACGAGGACGGAACCCTCCGGGCTACGAGCGCTTCCGATGGCATTGGCTATAACGACATGAACGGAACCGGTCGAACCTGGATTGACGAATATGGAATTGGCTATTACGGAGAAAACGGAACACTTCGTCTCAGGATGAACTCGGGAGGCATCGTCACGGCTGACGACAACGGAATCTTCCGCACCCGCATGAGTGCTTCCGGCTTTGCCTACTACGATGAGAATGGTGACGTGATTTGGAGCACCGCCCAGGACCACCCGGAGGACGGGAGCAGAGACTGATGGCACGAGGCCTCTTATTAGCAATGCTCTTGCTGATGTGGGTTGTTCCGCTTGGCGCACAGGAAGTCCCTAAAGGTCTCCGTATCAACGTCATTGCAGAAAACGACCCCGACGGCATCTTATCTGCCGACGCGTTGCGCTTCTCAGCGATTATTTTCCTTCGCGAAAATTGGCCAGATGTCGTAATCGATGAAACTGCGCGGTTGTACCTGCACATTGAGCCCGCTTGTCTCGCCATCGACCTGAGTGTTTCCTGTACCGTGAGCCTAGCCTTCCGCCGACTTGGGCAGGACTTTTCACCGTTCCGAGAGTTGGTTTCCGCCTCGATGCCTCTGGCGGGTGGTGTCGCAGTATCGGCGCCCGATCCTCTTGCCGAAATGCTCTACTGGCAAAAAAGAGCTCTTTTTACCGTGCCGGCAGGCGCCGCCGCATCCGAAGTCAACGCCTGGATGGGCAGGACTATAGAGGAACCCCTAGCCATTTGGCTGTCGCTTGATTTGGCAACACGCGAATGCTGGCGTAACTATTTCAACAAGAACGAACGGGAAAGCCCGTTGTCCCCGTGCCTCCGGTCGCCTTAGCCACCAGATGCCCGGTAGACCATCACACCGTCGATAAACACCATCGTGGGCAAAACACGATAATCGAACGGGTGACCTTCCAGGATAATGAAGTCGGCCTTTTTCCCGATCTCGATGCTCCCAATCTCGTCACCCACATCGAACATCTCGGCGGCATTCAGGGTAGCCATTTTAAGTGCCTCCACCTCAGGCACGCCGTTCCTAAAGGCCCAGGCAGAATTAAGCACTGGTTCACCACTGAGCCGACCATTGGGCATGGCACGACGAGAGGCGCCCGGGCCAAAAAAGGCTACCTTCACTCCTGCGCTGTTGAGTATTGCGGGGCCCTGGACGCTCCATCCATCACCGCCACCGCGGATTTCTGAACTGTAAACACCGGAATCTCCAAGAATGACGCCTTCAGTCGCTTCCGCTAGTTCGTCGGCAACCTGCCATGCCTGAGACCCACCGCTCACAATCAGCCGCAAATCAAAGTCTGCAGCGATGGATATAGCACTCCGGATTTCCTCCACACGATTGGCATGAAACACCGCGGGAATTCTCCGCTGAAGAACCGGCATTAACGCTTCGAACCGCTGGTTGTACTCAGCTTGAGGCAGTCCTTCCGTGCCACGCGCCTCCATATATATCCGTGCATCATCAAGCGAGTCCCGGATCATCGTCCCGGCGATTTTTAGTCTCGCGGTGACTTCAGAGTCCTGTGCCCACGTCCTGACCGAGTCGCTCGCAAGGGAAAACACCATGCTGCTCGGCTCCCTACGGACCATCTTTTCGATATCCATTCCAACGGTCTTTACGACCACCCCGTTTCCTCCGACGAGATTCGCACGCCCCGGCGTAACGTTCATTGCCGTGACACCCATATCCATATTGACTTTGTATGACGGAAACCACGGGTCGACGGCAAAGACAGCGTTCATCTCTGGAACGATGGGTTCAACAATTTCGTCGTTCTGCACCTGCCATTTCAGGTCCCCAATCCAGTCGTTTGGGTATGCGCGGGCAAGAACGTATCCCGGATGAACAATCCTCCCGCCGATATCCATCACTGGCATCCCGGGTGGAACGGCCCCACCACTGTCCACGCGAACAAACTTGCCATCCTCAACAACGACAGTGGCATTGCGTATATCCCCATTACTTACAGTGAAAACGTGTGCGTTGATGATGGCGTATGTGCTGTCCTCCGGGCCGAACTCGTTCTCAAGAGCTTCAAAAGGCCCTACTGGACGAAGTTGGTCTTGTTGCAGGATTTCCTCCCGCTCGTACTCGAGAACACCATCCACAAACACTCTCTCAATTCGATCCGCTGTAAGGTCGAAGAAGTGGCCGTCCAACAAAACGAGGTCGGCATCTTTGCCGGGTTCGATACTGCCGATGCGATCATCCAGCATCATCGCCTTGGCGCCATTGATCGTCAGTGCTTCTAGCGCATGTTCTTCCTTTAATCCGTGCCGGGTTAGGAAGGCACCGTATTCTCGGAAGTCCTTAAAGTGCTGCCGTGACATATCTGTTTGAACACTGGCGGACACCCCGGCCTCCATAAGTTCCTTAATAATGTGATGCGGCTCAGGGTCTCCGTAGTACTGGACGATCATCATCGGCCCGACGACCGGTATGATCTTGGTACCAGAGAGAAGTTCCACCAGCGGGAATACTTCCTCGGCGTGGCCAAGGGCAAGACGATCAATAAAACCGTACTTTCGTGCCAGGCGCATGACCATCATGATTTCGCTGGGGTAGTGAGAATGCACATGCGCCATGACATCGCCACGAATTACGGCCGCCAATGCCTCGAGCCGCTCATCCACCTGTGGACGCTGATCAATGCCACCGGAGCGGTACGCGTCCCACGTTTCCATGTATTCAGACGCCTGGCGATAATGCTCGTCTGCCGCCGCATACCAACCCATGACCGTTTGTGGTGACTCCCCCGGCCGTATGCCGATCAACGGCCGTACCGCCATCTTCAGGTCTACGTAGGGCTTGAGAACCATGCTCTCGTCCCCGGGCCTGCTTTTCATCTTTAATGCTACAGACTGACCACTGCTAATGACCCCACTACCCGGCCGAGTTACCAGGGACGTGACCCCACCTGAGAGAGCCACCTGAATCATTGGGTCGTTAAGGTTGAGGTGCTCAACAGCCTTCCATTCAGACGTCACGGGACCAGGGATGCGGTTCCTTCCAGAGCGGTCGAGCCCAAGATGCGCGTGAGCGTCGATCATCCCGGGTATGACGTACTCCGCTGCGTACTCTTTCACGGTCGTCGGAACAGGGATCCCGACACCTACTTCCTGAATCTTGCCGTCCCGGATGAGGATCTCCCCATTCCTAATTACCCCATTTGTTACGGTGTAAATGCTTTCAGCTCTTATGAGAACGGGGACAGATTGAGCTGCATCGACATAGGTCCATGCTCCAGTGATAAGCAAAACAAGGACAACAGCATCCCGTACAAATAAAATCATCCGAACCTGTCCGATCTTCATAGTTGACACTCCTTGCCTGGAGCGTATGCAACAATACTTCGATCGCCAAGCGTGGTGCATTTCCTTGTGACTTCCAAACGCTAAGGAACGATAATTTCGTGAGTTCTTCGCTTTATGTGATAGTCGGGGTGACCGGCCCGCTCGGTGCAGCGATCGCTCGCGCCCTCTGCAAGCGAGGAGATCGCGTCCGCGGCGTTAATCGAAGTGGACACGGCAAGGTGCCAAGCGGAGTCGAACTCGTCGCCGCTGACGTCAAAGATGCTTCAATTGCACGCCAGGTATGTGCCGGGGCGACCGTTATTTTTCACTGTGCTAGCGCTCCGTACACCGACTGGTCCAACCCCACAGTGCCTAAACCAATACGTTGGACCGACGAAACCGACCACTTACCAGGAATAACAAGAGGTGTCATCGCTGGCGCGGCCTCTGCGGGCGCCCGCATTGTTTATGGTGACAACTTCTACATGTACGGCCCAGTCGATGAACCTCTTACAGAAGAACTTCCCTGGGCCGCAACTGACCGAAAGGGGCTTGCAAGGATTTCCGCGGTCCAAGACCTTCTGGATGCCCACGGAAAAGGAAATGTTGGGGTCGATATTGGTCACGCTTCAGATTTCTTTGGCCCAGAAGTTCTGAATTCCACAGTTGGTGATCGTGTTTTCGGCGCTGCCCTCCAAGGCGAACCCGTTGAGATCTTCGGAGCGCCTGACGTTCTGCACACCTATTCATTCATTGATGATGTGGCAGCTGGAATGATCACCCTAGCGGATAGCCCAACAGCGCACGGGCAAGTGTGGCATCTTCCAAACGACGAACCGGTCACCCCCCGTCATTTCATGAAGGTTGCCTACGAAGTAGCGGGTAACCCGCACGCCATACAAATCGCCGATGACAGTGTATGGCAGCAACTTGGCTATCAAGCCCATCTACATGACCGAGAATACATCGTGGACCACACTAAATTTGCCGCAATGTTTGGGGCTAAACCAACCGCCCTCCGAGATGCAATTCGGATCACGATCGACTGGCTCCGGGAACGCAAATGAAAGTTTTTGGGGCCCGGGCAACATTCCAAGTTATTGATTTCGGAAAATCTCCCTTGTGCCGCCCCGATCCACTAAGGCAACCCAGTCCGCAAACCATCCTTCGAGTTCGTCGTCATCGGCCCCCATTGCTTGTTCCCAGTCGCTGAGGCCAGCCCACGTGGAGGACCAGACAAAGTTTGATTCTGCGTTCCCGCCAATGAGAACTTCTTGATTCTGGCCTGACCAGCCAGCCAACGCTCCAGCCCGGCACATGAGAGCCCGAGCCAACTCTCGGCGCTCTGTTCGTACGGTGTAGGCACTCCGTACTTCAAGCCTTCCCGGCGCTACATCAAGTGGCTCGCTTGGCTCCAAAATCGTGAATACCTCAACCTTCGGACCGTACAAACATCGCGAATCAATTGCCTGTGACCATTCAACATGCGGAGGGAGGGTCTGCGCTCGTGCCATCGCTGCTTCCCAGTCCGACAAACTGTCCCACTCCGAAGACCACACGAATAAGCTTTGCTGGGCATGCCCGTGGAGCATTTGTTGGATACGCCCGTTCCAACCAGCTTGTGGCCAGACACCTTCCTTACCTTGTCGCCATACATCCACAAGGTCTCCTTCAGCTGCAGCCATTGTGACAACGTAGGAGCTGCGCACCTCAATCATAAGAATCTCCGGTCAATCATGAATCCACGTTAGCTGGCTAATTTGCCGAAAACAGATGGCATGAAACCTCATGCAAATCGCCAACTGAAATCAGTTCTGGCTCGGTCATATCACAGTCTATGTTTAATCGATTCTCGACCTCGCCCTTCGACCCACAGCGCGTGCAGAAATTGCAGCCGAGCGGTGGAGACGATGGACTAGGAACCTCCCCCGACATCCCCTTCCAACCATGGGTGCTTGCATGCTCAGGGTCGGCGACGGGAACTGCAGACAGTAGAGCTTGAGTGTAAGGGTGACGCGCTTCCTCGAATATGCGGTCCCGTGTCGCCATCTCTACAATTTTACCTAAGTACATCACCCCAACTCGGTCACTGATCTGTCGAACGACCCCCAGGTCGTGCGCAATGAACAGATAAGAAAGCCCTAATTGTTCCTGGAGATCCTGCAACAAATTGATGATTTGAGCCTGGATCGACAGATCGAGCGCCGACGTAGGCTCGTCGCACACCAATAGGTCGGGCTCTAGGGCGAGGGCTCGTGCAATACCTACCCGCTGTTTCTGTCCGCCCGACAACTCCCGAGGTAAACGCCCGCCAAGTGCCGGGTCGAGACCGACAGTCTCAAACATCGCGTCAACCCTTTGGCGGAGCTCGCCCCCTTCAAGATGCGAATGAATTTCGAATGGTTCTGCAACAAGGTCTCGTGCCCGCCACCGTGGGTTGAGTGCAGCCCCTGCATCTTGAAACACAAGTTGTATACGAGGGCGAAGTCGTTGGACCTCTCTGCGGCTCATTGCCGTTATCTCATGGCCATCAAAGCGAACGGTTCCAGCGGTCGCATCAACAAGCCCCAAAACAGCCCGGCCAAGTGTGCTCTTCCCGCAACCACTCTCACCCACGAGTCCAAGAGTTTCGCCACGTCGCAAAGTTAACGAAACACCGTCTACGGCACGGATTGCTCTATTGTTACTCGACCACAGGCTACTGCCCCGAGAAGAAAAGTGGACCTTTAAATCAGACACTTCAAGTAAGGGTGCCGCCCCTTCATTCATGACTCTCTGTCCCCAGTGGCCGCAATTTCCTTTGCTGCAGGAGCACAAGCGATCCAGTGGTTTGATGAAATGCTTTCCATTATCGGAACTTGTGCCTGGCATTCGAGTTCGCTAAGCCCGCAACGAGGAAAGTAGGCGCACCCCGGTGGCAAGGCTATTGGATCCGGCCCCCCCCCGGGAATCGTGGTGAGCCGCGAAAGCCGTTCTGTCCGCAAGTCCGGAACCGATGATATGAGCCCGCGCGTATATGGGTGGGCCGGCTGGCCATAAAGATCTCGCACTGACGCTGACTCCACAATCCGCCCCGCGTACATAACGGCAACTCTGTCGGCCAAGCCAGCAACAACGCCCAGATCATGACTTATCCAGATAAGGGCCATTCCCAGGTCATCACGTAACTGCAGCATCAGGTCGACGATCTGAGCCTGAACTGTTACATCAAGTGCTGTTGTCGGCTCGTCAGCAATTAACAGCTCTGGCTCGCCCGCCAGCGCCATAGCAATCATGGCCCGTTGACGCATACCGCCTGAGAGTTGATGGGGGAACGAATTGGCCACATCCTGAGCATCGGCAATGCCAACACGCACTAACCAATTGACCGCTCGTCTTTTGGCCTCTCCCCCTGAAAACTCTAGGTGGCGCTTAATGACCTCGCTAATCTGCCGTCCAATCGTCAATACGGGATTAAGAGCCGATAGCGGGTCCTGGAAAACGAAGCCAATTCGGGCACCACGAACCTCGCTCAGTTCTGCCCCATCAAGGGCAAGTAAGTCGAGACCGTTGAGAACAGCCCGCTGTGCTCTTACGCGCGCGGGCGGCGCCGGCACCAGTCCTACTAACGCCATTGCCGCAACGGTCTTACCCGAACCAGACTCCCCTACTATCGCCAGCGACTCACCGCTAGCCACGTCGAAGTCAACTCCATTGACAGCATGCACCACGCCCTCAGGCGTCAAGAATTCGACTTGCAACCCTCTCACCTCGAGAAGGGCCGCTTTTTCGGCAGAATGGTGCCTGGTCGACAAGACGTGTTTCGAACCTCCGTTTCCAGCGGGGCCGAGTCCTTAGAGCTAGTCCTCGAAGCCCATCTCCGGATTGAAGCCACCATTCCCGCTCATCTCTTTCCCATCAAGATAAACAGTTGGCGTCGCCAGCATAATGTCCATGTGGTAATCACTTAAACCAACCGTGCCACCCAAGTCTGGGTTCTGGTATCCAAACCCAAAATCAACCGCTGCAAGCTTGCGCTCATCTTCTATCATGCGGCCCGAGATTCCCGCCTGTGGGTTTAGTCCCAGGCTGAAGTGGCAAAGTTTGTAGATTGTCGGGTCGTTGCAGGCAGCTAGCCACTCGCGCATGTTATCGGCCTCCGAGCCCCCTTCGACCTTTGTGATGACCCCGTTCTCCATTGTGAAGCTGTAGGGATTATGGACAACGCCTTGAACTGAGTCTGAGGCATCGATCACGATGGTCCCGTTAATCGATTCCTCTACTGGCGCGATGTTAGTTTGCATGCCAGGGAAAAAGTCGTCCATGCCGGGCTGAAGTAACGCGCCTCTCCCAAGGTCCGCCTTGCGAGGCTTGAGCTGAAAGCTCACGTCCGTCCCCTGTGGCGAAGTCACCCGGCAGAGATCTGTCGCTTCCCATAGTTCACAAACCCGTTCACCTATCCGGATCATTTTGTCGATGTCAGCGTGAAGTAAGGCACGCACCACATAGTCCTCAACCCCGGTCACCTCGGTATACAAGATGCTAGTTCCACTCGCCTTTGCCTCGAGCATTGCCTCAGAAGCATCTATCCCATCATCGATAATCGAGACGATGTATTTAGCGGCTTTAAAAGCCTCGCTCAGGATTGGGCCCGGATACGCAGCCTCCTCTGGCTTAGCAAGCTGTTTAATGATCAGCTGGGTGTCAGCACCGGTGCGAGCCCCGGCCGCCATAAGCGCATGCGCGAGGTTCAAGTCGCTCCGAGTGTCTGCTAGCACCAACACCGGATCCCCCTCTTTAGGGTCGACCAGTCGTTGCATTGCCACCTCGGCGAACTCATCCCAGAATGGTCTCGATTTCATCTTCTTACTCCTGTTCGTTGATTAAAATTCCCGGCATCGGGTAGGCACGCTTGCTCTGCGCGATGCGTAGTCGTGCGAGCGACTCGGCCATCATCGCGGATGCCTGAATCGGATCAATCACAGGGATAGGTAACTGTTCTTGAAGTTGACCAATTACGCTTAAACTTCCATAGCCAATCACCACGTCGGCACCGTCCTCGCTCATCGCCAAGTTGGCTTGCTCGAGCATTGCTTCAGGCAAGGACTCGGCTCGTGCGGCAAATTCGAGTGTCTTACCGGTAACAGAGCGTACAGAAGCGAGTTTGTCTGCAAATCCGTACATGCGCACCAAATCTTCTATACAACGGGATCCGTAAGCCCCTCGCTGGTTACCGGCTTTCTCTCCTGGCATAAGGAAAGAAAACCGTCGACCAACCATAGAGGCCATATGTATCGATGCTTCTGTCTCTCCAACTACCGGTATTTCAAGAGCTTCTTTGGCAGCCTGTACTCCCGGCTCATCCAAACATCCCATAGCAACTGCATGGAACCCAGCTTCCTGCGCTGACTGGGCTGCCTCAACGTGGAGCATGCTCAAAAGTTCAACATCATAAGAACAGCTAATTGCTTCCAGAGGAGCATTTGGCAAATCGGCCAGCGTGATCTCAACGTCCGGGCGTGCCAGTGGCGACAGCAACTCTCTGTGAACATCTCCCCATGCCTGCAGGCCATTGCGCACCGGAATTATGGCGCAAATACGTATGACCTCCGTCATCTTCCCTCCGTCTCTTCAGCTATGCCGACATGCAGTCCAGACTGCATTCGACCACTCAGTGACTCCCCTATCAGATTGAATCCTATTACAAGTACGAACAGTGCGATTCCCGGAAAAGTGGCCACCCACCATTGGTCCAACAGGAATTTCTGCCCCTCGGCAACCATACGTCCCCACTCCGGTGTCGGAGGCTGCGCGCCCAGCCCCAAAAAACTCAAGGACGCTGCTGTCAAGGCAACGAACCCCGCGTCGAGAGAGGCCCGAACAATCACTGGATCCAAAACGTTGGGAAGTACATGCCGTCCCACAATCCTAAATTCGTTAGCTCCTATCGCCCGCGCCGACTCGACAAACTCAAGTTTTCGGACGGCCAGGATCTGGCTACGAACCAACCGCGCGTACGCTGGCCACCAAAGAAAGGCAACAGCGAACATCGTCTGCTGAAGGCCGCGCCCAAGAACAGCGTTCGTCGCCAGCGCAAGAATCAATGGGGGGAAAGCCAAGAAAACGTCTGCAACCCGCATCAACAGTCCATCAATCCAACCGCCAAGGTAGCCCGACACCGAACCTATGCTGACCCCAACGAGGATTGCGATCCCCAGTACGATCACGATAGTGGCGAGTGTTGTCCGTGCCCCGTAAACCACGCGGGAGTAAACATCGACACCCACACCATTCGTGCCAAACCAATTGGCTGCTGAGGGTGCCGAAAGCCGGTGTTCAAGTCTAAGGCCGGCGGGGTCCTGGCTCGAAAATAAGCCTGGGAAAATTGCCATCGCGGCAAACAATCCGACAATCGCTAATCCCAGCAGAAGGCTCGGGCTCCAAAACTGGAACGTTTTACTCATAACGAATTCGTGGGTCAAGCTTCGTATACAACAAGTCCACACCCAAATTCACGAACAAATAGGCCGTTGTTGACACCAACGTGATTCCCATAATCACAGGGATGTCCAGACGGAAGATTCCCTTCCATGCGTAGGTTCCGAGTCCGCCCCAGGAAAATATATTTTCAATGAGCACGGTCCCACCGAGGAGAAATGCGACTTGAAGGCCAATTACCGTCGTTGTCGGCAGCATCGCGTTTGGAAGAGCGTGCCGCAGCCAAACTGCACGTTCGGAGAGGCCTTTGGCCCGTGCAGTCCTTACGTAGTCTTGATCCAATGCATTTAGCATTGCCGAACGGGTAATCCGACCAATCTCTGATATTCCCGCTATGGAAAGCGTTAGTGCCGGCAATACTAAATGCCGCCCCGCATCCATCAGTGTTGCCCACTGCCCTGCAAATAACGCGTCGAACGTATACAAGCCCGTGAGTGCGGGTGGAGGAACGGTCTCAAGACTCAACCTCCCGGCGATCGGTAGTATCCGAAGCCAGCCTGCAAACACAAGCTGCAGGAGCAAGGCGAGAAAGAAAACTGGCATCCCAACCCCTAAATACGAAAAGCCCAAGAATGCCCGATCAACCCATCCACCGCGGCTGGTAGCAGCGCGCACGCCAATGGTTATTCCCAAAACGACCGTGAGCACCATCGTCGCAAGAAGAAGCTCAAGCGTCGCCGGGAAAAATATCCGCAACTCCTGTGCGACTTCCTGTTTCGAGCTTAGCGACGTTCCAAGGTCGCCCTGAAGCAACCGCCCGATGTAAAGCCCATACTGGACTGGTACCGGTTGATCTAGTCCGAGACGTTCCCTGACTGCCTCAAGCTGCTCCGGAGTGGCTAGACGTCCCGCTGCCGCTCGCGCCGGATCACCGGGGAGCAACTGCGAGACATAAAACGCCAAAATGCTTACTCCCAGCAATACCGGGATCATTAAGAGTAAACGGCGTGCAACGTAACGTCCCATCATTCAAGCCACATCGGGTACAGGTTTTGCGTCAGCGGATGCCCCAATGCCACCGAGTAACCTTTCAGGTCATCTCTCTGGGCAGACAACCCAACCATTGTCACTGAGACTGCAAACGGCATTTCCTCTAGCCAAAGCGCCTCAACCTTCCGATACAACGAGCACCGCCGTTCTTCCTCGGTTGCCGCCGCCGCCTCGTCAAGAAGCCGATCCATCACAGGGTTCTGGTACCAAGCAAAGTTGTTCCCCCCATCACCAGCTTGACTAGAGTGGGCCAACGAATACAAGAAGTGATGCGCCTCAGGTCCTGGAGCAAACAGCCAAATGGTCCCTATGTCCGTGGAACTATCCGGTCGAGAGTAATTCGACACCTTCGCGTCCCACTCGATGTCCACAGCAGTCACTCGGATACCTAGTTCAGCCGCACCGGCGCGCATGATCTCAAAGAACGGTGTCTCCCCAGTAGTACCCTCAAAAGCCATTGTTAGTTCAAACTCGCCCGGCCGCACTCCGGCCTCGGCGATAAGACGTTTGGCCTCTACAAGATCGTAGCGTGGAATCGGCTGATCTGGGCTCGCGCACTCGCCACGCGCTGGCAGCACACCATAGGGCATCTCGGCATTTCCGCGCATCAGGTGTTCCACGTGCCCCTGATAATCGTAGGCTAGTGCTAGCGCACGCCGAACACGCGCGTCCCGTAAGGGCTCCCGCCTCGTGTTAAACGCAATATAAAGTTGGTTGAGAGTTGGATCTCGGTTGACTTTGATGCCCGGCTCACCAGCGAGCGCCTCAAGAGTGTCCGCGCTCGACAGATAGATCCAATCTGCGTCACCGTTGCGCAGCGCTATCCGGCGTGCTGCCTCCTCTCGAATAACCCGAAATACAGCTTTTTCGATATGACGATCCCCCCAACCACCGTGATAATCGTAAAAACGCTGCACAGTAAATTGCTGTTCCGGCTGAAATGAAACTAAGCTGTACGGCCCGCTGCCCGCGTCGTGGTTCTGAAGCCATCGTTGGCCCAAGTCTCCCTCGAATTCGTTGGTACGTACGAGCTCAGAATTGGCCACGTAAAAGCGCGTCAGCGCGCCCAGCAGTCCGTGAAATGGTTCATATAGGTCAATAGCCACACGCCGGTCATCCAAGATTTCAGCCCCACTCACGGGAGTCAAGTAAGCCCACACGCCTGTCTTGAGAGTAAGCATCCGGTCAATGCAATACTTGACGTCCGCTGCACGCACGGGAGTTCCATCATGAAATACGGCATCGGGTCGGAGCGTGAACACATACTGTCGACCGTCATCCGAAATCTCGTAGGACTCCGCCAAGTCGAGTGACAGCTCAGTGGTTCCAGGTATGTACTGCACGAGCGCGCTGTAAAGATTGATTACCGGATTGTCGACCCGGCTATCAAGCGCTGCGAGCGGGTCAAGCGTCGGCGGAATACCTTCCGTCAATATAACCAGGTAAGAGCGCTCCGTCTTTGGGGCGCAGCCACCAGAGAGCAAAAAGATACCAATCGCTACGACGCAAAGGCCGGTGGAACGAACGATCCACTCACGACCACAGAACTTCCAGTTCGAGGCGGTGATCAGAACCAGCGCTCCCTTCGTGTAACAAAGAGTCGTGTCAGCGCGAACCCACGCCCTGCGGCGCCCGGTCTTCCGGAACACGATGTAAGGAGCGCTGATGGTACCCAATCTACGGGTACCGTGAAACCAACCGGCACCTGGGTATATCCGCGCTACTTGTGCCAGCGTCGCCCATTGTTCAGGCCGTCGGAATATGGAAACTGTCCATCCCGTGTAGCGGCATGATACGCAAAGCTCGCCAAGACGACTGAGGCTTGCTGCAGGTCCTCCTCGACTAAACGATCAAAAACATCCATGTTCGTATGGAAAGCAACGTTGAAGAATTCAAGGTCGTCCTGAATGAATTGAAACGCTGGCAGACCAGACTTGAGAAATGACATGTGATCAGTGCCGCCGGTGTTTCCTGGCACGATCCACTCCATGCCGAGATCGTTAAGTGGCTTCATTGCCGCTTCAAAGATTGGCCGAGCCTCGTCATTGCCCTGAAGATAAATACCGCGAAAGCGTCCGTACCAATCGACATTAAAATAGACATAGAAGCCGGCGCGTTCATCGGACCCCTCCCCAGCTTCTCCATTGCCGAAATGCTTCGCCACATAGCCCAAAGAACCAAGGTGGCCCGATTCTTCAGCTCCCCACAAGGCTGCCCGGATAGTCCGACGAGGTTGGGCATCTGCTGCCTTCAACAGGCGTACCGCTTCCATTACAACCGCACTACCCGCAGCATTATCCGTGGCACCAGTGCCGGACGGCTGGGAGTCAAGATGAGCGCCGATCATCACGACCTCATTGGCAAGGTCACCACCTGGGATCTCAGCAAGGATGTTGTAGTCAAGAGGATCATCGTCGAGCAGCTGGTTGCGCGATTCAACTAGCAACTCTGGTTTGTCGCCCTTCGCCAGAAGTCGGGCGATGCGGTTGTAATGTTCGGCTGCCACGATAATTCGTGGCAGCACAGGCGA
>Ga0310120_10000245_pt1 | contig 45274 bp, 26 predicted proteins | sample CB27_AW_983_MG_FD_203506 | JGI IMG/M metagenome (GOLD analysis project Ga0310120, IMG submission 203506) | Marine microbial communities from Western Arctic Ocean, Canada - CB27_AW_983 | ecosystem: Environmental > Aquatic > Marine > Oceanic | place: Canada: Western Arctic Ocean | collected...
TCGATGTCAATGACTGGACTGCGCAGTTATCACTGGCAGAAGCTGCCGCCCAGGTGGCGACCGCTCCACAAGCACCTGCGTCGTTTCCGAGTGAAATGTCAGCCGGAGTATCAAGCACCACCGGGCTTTCCAGATCCTCCACCGTGACGATGAAGCTCGTCATCGTCTCATTGCCGTGGATATCTGTAGCCGTCAGGTCTACTACCGTATCACCGACCGGGAACTGGTCCCCGGAAGTGTGACTCAGAGTGATGCCGGCAACCTCGCAGTTATCGGTCGCTGTTGGTGCAGTCCAGGAGACCGCAGCAGTGCAGCTTCCAGGCTCGCTCGGTACGGTCACTCGATCGGGAAGCCCGACGAACTCCGGTGCCTCATCATCACTGATGGTGACAAGGAAACTGGCGGTAGTTGCATTGGAATGGATGTCGGTCACCGTGTAGGAAACCTCTGTGCTACCAACCGGGAAGGTGTCGCCTGGGTTATGGCTTGACGTCAGCGTACCCACCTCGCAGTTGTCGCTGGTCGTCGGTGCCGTCCAGGTAACCACTGCAGTGCACAATCCAGCTTCAGCAGCCAGATTGATGTCAGCAGACAGTCCGGACAGTGCCGGCGCCTCGTCATCGGTGACGGTGACAAGGAACGAAGCGGTGCTGGTGTTGTCATCATCGTCCGCTGCCGTGTAGGTGACCTCGGTAGTACCCACCGCGAAGAAATCTCCCGGCTGGTGTGTTGAAGTCAGGATCACATCATCATCGCAATTGTCGTCGGTCGTCGGAGGTGTCCAGGTTACAGAGGCTCCGCAAAGGCCAGTTTCGGCAGTGATGGTGATGTCGAGCGGAATATTCACGATCACAGGCTCCTCATCGTCATGAACGGTGACGAGGAAGGACTCAGTCTGAATGTTTCCGTGAATGTCCGTCGCCGTGATGGAAACGGTTGTAATGCCTTTCGGGAGTGCATCGCCAGGCTGATGGCTCGCCACCAGGGTGTCGATACCGCAGTTATCCTGCGCAGTAGGTGCTGGCCACGGAGCAGTGCCGGTGCAGAAGCCTGCATCGGTCGGGATGACAAGGTCCAGCGGAACTCCGATCAACTCCGGAAGTTCTTGATCCTCCACCGTGACGATGAAACTCTGACTCGCAGTGTTTCCGTGCACATCGGTGACGGTGTAAGTGACGACGGTCTCACCGACAGGCAGAGAAGAACCACTGACAATGTCAGTCTCAAGAGTGGCAACACCACAGTTGTCTGCCGTATCAGGGTCGATCCATGAGGTTGTTCCCTCACACGTACCCGCCACGGTGGGAACCGTGACACGTTCTGGCAGATTTATGATCTGAGGGGCCTCGATATCAGTCACTGTGACTTGAATCGTGGCCAGGGTTTCATTGCCGTGAATATCACTCATGGTGAAGACGACATCTGTGGTTCCGACATCGAAGTACGACCCTGAAACATGGCTGGTACTTAATCCCTGGACCCCACAGTTGTCTTGACCTGTCGGATCGACCCAGCTCGCCAGCGCAGAGCAAAGGCCCGGCTCGGCGTTCAACTGGATGTCAGCCGGCATATCGATGATCTGTGGTGCCTGGGCATCCGAGACGACAACTTCGAAGGTGGCCGTCGAGGAGTTGGTATGAATGTCCGTTGCAGTCAGAGTGACGGTGGTCGTTCCGACGGGGAATGAGTCTCCCGGAGCATGACTGCTCAGCAACTCGAGAACTTCACAGTTATCAGCCGCCGTGGGAGCGAGCCATGTGGCCACCGCCGAGCAGAGATCCAGTTCTGAATCGAGCTGAACCGTTGCAGGGAGATCCAGGATCTGTGGCTGCTCCATATCCTCGACGATGACGAGGAAGGAGTGCTGGGAACTGTTAGCGTGAATGTCCGTGGCGGTGTAGGTGACCGTGGTCGAACCGACCGGGAAAATCGATCCGGATGGATGTGTCGTCTCGACCAGTTGAACTTCGCAGTTGTCTGCGATGGTAGGCTCTGTCCACAGCGCCTGAGCCGTACACTGGCCAGGTTCCGAGGAGAGGCTAATCTCGATGGGAGCGTCCATGATGGTGGGCAACTCTTCATCGAGTACCGTGACCAGGATCTGAGCAGTGCTCTGGTTTTGGTGAAGGTCGGTAGCGGTGTAGGTCACAGTGGTTTCACCAACCGTGAAGATCCAACCCGGCTCATGAGTGGAAGTCAGCGTCGGAGATCCACAGTTATCAGAACTGGTCGGAGCAACCCAGGATGCCATTCCATCGCAGCTACCGGGACTATTGGTCACGGTAACAGAAGCGGCCAGGCCATCGATGGTCGGAAGTTCAGTATCTTCGACGATCACCTGGAATGAAGCTGTGGACTCGAGTCCGGAGGCGTCCGTGGCGGTGTACGTCACCACCGTGGTTCCGACATCGAATTGCTCACCAGATTGACGATCCGAGACCAGCGTTGTGACACTGCAGTTATCTGTAGACAGAGGCAAATCCCAGGTCGCCGCTGAAGAGCAGGTTCCCGGTTCATTTGCCAGCAAGATGTCCGCCGGCATGCTGGATATCAGCGGTTGCTCGATATCCAGTACTGTCACGGCGAAGGACTGCGTGACGCTGTTTCCGTTTACATCCGAGAGGTCGTATGTGACGGTCGTGGTTCCAACTTCAAAGGTGGTACCCGGCTCATGGGTGGTTGTGTATGAACCGATTCCACAATTGTCGCCAATGACCGGCTCGGGCCATGCAACAACACTTCCACAGATTCCTGGCGTGCTATTGGCACTCATATCAGCAGGAACACCATCGAGAGTCGGGAGTTCATCGTCGGAAACAGAGATGAGGAAGGACTCGATCTTGATGTTTCCGTGGATGTCAGTGGCCGTGTAGGTCACCTCGGTATCACCGATCGGGAAAGCAGTCCCAGAGAAGGAGCTTCCAACCAGAGTAGCTGTGTCGCAGTTGTCGGAAGCAATCGGCATTGTCCATTCGACAATTTTCGTGCACATGCCAGCCTCGGTCGAATGTGCTGAACTGGTCGGCACACCTGAGATCACCGGTAACTCATTATCGTTGACGACCACGTCGAAAGCGAAATCAAGCGTGTTTCCATGCCCATCATCGACATTGATGGTGACATTCGTTGTCCCGATGGGGAACATTTCACCAGAGTTGTGAGAAACACTCACGAGGGGAGCACCACAGTTGTCGGTCGCAACCGGTGCGGCCCAGGAGTGGACCGCTCCGCAGGATCCGGGATCATTATCGAGGACGATGCTCGTCGGGATTCCAGACACCTGCGGCATCTCGTTATCGATCACCGTCAACTCGAAGGACGCTGCAGACTGATTGCCACTCGCATCTGTTGCGGTGTAGCTGATCAGCGTGGTTCCTACCGGGAATGCATCTCCTGGCTGGTGATCAGACGTGAATGTCGATCCAGGGCAGTTGTCATCGATACTTGGTGCCGCCCATGACACCTGTGCTGTACACAATCCAGGATTGGAGTTCACGATGACGGTTCCTGGCAGACCAATGATGGTTGGGAGGTCCACATCGAGAACAGTCACCTCGAAGGAATGCAATGTAGCATTCCCGCTATCGTCGGTGACTGTGTAGGTCACAGTTGTGACACCAACGCCGAACGCATCTCCTGAGAGATGATCGCTGGCGATGGTGGTGTTGAGGCAATTATCCGAAGCGGTAGGCTCGGCCCAGGTCACTATCGCATTGCACAAACCAGGATCGTTATCGACCGTGATATTTGCAGGAGCACTGGAGATGGTCGGAAGCTGGTCATCGACCACAACGACATTGAATGTATGTACAGTGACATTACCGCTGACATCCGTCGCTGTGACGGATACCGGGGTCGATCCCACCGGGAATGTGCTACCAGAGGTATGCGTTGAAGAGTGGGAGGCGATTCCGCAGTCATCGGTGATGATCGCATCATCCCAGGTCGCCACTGCGCTGCACCCTCCGAGGTCGGCGGTGACGACGACTTCAGCAGGCAGGCCAGCGATGACTGGTGGATTCGGGTCTGCATTCACCTCGCAAATGTCGGGAATTGCATTCGCATTGCAATCAAGAGCTCCTGTCGCGATATCGCATTCATCGGGCTGCCCGTTGGCATCGCAATCGGGAGAGGTTCCGGCGAGGAGTTCACAAGCATCGATACTTCCGTTCTGGTTGCAGTCTTGCTGCGCACCTGAACTGAGTTCGCACTCATCTGGCAACATGTTGCCATTGCAGTCAGTGGACAATCCGTAGGCGATATCGCAGATGTCCGGAACCAGATTCAGATTGCAGTCTTGAGAAAGACCAGAATCCAGCTCGCACTGGTCAATCTGGTTGTTCCCGTTGCAGTCGGTAGCGATTCCGATGGTGATCTCGCAAATATCGAGGGCATTGTTGCCATTACAATCCTCTGCAGTGCCATCTATCAGATCGCAGCTGTCAGGAATTGCATTGCTGTTGCAATCGATGGCGAAACCAAACTGGATATCGCAGACATCGAGGAATCCGTTTCCATTACAGTCGAAAGCAAGACCATCAGCGATCTCACAGCTGTCCTCGATTCCGTTCAAGTTGCAATCAGCTTCACAATCATCTGGAATCGAGTTGAGGTTGCAATCCTGGCTATTTGTGCTCGCGATGTCGCAAGAGTCGATGACACCATTGAGATTGCAGTCCTGCTCGGAGCCATTCGAAAGCTGGCAATGATCGGGTATACCATCTGCATCACAGTCTGATGCAGACCCATCAGCGATCTGACAGGAGTCAGGAACTCCATCGAGATCACAGTCCTGGCTCGTCACCAGGAAAATGTCGCATGGGTCGTCTATTCCATTTTGATTGCAGTCTTCAGCACCGATCAGGCGATCGATGGATGCGTATTCGGTTGAACTGGAAGCACCAACGACCCAGCGTCCATCCATTGCAACGCTTTCCCCGAACTTGTCATTATTGAGAACTGTAGCTGGCGAGAATATAGAGGTCGTGAACCCGCCTGCACCATCCGCTTCACCGATGAGAAGGAATCCAGTGTTTCCGTCGGCGCGCCAAGCGCCCAGGGCTACTGATCCATCACTGATCGCAACATCAATCCCCAGTTGCCCGTTTGAAAATGCCGGCTGGGAGAACTTTTGTGTCTGGTTGTAGACAAAGCCGGTCCGATCAAAGAGGTACCCAGCTCCATCAGCCCCGTCAGCTATGGGAGCACCGACAATGATCTGAGTTCCAGAGAGATCCAGTGATCTTCCGAACTGACTGTTCTCCTGAGGGTCCTGTGCAGTGATCTTCTGGGTGAAGATCCAGCTGGTCTGGGAGATGCTTGTGTAGAGGAAGACCCCACCGACCTGCTGAAGGAAACCAAGATCGGACCGCTGGTCCGAGATCGCGATGGTGTTTCCCTCTATGGCTACTGCCCCGCCATACCTCTTGACCGGATTCGGATCATTGGATTCGAGGATCTGATCCTCGGTCCATGTTGTTCCATCATGACTGTAGATGTAGGCAGATCCTGGAGTGACGCCAACAAGGGCTCGCCAAGCTCCGACGACTGCACGGTCCCCGGATATTCCTACCGAAATACCGAACTCATCGCTGACCTGTCCATTGGACGCTTCAAGCTTCTGCTCGAATACCCAGTTCAGACCATTGTGTCTGTAGACATAGGCTGCGCCGCGGCTCTCACTGAGAGGGCCACTGTTGGCACCCGGTGATCCGACGATGAGAAGATCCCCATCGATGGCCACGCTCCAGCCGAACTGAGCGAGAGCGGTGCTATCGGGAGGTTGGATGATGGCATCCTGGACCCACCGACTGCCGATGTTTCGGTAGAGATACACCTCTCCCGATGCGAGACCTGACGTGAATCCGTCAGGGGCACCGATGGCGAGGCGATCTCCCGACATGTCGGAAGAACCTCCGAAACTGTTTCCTTGCGCCGAAACTGTGAGGAGGTCTTCAAGAGATCCTTCACAGGCGTCCAGGATCGAATCCTGGTTGCAATCCAGCGATGGATCGAGAGAGATCTGGCATTCGTCCGGAATCCCATCTCCATCACAATCGTTGCTGGTGTTATCGACGATGTCACAGCTGTCAGCAGATCCGTTTCCGTTACAGTCCAGACCAGGTTCGCACTGGGCGAATACCACGGAACTGGAACCAAGGATCACACCAAACAGCAATACCAGGAAGGCGAGGGGCAGCGTCTTCATGGTTCTGTACCTCCAGAATTCCCGTGTACCTCACGGGCGGGGAATTGAATGGGCGGAAAGAGGGAACTCCTCTTCCCGATACCAGGGTTTCAACATGTACGCAGGTGCGAAACAGGGATGTACACCGATTGAGGGCTACATCAAATTTCGGCTTGTCTGTGGGAAGAGTAGGAACTCTAATTTAGCGTTATTGGCATATCTGACTACCGCAGAATCCTCTGTTTCATTGGTCGGGACAGAGAAAAAATATTCTTCTCGACTGAGATGTCGATTCACTTCCTCGGCAATACCTACCGAATCAGTACTATCTCGGAGGACCAGGTGACAGGAATGTGAGTACAGTCAGTCGCTCATGACTCTCGTTGCGGACGCCGTGTGGAACGTCTGCGGGTGCTACAAGCAGTTCGCCGGGGCCCATCGTGATCTGCTCGCCTTCGAGAAGAAACTGACCCTCTCCAGAGACCACCAGATAAACCTTGTCGACGCCTTCGTGGGCATGCAGGGAGTGTTGCTGGCCCGGCTCGAGCGCATTCACACCCACCAGCATCCGGTCTGAATGGTAAATGGTGCTCTTGCCCATTTTTTTCCGATTCCAGACTGCATGATCCTGAGGCCGAATTCGGCGCGGGTGGGGTTCAGCGGGTTCTGTGGGGTCCATCAACTTGCCTCCGGAGATGACTTCCAACGATCAAGTAATCCAACGACCGCATCTTGGCCCGATCGAACGCAGGACTCCAGTGAGATGCCATCGAGGTAACTGCCAGACAGCGCCAGTGCTGGCAAGGAACTCAGTTCATGCTGCAATCGGTCGATTCTTCGCCGATGACCGCGGGTGGCCTGGGGAATTGCTGCTGGAGCACGCCCGACAAGAGCCAGTTGCACTTCCAGACCGGGACCGTGGACCCTTCTCATCGCATCGAGGGATCGATCCACCAGAATCTTATCGGAATACGGATCGCCCTCCGGGTCCCCGTTCCCGGCCAGAAATACAGTTGTCAGACCATGTTGTGGAGGTGCCCGGAAGGGAAACAGCGACGAGCTCCAGATGGCCCCCAGGACCCCGAGGTTTTCACTCCTGGGGGCCAGAAAACCGAATCCCTGGGCAGATGCACGCCATTTCCTGGCATCGTAACCTATCTGTACGAGCGAAAGAGAAGCATACGGAATCGATTCCAGGATCGCCCGACTCCTGTCGCTGACCGGGGCCAGAAGTGCTGCACAGGCGGGAGCGGGAAGCGCCAGGATGATGCCATCCACCTCTGCCGTATTGGATGCATACGCCCCCCTGTAATGGACCTTCCAGCCTTCATCTGCTGGCTCCAGCGCCTCGACCGGGGACCCACCATGAAACCGATCGCCCAGGTCAGCGGCCATCGCGTGCGGCAATGAGTCCATTCCATCAGCGAGGGTTCCCGGGCCCGAAAATGGCGCTCCACTCACCGCAGGTTGCCGCAGCAGCCCCGCCAGCACACTGCCGTGTTGCTGCTCCCACTGACGCAAGAGCGGCTGAAACGAATCCACTTCCAGTTGCTGCGGCCACCCTCCAGAACTCCCGGCGACCATCGCATCCGCGAGGATTCGAGCGGCTTCCTCGCCGAACCTCCTCCGAAAAAATGCGTAGACCGTCTCCTCCTCGACGCCCCCCCGACGGATGAATGGTTCCATCAGCAGCCTCGCCCATCCGACCGGCGAGAGCGCACGTGAGAAGGGAATTGCGAGCGGTGAGGATGGCAACTTCCGCAGTGCACCTCGACGCCAGATGTATCGAGCTCTGGCACCTGGCTCGCCACTTCTCAAGGAGCTCGTGAGTCCAACCCTATCGATGAGCTGAATCAGCGATGAACTCGACGGCAGTAGCGAATGGGGACCCCACTCAAGAGTCCATTGTTCTTGCCTGGTCGTTCGAATCCAGCCACCGGGCCGATGGCTAGCCTCGAACAGATGAACATCTGCACCGAGGTCACGAGCATGATGGGCTGCAGAGAGTCCGCTAATTCCCCCACCCACCACTGCAATGCGGCAGCCTTTGCCAGACTCAGCGGCGTGCACGAATCTCGTCCACCACTGCCCGGACATTCTCTACGGGAGTCGTTGGTAGAATACCGTGACCCAGGTTGAAGATATGTCCCGGGTGATCCGAAAATACATCGAGAAGATCGCATACCCGGCTACGAAGGTCATCGACTGGAGCAAACAGAGCCTGAGGAGGCAAGTTACCCTGCAAGGCACATCGATGGCCAAAGATCTCGAGGGCATGTTGCGGTCGGGTCATCTCATCGAGACTCACTGCTTCAACTCCCAGTTCGTCAACCATGGAGGCAATCGCGTGCAGGTGGCTGGCTGCGCCTCTGATGAAGAGGATCCTCGGCACACCACAGCCATCCAATCCCTCCAGGATTCTCCGGCAGTAGGCGAGCGAGAACTCTTCAAAAGCCTGATGACCGAGCATCCCTCCCCAGGAATCGAATAACTGTATCGCATTGGCTCCCGCCTCGACCTGTGCCAGCAGGTAAGCCGTCACCGTATCTGCGATCTTCTCCATCAGGAGGTGGAGATCGGATGGACTCTCATAGACCATTCGCTGTGCGGCAGCAAAGGTCCTGCTCGGAGAACCCTCAAGCGCGTAGCATGCAAGAGTCCACGGTGCTCCGGCAAATCCCAGCACTGGCACTTTTCCGTCGACTCTGGCATGAGTCGCTCGAATCACATCCATGACAAAGCCGGTCGACTCGACCGGGTCGGGTATACAGAGTCTTTCGATTCCATCCCTGCCGGTCAGTGGATCTGACATAAATGGCCCGCGATCACCGAACTCGACTCCCATCCCCATCGCCTCGAGCGGAACCAGAATATCGCTGAAGATGATGACCGCATCGACATCGAGCACTTCGAGCGGTTCCACGGTGACTTCCGAAGCTAACTCGGGATTCTTACACAGTTCGAGGAACTCTAGCCCTGATCGGATTTTCTGATACCCCGGAAGGTATCGACCCGCCTGACGCATGAACCAGACCGGTGTCCGTTCCGTCGGTTGACGACGAAGCGCTCGAATCAGTAGTGAATCTTGCTGGTTCATTTCGGCACCTTCTGCTTCAACATGAGCCCAGCATTCTTGCAGCTTGCTCGGCACCATAAGTGACTATGATTGATGCTCCAGCCCTGCGAATCGCCTGGAGACTTTCGAGATATACCTGATCTCCGTCGATCAAGCCCTGTTCAGCAGCCGCCTGAATCTGCGCCCACTCACCGCTGACATGGTAGGCCGCCACCGGCACCTCGAAGGTATCGTGGACCCTCGCGATGATGTCGAGATAGGGTAACGCTGGTTTGATCATCACGATGTCGGCACCTTCATCGATGTCCAGCGCCACCTCCTGCAGTGCTTCCCGAGCATTGCGGGGGTCCATCTGGTATCCCAGACGATCTCCCCCCGCTGGGGCACTCTTGACAGCTTCCCTGAACGGACCGTAATAGGCTGAGGCATACTTGGCCGCGTAGGAGAGAATCATCACCTCTTCGTGACCTGCAGCATCCAGCGCGACGCGTATCGCCTGAACCTGGCCATCCGCCATCGCAGATGGGGCTACGATATCGCAGCCTGCGTCTGCGAGGATCGTCGACTGACGTGAGAGTGCTTCCAGGGTCGCATCGTTATCGACCTTGAATTCACCCGGCGATTGTTCCTGAAGGACTCCGCAGTGGCCGTGATCGGTAAATTCACACAAGCACACATCAGCGATGACGATCATCTCGGGAACACTTTCTCGGACAGCCCTGATCGCCCTGGGAACCACCCCCTCGGGATCGAGAGAACTGGATCCCGTGGCATCCTTCCGATCGGGGATCCCGAACAGGATCACCGCAGAAATGCCCGCCTCCTTGACGCTGAGGGCCCGTTCACCGATCCGGTCCGTGGAATGGTGTGACTGACCCGCCAGAGCCTCGACGGGGCGGTCGATCCCCTCGCCATCACAGGCAAAGAGCGGCTGGACCAGATCGTGCCTGCTCAAACGAGTCTCGGATAGCAACTCCCTGATTGCAGGATTCCTCCTCAGTCTCCGCATTCTCCGCTGAGGAAAGTTCGCCATCGCACGCCTCTTTTCACTCACTGCTGGCATCGAGCAGCGAACTGGATTTCACCGTCAACTTGCCGGGTCAGCGACGATCCTGGAACAAGCCTGGATCAGGTCCGATGCTGTTGAACGTACAGCGATCTCGATCCTATTCCAGCCCTGCTCTTGCAGTTCTTGAGCGGTGGTCGAACCTGTAGCCACTGCTGGAGTCACCTGCATCACATCGCACCCATCATCGATTCTTGAAACCACTGCACGAACGGATGCCGGACTGGAAAAGATGATCCCTGATAGACTTTTTTGACCGTCGCTCCAACTATTCGGATCCAGATCATCCTCCACCTGGGATCGAGATACCTCCACCCTTATCACATCGAGGCCAGCGGCAGTCAATCGTTCAGCGACGATCGGCAAACCAAGATCGCTCGTGAAGTGAATCGCGGTGCCGCATTTGATCTCGGAAAGCAACTGTGAGCAGAGCGAGTCCGCTCCACTTCCGTCTCCTTCGATCCTGACCTCGAACCCTGCTTCCCGAATGGCTTCAGCAGTTGCAGGCCCCACAGCAATCCACTCCATCGATCTGAGAGCTCCATGCTCCGCTGGATTGATCATGGTGAGAAAATGACTGACCGTCGTAGCGCTGGTAAAGATGAACAGTGAGCCACCAGGGATTCCATCCAACAATTGCAGGACCGGCTCGCTGGGACCTCTGCTGAGCAAGATCGCCGGGGATAGGACTACCTCGGCACCATTCTCCTCCAGCGCGACTCGCCAACTCTTCGCCCTCTCTCGTGGACGAGTCAAAATCCAGCGGGAACCTTCCAGCGGCAGAACTCCCATCAGATCTTCTCCTGCTGATCGAGACGGTGGAGGATGGCATCTCCTCCAGCCTTACGAACCCTTGCAGCCAGTTCTCGCCCTATCGATCGAGGGTCCTCCGCTGAGCCTTCAAAGCCGAGCCGAATCAACTCGGAACCATCCGGTAGACCGAGGACACCACAAAGAGACAGTTGCCCGCCCGTACGGATGGCGATGGCTCCTATCGGTAGATGGCATCCTCCCCCAAGAGCGGCGAGAAATCCGCGCTCGGCATCGACACAGGCTCTCGTGCTTGCGTCATCCAACTCTGCAACCACGGAGGTAAGTTCCTCATCTTCGGAGCGGATCTCCACTGCAAGCGCACCCTGACCCGGTGCAGGGGTGATCTCGGTGGTAGAGAGAGCGCAACGTATGCGGTTCGACAATCCGAGTCGGTTGAGGCCTGCAGCAGCGAGAACCAGCCCTGCATCCCCACGCTCCTGATGCACTCTGAGTCTGGTATCAAGATTGCCGCGGATTCCAGCTATCTCAAGGTGAGGGTATCGGTGCAGGATCTGGCAAGATCTTCGCAATGACCCGGTGGCGACAGAGGACCCAGGGGGAACATCGACAAGTCCTGGATATCCCTCGGAGATCCATGCGTCACGCGGATCTTCTCTGGCTGGAATTGCAGCGACCACAAGCCCGGGAGGCTGCTCGACCGGAAGATCCTTGAGCGAATGCACAGCCACATCGATTTCACCTTCGGCGAGAGCACGCTCCACCTCCGCCGAAAAGACACCCGGTGATCCCATCTCGTGAAGCGGTGTTGCCTGATCCTGATCTCCACCGGTCTCGATCAACACCTCCTCGATGGTGATCTCTGGATGCCTGGCCCTGATCAGATCGGCGATGCCGCCAGATTGAGTCCTGGCCAGGACACTCGCTCGTGTTCCCAGTCGTATCTTCACTCGACTTCCTTCTTCTGTCCCTCGGTATCATCGCCTTGAAATAGCGACTCGAGGCGGGTCAAGAGTGCATCACTGAGCTGGTTGCCGGATGTCCGCAATTCCTCTGTCGGTCTGTGCAGCACCTTCTTCACTACTTTTCGCATCAATTTCGAGAGATGGTCATGCACCTCGACATCCAGTTCATCGCGCAACAGGTCCAGTTCCTTCTGGCTCGCATCTTCCAGTGCTTTCCGTAGCGACCGGATCGCTGGTCCTAACTGCTGATTGCCGAGCCATATCTCAAATTGTGTACACTCATGCTGAACGATTTCTTCTGCATCTGGAATCGCTGCTTTTCTTGAATCCAGGTGACCCTCGATCATCCGAGCGAGGTCGTCAATGTTGTAGAGGAAAACCTGCTGAAGACCTCTTGCCTCGGGATCGATGTCTCTCGGGACACCCAGGTCCACAAGCAACAGGGCCCTGGCTCGACCTGCTAGCGAGGACCTGATCAGTTCTGTATCGATGATGGGTTGCTGGGATCCAGTTGAACTGATCACTACATCAGCTTCGCAGATGTGCTTTCCAATTGCATCCATATCACCAAGGGTGGCTCCGTAGACCTCAGCAAGAAACTCAGCGTGCTCATGACTCCGGTTGAGGATGGTTATCTTCGCACCCTTGATAGCTTGCAGATGCTTCAGAACAAGTTCCGCCACCTCGCCTGCGCCAACAACGCAATAATTGAGTCCGCAAAGGTCGCCATGAATCTTGCGAGCAACTTGCAGGGCTCCGTATGCCACCGACAGCGCGCCATCCCCCAGAGCAGTCTCGGTACGAACTCGCTTTCCGCAACGAAGAGCCTTCTCCCAGAGCTTCCGGATGATCCGGCCATCCACGCCGGCTTGTTTTGACAAATCGATGGAACATCGAACCTGCCCCAGTACTTCGCTCTCTCCCAGCAACTGGCTCTCAAGCCCTGACGCCACCCTGAGAAGGCGATCGATCGAATCGGTATGACCCAGGATGAGTTGAGTGGAGTTGTCCGGAATCGTGAAGTTCCGTTCCATCGACCAGTGCTGGAGAGTATCGCTGAGGATCGACTCCCCTCTACGTTCATTTTCGACAGCTATGAAAAGTTCGGTCCTGTTACATGTAGAAATGATCAGCGCGTTATCGATCTCGGATCTGCTGGACATCTCTATCAGAAATCGAATCGCCTGATCATCGGAAAAGGCCATCTTCTCGCGGATCTCGATGGGGAATACCGAATGGCTCAGTGTAAGGCTTGATAACTTCATCAGGCGTGGGGTCCAAATCTGATGATCCAGACGATGATGAAAACAACGCCTCCCAGGCCCGTGACCGAAAACCACGCTCGCCAGGCAGTCACCGTCCCAGTCGATCGGGGCACCAGAGCCAGAACCCCGAACAGAATCGCCAGCGCCAGTGAAATCGACGTCACCGGACCGGTTGACCAGGTGAGTACTTCCCCGAGGAACACTGCGCTGACCATCGTGATGACCAGCGAAACTGTTGCTATCACTGTTGCCAGCCGGATCAAACGGGAGAGCGATTCCAGGGAGGAGAGCCTATGAAAGAGAACTCCAAATTGTCCGCTCTTGATCGACCGCTTCAGCAGTAGCCAGAGAACACCATGAATCCCAGCTGTGGAGACCCCCGCGACTCCAATCCAGGCCGTGAACGCATGAAGTGAACTGATCGAGTCGATCCGCTGCGGATCCGTGATCGATTCTCCCAGCGAGAAACTTGCACTTCCTAGCTGGAGGAGAAAGGTCACTGCAATTCCGAATATGAGTGTGGATCTATCACGAGATATCCCGGCGAGTACCAGGTGCATGGTTACGATCAGGAGCGCCAGCAGTGAGAGAGTCTCCCACCGACTCGCTACAGGGCACGCTCCAACCTCGATCCCACGAACGATCAAGGCAACGAGGTGAATCGCAACCGTCACACCGATCCACCGGGTGGCGAGCAATGAAGCGTCCTGCCGCTCCCTCAACGCCCGGAATTCTCCTGAAAGAAGAACGCCGTAGAGGACGGTCAGGATGATCGCAACGCAGTTGGTAACGATCTCCAAGGTGTATTCCCCTTGCAGTTATCCGCCAAGCGCGTTGACGATTTCCGGGTCCAGACCCGCAAAAGAGTTCAAGTACTCGACACGCTCTTCACGGATTCTATCAACATGAACTCTGTACTCCTCATCGCGATTTTGATTGTTGTACAAGGTTCTTGGTTGCAGAATTGCCATATTAGACTCATCGATTCCCGGAACTGATGTCGCCACCTGATAGCCAAAATCAGGATCGGTCTCCCAACGGATGCTGGCTTCAGCAATCCCCTTCACGATGGCACTGGAATGAGCGATTTTTACTTTTTTCGACCGGTCATCGTTGGCGGGGCCTCCGACTCTTCCGGTGTTGAGGAGATAGACTTCCATCGGGTGCGCCTTCATCAACTCAAGGAAACGATTACCTTGTTGAGAATGAAGCAACGGAAAGAAGGGGTTCGTTCCAGGAACTCTCAAGAACTTGCCGGCCTCATCCTTGCCTCCAGCGCTCGTGCCCTGGGTTTCTCCGAGCATGAAATAGGCAGCAGCCTGCTTCGCATCGAGTTTGCAGACCCCTGGAATGATGTTTTCATTTCGATTCAAGATCAGCAGGAAATCAGCGCTTGGAACCTCTCTGGCATCTATCGCTCCAGAGATATCCTCCATGCGAATGACTGCTCTGCCATTCTGAGTGTAGGACTCATCGAAGAAATCGATTTTGCCCGCATTGTCCTGAGCAACATTTTCCAGGTAGGAAACCTGCCTGCAGACCGCGGCATGAATCGTCGGCTCATCTTCAACTGAAAGGCCAAAGGTCTTTGCAAAACAGCCATTCTCTGTCGCCTGAATCGTCCCATCATCCATCATTGCAACAAAATCATCCTGGACGGGGCCGGAACCATTCTGTCGCGTGAATGTTGTTGTCGTCTTGCCGGTGCCGCTCAGTCCGACAATCAGGGCCGTCTTCTGTTCATCTCCTACAGGAATCATCTTGCAACCAGCATGGAGTGCCAGTCCTCCCTTGTTGTAGACAAGGGCATTCCACATCCGGAGTCCACCCTTTTTTGACTCGCCGAAGTAATCCGAGTTCATCACCCTGGTGACTCCTGCTTCGAGATCCACTGTAATGCAGCGATCATCTGGATACCCATTGGCCACGACACTGGGCGTGTAAACCACGGTCAATTCCGGTTCCCACTGTTCACTTTCGTTGCCGTCCAGCGGGTAATAGAGAAGATCTTGCATCGCGGCGATGTTGGCGAAAGCCTTCTCCATCCACAGGCGAGCTGAAGTTCTGTGCTCGGGATCATTTCCGATGTAGCCATCAACACATACCATCTCTGCTGATCGAATGAACTCGTCCTGCATTGCAGCGATCCGTTCACCCTCCTTGCGAGATATGCACTGATCGCTGTGTCGAGAAGGGTCATCATCGATGATGTAGGTCGATTTTTTGGATCTAGAATCGACGCGAGTCTGAACATTCAGATTGTCGAAACTGGTCACATTCGCATTTGACATCTGCGAACTGAGATCTCTCAGCAATTCTGCGCTGGGTCGAAAAATTGTTTCCTTGGGTTCGATCTTGAAACTCTCCAAGATTGCCATGCCTCTCCTTCTCATCTTTCGATATGGGATAGCCGTGAGCCACTCTGAGCCCGAAGTTTCAGGAAGATATCAGGCTACCATCGGCACAAGTCTGGTCACACCAAAGCCTCAGGATAATTCCAGGGGGCCAGAAAGCGCGAATTACGGCGATTGAGGTGTTTTCCCCGCAGAGCCAGCACCTTGATCGCAGGCCCTGCGAAGGTGACACTGCCTGTCCAGTCCGGGTCTCAGCGCGACACACGACGCGATGAAATCACCTGCTTATCCTCCCCAGAGATCCCGATGAAGGTGCGCCTACCAGGCGGCGAGGGGCAAGATCTGATCGGGATCTGAAGGAGGGAAATGAGAAAACTATTCACTCTGGAAGAGGCAAACCAAACTCTTCCCCTGGTTCGAAAGATCGCTTCCCGAATTGTCGAGGAGGGGCGTCGGCTCGAGGGGCTCGCAGGGATTGGTCCCGGTTCACCCAAGCGCGGCAAGATCGAGAGTCGCAGGCAGGGTCACATCAAGCAGCTCAACAGCCTCGGATGCGAATGGCAAAGCATCGGCATGGATCGTGGGCAGGTGGATTTTCCATCGAAGATCGCCGACAGAAGTGTGATCCTTTGCTGGCGACCCGGTGAACGAAATATCAAGAAATACCGCGAGCCCTCCGAGGGCATTTCGCACACTCATATCCTGCCCCGAAATTGTGTGACCTACTAACGGTCAGAACCCCAGGATATTTCGGGACAGCGCTGATCAGCCAGATCGGCAGTAGTTGCGTCCACTGCGTCTCTCTCGGATACCCTTTTCAGTGCCCCCAGCGCCTCCTCCAATGACTTCCATTCTCTCTTGAGTCTAGGATCACGGCGACAGATCGGTGGAAAATCAACCTTCCATGCAACCTCACCTTTTCCCAGGGACACCGCTGTGACCCTGAGCCCTCCTTCGGCATGGCTAGTCATCCTGTCCTCCCTGCTGATCGCTGCACTGAGACGGGATTCCCCATCTGGATAGTGGCATGATTGTAATCACTGTCATTCCCGATCGGAACCATTTCCGCCGATCGCTTGCCAAGGCGATCAAGCCACCCCACCATCTCGACTGAAGTCTCAACAAGGAGAACCGATGCGCCAATTCGATGCGATCATCCTGGATCTGGATGGCACCCTGATTGAGGACGGTGGTGGCATCCGTCCCAGAGTCCTTTCAGAACTGCGTAGAATCTCCTCTTCAGGTGTCCATGTGATGGTGGCTACGGGTCGCTCGGAACAGTCTGCATCACCTGTCATCGATGAGCTGGGAATCCTCAATCCTACGGTGATCTACAACGGAGCTGCAGTCTGGTGCCCCAGGCAACGCTGCCTGATCGAGGAACGAAACCTCGAGAAAGCGCTGCTCGATCAACTTCTGAAGTACGCCGAGCAGAATGAACTGCTACCGGTCGTCATGTGCGCAGGGTCGAAGCGGGCGTTCTCCCCCAGAACAGATGCTGTCGGATACGCACTTCACGATATGAAGAATGTCGAGATCGTTTCACCCTCGCAGATGAGGATCGAACGACCCATTCGCCTCTCCCTCTTTTCTGATCGCCATCAGGATTCAAAGGGATTTGCAGATGAAATCCAATCTGTCTCTTCTTCCGATGCCTACTACACCTGGTTTCCTCTGAACCTGTTGCCTTCACACGAAGACAGTACGCTGCAGGTTGTCGATGTCCAACCCAACTGTGAGGGTAAAAAGGAGGCACTTCGGTTTCTTCAGGAACATCACCAGATCTCTGCGGATAGATGCGTTGCGATTGGAGATGCTACCAATGACAGTCCCATGGTAGTGAACGCAGGCCTGGGAGTTGCGATGGGAAACGCCATGAACGAACTCAAGCAAGTCGCTGACCGGACCATCGGGTCTAATGATACGGATGCCATCGCCGATCTGGTCGCTGAGTTGTGGCCAGTCTGATCCACTCTTCACATCGCGCGGATCAAACTTCTTTACCGGAGTAGAGTTTCGCGACCTGTTCAGAATAGCCGTTGTACAGGAGCGTTGGTCTCCGCTTACCCGTTCCGATGTCCCGTTCCATCGCCTGGCTCCATCTCGGGTGCGGTTTTGAAGGATTCACATTGGAATAAAATCCATATTCTCTCGGCAATGCCTGATTCCAGAAGGTGGCAGGCTTCTGCTCGGTAAATTCAATCCTGACGATCGATTTTGGAGATTTATAGCCGTACTTCCAGGGCACCACCACTCGCCATGGAGCACCGTGCTGCATCGGAAGCCCATGGCCATAGAGGCCTACAACTACCATTGCCAGCGGATGCCTCGCTTCGTCCAGCCGCAACGCTTCGAAGTATGGCCATGGCCACTGCTTGTCCTTTTGGCCGGGCATGCGAGCTTCATCCAGGATGGAGATGAAACGTATGTACTTCGCCTTGCCGAGCGGTTTGCAACGATCGATCAATTTGCTGAGCGGGTAGCCAATCCAGGGGACCTGCATCGCCCAGGTCTCAACACAGCGAAACCTGTACAGTCGCTCTTCCAGCGGAGCCACCTTCATCAGGTCATCGAGATCGAGGGTCAACGGCTTTTCAACATCTCCGGCCACCTCTATTTTCCATGGAACTACCTTGAAGTTGCGTGCCATCTGCCAGACGCGATTCTTCACGCTGGTGAACTCGTAAAAGTTGTTGTAGATCGATGAAATAGCTTCCGGTGTCAGAGTTCGTGGAGCAATCGTGAAATCGGCGCTTCGTTTTGCAGGGAATAGATCCTTGAACTGTTCGCCGATGGCGGGCTGTATCGCTTCTGGGTTGGGATCTTGAAGAATCCAGGATGCGGAGATGCCCTGCAGTAGCTCTGAAACTCCAAGCGTCGAGAGGCCAGCCAATCCGATGCCCATTCCTCGAAGAATGCTCCTGCGGTCGAGGAACTGATCTTCAGGCGTTACGTATATCTTGTTCGATGACATTCTAGAGGCCTCTCTTCAAGTCGCGTGGCGCAGACCCGGAAGATCTGTTCCCTTACAGGCTACCGACCTGGCAATTTCTCTCAAGCCCACATCTTCGCCCATCGTCACCTCGAACTGATTCACGGCCTGCTTCCCCATCACTCGGAGGAGGGATCCTTCTTCTCAGCCGCAGGGAGTCGTACGGTTCGTACAGCAGTACCCCCATCCACACCGGTTTCCGTCCAGGCGACAATGGCAGCTCCAGAACCTGAAGAGATGATTCTGGGATAGCCGCTCCTTCGTCCTGGAGAGGTCTTGCCGACGAGATGTGATGACCAGATCCGATGCCGCATGGAATCCTCACCGGCGGCGACCACCTGGCCCCATCTGCGAACCCTCACCTCTGCGCCCTCTCCCTTTCGCTCGAGCCAGCAGACGAGAAAAGTACCATCCTCCAGCCCTGTCAGATCGACGCGGCCGATGGGGCGTCCATCATCTATGCGAACCGGAATCGAGCTGTCATCGGAAGTGTTCAGTGATTTCACCAGTACCGCACCTTCGGGAGATGGTTTATCGAGTGCCCGATCGACTCCAGTGAACCAGGCCACCGCACGATCCTCTCCAGAGATGGCGATGGAGGGACCGTTGACCGGGCATCCCTCCTGAACCCAACCGTCCTCATGCACCAGACCGGTATCAGTGATTTCTTCAGCGGTGAGCGTCATCCAGGAGATGTCCCTGACATCCAGATGATCGCGATCTCGGTAAACGAGCGAAATCTGTTTCCCACGCACAATCGCGTCGAGTGGACAGCAATCGCAAACACGATCATCTAGAAGCCGATCTATACCGCGTGTTCCGTCTGCAGCGATCGTGGTCGAGCGCAGAGTCATCGGCTTTCCAGAACCACCCACCATGGCGCGGCCATCGAGCCAGGCCAGGTAGAATCGATCTCCCATCGAGCGCAGTGCCACGAAACCATGTTCCGTTGGAGAGGAATCTCGATGAGGAATGATGGGCTCACTCCAGCTTTTCCCCTGGTCACGGGAAATACTGACGTTCACACCATATGCGTACGTCTCTTCCGAGATCCTTCCGAGCCAGTGGACCGCAATCGTTCCGTCCGCGAGAACTGCTGCAGAGGGAAAGTCAGCCCAGTTGACAAACCAACCCGTGCCCTGAGCTGCAGTCACCGGCTCGCTCCACCCCTTTTCCGAAAGTGTTGAAAGACGCAGGCGAACACCTTTCCCCGCGGGGATCGGTTCTACCCATGAGATCCACACGGAGCCATCTGCGCCTCGAGTCAAGTTTGGAAGCGCGGACCCCTTTTCCGTCTTCAGGGTCAAAGGCTCGATCCGCAGAGAAGTTGGCTTGAAACCGGGCTCATCTGCAGTCAACGCCAGAGGAACTGTGAGAATCACCAAGCTCATCACCAGAGTGCATGTCAATCGATTGCGATCAGTACCCCGCTGCATGGCCATCCTTTCTGGACTCACTGGCTCCTACCCAGACGCCATGTTGTGAATCCTTCATCACCGCCTGGTAGCCGCCGAAGAGCCCCGTGCGGCTTCCAATTTTGTGCCCGAGGCGAACCAGCTTCTCGATCACATTGGCATCGAACCCGGATTCCAGCGCGACTTCTCCCCCGTCGGTCATCACCGATCCCGTGGGTTGAGATGATCCGACATGAACTAATCTGGGTGCATCCCCGGCTTCCTGAAGGTTCATTCCAAAATCAATGAGATTCATCAATACCCACGCCTGCGCCTGAGGTTGAGTCGCCCCGCCCATCACGCCGAAGGAAAGCCATGGCTCTCCATCGCGTGTGACAAATCCCGGGATGATCGTGTGGAAGGGGCGCTTCCCTGGCGCGTAGATGTTGGCGTGGCCATCTTGCAGACAAAACAACTCACCCCGATCCTGGAGGCCGAATCCGAGTCCGGGTGGACAGACTCCACTGCCGATTCCCCGATAGTTGCTCTGTATCAAGGACACCATGTTTCCCGCTGAATCTGCAACAGACAGGTAGACGGTGTCCCCGACGTCTGTCTGGCTTCGACCGGTGTCTATTCGGTTTGCAGCCTTATCAGGATCGATCATGTTCCTTAGCTTGTCGGCGTGGGCCTTGGAGATGAGTTGTTTCACCGGAACATCGTGAAACTCCATATCGGCGTACTCTCTGGCTCTGTCCTCGAACACCAGTTTCTTGGCCTCGATGAAGTGATGGAGATGCTCAGCACTGCCAAAGCCCCACTCCTTGACGGGAAAACCCTCCATGATGTTGAGCAGTTCAAGAACAGCGATTCCCTGGCCATTGGGCGGAAGTTGCCAAACCTCGATGTCGCGATAACTGGTACTGACCGGATCGATCCACTCGCCCCGGTGAGACTCCAGGTCCGCTGTTGTGATGTAACCGCCATGCTCCTGGATGAAGGACGCCATCTGCTGTGCCACTTCACCCTTGTAAAACCCATCGCGGCCGTCACTGCCGATTTTTTCCAGGGTGCGGGCGAGGTCAGAATTGGTCCAGATCTCTCCCTTCCGAGGTGCCTTGCCATTTCGGGTGAATGTATCGAGGAAGCCGGGTTGATCCGCGAGAACCCGGGCACTGATTTTCCAGTAGTGAGAGATCAACTCGGTGACAGGAAATCCTTCTCTGGCGTGGCGTATTGCCGGGGCAAGAACCCGATCCAGTGGCAGCACTCCGAAGCGTCCGTGTAATGCTGTCCAGCCATCCACGCATCCAGGCACCGAAATGGGCAAGGTACCGTGGGCGGGAATTTCCTTCTTATCGAGAGCCTCGACTTCTTTCCTCAATTTCTCGAGGGTCAAGGAGCGGGGAGATCGGCCAGAGCCATTGTAGCCGTGGAGTTTCTTCTCCTTGGCATCCCAGACGATGGCAAACAGATCCCCGCCGATACCATTTCCGGTCGGCTCCATCAGGCCCAGACATGCGTTGGCGGCGATCGCTGCATCTACAGCACTTCCACCAGCCCGAAGAATCTCCAGCGCTGCCTCGGTCGCCAACGGATGACTGGTCGCGGCCATCCCATGCACAGCGAACACCTCGGACCGAGTGGCAAAGGCCTGTCCCGTGATACGATCCCCTCCTGAAATCCGCAGAGAGATGGTCACCAGTAGCAGTAACAAGAATATCAGTTTCATCGGTTCGCCCCACCTTTCGAGGAGAAGGAGTCACATCCTAACTTCGTTCCCCGGAGGGAGGAAGTGTGGGACCAGAGAGTGTCACATGGTGGCCCCTGGGGTGACATTGGATTACTCTTCTCACCTCGATGCAGAGACAGACAGGAGTGGGGATGAGTGACATCCGCAATGAGGACCTGTTCGAAGTTGCTCGCCAGTTCATACCTGGAGGCGTCAACAGCCCGGTTCGCGCCTTCGGATCGGTCGGGGGAACCCCTCGTTTCATTCAAAGCGCCTCTGGATGCCGGATCACCGATGCTGAAGGCAGCGAGTACATTGATTTTGTTGGATCCTGGGGACCGATGATCCTCGGCCATTCTCATCCTGGAATACTCGAGGCCATCACCCAGGCACTGCAAGATGGCACCTCATTCGGAGCTCCGACGCAGCGAGAGAACCAGCTCGCTTCGCTGATCGTTCAGATGATGCCCGGCGTGGAGATGGTCCGCCTCACTTCCAGCGGCACCGAAGCAACGATGTCGGCATTGAGGTTGGCTCGTGGCATCACCGAAAGAGATCTCTGTATCAAATTTGAGGGCTGCTACCACGGTCATGCCGACTCCTTCCTGGTCGCTGCGGGATCAGGAGCAGCAACTCACGGACACCCCTCCAGTCCGGGTGTCCCCTCAGCCACAGCGGATCTGACTTGTGTTGTCCCCTACAACGATCTGGAGTCAGTAACTGACTTGATGCGTGAGAAGGGTGATCAGGTCGCCGCCATCATCGTCGAGCCGATCGCAGGAAACATGGGATGCGTTCTTCCCGCTGCCGGATTCCTTGAAGGACTGAGAGAACTTTGCACGCAACATGGGGCGATGCTGATCTTCGACGAGGTGATGACTGGTTTTCGTGTCCACCCGGGTGGTGCCCAGGGCCTGCTTGGAATCGGTCCAGACCTGACGACGCTCGGCAAGATCGTCGGCGGGGGAATGCCGATGGGGGTGGTCTGTGGTCCCCGATCTGCGATGGAGCAGTTCTCTCCCATCGGCCCCATCTACCAGGCGGGAACGCTGAGTGGTAATCCGCTCTCGGTCGCTGCAGGAATCGCCTTGCTGACCGAACTGAACAACTCTTCAGAGGAGATCTATCGCGACCTGGAGGCGAAAGGGCAGCGTCTCGAAGCAGGATGGAAGCAAGCACTCGAAGGCCATGGGATCACACACTGCTGGAACCGAGTCGGCTCGATGTTCGGGCTCTTCTTCACCGAGGGGCCAGTCACCAACTTCGCCCAGGCTGCCACATCTGATCAGGAACTATTCCGACGGTTTTTTCATGGGTTGCTGAGAGAGGGAGTGGCCATCGCTCCCTCACCATTTGAGGCGGGTTTCCTGTCGATGGCACACTCCGATGCAGATATCGATCATTCCATCGTTGCGATCGAGGCACTCTCTCTCTGAGAGACCTGGCTCGGTCGCAAGACAAAAGAAAAGGCTCCCCGATCTGCTTGATCGGGGAGCCCAGAATCGTCAGGAGTGACTGGCGAATTCTACAGGTCGTCTGCATCTCCGTCACAGCCAACGCCATCTCCGGTGGTCGGGTCAAGACCCGCAGCCGGGAAGGGAGCCATCGGCTCAGGTCCGTCGAGGAACCTGTAGTTGAAGATGTAGATGCAGTCAGCAGCATCGATGGTGCCATCGTCGTTGGAATCACAAGCATCCTCACATGTCGGAACATTTGAAGAACTTGAATCAAACAACCAGTTGATACCAAAAATACCGTCAGCAATGTTCACAATGTCATCACCGTTGCAGTCACTGCGTAGGAAAGCGTTGAAGTTGACCACAGTCAGAGTACCGCCAACAAGTGTCGGCTGACTGAGGAAGCCCTGTCCCGCCCAGACTGCGTTGTCCTGCGGAGGATTTCCGGCTCCGTCAACGAATCCTGTGTCCATCGACCCTTCGGCGGTGGTCATCCAGTCGACGCTGAACAGAGCAGTGGTTGCGCCTGCAGGAATCTGGTTATCCAGAGTTCCGTCGGCTCCGGTGTCAGCGAGCCCGCCGAATACGATCGCACCAGGCGTTGTGGTGGGATCCTGAACAGCGAAGAACTCGAACGCAAACATGGGCGTCACACCGGCCAGCATGGCAACAGAGCCGTCGTAACTTACATTGACCTGCACCGCATCGATGGCGGGCATGGTGACATTGACGAGGCTCACCGTGGTTCCTGCCGCATCACCCAGCACCGCAGTCGAACTCGAGGCGGTGAACTGGTTGGGGTTGATCACATCCACCGTTCCGCAGTTCTGTGCCGGAGGAATACTGGCTCCACCGCTGACCACAACTGTGGCCACTGGCGGAGTTCCTTCGGTGTCACAGAAGCAGACACTGGCATCGTCGGCACCCGTGATGGTGTAATCCATCGTCAGCATCTCGAAACCGCTCACGATTCCAATCACTGCGCATCCTGTGAAACAGAGCACGACTCCCTGAGTCGCTCCTGTCGGATACACACTGATCTGATCGAAGTCCGGCGGTGAACCGTTCTTTGCGGTTAACGTATCCGCACCAGATTGTGCGCCGTTGATAGTCAAGAGATCTGTTGGTTGACAAACACCAAACGACCAACCCTGCACATCGGCGCCAATGTTATCCATGAGCGCTGCGAGGGTGACGTCATCTCCTGTGGAGCCAGCACCATCGGTCACCGTAAATGTGTAGTCACCTCCACCCGCATTGGCGGTGGTAGTCACCGTGAAAGCAATGGCGAGGACCATCAAGCTAGTAATGAATTTGCGAAGCATTTTCAAAGTTCCTTTCGCTGTCACTCCTGAGTGCCGAAGCACCCGTATCACACCCCAAGAATTTCTATCGATGGAACAACACCTGTGTTCCTCATCCGGAGAACTCCATCCAGCAAACTGCCCAGCAGGAGCATTCCGTATCGTGGCCCGACAGAGCCGTGGGCCATCCAATCTCAATAATTCAGTCTCAGCAGACCCAACGGCCTGCTATTCCATGTGGGGAAAAGGCGTGCACGCCCGGCCACGGATGACCCCGCAGCGCACACCAACCCACCTCCTCGGAGTTCCAACTCGGTCCCGATAGCTCGGCCGAGGAACTCCAGCCAGGACAGTGAACCAATTCACACAACTGTCTCACGGGTGGATCACCCGGAATTGGTCGGTTTGATTCGATCTGTCAGAACCCAAGCATCCTTGAGTATATCGACTTATCGGTCGTTGCCAAGTACCGATAGCAAGCCAGGGAATGAAGGTTGGACACGGAAGATGCACTGTTTGTGAGTACGGCCGCGCCCCCGATTCACCAGGACCTATCCGGAAAGGAGTGAGGAGTGAGGAGCAAACCAGACCCCAGCTCGCCGAACACACGACCGTTCTCACAAACAGTTGTCAGAAATCATCTTATGAGAAAGAACCTCTTCAACTCACAATATCCCGACACCCCCATCAGACCGTGAAATTATTGCCTTGTCAATCTGCTTCACCGCATACAAACTCCAGTAAATCGCGTATTTCATCCGCTTTCAGAGTCCAGTGGATCTCTGGCATCGCAGAGATCCCTGTTTCGGTCTCATAACCCTCAACAAGGATCGCTGAGGGGTCCACCAGGCTCCTCAAGATCTGATCTCGGGATTGCCTGGCTCCGATTCCATCCAGTGCCGGGCCGGCCACACCGCCGTTTCCGCGTAACGAATGGCACCTCTGACACTGAGCGACCGGATGGTCCAGGAAGATGTTCCGCCCGCGATCGATATTTCCACCAGCGAGAGCCCATTGATGGTCTGCGACCCGGTCCACTCCCGCTCCCTCTCTCAACTGCATCGCTCGTGCAGCAAGATCATCCTCCGTGGCCATCTCTGCTGCGACCAGCACATCCAGAGCGAGTTCACGCGGGAGTTTTCCTGCCTCCATTGCATCGATCCAGCTCACGATCGCAGCCCGAGCCTTCGCTGCATCCAGATCCTCACCCAGAGCCCGTACCGCCACTTGCTTCAGTTCGATGTTCGACCCTTCCGTCGCCAGTTGGATGAGAACCTTGACCCTCGTTGCCTGGTCAGGTTCCAGCTTCTCCGCCTCGACCTGGAGGTGGGGATCGCCACTCTTGCGAGCCAGCATGCGACCGTCATCCGCCTGAGCCGGATGACCGCTGACGATCTGTTGCAGCGCCTGGATGCGGAACCGGGTCTGCTGTGAGCCATCGGCGAGAATCCGCTGATTGACTTCGAGCGGCAAGACCACCCCGTGAATACTGGCAACCCTCTGCGCCTCCCCGGCCAGTTCACCTGTCGACTGCATCAACTCCAGTAATCCGGACCTGAGCAATGGAGCCACCTCGAACCGGTCCCTTGGAGTTCCTTGATAGGGGCGCATCTTGCCGGACACCCGATCCCGAGGGTCTGGTTGGTACCACTGGGCCAGCGCTCTCAGCGCTTCTCGTTTCGCTTCCGCTGGCGCGTCGGAGCGACCTGCAAGGCGAGCCAGCCCCGCCGCATGAACTGGTTCTCCGTGGCGTAGAGCGGCATCGATGGCGCGCCTGAGAAACGGCATTCGGTACTCCCCCAGCGATTCCAGCGACCCCGCTGGAGCGGCCGCCACACTCAGGACTTGATCGGCCAGCATGGAGAGGGACTCGGGGATGGGCAGGTCGTGAATCGCTCGCGCCGCCTCGGTGCGAATCTCGGGGTCTTCATCCCGCAAAAAATACTTCAGATACGGATCGACCTGCGGCGAGACTGACGCTGCGTCACTCGATCTTCTGGGAAACTGGAAACCGGGATGACCTCGCTTGCGCAGCGCCAACAGTACGGCCAGGCGAACTTCTCGATCCTCATCGTGGGTGCGAACGATGAGATCTGTGCGATTGGCCGAACCGGCAAGTCCCATCACTGCGGCATGACGCAACAGCGGATCCAGAGGGCCATCGATGGCCGCCATCTCCACCAAGCGCTCGACCGCTTCCGGCACTCCGATGCGTCCGATCGCCAGTGCCGCATGAAACTTGACCCGAGGAGCGGGGTCATCGAGCAAGCGAATCAGCGGGCTGATCGGCCCACCTCGCAGGTCTCCCAGCACTCGAGCGAGCTGCTCTCGAACCGCTGCATCCTCATCATCACAGAGCCTGGAGAGGGATTTCACCTGCTCAGATGAGCCCATCCCCTCGACTCTCGCCCACTGCCCCACCCCCCAGATTCCGTGCCTACGTTCCCTCAGCCCCTCACCGTTCAGGGCTACATCCAGCAGCAGCGCAACCGAGTTTCGATCACCCCCAGCCAGATGAAACTGAACTCTTTGACGCACTCTTCGATCCGGATGGGCCAGCAACTGACCGAGCTGCGAGGAAGGCAACTGCTGGAGATCGGTGGTGAGCCAGTGCCCCACACGATGTTGCTGGCTCTGCGCTTGACTATCGGGATGCCACACTTCCATCAATCGGCCTCGGTCGGTCGACACCCAGCCGCCTCCCCATGCAGAGATCCACATCTTCCCATCGGGAGTGAAATCCACATCGGTGCACAGCACCTTGTTGACGAAAACTTGCGAATCTACGAGTTGAAATCCGGCTCCATCCTGCTCGAGCCTGAATCTCCACACCGATGAATTTCCGGGACTGCCGCGGAAGTCGCAGAGGAAGAAACTGTCTCGATGATCTTCTGGCAAGCCGGTTCCTGGATAGTGAACGAATCCAGAGGGACCACTGGTCAGGTGAGCGATCGGGGCCAGAGCCCACACCGGCCGCACAGGATGATCGAGTTGCCAGATCCCCTCCTGATTCCAGGGACCCCGGCGATTGGCACCTTCCAGCGTCTGGTACTCCATCCGCCAGCCGGTTTCCCCGCCCCACACGATCTGTACCAGTCGCGCTTTGTCTCCTGCATCGGAATTGTTATCTCCCGTGAACAGGTCGCCTCGATCGTCGAATGCCAGCTCCTGAGGATTTCTCAACCCGACGTGCACCACCTCCAGGTCACTCCCATCCGGTTCACATCGAAACACGGCACCCGATCCTGGATCGGCCAGCAGCCGGCCATCCGCAGTGAGGAGGTGATAGCCACGGTCACCGATCGACCAGTAGATCCTGCCGTCGGGCCCGCGAACCAGCCCATGCATATCGTGACCGCGAAGCGCAATGCGTATTCCGAAACCACGCTGCAGGGATACATGCTGCTCCGCCACACCATCATCATCCGCGTCTGTCGCCAACCACAGGTGCGGAATATTGGTGATCCAGGCCTTTCCATCTTCGACCAGAACACCTGCCAGAGTTCCATCGAGTGGAGTCTCGTATTTTGGTGTGAAGAGTGTTCTGGCATCTAGAATGCCATCTCCATCGGTGTCGGCGAGGCGTGTTAGCCGATCATCTTTGGCACCGTAGTAGTCCATCCCTCCCTGGCGACGATCTTGGTATTTCTCATACATCGCCAGCCGATCTTCGACCGTCCGGAGTGCCAGGTCATCGAGTAACCAGAAAGAGCTGGAACGATTGTCTTCCACTCCATTTTCTTGCCGAGCAGATTCGCACACATATGCGCGACCCTTTGCGTCGATGCCAAAGGCGACCGGATCTCGGACCAACGGCTCTGAAGCCACCAGGCGCTTCTCGAAACCAGCGGGGACCTCGATCAGATCCAGTGCGGCCTGCGCTTCTCTTGGCCAACCGGACTCCGGTTCATCGGAAGGACCTGTTGCTGGACCTGCTTCGGGCACCTGATCTGCTGAAGCAGCTGAGAACCCATCTCCTCCCTGGAGCGGAACCACCATCAGGGCCAGGAGCAGCAGCAGAAAGATAGCAGTAGCGCCATTATTGGTATTATTCGCGACCGACAAGGGCACCTCCTGATCCTCCCGAATGGGGAGGCGATGCTGCTGTCATAGAAACAGCATCCGCTCCGGTCAAGGGGAGGCCTGTCGACAAGGACAAGGAAAAAGCCCCGACCGAATCAACTGCCGGGGCTTCTTATCAGGAACTGCAAACTTTTCACCCTCAGGGGCAGTGCTGGTAGAGTTCACACACCAGTGAATCCGCTGTCGGATCCAGCCCACACACATCAAAGGGTGGCGGTGGAGGGGGTCCACCCTGGAACAAGGTATTGAAGTGGTGAATCGCATCCGAGATGTCGATGTTTCCACTGTCATTGCAATCGAGTGCATCATGGCAGTCTGATTGAGTCCCGAGGAAGATGTACCCGATGATCACGATGGCATCAGAGATATCCACTGCGCCGTCATCATTGGCATCCCCTCGAACGAAATCGGAGAAACACTCCTCCACTATGACGGTAAAGCTACCAGAGGAACTGTTTCCAGATGCATCGGTGGCGGTCACCAATACCTCGGTCACCCCGACCGGGAACTCAGCTCCCGATGGTACGGAAGAAGTGATCGATCCTCCCGAGCAGTTATCGATGAGCTCCAGCGGAGCCCAGGTCACGGGAGCAGTACATGTACTGGGAAGCGGCATGGCGATGATGGTGCCGGGGATGTTCACGATCTGAGGGGACTCCTCATCATTGACCACGAGCAGCATCTCAGCTGTCGCAGAGTTTCCATGGACATCTGTGGCGGTGATGGTGATCTGTGTTTCCCCGATACCGAAAAATGTGGCCGGTGCTGAACTCGATTCGGTCGATGCCACGCCACAGTTATCCTCGATAACAGGAGCCACCCAGAACACTGTCGCTCCGCATTGACCGGAGTCTGTTGAAACGGTCATCAAGGGAGCCAAACCCGAGATGGTGGGAGCCTCTTGATCGATGACGGTGATGTTGAAGGAAGCTTGTGACTGGTTGCCGTGAATATCGATCGCGGTGAGAGTCACCAGAGTATCCCCGGGTGCCAGGAAAGATCCGTTCGGTATTGAACTGCCCACCGAATCGAGGTCGCTACAATCCGTGACCAGAGGATCTTCCCACGAGACCAGTGCCCCACAGGCTCCCGGATCATTGTTGAAGACGAGATCGCTCGGAACCAATGAGATGGTCGGCGATTCAACATCTTGAACCGTGATCGTGAAGAACTGGGTGCCAGTATTCCCCTGATCGTCTGTCGCCGTGTAAGTCACGGTATGCGATCCGATGGGAAACTGGCTATCCGGTGTGGCAGAACTCTCCAGTGTTACCGTCGAGCAATCCGTGGCCGTCGGAGGCACCCAACTGACCAGCGCAGAGCAACTTCCGATGGGAGCATCGACAACGATATCCGCTGGCATCCCATCGAGAGTCGGCGCCTGGGCATCGACGATGGTGATCTGCGTGACCATGCTGGAACTGTTACCGGATTCATCCGTCGCGGTGTGGGTCACTTCCGTGAGGCCGATCGGAAACTGCGAACCCGGAGAATGGCTGCTGGTGGCAGTTGCGCTTCCGCACAGATCTCCTGCCTGTGCTGGATCCCAGGTAGCCGTCCCGACGCACAGTCCCGGGGTCGTATCAAAACTCAGTTGCGAGGCAACATTGGTGAAGAATGGCGCTTCAGTATCGAGGATCGTGATTTCGAAGCTCGCTTGACTGGTGTTTCCGGCTGCATCGACTGCTGTGTAGGTCACCAGAATAATCCCGACCTGGAAGATGCTACCACTCGTCGAATCTCCGGTCATCGTCACGCTTGAACAGTCAGTGGCGATCGGAACCGTCCAGGATGCGACCGCTGAACACTGCCCAGGGCTGTTGTCCAGGACGAGCGATCCGGGCAGCTGGCTGATGGTTGGCGGGCCCGCATCGAGCACGGTCACATCGAAAGTGGCGCTGGAAGAATTGCCAGCACCATCGGTCGCAAGGACTGTCACCGTCGTGGTACCAATGGGAAACTCCGATCCACTTGCGTGATCCGTTCCCAGTGAAGAAATCCCCGTGCAATCGCTGGCGGTGGCGCTGGCCCATGTTGCGATTCCAGTACAAGCACCTGGTGACGAATCCAGGGTGACGTCGGCTGGAAATGTGTCGATCTGCGGCGATTCCACATCCAGGATTGTGACCGTGAAGCTGGCCGATGAACTGTTACCAGCTGGATCGATGGCACTGTAGGTGACTACCGTATCGCCGATCGGGAACGATGCTCCGCTGGATAAATTGCTACTCATCAGATGGGAAACACAGTCGAAGCCTGTCGGTTCTTCCCAGCTTGCAACCGCACCACAGGCACCTATCGGAGCTTCCAGAACGATGTCCGCTGGCAGGTTCTCGATCACAGGGGCATCGATATCGAGAACCGTGATATCGAAACTGGTCAGGGTCTGGTTCCCATTGGTGTCAGTCGCTGTGTACACCACTGTGGTGACCCCGACGAGGAACTGGGAGCCGCTGGGGAAGTTGGTTTCAAGAGCACTGAAGGTGCAATCAGTCGTCGTCGGTTCCGTCCATACAACAATCACACCGCAACTTCCTGCACCGTTATTGACCGTGATGTCTGCGGGAGTTCCTGAGACCTGAGGAAGTTCTCCATCGAGGATGGTCACCAGGATGCTATCTGAGGATGAGTTCCCGTGATCATCTGTGAAGGTGAAATTGACGATGTGATTGCCGATCGGGAGGCTGGATCCATTGGCCAGGTCGGAACTCATCGTGAAAGCAGAGCAATCGCTCGCCTCTGGCAAGGTCCATGTCGCCGCTGCTTCGCACGAATCGCTCGCCGTCGTGACAGCTACATCCTGGGGCATCAGTTCGATCGTGGGTGGCGTCGTATCGACGACCACCACCGTGAATGTGCTGACGATCTGGTTGAGTGCATCATCCTGACAGGTGTAGGAGACCAGGGTTTCACCTATGGGAAACAAGTCGCCCGGTTGATGGGAGGAAGTTACGGATGGAATTGCCGTACAGTTGTCAGCGAACACCGGGCTATCCCATACCCCAGGAAGTTCGCAGGCACCTGCAGGATTTTCTAACACCACCTGGGTCGGCGGCCCCGACAACTGAATCGGATTTTCGGAATCGGTGACCAACACCGAGAAGGTAGTACTGGTGCTGTTGTTGGCCTGGTCGGTAGCCGTTGCAGTGACAACAGTCGTTCCGAGCGGGAAGGAGGATCCAGGGAGATGGCTGTAGGAGATCGTCACCGCCGAGCAATGATCTTCGGCAGTTGCCTCTGCCCAGGTCATCGTTGCTGCACATGTTCCTGATGCAGTGTCTGCTGTGAGTCCTGATGGAGCCGATGTGATCTGAGGCGCAATCTCGTCAATAACAGTGACCGTGAAAGATCCTGTCGATTGGTTTCCGGTCGGATCGGTGGCAGTGTAGGTCACCACCGTGTCACCGAGAGAAAATGCCGACCCACTGGCATGAGTAGAAATCAGTGTCGCTGAATCGCAATCCTGCGTTGTGGGCTCGGACCATGTCGCGAAGCCAGAGCAGGAGACGGCATCAGTCCCAACCGATAAGTCCAGGGGTAACGAGAGGATCTGAGGGAGTTCGATGTCAGTCACGTTGACATTGAATGAGAGGGTCGCTGTATTTCCTGCATCATCGGTACAGGTGTAGGTCACCGTGCTCGTACCCATGTTGAAAGCAGTGCCTGAGACGTGACTCGATGTGAGAGTGACCGCACCGCAAAGATCTACTGCTGTGGGTTCTGTCCATGTAACAACCGCTGTACACAAGCCTGCTTCCGAAGAGAGCTGGATGTCGGCCTGGGTGGAAGTGAATGTGGGAGATTCCTGGTCGAACACGGTGACGGTGAGACTCTGTGAGTTTGCATTGAGCGCCGAATCGGTGCTTGTGTACGTCACCACGGTATCACCGATGGGGAACACATCCCCTGGATTGTGGCTGACCTGAAAGGTCACCGGTTCACAGTGATCGATGACAGTCGGATGAGCCCAGGTAACCGAGGCGTCGCAGTTCCCTGGTAAACAGGGAGCGGACTGATCGAGCGGCATCTGGAAGAACCCCGGAGCTTCGGTATCGCTCACGTTGATGTCGAAGGCCTGCGTCGCCACATTTCCGCTACCATCTGTCGCGGTATAGGTCACCGTCGTCGTCCCCAGACCGAAGAACGCTCCTGGAGCATGACTCTGGATTGTCGTGGGTGGCGTGCAATCATCCGTGGCCACCGGCTCGGTCCAGAACACCTGCGCGGAGCAGAGCCCCAGCGATGTTCCAACATCAAGATTTGCTGGTGCAGTGTCAAATACTGGCGGACTGGAATCGCTGACCGTGACAAGAAATGTGTGGAGCGTCGTATTCAGAGAGTCATCGACGGCAGTGTATGTCACTGCAATCACTCCTATTGGAAGCACTGCACCTGGATCCACAGTTGACGTGAGGGTTGAAGCCCCACAGTCATCGATCACCGTAGGCGGGATCCAGTTCGCGATCGCAGTACATTCTCCTGGGTTCGTCACGAGGGTGAGATCAGCCGGTGGATTGACCAGAGTAGGTGGAATTCCGTCGGTCACCGATACCGAGAAGGTCATCGTGGTCGATTTTCCATGGATATCGGTAGCGACGTAGGAGACCTGCTGAACACCAATCGGGAAGACTGAGCCAGACGTATGGGAAGATGTCAGTGTCACGGAAGTGCAATCAATGGCTACGGGCTCTTCCCAGGTCACCACTGCTTCACAGGCTAGCGAAGAGGTGACCACTTCAACCAATCCCGGAGTGCTGACGAACTGTGGGAAATCCGTATCCAGTACCGTGACCGAGAAACTCGCTACCGTCTCATTTCCAGAAGGGTCCGATGCCGAGTAACTGACAGTCGTGGTCCCCACACCGAATGTTGACGGGGGGTCAAAACTGCTCGTCACCGCCGTCACTCCACAACTATCCGTCACGATCGGCGCTGGCCAATCCACCGTCACTCCACACTGTCCCTGCGCTGGAGATAGCGTCATGTCAGCAGGCAGACCGCTGATGACAGGCGGGACATCATCGATCAGAGTGATTTGAAAACTCATCTGAGATGAATTCCCGGCACTGTCGACTGCGGAGTAGGTCACTGTTCTACCCGCAGGGGTAATTAGCGCAGGCGAGGGAGGATTCGAGATCATGATCACGCTCGTGCAATCAGTGACCAGAGGATCACTCCAGGACGCTCCCGCTGAGCATCCCGTTCCAACTGGACTGACCGATATATCTGGAAGTTGTTCTATCACAGGAGCAGTTCCATCGACCACGGTCACCAAGAAACTCTGAGAAATCGAATTGCCCGAACCATCCGTCGCCGTAGCAGTCACCGAAGTGGCTCCCAGCGGGAAAATATGGCCTTGGGGGAAATCAGTAGTGACACCAGGAAATGAGCAGTTATTCGCATCGAGCGCAAACGGTGCCGGCCATGAGACACTTCGTTCGCAGGTATTCGGATCAGCACTAGAGGTGATGTTTCCTGGAACCGAGATGAAAAATGGGGGATCTGGTTCCAAAATAGTCACCAGAAAGCTCAACTCACTTACATTCCCTACATCATCGGTGGCTGTGTAGGTGACTGTGGTCGAGCCAGATAGAAACAGGTCACCAGAAGCATGGCTTCCAACCAGAGAGGCTGCAGAACAAGCATCTGTGGCACTCGGTGGAGTCCAGGTTGCTGCAGACTCGCACTGGCCACTGGGAATGCTGATGGTGATGTCCGTTGGCATTCCCGTGATCACAGGAGCCAGGGTGTCGTAGGCGACGCCAGCCAGAGCATCACAACTATCAGGGATCAAGTTTCCGTTACAGTCGGTTTCGGTTCCTGCGACGATCTCGCAACTATCCACCTGATTGTTGCCGTTGCAATCGAGACCACCTGAACTGATATCGCAGCTGTCTGGAACTCCATTTGCATTGCAGTCGACCGCTGCACCCTGGGCAATCTCACAAGGGTCAAGGATGCTGTTGCCGTTACAGTCCATCGTTCCGGTTGCAAAATCACAACTATCCGGAATGCCATTGCCGTTGCAGTCCGGCAACCCCCCCGCCATGTCGCAACTATCCAGAATCCCGTTCGAGTTGCAATCGGTGAAAAGGAGAGTGCCAAGAAAACGTGCTCCGGATGTTGTAGCGACGAGCGCTGTGTCTCCTGACAGTGACAAGATGCTAGATCCCGTCCCTGCTGGAATTGGCACACACGGTTCGAGGGCACTGAAACTCTCGATCAGAAAACCAGAATCCCAGCCTGAAGCCGACCTCGTGAATAACTTCAGACCACAAGTGGTCGTGACCAGTGCCCTGGCTCCAGAAATCTCCATCGGTCCATCGACAGCTTCAGAAAAAATCAGCGCCGTCTCGGGAGCCCAGCCGCCTGGACCGCGCAGGAACACATTGGCTCCCAGTGGCGAAGGCAACAACAAGCGAGTTTCTCCAGCAGTCTGATCGAGACTGAGATGGGTACCGGAGGCGACGGCAAGAGGATGCGTTGCATCCAGTATCCATTGGTTCAGCGCCAGGCCCTGGTACTCGAAGGTCAACACCTGACCAGCTGCCGGAGCAGAGATGCTCGCATAACCGCCACTCATTGAAATCTCGGTGCCAAAGCCGTCTCCGGGTGTTCCCAGCACGACTCCAGCCGGAATCCATGTCGGCACACCAGTGCCATCGAAGACTCGAGTGTAAAAATATGTCTCATCTGTATCAGGAGAGCCTACAGCCAGTAAATCTCCCGAGTGCCCCAGGGCAGAACCCCAACCAGGATCAGCAGAGCCAGAGGTGGCCCCATCCATGACCGTGTCCAGGGTCCAGGAGATCCCGTCATGGAGGTAGAGCCTTACTTCTCCAGAGAGCCCCAGCATCAGATCTGAGCCCTCGAGCCCCATCGAGAGCAAAGTTGCTCCTGCCAGATCAATGCTCTGTTCCAGCAACCAGCTTCCGGTGGTGCGATCGAACAGTTCGACGCTGGATCCATCGCTGGAAACTGCGCGATGACCATCGATCACTGCAAAGCCTGTGGATGATGCACCCCCGAGCAGTTCGGAGTCGATGATGCATTGAGCAAACACAGGGCCATGGATTCCAGCGGCGATGGCAGTAAGAAGCAGAAACGTTCGCAACATCGGTGTGGAACTGGCTGCGAAGCGGGCGCACCTAACACCCCTAAGGGCTGTAGATTCATGAGACATCGATTTTCTCCCCAAACACTGTTCCTTGTCGGCATAAAGTCACTAGTGGTATCAAATGTATTGAATTGTATTGAATCAGCAACTCTCGGGGGTGATTGTCAGAAAGTATAGTGAAGTCATTGAATAGTCGTTATTGGTCAATAAGTTCTAAAATTTGGCGGCTCCCGGATGCTGCTCTCGACCGGGAAGTGAGAAGAGGCTAGGCTGCGCCGCTTCACTCGATCGTGACCAGGGAGTGATCGTTGAGAGTACTGTCCCCGTAGCTCAGCTGGATAGAGCATCGGATTCCTAATCCGGAGGTCGCAGGTTCGAATCCTGCCGGGGACGCTTTCACGGATCGAGTTCGGTTCGTGACCCGATCCCCGGTTCGCCACGCCGGGTCAGAAATCGGCTCCGGTTCTCCAATTATTGCCGGGTTGGTACCGCTGAACCTGACTTTCTTGTGGCCCGATGGATATACGAGAGAGACCCATCTGCGAATTGACGTTAGTATTTTGGTGTGAGTGAAATTGCTCCTCCAACCTCCTCGACCCGCCGAGACGTGCCTGTAGCCATGTCGACCCCCTCATGGCACTTTGTCATTCTCCCCGCATCCTGATAGGATTTTCATCATGATCAGAAATGCACTGCTGACGATCGGGTTCCTGTGGTTCTCCCTTGCGCCCACCTTGTGTGCCGCGGGAGTCTTGCCGCATGTATGCGAGTCGTTCCGCTTCCTCGGCAGTGAACACAGTTGCGTGGATGGGGAAGATGGCCATTACGAGGAACACTGTTCTCAAGGCTGTAAAGACGATGGTTCCTCACACGACAGATCCTCACACGACCCCTGTACACATGATGACTTCGTCTGTATTCACGACGGCTGCTCGCATGATGCCTGCTCACATGACGCCTGCGTCAACGATCCTTATCTGGTGAGAGACCTGGCCCAGAAGGACAGGATCCGGGACTTCCAATTCAGCGGACAAGATGCTCTCTTCGTTTCCGATTCCTTGTCAGTTCATCCGTATTTCATCACCAGTCCCCGACCCTGTGTCCATCGCAGAGTGCAGGCTGCTGGCAAGAACATCCCCTACCACGCCTCCGATATTCCGCTACTCGCCTGATTTCTCGCTCGATCCCCAACGCAATCCCCGCTGGTGCCATCCGCAGACCACTGGTCACGGACAAGCGCGAGCCGTGTTTCGAAATAGAGCCAGAAATCAGAGGACCGAATGGAACAGAACCAAATACCGACGCAGCATCCAGAGCCTGAAAAACTGCTGCCCACCATGACGCTACTTCTCGTCTTCCTGTCGAGTTGCACTACGTCACCTGCTGTTTATCAGCAACCGAGGGAAACTCTGCCCCCTCGAGGCATCGGGGCATTTGAGAGCTCGAAATTGATCAAGCCCGAGCAGCGTGAACCCGAGGACACGCTGACTCTTCAGGATGCCCTGTCGCTTGCGATGAGCCACAACCCGGAACTCTCCATCTCTTCCTGGAGAGTCGATGCCAGCAAGGCACGCACCCTGCAAGCAGGATTGCGTCCGAATCCGCAGATCGAAGGCGAAGTGGAGAACTTTGCAGGAAGTTCCACACTTGGCGGTTTCGATGAGGCGGAGACCACGATTTCACTGAGTCAGTTGCTCGAACTCGGGGATAAGAGAAAAAAACGACTCCGAGTCGCGGAGCTGGGTCAAGGACTTGCAGAATGGGACCTACAGGCGAAGAGGCTACAGGTCATCTCGCAAACTTCCCTGGCATTCATCGAGGTACTCGCCGGACAGCGGAGAGTAGAACTTCAGTCAGCGAGTCTCGACCTTGCCCGTGAGGTACTGGCTTCAGTTACCGAGCGAGAAAACGCAGGAAAAAGTTCGCCGATAGAAACCATCCGCGCCCAGATCGTGGTTTCTCAGGGCGAAATCTCTCTCGGTCGAGCTCGCCGATCCCTCGATGCATCCCGAGCGATGCTGGCAGCGATCTGGGGAAGTAGTTCCGCACGATTCACATCCGCCATTGGATCCCTGGATGAAATCCAGGATCTTCCTCCACTCGAGAGTCTCACTGCGAGGATCAGCAAGAATCCAGATGTCTCCCGCTGGGATGTCGAGATCGCCGAACGCATGGCTCGAATTGAACTGGTCACCGCCGAGGCCACTCCAGACGCGACCATCACCGGTGGTGCCCGGCTACTCCAGGGTACCGAAGACACTGCATTCGTCGTCGGCCTGTCGATTCCCCTGCCCATCCATGACCGCAACCAGGGACGGCTGAGGGAGGCGGAAATTGATCTATCGAGGGCAACCGATGAGCGCAGAGCCGCCGAGATTCGGGTCCATTCTGCCCTGATCGATGCATACCAGGCTCTTCTCTCATCCTTCCAGGAAGTCACCGCTCTTCGAGAGCAGGTTCTTCCCGCCGCCGGAGCCGCCTATGAAGGAATTCGCGAATCGTACCGTCAGGGGAAGCTGACCCAGCTCGATGTTCTGGAATCACAGAAGACATTGTTCGAGGTCAGAGATCAGTACGCGAGATCACTCACTGATTACCACAGAGCCCGTGCACAGGTCGAAGGCCTGGTGGGAACACCCATTTCAGAACTGAAGATTGGAGGCCTCCGATGAAAAGCAATCTGGCAGTGACAGGCCTGTTGTTTCTGATCTGGGGAGCACCCGGATGCTTCCCCCAGGAACCGCCCAAGGTTGTACCGCAGCAGAAGCCCATATCTTTCATGGATGCAATGTCGACGCCGCCGACAGATCAAGCTGATCAGGTTCACCCTGACGATGTTCACATCACCGAAGCTCAGATGAAAGAATTTGGGATAGTGGTGAAGGTGGCTGCTGCGGCAACGCTCTCCCTGGAGTTTCAACTCCCGGGAGAAATAGTGGCCAACGCAGATCAGTTGGTGCACATGGTGCCGAGCGTTCCCGGTATCGTCAGGGAGGTCAAGAAGCGCATCGGTGATCAGGTATCTGCTGGAGAAGTGCTGGCAATCCTCGACAGCCGAGAACTTGCTGCAGCAAAATCGAAGTATCTCGCCTCGTCAGCCCGCGTGGGACTCGCTCAAGCAACTCTGGTCCGGGAACAGAACCTCTGGGACAAGATGATCGGGTCCGAGCAAGAGTATCTCGAGGCCAAAACTGCCTTCGAGGAGACAAGTATCGCGCTTCGAGATGCAAAGCAGGCACTTCACGCCATCGGACTTTCAGAATCAGATGTTCAGAAATTTCCGGATGAACCCGACACCGAGTTGACCCGTTTCGAGATGCGCGCACCGCTGGCAGGAGAAGTCCTCGAGCGCCACCTTGTTCGAGGTGAGTTGCTCAAGGAAGACTCTCAGGCGTTCGTCCTCGCAAATCTGGACACGGTCTGGGTCAATCTTGCGGTCTATCAGAAGTACCTGCCATCGGTCCAGATCGGGCAGACGGTTCGAGTCTTCCCGGGTAACGGAGTGAAGGAACAGACGGGAACGATCACCTACCTCAGTCCCATCATCGATGAGCAGACACGTACCGCTACGGCTCGGGTCGTACTCGATAACGATGACGGACAGCTTCGCCCAGGGCTTTTCGTCTCTGCAGTGATTCTCACCGGGGAACTCGCTGTTCCGGTCGCCATCCCGAAGACCGCCATCACAGAAATCGAGGGGAAAAAGCACATCTTCATCAAGTCTGACCACGGATTCGCACCCAGGGAAATAAGAACTGGACGCTCTGATGGGGTGCTCGTTGAAATCACAGAGGGACTCTCTGCAGATGAAGGGTACGCATCAGAAGGCGTATTCTCACTCAAATCAGAACTACTAAAAGAAGACTTCGGCAGTGGTCACGGCCACGCGCATTAGAGGAGAAAGAAGATGTTGGAACCACTGATCCGCTCCTGTCTTCGTTCGCCGCTGATGGTGGTGGTGATCGGAATCATCGTCATGGGAGCCGGACTCTTCAGCTACCAGAGAATGCCTGTGGATGCCTTCCCGGATGTTTCGCCGAATCTGGTCCAGGTATTCACCGTCACCGAGGGTCTAGCTCCCGAAGAGATCGAAAAGTATGTCACATACCCCATCGAAGCCTCGCTCAGTGGCCTCCCTGGAACCGAGAAGATCCGTTCCGTCTCGAACTTTGGACTCTCCGTCGTCAATGTCTACTTCGAGGACGGGATGGACACATACTTCGCCAGGAGACTGGTCGGAGAGAGACTGCAGGAAGCTCGCGAGGAAATCCCCGCTGGCTTCGGAGTGCCTCAGATGGGTCCGATCTCCACCGGTATGGGGTTGATTCTCTTCTACTACCTGGAAGACACCAGCGGCAGCCACTCCCTTGAGGAACTTCGATCGATCCAGGACTGGATCGTCAAACGACATCTTCAGACGGTTCCAGGCGTGACCGAGGTTCTCGGAATCGGTGGGGACGAGAAACAGTATCAGGTGCGAGTCCAACCCGATGCTCTACTTCGGTACGAGATTACACTCCAGGAACTCATCGAGCATGTCGAATCCAACAACCTCAATGTAGGGGCTCAGTTCATCGAGAAGAACGGTGAAGAATTCGTCGTCCGTTCAGTGGGCCTCGCCGCATCAATCGAGGATCTGCAGCGCATCGTCGTGAAGTCCATCGATGGCCGACCCATATACCTCGATGATCTTGCCGATATCGAGATCGGATCCACTGTCCGGCGCGGTCTCCAGACACACAACGGCACTGGAGAAGTTGTCTCCGGAATGGTCGTCAAGTTGTACGGCACAAACTCCTCGACGGTGATCAACCGAGTAGAGGAAAAACTGGCAGAAATCGAGGACATCCTCCCGGATGGAATTCGCATCGTTCCATACTACGAACAGAAGAGCCTCGTCGAGGCGTGTGTGTCCACGGTCCAAACCGCTCTCTTTCAGGGGATCGGCCTCGTCGTGCTGGTGCTCCTGGTCTTCATGGGTGGACTGAGGCCCAGTATCGTCGTAGCCCTCTCTATCCCCTTCTCGGTGCTGTTTGCATTTGTACTGATGAGCTATTTCGGAATCACGGCGAACTTGATGTCACTGGGTGGGCTCGCCATCGCCATCGGCATGCTGGTCGATGGGGCCATAGTCATGGTCGAAAATGTTGATCGACGCTTCAGAGACCCTACGCAATCGAAACAGTCGGCAGTGCTCTCGGCCTGTTGCGAGGTTGGTCGGCCCGTCGCCTTTGCGATCGCCATCATCATCCTCGTGTTCCTGCCACTTTTCACGCTGCAAGGCGTCGAGGGTAAGATGTTCAGGCCACTGGCCTACACCGTCGCATTGGCGATGGCAGGCTCGCTTATATATGCGCTGACCTTGGCTCCTGTGCTGTGCTCCTTCGTCATGAAACAGTCTGATCAAGACTCCATCACGCGGGAAAATCCCGTTGTTCGCTTTTTTCTCGGCTTGTATCTACCGCTGTTGCGATTCCTTGTTGGAAAGCGATCTCTGGCTGCCCTTCTTGCAGTAACGCTGCTCGCCATCGGAGCCATCACTTTTCCCCAGCTAGGATCCGAGTTCACACCCAAACTCAACGAAGGAACCATCGTCGTGAGACTGACGTTGGCCCCCTCGATCTCGCTGGCGGAGAGCAAGCGAGTCACCTTGCTTGCAGAGAAGCGATTGATCGCACTATCTGAAGTCAGGGAGGTTGTGAGTCGAATCGGCCGAGGTGAGGTGGGAGCTCATGCCGATCCTATCAACAGCGCCGAGATGTTCGTACTTCTGGAACCGGAGACAGACAAGGCGCTTGAAGAACTCGAACAATCGATGCGGAAAGCTCTGGCGGGAGTTCCCGGTGTGGGCGTGAACTTCACGCAGCCAATTGAAATGAATGTCGATGAATTACTCGAGGGAGTTCGTGCCGAGTTGGCGATCAAACTGTTCGGAGAAGACCTCGAGGTTCTGAAGCGGGAAGCGGATCGGATCGCTTCCGTGGTGAGCACCGTCGATGGTGCCGTGGACATCCAGGTCGACCAGGTCAGCGGCACGCCTCAGTTACTCATCCGGGTCAACCGCGAAGCGATCGCCCGCTACGGGATCAATGTCTCCCAGGTCCAGGGAGTGATCCGCGCCGCAGTCGGCGGCCATGTGGCAGGACAGATCTTCGAGGGGATTCGCCGCTTCGACATCCTCGTGCGCTATCAGCACCAGTATCGCGATACCAGGGAATCCATCTCGTCAATCCTGGTCGAGGCTCCCGACGGCGTGAAGGTACCTCTCTCTGATCTGGTGGAATTCAAGGAGATTGTCGGGCCTCGTCAGATCACCAGGGAACAGAATCAGCGCTTCATCTCGATCCAGTGCAACGTTGAGGGCAGGGACATCGGTTCGTTTGTCGAGGAAGCGCAAGCACAGATCGATGCGCGCGTCGATCTTCCACCCGGCTATCTCGTCACCTGGGGAGGACAGTTCCGGCTGCAACAGGAAGCGAACAAGCGCCTCCTGCTCGTCATACCGATGACACTCTTCGGAGTCTTTTTGCTGCTCTTCGGAAGCTTCAACAGGATGGGCAACACGCTGCTGATCCTGCTCAACATTCCGCTCGCTCTCGTTGGAGGAGTGGTGGCCCTCTGGCTCACGGGGCAGAACCTCTCGGTTCCTGCATCCGTAGGGTTCATCGCGCTGTTCGGCATCGCACTGGAAAACGGCATGGTGCTGATCACCTGTCTTGACCAACTCGTCCGCGAAGGACTCGGCATCGATGAAGCCTCAATCAAGGGCGCATCGATGCGGCTGCGCCCTGTGCTCATGACAGCGCTGACTACCGGTCTTGGATTGATTCCACTGCTGTTTGCTCAGGGAAGCGGAAGCGAAGTGCAAAGGCCGCTGGCGACGGTGGTGGTCGGAGGACTCGCCACATCGACGGTGTTGACGTTGCTGGTGCTACCGGTGCTGTACCGTTGGTTTTGCGGCGGATCATCCGACGATGGTTCATCTGCCTGATGTAAGCACACCTTCGAACTGTTCTGTAGCCCTGCCGCCGATGGCACCGATGGCATTCGGTGTGTAATGCACCACGGTCTCGGTGCTGGAGATTTCCTTTCGAAGCAGCCTGGGGCGGCCCAGCCGATTGAAGACCTTGCCCCTTCTCGCCATCTGCCCTCCAGAACTCTCGTCACTTCAAGAAACAACTCAAATGTCCGCACACATTCTACGGTCTGGGTCTTGTCGGGTAAAACTCCGGACCGATCGATGACCTATCATGACCGCGAGTTTCTTGAGAGGCTATGGTCGGGATCACGGAGGTTTGAACCCCGCAGCAGTACGCACCCGCTCGAAGGAGATCATCGAATGAATTGGACCAGTAAAGCCAGCACCGTCTTGCTCGCCCTTGCCATGACGATGCTGATCATCGTTCCCTCGGTTGCCGAGGAAATCCCTGCATTGCTGCCAGATCCGGACGATAGGCCACCCGTGACCAGCAAACCGGTCAAGGTGTACATCCTTTCGGGTCAATCCAACATGGTGGGGATCGGCCAGGTCAATGGCGGATTCTCACGCTGGTCTGACTTCTCGGATCTCACCGTTTCCGTCTATCCAGGGACCTACTCCACCACGACGGATTATGACCTGTCGACCCCGATCAATACGAAAGATCTGCCCGAGTACGGCGGCGTGAAGCCGACTCCCTTTCCAGGTGGCGGAGTGCAAGTTGTCCGGGGATGGATGAATCTACAAGACTCCGGTCTCTTCAGATTCAAACCGGGCTATCAAGCCAGTTCCTTCTGCATCATGGTACTGGATGGGGTCGAGGTTTATCGAAGAGAGGTCGGGAAAGAGCCCGTCTACAACGATTTCAAGACCACTGCTGGCAAGAAGTACTCCTTCAAGCTCACCTTCTTGACCGCAGCAGCCGATGGTCTCGGCTGGTTCGGAAGAATCGATGTTCCTGGCACCCTTCACACGGTCGTTCACACCGATGGGAAGTTCCCTCACCTGGTGGATGACGCGGGAAACTGGACGGTTCGAAAAGATGTCTGGTACAAGGGTGTGGTCACGGCCACGGCAAACAAGTGGTTGTCTGTCGGTTGTGGTTCCGGTAGCAACACCATCGGTCCGGAACTGCAGTTCGGTCACATCATGGGCTATTACCACGACGAACCGGTCATCATCCTCAAGGCCTCCCAGGGCAATAGAAGTCTCGGCTGGGACATTCTCCCTCCAGGGAGCAAACGATTCACTCACGAAGGCAGAACTTATGCCGGATACAACGACTCCATTCCGTCATGGACGGCGGATGACCCCGGTAAGGAAGTCGACTGGTACGCCGGCAAGCAGTACGACGATTTCGTCAGAGAAACTCATGCAGTACTGGACAACTTCTCGACTCACTTCCCGCAGTACCAGGATCAGGGTTATGAAATCGCTGGATTTGTCTGGTGGCAGGGACACAAGGATGGAAATCCGGCGCACGCCAGCCGCTACGAGCAAAACCTGGTTCATTTCCTGAAGAGTTTCCGAGCCGAGTTCAAGGCGCCGATGGCACCCTGCGTGATTGCCACCATCGGATTCAACGGCTGGGAAATGGCAGGTCCTCATGTGACCGTTGCCAGCGCCCAACTTGCCGTCAGTGGCGAGAAGGGCAAGTACCCCGAGTTCGTCGGCAACGTACTCACCGTAGAAACGCGTGATTTCTGGAAAGACGCATCCATCTCCCCCAGAAATCAGGGCTTCCACTACAACCAGAATGCCGAGACCTACATGCTGGTCGGAGATGCTCTCGGCCGCGGCATGGTCCAGTTGCTGACCGATCAGAAAAATAATAGAGACTGATAAAACCCCGGATCAGCCGATTGTAGTATCCTTGGATGTCGCCGGAGGTTTCCGGATCTGACCTGGAGGATCGATGGCCACGTCACTGCTGATCTCGGTGGTCTTGCTGACCGCTCCCTGTCCCACAGAAGATGCCGCCGATGCAATCCGCAGTGCTCATAGCGCACTGGTGGCCGCCGAAGCCAGTGCCAACCTCCCCGCTACACGTCGGCACACTCTCGAGTTGATCAAAGCTTGCCAGGGTCAGGATCTCGAGGTGTTACTGAAAACTGATGAAGATGCGGCACTGCTGCGAGGATGTCTTCTCATCATCGGAACCGATCATGGTCTCAAGGGTCGGCAGTTGGAAGCCGCACGGACGCTCGGCATCTTGCTCGATAAGTTCCCTGACAGCACCGAATCAAAGAAGGCACGAGTGCCGCTGGCACGGGCATTTTCAGAGACGGGAAAGATCGATGCAGCAATGTCCACAATCAAGGCAGCCACGCAACAACTGGATGCGGGAAGTATCGAGATTCGAGAGGCCTGGATGCTTCTGGGTGATCTTCATGCGTCCCGCGGCCAGGTGCTCGATGCGCGTCGCGCCTGGAGCCGTCTGACCGACGATCTCGATCGAAACGGCGATGATGCCCGGGCCCGTCGCAACTCCACCGTCCGCCTGAAACTGCTCGGCAAGAACGCTCCCGAGAT
>Ga0310120_10000246_pt1 | contig 45261 bp, 33 predicted proteins | sample CB27_AW_983_MG_FD_203506 | JGI IMG/M metagenome (GOLD analysis project Ga0310120, IMG submission 203506) | Marine microbial communities from Western Arctic Ocean, Canada - CB27_AW_983 | ecosystem: Environmental > Aquatic > Marine > Oceanic | place: Canada: Western Arctic Ocean | collected...
GATCTTGACGCGGGAACCGGTCACGACGGCGACGCGCCCCGACAGGTCTGCACTCTGCAGCCGCTTGTGCCAGTTCAACTCGGCACAGGTCGTGCACATCGAATCGTAGTGGTGGTGTACCTGGAGGTAGTCACTCTTGCAGATGTAACAGTTGCGAGCTTCCAGAAGCTGGTTCTGCTCGGCGGCTTCCGTTTGTGCCGCCTGGCGCTCCAGCAACTCACGAGAATCTTGCGCCATCGGAATCGCCAGCGGCGCGACGGGAAATCGCATCGAACGCTTGAGCGATCGATTGCTGGTGGCATTGAGGGCGGCATCGTCGCTGCGTCGGGCACTCCTTCGTCGCTCGAGGCGTCTCTTGCGAGCCAGGGCACGCCGTTGTGATTTCTCGGGAAAGGAGATCTTTCCGGCGGCCGCCCGTAGTCGGTTGAGGGTCTCCTCATCCAGTTCCGAGAGGCGGGAGTGGTCATCGGCGAGATGCTCCAACCAGACAAGAGGATCGGGAACGTCTCGATTCACATCGGGATCGTCCGCTGCCGAGTTGTGTTCTTGACCTGTGGACATGGCTCACTCTTCAGCAGGGCCGAGGGTTCATCACTGCCTTAGCGGCTGGTTCGATGGTGTATCGGATCACAGAAGAGAATATCGAAAGAACCGTGGCAGCGGAACGGATGGTCCGATGGATGTCGGATGTTCGGTCACCGTGGCGGACGATCCAGGGGGCGTTTCAGGAGTCGTATCAAGGGTCATTTCAAGGGTCGACGCAGCCGGGATCGTCCTGGTCGGGGTCCGGGCCCGGATCGGGGTGCGGTGCCGCCGGCGCTGGTCCCGACGCAAAGAGCCAGCTCAGCAAGACGATGGCGTCGGTCAGCTGGACACTGCCGCTGTCGTCGAGATCGGCCGCATCGAGACAGGAGATCGGCTCCGATCCGGGCAGATACAACCATTCCAGCAACACGATGGCATCGGTGATCGACAACGTGCCGCTGGCGTCGACATCACCGCGCAGGAAGTAGGGTACCGCCTGCACCGCGGAGGTAACAAAACACTCCTGAGAGTTGATGATGACGGTCAGATCGTGACCGCCTGTCGGCAGCTCTGGAAGTGTGGCCGTGATCAAGGTGTTGATGGGAGCATTTGCGGGGATTTGAATCCCCGCGATACGCAGTTGCACGTCCGAACCGGGTGCCCAACCGCCGCCCTCGATCAGCAGTAGATTTCCGCCGTCACGATCGACCAGTTGCGGAGTGATCTGGTCGATATGGATGGAGAGAGGGCCCGGCACCAACGAGATCCCCGCCACCGAGGGCAGCAGCTCGCCGCCATCGATGTAGACCGGCTGCTGCTCATCGATGGCATTTGCGTTTCCGTCTCCATCCAGGTCCTCGGCGGTGAAGATGCCATCCTGGTCCGGCTCTCCGATCAGCAGCGCTCCCCCTGGCAATGAGAACAACCTGCGAGGTGCCTGAACCGAGGAGTAGGGCGACTGACCATCGATGAAATGGGTGACTTCCAGATCAGAGATCGTGCCGCTGGCATCGAGATCGTGGAGATGCAGCACCGTTCCCAGGTCCTCGTCGCAGATGAAGATCGATCCGTCGCTTCTTCGCTCCATGGCGTCGACGGTGAGGATGGAGTTCTCCGGTCCAGCGGTGAACCAGGGCACCACCTCATCATCTCCCTCGACGATTCCATCCCCGTCGAGATCCTGGCAACGGTAGATCCAGCTGTTGCTGGCATCGGCGACCAGAATCTGACCATCGCCGATGTGGAGCACCGAGGTGGGCAGGAACAGATCAGAGAGTTGTGGGTTCCCATCGCGTTGCAGCCAGATGGATGACTCCCCGGGGGAATCCATGTCGCCATCGCCGTCCTGATCGACGAGCAGCAGTACATGTCTCCGGGTGGTGCTGCGATCGGCGATGAAGATCCTTCCGTCGCGCTCCAGCGTCATCGAGATGGGCACCGCAAGATCAGGACCCGCAGAGTCATCGTCGTAGAGGATTCGTACCTCGCCAGCACCATTGGCCGTGCCATCGCCATCGAGATCCTGCAACGCGATCAGTGCATCGAGAGTGCCTCCGTCGAGCAACAGCAACTCGTGGGATGTGGCGATCAGTGCCGTGGGAACCGACAACTGTGGGCCCGCGGCGCTGGAGTCGTAGAAGATGCTGGCCTCTCCAGGGCCGTCGTAGCGGCCATCGGAGTCAAGATCCTGCAGGTGAACCAGGTGATCACGGCTGGAATCGGCCACCATCAAAGATGGGGATCCAGCGAACAGCATCGAGCCGATCATCCCCTGCAGTGAAAAAACCGATCCCGCGCCGAACAGAAACAACCATCGAAACATCGTCCCCCCTCTCTGCGTGGCTCACGCAGGAAAGGGCAGGGTGCAACTTCGGTGCCAGTTCCAAGTTTGCAGGAATGGCGTCATTGAAGGGATGTCTGGATGATCAGGATGACCGTCCCGGGTCACAGGCCGTCCACTGGCCGGAACCGTACCCGTTGGAGAGAAGTCAGCACGAGAATCGACAAATCGCACACGTGAATGTGCGGATGGGCCAAGGTCTCATCGGTTACGGGAGAATCTAACTCTCGCTGTGATGATGGGAGTCGGGCTCGCGCTCGGGAGCGTCTGGTTTCTTTTTGTTGGTCTTGAGGGCGGCGATCAGGCCGTACTCGATGGCGGTGGCTCCGCCGGCCACATCTTCGAGTTCCTCATCGGAGATCTTCTGGCGATCCTTGTCGTCGTGCTTCTTGTCGTCTGTCATGTCGAGTCCTTTCTGGTCCTGGCCATGGTGAGGCGAAGGACATCCTTGCGCACCTCTCGGCTTCTGGTCGGGCAAAAAAGGGGGCAGACGGGCACCATCAGGGAGCCCATCTGCCACCGTCAGTTCCCTGAGGAGTTACTTGCCCTTGCCACCCGAATCGAGTCTGGCACCCGCATCGAGTTCTCCCGTGGTCTTATCCTTCGTTCCATCACCACTGATTTTACTGGAGTTGGACTTGGAGGAATTGAAGTTCTTGGCTCCTCCTGCAATGTCCTTCAACTCGTCGTCGGATAACTTCTTCTCGTCATTCATGGCGTAACCTTTCGGCGGGGCTGTGGCGGTAGTGCGAACGTGCGATGCTCATACATCGCGAACACTGCATGCTACATCAAGATGGTGTGCGGTGGCATGACCAACATCGCCGTGTAGTCTCGATACACAGATTACCGGATTGTTTAGAATACAGGCGGTATTCGTGCGTCTATTGCCTTGAGAGGGGTACATGGGGTGCTCCTCTGGTGAAGGGGGAAAGACGATGAAGTTTTCTTTCCTGATGCTGCTCGGATGTGCGCTGTTGCTGACCTTTACCGGCTGCAATCCGCCTCGCTGCTCAGATGGTTGCTACAACGATCCGATCGCCTCGGCCTCTGCTGTGGATTTCATCTACGAGGGTGACTTCTTAGCCTACAGTTCCTCGGAAAGTTACTTCTGGGACACGATCCTCAACGACGCATATGTTTCCTTCGAGGGGGTCGGCTTTTACGGCATGTTCCGGGTGCGGATCTACGACGATTTCAAGATCCTGATCTTCGATGAGATCTACTTCGGCAACGGTGGAACGCTTCGCTCCAAGTCGATATCCAGTTTCGGCATCTCCGGGCTGTGGGAAGTGCAGATCGACAGCAGCAATGTTGACGGTTTCATCCAGGTGATCCTCGACTAGTGGAAATCAACGTCTCCCGGTTCGCTTCCGGACCGGGGGACGATCTTTTTTCGGTGGATCCAGCAGCAAGTCGATGTCTCGTTTTGAAAGAGTGCGGTGCTTGCCCGCCGCCAGATCACCCAGATGCAAGCCACCGATCGAGATCCTCTTGAGGTATGTCACCCTGATTCCCTGACCCGAGAACATCCTGCGGATCTGGCGCTTCAGCCCCTCGTGAATCTGGATATGAATCGATGCGGTTCCATCCTTACGACGACGCAGTCGATTCAACATCGCCGGAGATGTTTTCTTCCCCACATCGGGCAGAAACACACCCTTTCGAAGTGCTGCCAGTTCTCTGAAGGCAGGAGCTCTCGACAGGATGGCGAAGTATTCCTTGGTGCATTCGAAGCGAGGGTGAGTGATGCGGTGTTGCAGATCTCCATCGTTTGTGAGAATCAGCAACCCTTCCGTCTCGAGATCGAGGCGCCCTGCAGGAAGCAATCCCTGATCGACCATCTTCTTCGGCAACATATCCATCACGGTGAGTCGGTCGTGGGTGTCGTGGGTGCTGGTGATGGTGCCGGAAGTCTTGTGGTACATCACGGTCAGCGCCCGAGGCGGAACTATTGTTTCGCCGTGAAGCACTACAACATCTTTTCCCGGTGTGATCTGGTCACCCAGCGAAGCCGGCTTGCCGTTGACCTTGACCAGGCCCTGCTCGATGATCAACTCGGCACGGCGGCGAGAGCCGTGACCACAGCGTGCGAGGTATTTCTGGAGTCTTTCTCTCGGTGATGGCATCTCGGAGGGGCGGTTCCCTAGGAACCTTCCTTTTCGGCGAGAGCCCTGAAAGCGCTACCACAGGAACTTTCGATCTCTGACAGTAGGTCCTGGATGTCTTCGGAGTTCTTTGCGGCTCTGGCTTCCATCAACTCCTCCAGCAATTCCGCGTAGATCTCGGCGACGATGGTAGAGATCTCGGCAATCTCGGCATCGATCTTGCCGCGCAACTCCTCGGGAAGGCCGTCGCCACCCAGTTCTTCTCGCAATCTCATCAGTCCCTTCAGGCCGATGGGGGTCTTGCCATCCCGCAGATAACTTCTGGCATCGGTGATCGACATCTGGATCCGATTGGACATCGCCTTCAACTCTTCGGAGGAGAAGGTGGGAACCTGCTGCGCTGCCTGGGAAGTGGTCGTGGCAGAGGATCCGGAATCAGCGGTACCATTCTTCGAGGAATCTGCCACCTGTGGAACAGGAGTGGGTACATCCTGCTTCTGGAACAGGAACACGATGTAAAACAACAGTCCCATCGCGATGACACCACAGGCGACATAGATCGTTGACTGAACTGGATGTCGGTTGAAATCGAGACCGGAGCCTGCTCCACCTCGACGCGAACGCCTTGTGGATCGCTTTGCTCCCGAGGAAGCGGTTGATCCCTGAGCGCCGACTGCTGGAATACGCTTGCGATTCTCCTGCACGTGGCCTTCGACTCGCTGATTGATGGCGTTTTCGATGCGCGCTGCCAGGTTGGCGTCGATGGCGCCCTGCTGGGCGGCCCACTCACCGAAGCGTTGTCCTTGTCCATCCAGGCGGTAGTGCTGGAGAAAAAGGACCGCCTCCTCCTGGGTCCAGGCACCCTGGCGGATGGCGAGTTTGCAGAAGAGTTCATCTCGGGAAGTAGCCATGAAGTGATGCTGGAGCAGATGTGGCGGCAGGTCAAGGAGGGGGGCTTTACATGCTGGCTCCCAGCCGGGATCCTCGGTGACCGGGAGGAGACCAGTGACAGAACCAGAAGCGACAATATTCGGGGTCGTCGTGGGCACTGCAGGGCACATCGACCACGGCAAGTCATCGCTGGTCAGAAAACTGACCGGGACCGACCCCGATCGGCTGCCAGAGGAGAAGGAACGGGGTCTGACCATCGATCTCGGTTTTGCTCCGATGTCGCTCGATGACGGCGAACTGGTCGGGATCATCGATGTGCCTGGCCATGAGAAATTCATCAGAAACATGGTCGCAGGTGCCAGCGGTATCGACATCGTCATCCTGGTCGTGGCCGCAGATGACTCGGTGATGCCCCAGACGCTGGAACACCTAGACATCATGTCACTGCTCGGAGTCCGTCGCGGCATCATCGCCATCAACAAGATCGATCTGGTCGAGGCCGACATGGTGGACCTGGTGCAGGAAGAAGTCCGCGAGATGATCTCAGGAACATTTCTTGAAGATGCTCCGATGATATCGGTCAGTGCAGAGACCGGTGAAGGTGTGGATGATCTGCGGCAGATGCTTCAGTCGTTGGTTCGCGAACTTCCGCCCCGTGACGAGGGAGGAGTCTTTCGCCTGCCGATCCAGAGAGTTTTTTCTTCTCGTGGCCATGGCACCGTCGTGACTGGAGTGCCTGTCAGCGGGCAGGTCAAGATCGATGACCGACTCGAGTTGCTGCCGCCTGGATCGACGGGGCGAGTCCGGGGGCTGCAGGCATACAGGGTTCAGGTGGAGAAAGCACGTGCCGGGCACTCCACCGCCATCAATCTCGCCGATGTGGACTACCGAGACCTTCACCGGGGCATGATTGCAGCTACCCCGGGTTTTTTCCGTGCCACCGAGATGGTGGAGGTGAGTCTGAGAGCTCTCGACGGGCTGGCCAAACCGATGGTGCACAGGATGCCGGTTCGTTTCCTTCAGGGAACGATGGAAGCCGTCGGCCGCCTATACCTCATCGACTGCCAGACGGTGGAGGCTGGAGGTGAGGCTCTGGCCCAGATCCGGCTCGATCAGCCGGTGGTCGTGGCTCCGGGAGATCGCTTCGTGTTGAGACAGACATCCCCGATGGTGACTCTCGGCGGTGGAGAAGTGCTCGATAGATCGCGCTGGAGGCTCAAGGCGGGCAAGGAATTCGTTGTCGAGTCGATGCGGCGAAAGATGGAAGCTCTGGGTACACCGGAAGCGTTCATCACCAGTGTCATGCAGGAAGAAGAACTGGTGATCCACGAGCAGGCCGATCTGGCACGTCGAGCTGCGATGACCACTGAAGATGTCGCGAACAGCCTGGACAGTCTTCAACAGTCCGGTGTCATCGAACCGACCTCGGATGGAAAGTGGGCTCTGAGGGAGGGGCTTGAACGAGGCGCAGAAAGAGTGCTCGACGCCCTCGATCATGCCTACCGAGAAGATCCCTACAGGATCTCGGTCAAGGTGCTGGAGATCCGCGATCGAACGCGGCTGGTGGATGCCTTTCTCGACAAGGTGATCGAGGATCTGGTTGCCGGGGGAAAGATCGAGAAGATCCGAGGAGGACGAATTCTCCAGCCAGGCAGAGAGCCGGAGTTCTCTGACGCCGAGCAGGCCGCACTCACCTCCCTGCGCGAGCACTATCTGCAGCACCTATTCGATCCGGCAAGAGCAGAAGATCTGGCGAGTAGCATCGGGGTAGAGAAATCGCTGATCGAGAAGTTGCAGTCATTCCTCATCGATCGAGGCGAGGTGATCCGGATCGCCACCGATGTGGCACTGTCGGCAGAAGCGATCCCGCAGGCGGCGCAGAAACTCGCGGTGCTGTTCGAGAAGGAGGGCGCCTTTACCGCTTCGCAGGCCAAAGATGCGCTGGGCACGACGCGTAAATTTGCCATTCCTCTACTGGAGCATCTCGACAAGACTGGTTGGACGCGCCGCAAGGGTGATCGCCGCGAGATCCGCAGCGAGAAACTGGAAGAGTAGTCCCGATCCGTAGCCTGGTGGGGGGCGCCACTATTCGGTGTATTCGGAGTTCCTCTTCGAGACAACCAGTGCCAGGATCACGCCCAGCACCGAACCCACTCCGGGGCCGATATACAGCCCGTAGAGGAAACCGACGAACCCGTCCTCCGCGGCTCCAAACGAGTTCGGATCCGCGTGTGAATACTGGACGATGAGCATTCCGATCACGGGACCGGCCACGAGCCCGACCAGGGCCATTGCAAGCACAATCAGTAGTGAGCGCATCATGCCTGTTCTCCCTGCGTGCGGTTCATTTATCCGAGATGATGTCGGCGTTGATGCCGTCTCCACCCTCGGAGCCATCTGCGCCGAGGCACAGCACGGTGAAGCGTGTGGTACTGCTGTGTAATCGGTAGTGGTTGCCCCAGGGGTCGACCACTGGAAGCACCAGTCCATTGTCATCGGTCAATTCGTCGAGATTCTTCGGCCAGCGTCCCTCATCGAGGAAGAACAGTTGGGCTGCGGCTCCGATTCCCGCCATGTCGGACGTGATACGTTGCAGCGGATCGCCGGTCGACTTTCTGGACTGTGACGCTCCCGCCTGAGCGATCCTCACCTCGTCATCTAGGATTCGCACGGCTGCGCCGAATCCGCCGCCGCCATTCTCGATCAGCATCACCAGCGAGTTCGAGCCGCGTTGCAACGAAGCTTGTACAAGATGTCGCATCGGATCGACTCCTTGCTGGGCGAAGTCCTCGATCAACAACTGATTTCCAACCTTGAGGATGCAGCCGTCATCGGATCCTGCGGCGATGGTCACCATCCGATCGTCGGGGCTGTAGAGAACGCAATCGAGGACAACGGTGCACTTCTCGCTGCGGCCATGGGCGGCGGCATACTTCTTGAGATCGACGATGCCCGATTCCGCTGCCAGTACGGCTCGCTTGAAGGGACGCTCTGACCCGGGCATCGCCAGAACCTTGCGCAAACCATCCTCGCCGCTGAACGGCAACGGATCGGTGGCACGCCACTTCAGCACCCACTGTCCCGGCAGCAGATGAGTGATCTCGGATGCATGAGGAGAAAAGCTCTGCTGGCCCGATTTCCGCAGCAGAGTGGTCAGGATATCGCCCGCCACATCGGCGGCCAGAGCGCGGAGGGCCACGACTCGAAGCCAAGGATCGGAACCTTCTGCAGTGGCGAGCTCGATGATGGGCTGCTTCAGCGCCGGATCGTCACCGCAGCCGATCCTCTCGATGAGACGGCAGGCACAGAGCCTGACCAGTCGAGAGGGGTCGGTGATACCCCACCGCGCCAGGGTTCGAGTGGATGCGGAGTCCACATTGCAGGCGTGGAGCATCGAGGCGCGCTGGTTCGGCTGGCGCGCTTGCCACTCGGCATACAGCATCGACTCGTTGTCTCCATGTTGCTCTATCCACAGCCGCGCCACTTCCACAGGAGGAGTGTATTTTCCGTCTCCATCGGCGTCGACATAGACAGGATTGGTGATGGCGATCGGTAAAACGGGCCGCTTGGATCCGGGAACGATGGGGTCGAGGCTGTCATCGCCCTCGACGCGCAGCGAGATCCAGCCATCGGTGCGTACGGGAATCTTTCGTTCGTCGAGAAGGCGAACAATGTCACGCGTGTCGGGAACGGGAATCGTCTCGACGATATCGCCGTCGACGATCACCAGCACTCGATCTACATCGATCCAGTCCGCTGCCTGCACCTTCGTCTTGAGGCGGACTGCAGCCTTGTGCGCAGTCACGATTTCGCCCATCGAAGCGTCATTGACCGAGAATGTAACGAAGGGACCAAAGGTGGTGACGATCTGGCCCGCTTTCACGGTATCGCACACCTCCTTCACCGAAATTTCGGCGGGAAGATCGCTCGATGAGGGAAAGTAGTTCCGTGGCCAGCCAGCCAGGTTGGAAGAGACGGTGTGACTATCAGAGTTGCCGACACCGGTGACCCTGGCACCGTGGTTGAGCAGGTTATGCCAGTCCTGCAGCACCCAGTGGCGACTGGAACCGACCATGTGCTCGGTATTGTCGGCATCTCTGTAACCCCAGCCGGCGTTTTCATTGAAGATCTCGACGCTATCGAAATCGACCGACCAGTTTCTGGCTACCGACCCTCCAGTGATGGGGTCGAGTCCTGCGACGCGGAAGTAATCGATGCCGTCCCAGCGCGGATGGTTGACCTGCACCACGGGGATATTGCCAGATGCATCTCCTGCGGCGCGAATTGCCCTGAAGAGTGCCGGGCCGTCAGCGGAGTTTCGATCGATGACATTGGCCCACGGTTCCAGCGGGAACGCATTGAAGTGGCCCAGCGGAACTGAAATCTCGTTACCGACGATCCCCTGAAATTCATCGCCAGCTCCCAGTTCAGAGATGATGTCGGAGTAGTCGGTGTGAACGTTGTGATCGGTGGCGACGCCCACCTCGAGTGCTTCGCTGGCGATGCTGATGATCCGCTCTGGCATGTTGCTGTCGCCGTGCCCGGAGTGGGTCAGTGTGTGGAGGTGATAATCAGCCGCAGCCCAGCCCCGGGTGTCGACCTGGTGTTCCAGTGACAAGGTGATCTCGAGAGTCTGGTCCGTTTTTATGGTGATGGTTTGTTGATCGATGCTCCATTCGGGACCACGGCTGGCATAGACCTTCCAGGTACCGGTTGGCACGGTGATGCTGCCAGCGCCAGAGAGTGTGCAGATCACATCGGCCCGGATGGCGAGATCTGACGGATTTGCGGCCCGGTTCATGAAAAGAGAGGGGGTGGATCCGTCTGGTTCACGAAAGGTGAGGCGAGCGGGAACAGTATTTCCATCGCTGGATTCGACCCGGAAGGTGAGAACGCCACGGGCTCCTTCACCTCCGACTGGATCCACCACATCGGAGCCGGGCAGGGCAGGAATAGAAAGCCACCCCATCGCCAACAGAAGAGCCATCCACATCGTCGCCTCCTCGCAGGTTCAGCCCGGATGGTAGCCTCGACGGAGGCGACCGGAACCCCTCAACTGCGATAGATGTGCAGATCAGGATGATCGTGCAGGCAGGTGCCAGGAATCTGAGGGTCGTAGGGACCTTGTAAGCAACGATCGAGGATTTGCGATTTTTTAGCCTGAGGGACCAGAAGGTAAATTCGTCTCGATACCTTCAGAAGATCGAGTCCGATGGTGATCGCCTGGAGTTGGTCTGGCACCGGGTCGGAAAAGTTGTCGTTCAGGGTTTCCTGACTCAGACTCACCTTGTGGTAACCCGGCAATGGATGATCGCAAGGCTCATTGAATGCGATGTGGCCATTGCTTCCGAGTCCGAGGATGGCGGTTCGAGGAGGGCCGAGTCTGGCAACGAGCAGTTCGAGTCTCTCGACCTCCTGTGCAGGATTGGCCGTCGAGTCGATGGTATGAATCTGTTCCGTGGGCACTCCGAGCGGATCGTAGACTTGCTGCTGGAGGGTTTCACGAAAACTGATGGTTCCTGCAGGAGGAGCGATGTACTCGTCGAGTTGAAGAAAGCGCAACTGCCGCCACAGATCGATGGATGTCTGATCCTCGGCAAGAGCAGTATAAAACCGTTCCGGAGATCTGCCGGTCGGGATGCAGATCAATTCCCCAGGTTGCAGATGGGAACACAGATCCTGCCGCAACCTCTCGGCGAGGAGCCCGGGATCAGCCTCTCGTATGGTGGTTTTAGCGCCCATCATGAATTCACCGATCCGGTCCGGGATGCTGCCACACGACAGGGTCCAGAGGGCGAAGCCTAGTGGATCGGGAGCGGGCGGCCAAGAGGGGCGGGGAGGAAATATGGCGACGCAGTGGCGAGGAAATCGTCCAGACGCGGTGTTTCCTGCACCCTGCACCCTTATGATCTCGGCATGGTGCTGACACCGGTCTCGCCGGGAAGGTACGGCTTCGTCAGGGATCGGCAATAGTTTCGGCACCAGTGGTGGTACCACGAACGAAATTAAGTGAACTGGGTGATGAAATGAAAATCTACGATCACATCCTGGAAACCGTGGGGAAGACTCCCCTGGTGCGCTTTCGCCAGATCTCGAGGGGCATCTCCGGAACCGTCGCCGCAAAACTCGAGGCTTTCAATCCAGGGGGAAGCGTCAAGGACCGCATCGCGATCCACATGATCGATGCAGCAGAACGCGATGGATCGCTCAAGCCTGGCGGCACCATCGTCGAATGTACATCTGGAAATACGGGTCTCGGGTTGGCATTGATCGCCTGTATCCGAGGATACAAGGCCGTCTTCACCATGCCCGACAAGGTCGCAGAAGAAAAGTCAAAGTTGCTTCGTGCATTCGGGGCTGAGGTGATCATGTGTCCGACTGCGGTGGAACCGGAAGATCCTCGCTCTTACTACTCGGTTGCAAAGCGCGTCACCCAAGAGCGAGAAAACTGCTTCTTGCCGAATCAGTACGAGAACGAATGGAATCCCCACGCGCACTACACCAGCACCGGTCCAGAGATCTGGGATGACACCGATGGAACCGTGACCCACCTGGTGGCAGGAATGGGAACCGGCGGAACCATCAGCGGGGTCGCCAGGTTCCTCAAGGAGAAGAATCCCGATGTAAAAGTGATCGGGGGCGATCCGGTGGGGTCGCTCTACAAGGAGTACTTCGAGACCGGTGTGCTGGGAGAGGCGAATTCCTACAAGACAGAAGGAATCGGCGAGGACATGATTCCTTCCACCATCGATCTATCACTCATCGATCAGGTGATCCAGGTCAGTGATGTGGACGCCTACGCGATGGCGCAGCGATTGGCTCGTGAAGAGGGGATTCTGAGCGGTTCCTCCGCGGGTACAGCTGTCTGCGCAGCACTCGAGGCGGCGAAGCAGATGAAAGAGGGCGACCTGATGGTCGTGATCATCCCGGATACAGGGGAACGCTATCTCAGCAAGGTCTTTGACGAGGACTGGCTGCGTCGCAACGGCCTCTTGGAAAGTGGTCTCAGTCTCACCGCGGGCGAGATCCTGGACCGTAGAGGCACCAGGAATCAAAAACTATTCTCGTTGCAGCCAGATGATGAGATCCGATCTGCCGTCGAATTGATGCAGAGTGAAGAAGTGAGTCAGATTCCGATCCTGGAAGATGGCGTACCTGTTGGCAGCATTCGTGAGGGTCTCGTCATCGAGAAAATCCTCAAGGGAGATTGCGAACTGGAGCGAAAGATCAGTGAAGTCATGGAGGAGGCATTTCCGATGGTGGATGAGGGGGCTTCTTCCGACGATGTGTTCAAACTGCTGGCTCGCAGGCCGTCCAACGCAGTCCTCGTCAATACCAGCGATGGACTGCGGATCATCACCAACTACGACATGATTCACTCCGTCAGTGGAAGAAGGTCCTGAGGTGAAGTTCTCGACAAGAGCCATTCATGCCGGCCAGACTCCGGATCCGACCACGGGGGCGATCATGACCCCGGTATACCTGACCTCCACATATGTGCAGCAGAATCCCGGAATCCATCTTGGATACGAATACTCCCGCACCGGCAACCCGACTAGAACGGCCCTGGAACAGAACCTCGCATCTCTGGAAGATGCCAGTCATGGGCTCTGCTTCGCAAGTGGGCTCGCTGCGACGGATGCAGTGCTCAAGCTGTTCCAATCGGGCGATCATGTGGTTGCTGGCGATGACCTTTATGGAGGAACCCATCGACTCTTCACACAGATTTTCCAGAAGTTTGGTATGCAGTTCGATTTTGTCGATGCGACCGATCCACAGAGGGTCGTCGATGCGATCGGCGAGAGCACCAGGATGGTCTGGATCGAAACACCCACCAACCCGCTGTTGAAGATCACCGATATTGCCGAGATGGTCAGAATCTGTCGTGAAAAATCGATTCTTCTGGTGGTCGATAACACCTTCGCAACGCCTTGCCTGCAACAGCCGATCTCGATGGGTGCAGACATCGTTCTTCACTCGACGACAAAGTACCTGGGCGGTCATTCCGATGTGGTGGGTGGTGCACTGATCACTTCAGATGATGATCTTCGTGATCGACTTGCCTTCATCCAGAATGCTGCTGGAGCGATTCCCGGTCCGCTCGATTGCTTTCTCACCTTGCGCGGAACCAAGACTCTTGATGTCAGAATGGAGCGGCATTGCAAGAATGCCGAACAGATTGCGCAGTGGTTACAAGACGACCCGAGGATCTCCACGGTCTACTACCCGGGGCTAGAGTCTCATCCAGGACACGAGATCGCTTGCAGACAGATGTCTGCGGCCGGGGGAATGGTGTCTTTTGTACTGGTCGACGAATCTGAATCGCATGCTCGAGAGATGGTCTCCAGAACCAACATATTTAAACTCGCAGAGAGTCTCGGTGGTGTTGAGAGCCTGATCGAACACCCGATTTCGATGACCCATGGCGCGATTCCAGCAGAGGTTCGCCAGAAGGCAGGACTCAGCGATGCATTGATTCGCCTCTCAGTCGGCATTGAAGATCTGGAAGACCTCAAAGAGGATCTGGACGCAGCCATCGGATAAATCTGCTGGATGAAGGTCTGCTAGATGCAGTTCGATGGGGTTGCTGACCTGAGGGCTCAGGGTTTTTCGGATCCAAAATAAAGAGAACCCAGGAGCGGCTGAACGGCCAATAGCCAACCCCTGGGCCTCAATTTTCTCACTCGATTACTATTCAAACTTCTGGTTCTGCAGATGAGGTTCCGTCTGACTTTGAGTTGCTCGTGGACTTTTCTGGTAACACCCTGTCTGCCTTGCCGCAGGCGCTACGACAAAAGATGTTCGGATTTGTGATGGAGCCGATCCTTGGCAGCAGGTAATCGGGGACCTGGCCCAATCCTGCAGTCCATCTTTCCTTCACTTCTTCTCCACCACCGTAGTGAATCCATTTCGGTCCGTCTGACTTTTCACCAACCAGTAAATCCTTACCGACCATTGCCAGTGAGAAACCAAAGCGTCGGATGGAAGTGGATGGTGCGAAGATCCGGCTGCTGTAATTCCAGGAAGCACCGTCGTACCTGAAAACCTCTACCCAGCCAGTATCGGAGGAGCCTGGAGCTCCGATGAGTAACGTCGATTTTCCTACGAATTGTAAGGCGGATCCAAACCAACCGTTTGGTTCTGGAAATCTGGACTTCAAGCAATCGACATGCAGAAATTCCGAACAGGCCCTCTTGAAGATGTGGACGGCACCACAATCGGCGTGTGGCAAATCCTGCAGCGGGGCGCCGATCGCAATGTGATCGGCGGCACCATCGATGCAGTTTCCGAACATGTCGAATGGTCCTCCCGGATCTCCGGAGAGTACCGACGTGATCTGTCCGGTCTCCTGATCGAGCACCCAGACCTTGCCCGTGTACGGCAGATCGGATGTTCCAGCAGGCTCACCCACGAATAGTCGGCCGTGGCTGAAGTGGAGGGATTTTCCAAATGTCACATCGCTCGAAGGAGGATTCGGGAGCCTTAGCGGATCGCATCTTTGAGGATCGAGGATGGAGATCATCGGATCACCTGCCGGGTCTGTCTGGCAGAGGGCTACCTTCAACGAAGGAAGTTCAGCGTTGCTGGAACGACATTCGAGGCCGATGCTGCTGACGGGATCTGATATCCCTCTCCAGTTCACGACTCGCAGCGGTGTCTGCCCCAGTGAGATGACTTCCACTGATTCTCGGGTGGTATCGAAGCAGGCGAGGATGCCCGACCGGTAATCGAGATTTTCCGACCAGAACTGGGTTCCAGTGGTGGATGCGCTACTCATCGAGAAGAAACCCTCCTGTACCATCTAGAGCGGCTCCCGGATCGTCTCCGTGACAGGTTTCTCACGATAAACAGCGTCGAATCGATAGCGGTGGCCAGGGTTGAGTGTAGAAGGTTGCAGAGTTCTGCTATAAACCCTTTAGGGGAAGTAAGTTATGGTTGTGTCTGGAGGGTGGAGTGATATAAGTGAGAAACGACCTGCCCGTTTCACCCCCAGCTTGCACAGGGAGTTGATGTGAGCGATTCCCCGAGCAAGAAGTTGAAGGATCAAAGGGACGATCTGGTATCACTGGCCCGTGCCGGCGATGCCAAGGCCCGGTCGGATCTGTTCGAAGCAGCATTGCCCAGGATACAGCAATTCCTCATCCCCAAGATGGGGTCCCGATTGCAGCGTCACACGGATCTGGACGATATTTGCCAGGAGATTTTCATCCGTGGAATCAAGGCGATCCACTCCCTCGCACCCGATTCTGGCTATCGCGGTTTCGAAGCATTGATGCTTCAGCATGCACGTTGGCAGGTGGTCGACTCCGCTCGCGTGGAAGGACGATTCGAGGGAGAGTCAAATATACCGGGGGGATTGATGACGATTCCGATCGATCTCGATGTTGACGATGGGGAGTGTCTTGTTATCGAACGAGAAGATGTGCAGTGGCTACATTCGCTGATCTCGCGCTTGCCAGATGACCATGCCAGAATCGTGTGGTTGCGGCTGGACGGACTAAAGAGTGATGAGATTGCCAATCTGCTGTCGATCAGTCCAGAGCTGGTGAGAAAGCGTCATCAGAGAGCAGTCGAGAAACTCCGCCAGTTGACGACTTGACTGCGATTCGAAGGCGCGGGGATCGGGGATACCGTGGCGCAAGAAATCCCCTGGTGCCCTATCTTCGTTGGTGCCTATTCTTCGATGCCATCAAACAAGGTGATGCCGAGTGCTCCGAAGAAGAGCACCGGCAACCAGGCTGCGAGCATCGGGTTGAGTGCACCTCTGGTCCCCAGATTGGTACATACTTCGGTGACAATCAGATAGATGGTCCCCAGCGCCATGGCGATCGAGATGCCGAGCAGGGTCGATCGCGATTCTTTTCGGAGCACGAAGGGGAGTCCAAGCATCAAGAGGATGAAATTAGACAACGGGAATGCGAACCGTCGGTGAAGTTTGACTTCAAGGTGCTTGAGATGGGGGCGGCGTTTGTACTGATTGCGGAGTTCCCTGAAGGAGAGATATTCGATCTCCCTGTCGCTCGATTCGAGGTCAACAGGCCTCATGTCGGTTTCCAGTTTCATCTGGGAAAATTTCTGAACCAGTTGCAAACTCCCGTCGGGACCGGGGACCGGAATCTTCATCCCCGAGAGGTCGAACTGCTCCACCCTTCCATCGCGAAGGAGCCAGAACGGCTCTCCCTCCTCCGGATCCTTCCAGAGGATCTCACGCGCACGGATGATGGACTCCGAGGAGGCCTGCCCGGCGTGTTTGGTGGTGATCTCGACATGTTGGCCGCGTTTTTCATGGGGCAAATAGCTGGCAACATCGATCAGGTTGTTCCTGCTGTCGTTGACGATATCCGGCTGGATGCTATCGAGTGCACGGCCGTATGAATCAGCGAGACGGATCTGATCCTTCAAATTTGGTACGACAAATTCCTGGACCGCAATCATCAAGGAAGCCATGAAGAACGCGAGGAGGAACAACGATGCAAGGATACGAGATAGCGGTAATCCCGCTGCCCGTAACGGCACGAGTTCGCACCCCTTGTTGAGGTTGGTCGTGGTGAACATCGCTGCCAGAAGCGTCAATATCGGTCCAAGGTACTGGGTGAAGTAGATGGGAACCATGCCGGCAAAGTACTTGAGTGCGACCAGCGGTAGGGGGGCGTCTTGCCTGAGGAAGCGGTCGAGTCGTGAAACGCCATCGATCACGCTGAAAAGTCCAAATACAGCGAAGGCGCAGATCCCCCAGGAAATCATGAACTGACGCATCATGTAGCGATCGAAGGTGCGGATAGGAAGGCGCTCAAGAAATCTGTGAATTGCGTTCATCATCCGCGTGTCCTCACCCTGTAGATCAGAACAGCAGAGATGAGCAGCAAGACGTAGTTGCCCGACATCACTGTTGCCCAGGCAGGAGCACCCGTAGCTCTGGTGAACTGTATTCCGCCGTAGGTGAGCGGAAAGAAGAAAACCATCACGGTCAGCATTCCAAAAAAGAAAGGAAGCAATTTCTGTGAGGTTCTCAAGGTCAGGGAGATGGGAAATCCGAGCAGCGAAAAGGTGACCACTGCCAGTGCCATCGCCCTGCGCCGCCAGATCTCGGTTTCTCCCTTTCGGATGTTTTTCTGGGCCAGCCTCATGGTTTGCCGCGCACCGTCGATGATGGCAGGATCTTCCGTATTCTCGATCTCCTCGCGAAGAATGTTGATTTTATCCCGATATTTATCCAATCGCTTCTGGAGCTGGTCGGTAGGCATATCGTTCAGTCGCCGGGCCTCGGTATTGATCGGGAAATCGATGTTGAACCGATCCAGGCGAATCTTTTCATGGCGCCAGTCGAGAAAATCTCGCTTGCCCGAATCGACCTCACTGACGGGAAAGCTGACCTCTACCTTGCTGAGTGTCAGCCGAATCATGTCCTCGACGTCGTCGACGGAAAGGCGCGCACGTTCGGCCCTGATCTTGGTGCCAGGGATCTCACCAATTCCTGCAGGAGTTGTCACGGCACTGGCGACTCCACTTGCCCCGGTTCCGATGTTCATCTGTTTCTGGATGAACACATCGGTCAGGTCTCTGCCGTCTCGTATTTCTTTCCAGTGAACGATACCGCCGTGATTATCGAGCCGAAGTTGCCCCATCTTACCGTTGCCGAGATTTTCTAACTGCTTGACGAGGAATCGCCCGATATCTTCTTTTCGATGCTGGAGTTCTGGAAGGATCGTCGACTGGGTCAGCATCAGGACCAGTGCCAGAGGAAATGCCAGACATGCCATCGGGAAGAACAATCTGATCGGTGAGATACCGCTGGCTACAGCAGCAGTGAACTCTCGATCTGCGACGAAACGTCCGTAACTCAGAGTGCAGGAGACCAGAATCGAGATGGGGGCGGTGAAGTACATGCTGTAGAGCAGGCTATCAAGCAGCCATGGAAAGATGATCTTGAGTGAATAACCAGAGTCGACAGCCTTCATTGAAAACACAATGCCGACCAGCAAACAGAGAAACAGCAGGCTGAAGATGAAGTTCAATAGCAACTCGCGGAACAGATATCGATCCAGTTCGCCGAAGTAGCGAAATTTCACTGATCCCCCCCGCGGCGGTGCTGGCAACTGCATGGTGTTCCCTGACAACGAGGACAACCGGAGCCATACTTATCTCTCACACAAGCCGAGAGGTCGACACCACGAAGCGATGCGAGGCTAGCAAGCCAGGCAAATACATCTGCGAACTCGGAACATTCCTCTGCGGAGTTGGGTTCACCTGTGTTGAGGGATCTGGCCAGTTCGCCCACCTCTTCCACCATCCACATGAATGAGCCACTCACGCCCCTGGAGGAGTCCTTCTGGTAGTAGATCGCTTCGATCTTGCGCTGGAATTCTCGAATTCCGAGATCGGATTCTGTGCCGTTGTTCATCTCTTCATTGCTCCTTCGAACATGGCAATACGGTACACCATGATGGAGGTCTCGGGGCTTGCTTCGGCAGACTCAGGCGAGCGAATCCAGGGCGATCTGCTTGATGGCACATAGGTCCACCTTGCCGGTTCCCAGTGTGGGGATCCCATCCACCTCGATGAAGGCGTCTGCTCTGGGAATCCACAGATTTGGAAGCACCTTCTTGGCTCGAAGTTCTTCGATGATCTGGGCCGGCTCGACCGGTAGTGGCCCGTGAAGTACGACCAATTTTTCACCCTTGGCTTCATCGGGAATCGAGGTGACGGCGAGTTGGGACCGGTCTTCCGACTCAGCATCACCCTTGTAGTACTCATCGACGATTTCTTGAAGTTGTTCCTCGACCAGGATGTGCGGCACCATCTCACCGCCAAGTTTGGAGAAGCGGGAAAGGCGGTCGGTGATGCTGAGGAAACCGTCACTATCCATCTTCGCGATATCACCGGTCTTGTACCACTCGCCTTCAAAGGCTTCGGCAGTGAGATCATCTCTTCCGAGATATCCCTTCATGACATTTGGCCCCTTGATCAACAGCAGGCCAGACTCTCCGACAGGCAGATCCTCAAGGGTATCGGGGTCGACGATCCGGGTGACAACGCCAGGAACAGGCATTCCTATCGAGCCGAATTTGCGGGTCGTTTGGTGGATATTGGCTTCGTCCAGGTCGGGCAGGTTTACTGAAACCACTGGGCTCAATTCGGTGCAGCCGTATCCCTCCAGTAGCGCACAACCGAACTTTTCCTCCCATGCCTCGGCCAGCGATGCCTTCAACTTCTCGGCTCCAGCCCCGGCGAGTCGGATACTTGCAAAATCTTCAGGCTCAAATCTTCTCAGGTAGGTGCGGTAAAAAGTTGGAGTGGAGAGGAAGATGGTTCCCTTGTGTTCACGGATGAGAGTGGCGAGTGCATCGGTATCCATCGGATTCGGGTGATAGATCGCTCCGATGGCATTGGCGAGAGGAAACCACAACGTGACGGTGAACCCGAAGACATGAAAGAAGGGTAACGATCCGACAACCCTATCCTTACTATCCACATCGAAAACCTGCGAAATACTCCTCACATTGGAAAGGATGTTGTGATGGGTGAGGCGGATCCCCTTGGGTTTTCCCGTGGAGCCACTCGAAAACATCACGGAAGCATCATCATCCGGATCGTGAGGGACGTCAGCGAGTCTGGTGAGGATGAAGGAGGGGAGAAGCGCGGTCAGCAGTGACAGGATCTTGTCCTTCTTCGTGACATCTCGAGCCAGCAGTGATGGCAGGTCGATCACCTCGACGCCGGGCGCGAATTCTTCCGGGTCCAGGTCGATCTTGCTGAGAAAGATCTTCGCAGTGATGATGGTCTTCAGTTCGGTCTGCTCGCAGGCAGAACGGAGCGCATCCGGTCCTGCCGTGAAGTTCAGGTTGGTGGCTACCTTCCCCATCACCGTAACCGCAATGTTTGCCGCTGCACCTCCGATTCCGGCGGGCAGCAATATTCCAATGTGCCGCTGCTGGGCAAATTTCGCCCGTAGTTTTCGACGCAGGATCAGCACCAGGATGAGAAATTTCCTGTAAGTGACAGACTTTTCCAGTTCGATCGCTGCGATACGTCGAGGAGCTTTCCGTGCAGACGATAGGAAACGAGTGGCGAGGGTTTGCCCCTCCTGCTTACGGGAATCGAGAGCGATGGCGCTCAACTCCTGAACTGCCTGCCTGACCTCCATCGCTGACGAGGTCGATTCAAGCGGCTTCCCGATCGCAACGGTGATCGGATATGGCACTCGAAGCGGCCTCTTGAAGAGGAAGCGTTTGCCGCGGAAGGAGAAGATGCTTCCCCAGACCCGATCGAGATACATCGGAATTATCGGCACATCCCCTTTTTGAGCGATTCGCTCAAGGCCCTTTGAGAAGGGCAGCAGGTTTCCCGTGCGAGAGATTCCCCCCTCGGCAAAGATGCAGACCAGGTGCCCATCTTTTGCTCGCTGCGCAGCTTCATCGAGTGAACGGAGAATCGACCTGGGTCCATCCTTGCTGGAGACGGGAATCGCCCGCATCAATCCAGTTGCAAAACCAATCAGCGACCTGCCACTGAACTGACGGTGCGCCAGGAAGTGTATGAACCGAGGTACTGCAGAGCCGACCAGGAATGGGTCAGCGTAAGAGAGATGGTTTACAACAATCAGAGCGCCGCCTTTGCGCGGAATGTGTTCCGACCCGATCACGGTGATGCGATAAAACAGATGGACGATCAGCCAGGCGGGAAACCGAACAGAGATGTGCGGGACTGCAAGGAAAACACCGAGGGTTCCGACCAGTGAAAGCACTGCCAGAACCAGAACGGCTCCCTGCGGATCGAGTCCGAGTAATCTCTCGTTCTGGATCACTTCAAAGACCAGTGCAGATCCGAAGATGAAAAGAAACGTGAGCAGTTCCTGAGCTCCTTGCACCCGTCCCTTCTCGGTTCCATTGGCGCGGTCCTGGACATAGGAGGCCAGCGGCACCAGGAATAATCCGCCGCCGACACCGGCCAGTGCCAGCGTTGCTCCTACGCTCAGCATCGTTTCGTCCACGAATGGAGCCAGCGCAAATCCGGTCGTCATCAGGATCCCGCCAAGAGGAACTATGCCGATCTCGATGTGATCTCCAGAGAGACGACTCGCCAGCAGGCTTCCCAGGGCGATGCCGCCGGCGACGAAGAAGAACAGGCGCGAGCCTCCGTCCGGCAGATCAAGGACTTCTGCTCCGAACACATTGAGTACCAGCAGCGCCAGTGCTCCGATCAGATAGAACCAGCTGGTAGCGATGACGGCGCCGAATAGAGGTCGATCCTTGAACAAGAACCTGATCTCGCCGAATCCCGACAGAGGATTGAAATTGAGAGAGCGACCAGGGTCTGCCGAGCCTCGCCCCTTTGCGATCCGGGTCGAGATTCCCCAACCGATCAGCGCCACGGTGATGAAGAAGAACCCACTCCACCAGTTGGGGTGACCTGTCGCCAGATCGCCACCGGGGTGAAGAAAGATGAACATGGCGCCTGCGACCACGGTGCCGAGAATGGTCGCCACATTGGTGGTCATGTTGATGATCCCGTTGGCGCGGGTCAGGTCTTTCTCGAGAACCATCTCGGGCAGGATGCCGTACTTCGAGGGGCCAAAGAAAGCACTCTGAGTCCCCATCAAGAACAGCACCGAGAGCATCGCGATGATCGACAGGTTCGGATTGATCCCCTGCAGAGCGAAGGCAGCCATTCCGAGCGCCATCGCCACCACCTCCATGCCCTTGGCCACGACGATGACCTGACGCTTGGAGAATCGATCTGCCAGAGAACCGCCGAGAACCGCGAACAGCACGAAAGGCAGCGCGAAGACCGCCATCGCCATCGATTGTCCATCGACGGGCATCCAGTCGACGGAAACCTTGATGGCGATCAGCATGATGAACTGTCGGAACACATTGTCGTTGAAGGCGCCGAGCAGTTGAGCCCCGGTCAGCGCATGGAACGAGTTGTTTTCCCGCAGCGACAAGGGATTTCCTTCCTCGGGGGGGAGTTCTGTAGATGAACTCAGAGTCTATAGATCCAGACCCGCTGTGTCTGCCTGGGATGAGATGTCCATGTTTGGCACGGATTCTGCACTGGTTTCGATGCCTGCCGCCAGTCCTGTGAGAGGGAAAGACGCATGAACCACTTCAGACTCGCCGGGGAAGCCCAACTCCCCCTCAGCGACGATCCAGAGCAAATCCACTCCTTCGAGACGGTGGCTTTGCCCCATATGCCCTCGGTACGGGCGTTTGCGCTGTCGCTCTCCGGAGATTTCTCCAGTGCGGAGGATCTGGTCCAGGACACCTTCCTGAGGGCTTTGAAGGCATTTGACCGCTTCACTCCGGGCACTGATTGTCGCTCCTGGTTGTTCAGGATCTGCAAGAATCGCTTCTACGACCACTGTCGCCGTCGGCTGCGCAGACCTCTGCACGAGGACGTCGATATGGCCCAGCCGATCACACACGATCGCTCCTGGGAGCTGCAAAAAGAGCAGGAGAGACTCGAGAATGGTGATCAGCCGCGTCTCGACCTGGTCGGAGATGCGGTCAGAAACGCCATCCGTAACCTTCCCGTGGAATTTCGTGAGCCGCTGCTGATGTGTGACCTGGACGGTCTCGGCTACCAGGAGATCGCAAATAATCTGGCGGTGCCGCTGGGCACGATCCGCTCACGGATTTCGAGGGCCAGGGGCCGTTTGCGTGACGAATTGAAGGACTACGCCCGGGAAAGCGGGTTCCCGGTCGACGCCCTTCCGGCGGCCTGATCGGCCCTGTTCCCCGATTTTCCAACCATCCCTGACCCCCGAGCGCCTCGGCTCTCGGGGGTTTTCTTATGGAAACATCACAACGCGCTCCCCGGAGCGTTTCATAATAAGGCACTGAAAGTGCTTCATAGTAATGCACAATAATGACGCAGTGTGCGGCACCGCACTTCTCCGATACGATCCCCCGGGCTGTGCAGGAGGTTCAGATGCGATGTCGATCCGCTTTCAACGCGATTTATCTGCTGCTGGCCTGGCTGCCGCTCTTCGTCGGATGCAGCACTCTTGTGGGGCATCCACTGCAGGTTGTCCGCGCCCCGAACATCGTCGTCATCCTCGCCGATGACCTCGGCTCGGGAGACCTCGCCGATACGACGGCAAGATCGCTGATCCCGACCCCGAACCTGGCTCGGATCGCGGCAGAGGGGCTTCGCTTCACCGACGCTCACTCTCCATCGGCGGTCTGCACGCCGACTCGCTATGGATTGCTGACGGGACGCTACGCCTGGCGAACGCACATGCGACAGGGGGTTCTGGGAGGGCGCTCTCCGGCACTGATCGAAACCACGCGCCCGACGCTGCCATCGATACTGGCGGCGGCAGGATACCGAACTTCGGGGGCTGGTAAGTGGCATCTTGGACTCCAGTCGAGTGGGCCGACCGATTACTCGAAGCCTCTGGTACCGGGACCGACCAGCGCCGGATTCGATCGCTGGTGGGGGATTCCGGCGAGCCTCGACATGGCACCCTATCTCTACTTCGAGGATGCCCGGGCAGTGGCACAGCCGACCGAGAAGATCCAGGGGAGTGCTCAGGCGCGCAAGGGAGGACGGGGTTTCTGGCGCGGCGGTGCCATCGCTCCCGGGTTTCGTCACGAGCAGGTGCTGCCCGACACCGCTGCCAGAGCCGTCGCCGAGATCGAACGCCATCACAAGTTGCAGCCCGCAGAACCCATGTTTCTCTACGTGGCACTCTCTGCGCCCCACACGCCGTGGATGCCGGCGAAGCGCTTCCAGACCGTCGAGGGGGCAGGCGTCTATGGTCAGTTCGTGGCCCATGTCGACGCTGTCGTGGGTGAGATTCTCGACGCCCTCGATCGCACCGGGATGACCGATGACACCTTGCTCGTATTCACCAGCGACAATGGCGCTCACTGGACCGCTTCTGATCGACAGCAGTTCGAGCATCGAGCCAACGGAAATTGGCGCGGCCAGAAGGCGGATATTCACGAGGGAGGTCACCGGGTACCACTGCTGGTGCGCTGGCCCGATCGGATCGGAGCGCCTCGCCGAGGCGAATCGAGCGACACGCTGATCGGCCTGACGGACCTGCTTCCGACTCTGGTCGCGGCTGCAGGAATCGAGGTTCCCGCAGGGGCTGCTCCCGATGGGATCAGTTTCTTGCCGACCATCGTGGCGGGTGCAGATGGATTGCGCGAGAGCATCGTGCACCACTCCCTCGATGGCATGTTTGCGGTTCGCCAGGGTCCCTGGAAGTGGATCGAGGGACTCGGCAGCGGAGGCTTCACGGCACCGAAACGAATCCAGCCCTCCGATGGCCCCAGCGGCCAGCTCTATCACCTGGAAGATGACCCCGGAGAGTTGAACAATCTAGCAACGACTCATGCTGAAGTGGCCGAGCGACTTCAGCGACAACTCGACCAGGTCAGACTGCGGGAAGCGCCCTGATGGAGAAGAACCGTTGATGCGGAGAGTGGTCGATCGTCAGCATCGCAAACGGGGTCGTCGGTTGCGACTCTTCTGTGCACTTCACTCCGACCCTGCTGCGGCACATCAACTGATCGCAGCCGTGGAATCTATCGAATCAATACCTGATCATCGTCTCACACCCCTGCACCAGGTTCACATGACGCTGCTCTTCATCGGAGATGTGGATGCCAGTGATCTCGACGAGGTCAGGGAATCGGTGTTGCGCGCCGCAACTGCTGTGGAACCGTTGCAGTGGGGGGTCGAGGGTATCGGTACATTGCCAGGCCGAGGTGTAGCCAGAACCGTGGCAGCACTGGGTCCATCCAGCCGTGGTCTCGAGGAGTTGCACCGGCGACTTTCACAACGCCTGGCGAGAAGTAGCAAGAATCGGCCGTTCTTGCCGCACATGACGCTGGCTCGATTCACGCCTGCGCGCTCGGGCTTCAAACTCGACCGAGAGTTTGCGGGTCCGTTGCTGAGGTTCGACACTCTTGATCTTGTGCAGAGCAGGCTGTTGCCATCGGGTGCCGAACACCAGAGCATCCTGGAAGCACCACTGGGCGTCAGTTGAACTGCTCCGGTGCGTCCACCGATAGCCTTCGAGCAGTTGTAGGTTTACCCTGAACATTGCAGGGTAGGAGAGCGGCCAGTGTGCCTCGGGGTTCCGGAGTGGGAGGTTTTCTTGAGATTCATGAAGATGGTCACGGTGATGGGTGTGTCGTGGCTGCTCAGTGGAGTGTCCTGGGGGCAGACTCCCATCTGGCTCGAATGGCAGAAGGTCAGTTCCACCAACATTCTCGCTGATCCGAGCGTGGGCCTCGCCGATGTCGAGGAAAAGGACTTCGCCACGGCAGATTTCGATCAGGATGGCGATATCGACCTGGTATCAGTTCGAAAGTTGCCATACACCACCTTCGGAAATCGCACCAACGTACTTTTCCTCAATGTCGGTGGTGTGATGACCGACCGAACGGCCGACCTGGCCCCCGGAATGACGATTCCTGACAACTCCCGTGATGTGCAGGTCGGTAACTTTGATGGCAATAACTATCCCGATGTGATCGTCGCCAATGCCGGCAACGATGGCAGCAACGGACAACAGCCGCGCATCTACATCAACCTGGGTGTCGATGCTTTGGGCAACTGGCTCGGTCTCGATGAGCAACCCGACCGATTACCCGAGTTGCTCTCGTCATCAGGAGCAAACCCGAACTCCTGTGCTGTTGGAGTCGGAGATCTGACCGGCAATGGAGTCGATGACATCTATCTCGTCGACTACAACAACTCGGTCGAGGATCGTCTTCTGATCAATGATGGCAACGGTTACTTCACCGATCAGACGTCGTGGATGCCAGGGGGATTCGTCGAGTCAGGATTTGCCACTGCCGGACAGATCGGAGATGTGAATGGCGATGGTTGGCCGGATATCGTCAAGAATTCAGTACCGGCAGTGCGGATTGCCTACAACCTGGGTGGGAGTTCATTTGGATCTCCGCAGAACCTGATCGTCTCTTCCTGTTACCACTTCAACCTGGGTGACATCGATGGCGATGGACTCACGGATGTATTTGCTGTCCAGGATCCCCAGGATCAATTCTTGCTCAATACTTCTGCTCCCGGAACGATACCAGTGGACTGGCAAAATGTGCCCATCGGCAACAGCCCGCTGACGGGCGGATTTGGAGGCAACACCTACATCGTGGATCTCGATAACGATGGGGATAACGATGTGGTCGTCACCGATGTCGATACGGATGTTCCCAGTTGCAGCCGACGCCTCTCATTTCTGCGTAATGATGGCGCATCTCCACCCTTGCTGGAGGATCCCTATCCAACGGGCCAGTGGACCGCTGCTCATCACTCTGGCACCTATGATGTGGCGGTTGCTGATTTCAACGGCGATGGGACTCCGGATATCTGGGTCGGTCACTGTGAGGGAAACGACCTCTACTTTCAGATCTCGAATGTCCCGGATGTGTTTCCTCCGACGCGGTTGACCTGTGACCAGCAACTCCTCGATGTGGTGATCAGCTGGAATCCTGGTGAAGCTTACGACTCGGTGGAAATTCGCCGCGATGGGACGCTGATCGCCGAGGTTCCAGGCAGCCAGACCGCCTACTTGGATCTGGCACCCAGCTCCGGGCAGCACTCCTATACCCTCATCGCAGAGGTGAGCAGCGATGCATCGCCTCAGGTCGCATGCATCGTCAATGTGAGTCTGGTCGAACCGGTGTTGAATCTATTGTGCGATCAGATCGAAGAAGATGTGCAGTTGCAATGGCAGAACCAGGGTGCAGTGACCGGGGATCCGTATGAGCTGCTTCGGGTCGTGCGTAACGGCATCGAGATCGCGACAATACCCGGCCCGAACGAGTCCTTCTCGGATCTGGCACCGGACTACGGGATTGCCGCTTACCAGATCGTTCCGGTAGCACTGGGTGCAGAGGCGCAGCCGACGACCTGCACGCTTCAGGTATTGCCGACAGATGTGACCGATCTGGTGATCGGATTCACCGATGATGACAACGGAAGTACTGACTCGGTGAGCGCGATCATGCAGGGGCTCGAGGACAATACGATTTTTGCCCTCACCGTGGAGGTCGATGACCTGGCCGACTTGCCATCACAGGGGTTTCTCATCGGAGAATTCCAGCGGATCTGGGTCGAGGTGGGGATGTTCCCCAATAATCACATGATCACGACTGAAGAGGGGCAGGCACTGGCCGACTATGTTCTCGCCGGTGGGCAGCTCTACATCAGTGGTGGCGACACCTTCTGCTTTGATCCCGACACGCCGATCCAGGATCTGGTCGGATTCGACAGTTGCGGCGACGGCGGCGGATCGGTGGGAGATATCTCGGCGATCGTCTCGGCCTCCTGTGATCAGAACAATTTCGACCAGGTCGTTCCCTACGATGGCGAGGCTGCCTATGTCGATCAGTTGCAGCCGGTGACCACCGGAGAGGAGATCCTGTTCGCGAGTGAGGGGTTCACCTGTGCTGTCATCAACTATGTCGGCCAGGGTGGAGCGGTGATCTCCCAGTCTCCAGAGATGGGGGGCATCGGTGCCAACCATGATCGCAAGGAACTGATCGAGCGTTACATCAGTTGTCTCCCTGTCGAGCCTCCCGTGGCGCAATTCAGTTTCGATCCAGCTGCCGGGCCGGCCCCCTTGACGGTTCAGTTCACCAGTCAATCCGTCGGCTTCGTCGATGACTTCCTCTGGCAGTTTGGCGATGCACAGGAGAGCCCTTCCACCTCACCGCAGCACGTCTATTCCGAAGCGGGATCCTATACGGTGACCTTGACCGTGACGGGACCTGGAGGAGTCGATTCGATGACGGTGGTCGATGCCATCGTCGTCGGGGAAGCACTTCCTGGCTTCATCCGAGCCGATGCCAATCAGGATCAGGCGCTCGACATCGCCGACGCGGTGTTCATCCTCACCTACCTCTTTGGCGGCGGCTCGGATGGAGGTTGCTCGTCCGCCATCGATGCCAACGATGACGGGGCCAACAATGTCGCCGATGCGGTGACGGTGCTCGATCACCTCTTCTCGGCAGGCAGTCCCATCCTGCCTCCATTTCCCGGTTGCGGTGTCGATCCGACCCCGGATGCGCTGGAATGTAGCAATCCGGCCTGCCCTTGAGGCCCTCATCCCCGGCGATCGGGGAGATCTTGGCGCGATCTCGTCGATCTGCGCTTTTGCGGTAGAATGGAAGATGTGATCTGGAGAGGACCCCCCCCGATGTTCCGGTCGCAACCACCTGACATCTGGAATCGAATCGGCTGGCGGCTCGGTGCCGTCATCGTGGCGCTGATGCTGTGCGCACCGCTGTCGGCACAAATCGGTCCCGGTGACATCCTGGCTCCCCTCCCCGCCATGCCGGAACCTCCTGAAAATCCCCTCACAGAGGAGAAGGCACTGCTCGGAAAGTTCCTCTTCTGGGAGGAACAACTCTCCCATGACAACTCCACATCCTGTGGTACCTGCCACATCCCCGAAGCGGGAGGATCGGATCCTCGGGTTCAACAACCGCGCTCGATTCACCCCGGTTACGATGGCATCTTCGGCAACGCCGATGATGTGGTCGGTTCGATCGGCGTCGTGCTTCAGGCGTGCGGGGGAGACACGATCGACGATGGAGTCTTCTTTCCCGAGCGCCAGGTCACCGGGCGAAGATCGCCGTCGTTCATCGCTGCCGGATATCACCCCACGCTGTTCTGGGATGGTCGAGCGGGACCGGAGTTCGTCGACCCAGAAACAGGACAGGTGCTGATACCGGTGGGGGGCGCGCTGGAGGCGCAGGCGGTGGCCCCGATCTTGTCGATGGTGGAGATGGGATGTGACACGCTGGGGTGGGACAGCGTCCGACAGAAGATGATAGCGATCACACCTCTGGCTCTCGCCACCGACCTGCCAGATGACATCATCGATGGTCTGATCCAGTTTCCCGATTACCCGGCTCTGTTCGACAATGCATTCGGCGACCCGGAGATCTCGGCTGCGCGGATCGCCTTCGCCATCGCTAGTTACGAACGCACACTGGTTCCTGACCGTACTCCATTCGATCTCTTCAACGAAGGTATCAACGACGCTCTGACCGAAAATCAACAGTTAGGCTTGCTGCTCTTTGCCGACAATTGCCTCCCTTGCCACGAGACTCCGGCACTCGGAGATGGTTCCTTTCGGAATATAGGAGTACGCCCTGCGTTCGAGGATGAAGGACTCGGCGCAGTGACCGGAGATCCCGAGCATGCGGGCCAGTTCAAATCACCCTCGCTTCGAAATGTCGGTCTCCGTGCCCCGTACTTTCACAACGGCGGCAAGGCAGACCTCGATGAGGTGCTGGCGTTCTACAACGGAGGAGGAGATTTCGCACCGGCTGATCCGTTGATCGTCGAGATGAATCTTCCCAACAGTGAGTTGGCTCAGATCAAGGATTTCCTGGAGCAGGGGCTGACCGATCCGAGGGTAGAATTTGCGCTGCCTCCATTTGACCATCCGACGATGCAGCCATTCTTTGTTCGGGGTGATTCCAATGCCGATGGAGCCGTCGATATATCGGATGCCATCGCATCGCTACAGTTCCTCTTCACTGGCGGTGTTATTCTGTGCGAGGATGCCTCCGACTCCAATGACGATGGAACCATCGATATCGCAGATCCGGTGGCTCTGCTGGCTCGCCTGTTCGTGGGAGCAGCACCGCTGCCGGCACCCAGTGACATCTCGTTCGGACCTGACCCCACACCCGATTCGCTGGCCTGCCTTTACTAACTTCGCTACCGATCATCTAGAAACTCTGGACAGGTGTTTCCGACCCGGGCCAGCGATGACTCTGCGATGACAGCAACCGTACCGGGCAGTCCGGAGATCGCCGCATTGTCCCCTCATCCTGAGGGTGATAGAGTCGAGCCCGTCATGGAAAAGTATGCCATCTCACGGGATCTGAAGCCGATCTTCACCGCCATGGTGTTGTTGCTGCTGTCGATCGTTGTCTTTGCAAATCGTCCCGGCGATGACCAGCCATCCCCCATCGATTTCTCAAGCCAGGTGAGACCGATTCTCTCGGAGCATTGTTTTCCCTGTCATGGGCCAAACGATGAATCTCGCAAGGCTGGATTGCGACTGGTCGACCGAGAATCAGCGACGGAAGAACTGGAGTCCGGTTTCACTGCGATCGTTCCTGGCAGTCGTGATGACAGCGAGATGTGGCTGCGCATCACCGATCCCGAGGATCCGATGCCTCCCGCCAGGGAACATAACGAGTTGAGTTCAAAGCAGGTCGAGGTGCTGGGTCGCTGGATCGAGGAGGGGGCCGAGTTCGCACCCCACTGGGCTTATGTCACTCCGGAGCCGAGCGAGGTGCCTGTCACCGCTCACGATTGGCCCGCTGCATCCATCGATCACTACATCCTGGCGCAGTTCCAGGCGGTCGGACTGGAACCCGCTCCCGATGCGGATGACACGACCTTGATTCGTCGTTTGCATCTGGATCTTTCCGGTTTGCCGCCAGAGCCTGATCGGATCGCCGAGTTTACAAACGAGAGTGGCGAAGAGGCCTATCTCAAGCAGGTGAATCGGCTGCTCGCCAGTCCTCACTTCGGCGAACGCCTTGCCAGTTTCTGGCTCGATCTGGTCCGCTACGCAGACACAGTCGGTTACCACGGCGATCAGGAACATCACAGCTGGCCCTACCGCGACTGGGTGATCGAAGCGTTCAACTCGAACATGCCATTTGATCAGTTCACCATCGAACAGATCGCAGGCGATCTACTCGAGCAACCCGATCAGAACCAGTTGGTGGCGACGGGCTACAATCGCCTGCTCCAGACGACTCATGAAGGGGGTCTACAACTCAAGGAGTATCGAGCCATCTACATGGCGGATCGAGTTCGAAACCTGTCAGAGACGTGGCTGGGTGGGACGCTCGGTTGTGCCCAGTGTCACGACCACAAGTACGATCCGTACACCACTCGAGACTTCTACTCCTTCGGAGCCTTCTTTGCTGACATCGATGATGAGGATCACCTGAGAAATCCATACGGTGGCCTCAACTCGACTCCGACCCGTCGCAGGCCGGAGATGCGCCTGATGACCGATGAAGGGCAATCGAGGGCTGAGCAACTGGCGCGCAAGATCTCCGAAACGGAGCCACAGATCGACGCTGCCATCGAGGCGCTGGTGCCGGAGCAGCAGGCGTGGGAACAGCAGCTGGCGGCACGAATTGAATCCACCGAACGCCGCCAGTCTGTCTGGGTCGATGATGTGCTCGATACCGGTGGCACGGTCAGCGGCAGATGGGATTTCGTCGCTGCAGAGGGTGTTCCTGCTCACAGCGGTCAGTTGTACCGGAAGCAGTCGAGTGCCGGGCTGATTCAGCATTACACGGTGGGCACAACAGAGAAGACGATCACCGTCAGTGACGGGGATGTGCTCTTTGCCTGGATCTACCTGGCAGCGGATTCGCAACCAGAAGCGGTGATGTTGCAGTGCAACACGGCAGGAGATTGGCAGCACCGGGCGGTCTGGGGTGGCGATGAGATCGTATACGGTAGACAACCGGAGAGTTCAGCCGCCTACCAGCGAATGGGAAAATTGCCCACGGTAGGGGAGTGGGTGCGGCTGGAAGTTCCCTTCGAGTCGATCGGCCTGAAGTCTGGCACCGTCGTCAGTGGTGTCGCATTCACCCAGTTCGGTGGCACCGTGTACTGGGATCTATGCGGCGTCGAGAATGCCTCCGCCGCACCGGCACCGGTGGTCGAGGCACTGGCCGTGGCGGCTACCGATCGAACGGACGCCCACAGACTTGTCCTGAGTAATTTTCATGTAGACCAGTCGCAGCAAGTGGTCGCTCTTCGGAGCCAGCTGGCGAGCCTTCAGAAGCGGGCCTCCAGCTTGACCGATACACAGCCGCTGGCGCTCTTCACCCGGAGTCTGGAGTCGCCACGCACGGTTCGGATCTTGCCCAGGGGAAACTGGCTCGACGAAACGGGTGAAATTGTCGAGCCGAAGATTCCGCAGTTCCTTGGATCACTGGAAACCGGGCAGCGCGCGACCCGGCTCGATCTGGCTCGCTGGCTCGTGACTCCGGAGGCCGAAGGAGGAATCGGTGGTCTGAGCGCTCGGGTGTTCGTCAACCGGGTCTGGGCGCAGTTCTTTGGCGAGGGGCTGTGTTCGTCGGTGGAAGATTTCGGTGGGCAAGGGAGGCCAGCGACGCATCCGGAACTCCTCGATGCGCTGGCCATCGAGTTCATCGATTCCGGGTGGGACATCCAGGGCCTCATCCGGAGGCTGGTGTTGTCACGGACCTATCGACAATCGTCCAGGCCATCGCCCCGTGCAGCAGAGGTCGATCCGGAGAACCTGCTCTTCTCCCATCAGGCTCGCCACAGGTTGCCGGCGGAGATGGTTCGAGATGCCTCACTCTGGATCAGCGGACTGCTTGTCGACCAGCTGGGCGGGCCCAGCGTCAAGCCGCCTCAACCGCCTCACTACTACCGTCATCTGAACTTTCCACCGCGGCGATACAAGCCCGACATGGGATCAGAACAATGGCGTCGGGGTGTCTATGTACACTGGCAAAGGCAGTACCTGCATCCGATGTTGCTCGCCTTCGATGCGCCGACCCGGGAGGATTGCACCTCCCGGCGTCATCGATCGAATACCCCACTGGCCGCACTGGTGCTGCTGAACGATCCGGTATTTGTCGAAGCGGCTCGCTCTTTCGCACTGAGAATCACCAGATGGCAACACGATCTCGACCTCATCGGGCGAGACTCTGCAGGCACTGACGAGGAAGCGATCGTGTTCGCCATGAAGCGGGCGACTTCTCGGTTCCCTGAACCGAGTGAGATCGAACTGCTGATGAACTTGCTCGAATCGAGCAGAGAGCACTTCGCAGCGCATCCGGACCAGGTCAAGACGTTGCTCGATGCCGGGGCGAGTGAAGCGGTGGAGTTCATCGAACCCGCCGATCTTGCTGCCTGGGTAGAAGTCGCGCGGGCCATCTTGAATCTGCATGAAACGACGACCCGTGAGTGATACCCACGATCAAATTCTGAACCAGATTCACCATCTGAACCGCAGACAGTTTCTCGGTTCGCTGTCGATGGGGATCGGTGCAGCAGCACTGAGCCAGTGGTGGCCCTCCGGACAGGTCGGCGCAGCCGAACTGTTCCCGGCATCGAGTTCGATACCTCGAGCCAAGAGAGTCATCTTCCTGTGCATGGCGGGAGGTCCCAGCCATCTGGAGACCTTTGATGAGAAACCGAAGCTGGCACTGCTCGACGGACAGCCGATGCCGGAGTCCTTCACGAGGGGGATGCCGATCGCCCAGCTCCAGGGTAAGGAGTTGCGTTGTCTCGGGCCAAGGGCCACTTTTGGGCGCTACGGTGAGAGTGGCCAGCTGATCAGCGACTACCTGCCACATATCAGTACCGTTGCCGATGACATCGCCATCGTGAAATCGATGGTCACCGAACAGATCAATCACGATCCCGCACACACCTTCATGAACACTGGCTCCATCATCCCCCATCGACCGAGCATGGGTTCATGGATCAACTACGGACTGGGTTCAGAAGGGGAGAGTTTGCCCGGCTTCGTCGTGTTGACCAGTGTCGGGGGAAGGAATCCCCAGCCGATCGCCGCCAGGCAGTGGTCCAGCGGTTTCTTGCCGAGCAATCTTGGAGGCGTCGAGTTTCACTCCAAGGGAGATCCGGTTCACTATGTGGCCAACCCACCCGGCATCAGTCGTGATCGACAACAGCATCTGATCGAGGCGATCCGTGATCTCGATCGGATGCGTGCCAGCGAGACCAAAGACCCCGAGGTCGAGGCGAGGATCTCGCAGTATGAACTGGCGTTTCGGATGCAGGTTTCGGTTCCCGAGTTGATGGATATTTCCGATGAGACTCCCGAGACACTGGCGATGTACGGAGCGGTTCCCGGCGATGGGACCTATGCCAGCAATTGCCTGCTGGCACGCAGATTGGCGCAGCGCGGGGTTCGTTTCATCCATCTCTATCACAGGGGCTGGGATCATCACGGAGGCCTCAAGCAGTACATGAAGACCTGCTGCAATCTGTGCGATCAGCCAACAGCGGCGTTGATCCAGGATCTGAAGAATAAAGGCATGCTCGATGACACACTGATCATCTGGGGCGGGGAGTTCGGGCGAACCCCGATGTCCCAGGGAGGTGGTGACGACCCGGGGCGAGACCACCACATCAAAGGCTTCTCGATGTTTCTCGCCGGGGGTGGGGTCAAGGGTGGGGTGACTCTCGGAGAAACCGATGATCTCGGCTACAACGCTGTAGAGGATCCGGTCCACGTACGAGATCTGCACGCGACGATGCTGCATCTGCTGGGGATAGACCATCAAAGGCTATCGGTCCAGTATCAGGGTCTCGATGTGAAACTGACCGGCGTCGAGAAGGCGCGGGTCGTGAAGGAAATACTCGCCTGAGTACCTCCTCCACGACCGGGTCCATCTGCACTCTTCTCAGTAGCGAGGATTCAGGTCGATCGGCATCCGCGCTTCCACGGTGAAGCCACCATCCTGCGTCGCACTCAACACTCGCGCAAAGTAAGGACGAAGGTCGATCCCTGCTGCGGAAAGCACTCTGAGCGCCGGTAGGTTTGCCAGGGATCGGATGGCTTCGTCGCCGCCTCCACCGAGGAGCTTGAAGATATCCATCGGGTTCGGAGGTCCGGGGCGATGCACCACGTTTGAATCTGCACCGAGTCCCGCCTCTCGACGGGCGTGTTCAACGGCATCATCGAGACTGCCGATGGCATCGACGAGGCCCAGTTCCAGCGCCTGTTGTCCAGACCAGACCCTTCCGCCGGCGATGGCTCGAACTCGCGCGGGATCTAACTTGCGGCTTTCGGAAACGCGGTCGATGAAATCGTCGTAGACTTCATCGACGGTGCCCTGGAGCCGACCGATCTGTTGCGTGCTCCAGCCTCGGTCCGGCAGCATCATCATCGCAGCGTCGTCGAGCGCGACCGGATCGAGATGCACACCGAATCGCTTCAATGCTGGTCCGAAGGAGAGTTTCATGCCGAAGACCCCGATCGATCCGGTGATGGTTCCCTCCGATGCATAGATGGGGCGACCGGTGCAGGTGATCCAGTAGCCGCCGCTGGCGGCAAGGTTACCCATCGAATACACGACCGGCTTCTTGCGAGCGAGCTTATCCAGCGCCACTCGGATCACCTCACTGGCGGTGGCGGATCCTCCGGGCGAGTCGACACGGACCACGACTGCAGCGACCGATTCGTTATCTGCAAGCGCATCGATCTCATTGGCTGATGGTTCACTGACCATCGAGCCAGGAGTCGCTGTATCGCCATCGATGATCTGGCCTGACAGGTGCAGGACGACCACCGAGTTGTCGGGAATCTTCTTCTGGCGGGACGGGCTGAACAACTCCGTGAAAATCTGAATCGGGTTGAAGGCGGCGCTACGCTTCTTCCTGGCCCTCTTCCACTCCACTCCACTGTCGAGGATCAGTTCGATGGTCTCCTCGACGGTACCATGGTCGGCGAGTGCGTCGACCAGGCCCTCTTCCAGTGCTTGCTTGGGAGTGAAGATGCGTAACTTCTGCAGGTCGCGAACCTTGCTGGCATCGATGCCGCGACCGCGGGCGATTTGATCGACAACATACCCGTTGAGGGACTCGAGCATCGCCATGTAATGATCACGAAGGTGGTCACTCATCTGCGGCAGCATGTAGGGTTCGACCGCTCCCTTGAAATCACCGACCCGGATCACACTCGCCTCGACACCGAACAGGTCCATGGCGGTCTTGAAATGAATCGGCATCAGCACAGGAGAATGAAAATCGACGCCTCCGGTTCGAGTCATGATGACACTGTTGCAACTCGAAGCCAAGGTGAGCAAGGCACTGGAGCCATTCTCCAGCCATGCGATGCACTTCTTTCCCTCAACCTTCGCCGTTTCGATGGTCGCGCAGAGGCGGCTGACCTGTGGAATGGTGAAGGAAGTGCCTGCTCCGAGGTCGAGAGCGAGAACACTGATCTCCTCATCGGCGATCGCATGTGCCATCGCCTCCATCAGGTCAGAAAAGGACCGCTGAGGGCCGCCGCCTCCAGTCAAGATGGCGGTGATATCGAGACCGCCTCCAGCTCCAGGCTGGTCGGCCCAGCGACCCTCCAGTTCGAACAGACGAACGGTGGTGATGGTCTCGGCGGTGCCATCATCCGTGCTGGAAATGGCAGATCCGGGCAGCAACAGAAGTGCTGAGAGGACAAATGTCAGTGAGTGAATCATCGTTACCTATCTTTCTTGAACAGTGGGAATCAGGGATGATATCCGGGAAGCGATACCGGGACCACAGCATATCCAGAGGCACGAGTAGGATTCTCGGTGTATCCTGTCTCGGGATGTCCAAACGGTATCCGATCGATTCCGCATCGGTCGCCTGTCGGTAGAAAGAGAGACTCGATGTTGAATTCATTGTTGAATTCTCTGTTGAATTATTCTTGCCCGAAATGGGTACTGCTCCTTTGCCTGCTCTCTGTCTCCACCGTGTCCCTGGCGCAGGGCAACGAGGAACTTGAGAAACGGTACCAGGAGAAGCAGGCCAAGAAGTTCGTCCAGAAGATCGAATGGGTCACATCACTGGAGCAGGCGAAAGCGGTCTCGAAGCAGAAAAACCTGCCGATCCTCGCCTACTTCACCCGCTCCTATGCACCATGAGGCCCTTGCGATTACATGGAGGGGGGTCCCCTCCTGTCAAAGTGGTGGGTCGAGGAGAGCAAGAAGTTTGTACCGTACCTGAATGTCTCTGCTCAACTCGATGACAAGCCGGACCAGCAGGTGATGCGTGAATACGGACTGAGAGGATATCCAGCATTCGTCTTCCTCGATGACTCAGGGGTGTTGCTCTACGGCAAGGAGCCTTACTGGCGCCCGGATTCTCCGACGTCTCTCAAAGCGGGACTCTCGGAAGTGGGTGATCTGTTTCAACTGAGAAAACTGGTCAAGGAGAATCCTGATGATGAGGTGGCCCGCGCTCGGCTGACGCTGATCGAGGGGATGCTCGATCCCATCCATGCCAACATCCAGGCGATGGATGTTGCATCCAGGGTCAAGGGTGTTCCTGAGCAACTGGTCGAAAAGTGGACGATGGCCAGAAGAGAAACGCGCTTCCTCATCTTCTTCGAACCGTATCGTGCCGCCTTCCGCAACAAGCAACCCAATCGGGAGGAGAAACGACTCGCAGCCATCCAGGGCTGTTACAAGATGTGGGTCGAAGGTGAGAAGATCGATCCGCAGGCCGAGTATTTCCGCCCATTCCTGGTGCTCTCCTTCGATGGCGCGCTGGCTGCCAGCGATGTCAAGGTGGCCCAGCAGTGCCTCGCGATCTACGAGGATACCTACAGTGTTCACGATCGGTTTCTCAAGGGGATGAAGAGTCGTCTCGAGAAGGTCACCGGAACATCCGAGGGAGGCGAGGTCGGATCAGTCGGTGATCGGCGGTAACAGCCCCGCTTTTCTGAGGGTGCTCTCCCAGCGCGCCTTCTGACCCGGGTCGAAGCGAGCCTCGATGACGATTCCGTCGTCGAGGAACTCCTCGTGATCGACCAGTGCCACATCGTGTAGTTTTGCCGCCAGGTCCGAGCGGGAATGGGGCAACTTGTACTCGCCTGACTCCTGCCTTTGTCGACCGATCTCGAGGATCTTCTCGACCACCAACTCGATTCCGGTTCCCTCCGTGGCGCTGATGGCAAAGGAGTCTTCTTGCTCGGCGAGCAGGTGCTGAAGATCGATGCGCTGATCGTCCTTGACCCGATCCATCTTGTTGAACAGAACCAATTTCTGATGAGATTCGCAGCCGATTCTGGTCAGTGTTCTCTCTACCGATTCCATGTCGAACTCGATGGTCGGAGACGATGCATCGACGATGTGAAGCAGCAGATCTGCCTCGGTGGCTTCCAGCAGCGTGGCATGGAAGGATGCGACGAGGTCATGGGGGAGTTTGCGTATGAACCCAACCGTATCGGAGAGCAACACATCAAAAGGAAGGTCGAGGGACCACTTCCTGGTGCTGGTATCGAGGGTGGAGAAGAGCTTGTCTTCGATCAGTACATCGGCCCCGGTGAGTCGGTTCAGCATCGTCGATTTGCCGGCGTTGGTGTATCCGACCAGGGCGATGCGAAAGGAACCCTCTCGCGATTTGTGCTGGGTGTGAGCCTGCTTCTCGATCTCGGATAGGCGATCCTTCAGCACGCTGATCTTGCGTCGCACGATGCGGCGGTCTGTCTCCAGCTGGGTCTCTCCAGGACCCCGGGTTCCGACCGATCCTCCCTCCATGCGGGAGAGGTGGGTCCACATCCGGGTCAGGCGAGACTGGGAGTATTGCAGCTGGGCCAGCTCGACCTGTAGTTTTGCCTGATGACTGCGAGCGTTGCGGGCAAAGATGTCCATGATCAATTCCGCACGGTCGACGATCCGCATCTCGGTTAGCTCCTCGATATTTCGTCCCTGGCCAGGTGAGATGGGGTCATCGACGATGATCAAGGTGGCCTGGAGTTGGCCGGCCAGCTCCGCGAGTTCTTGCAGTTTTCCCTTACCGACATAGGTTCCCGGATGCGGGCGATTGCGCTTCTGGATCACCTGGCCGGCGATGCGAACTCCTGCGGTATCCGCCAGCGCAGTGATCTCACCGACCGGATCGACCGATCCGACATGAAGGGAAGGATCGCCGGGCATCAGTGCTTTGAGCACGATGGCGATCTCCCTCCCATCTCCGGAGGGGGTCTCGAGGTGTGGTAGATCGAAGGATTGCTGCGCCATCGGGCGGCTCTTCCCTTCGCGTTCCAATCGAGAGGCGCTGCGGTCTTCCCGCCGGAGGGGTTTCCGGCATCGAACCTCTCCAAGGTATCCGACCCGTCGATGGGGAACCACCAAGCACGGCGGGATTCTCGTCACGGGCAAGACTCACTCTGCAAGACTCACCCTGCAAGACTCACTGGGCAAGACGGATCTGTTCGTTACCATCCGCCTGTCCCGAACGAGGCATCAGCGGAGGGTCACTTGCCGGTTTCTGATCAATCCATCTCGGCCCATCATCCTCGGCGTATCGGCTGGCTCGACGGCGTCCCCCTCGACGAGCCAGGCTTGCTCGCTTTTCCTGGCATCGAGATCCTGCAGTCAGAGACGCAACGCACCGTGCTGAAAATCCCTCCCTCTCCTGCGCGTCCGACGCTGATCGCCAAGATCCACCGAGAGCGAGACCCTGCGGCCCGATTGCGGCGGCTCGTCGGCTGGGGACGGGCAAGACTCGAATGGCGCAACCTGATGGGCGCCGAAGCGGGCGGAGCATCGGTACCGCGACCGGTGGCACTGGCGTGTCACAGCGATCACGATGTGGTCTTCTCCGACTTCCTGCTCGACACCGAACTGTTTCCGCAGCATCTCGAACGATATCGAGGCTCTCGAAGAGTCGCGATGCTGCGTGTGCTCGGCGGCTGGCTCGCAGGTGTCGTACGAGCGGGTGTCGATGCGCATGATATTCACACCGGAAACATCCTGGTACGAGGTCATGACGCCGACACGGCGCACCTGTGGTTGATCGATCTCCACGATGCACGGGTCGGGCTGGGAGTCCCCCCGCATCGGCGGCGTGCGATGGTGCGACAGGTCGCCGGCGCCCTGGGAGCCGCACGTGCCGCTGACGATGTGCTGCACTTCCTGCAGGGATGGAGCCACGGAGCCAGAACTCTGGGAATCGATCGGAGCTGGGCACGAGGACCCGACCACGAGGATGAATCGGTGCCCTGGACCGAGGTTTCGCCTGCCTTGCTGGAGGAGACGCTCCAGGCAGCGGAGGCCTCGGAGATCCAGCGTCGTCGCCGCCATATCTCTCGTGCCTTTCGCCATCGTCGAGGTACCTACCACCAGCCGGTCAATCTCGATGGAGTGCTGCAGGTGAGAAGAAAAGCGCGAGATCGCCGTCGTATCGGGAACCACTCCGGTCCCGGGGATGCCCGGGCGGCCTGGTTCGGCGACCGCGTGCTGCAGACGGTGTGGCACCAGAAACCGGAAGCGGCGCTCTTCATCTCCGGGCGATCCGGCATCTGCGAGCAGGTCGTCGAGAAGGCCCCTGCCGGCAGGTCTCTCGCGAGGTTCTTGCGCGAGGAGGAGTGCAAGAAAACCGTCTCCCGATGCATCGAAGCGGTGGTGGCGACCCTTGGCCGCTATCACCACGAAGGGATTCAACTCGAGGGGGCCACGCCCGGGCGCTGGTTCATCGAGGAGACTTGCGATGGGCTCGAGGTGGTCCCCGATCGGAGTTGCATCCGTTACCGCGGGCGACTCAGCGCTGGCATGCGGCTGGCGGATCTGCTGCAACTGGGCGCCATCTTCGATGGATCGGTGACCCCGGTCGATCGACTCCGGGTGTTGCGTTCACACGCCGAGTTTGGCCCGCTCTCCCATTCACCGACCGCGCTTCGCTCACTGGCGAATCATCTCGGCGACCTGTTCGCCCGATCCAGCACCACAGCACCGGAACCGATCCGTGTCAGAGGGCTCGATTCCATCGAGAGCGAAGTCGAGGCGCTGCATCGACTCAATCAGGACCATGTGCCGCAACTGGGGGGTCTCGATCGACCCGACTTCGGGGCGCTGCTTCGCTGCGCATCGTTGGTGCGAGTGGTCGATGGGCCGAGACCAGAGGATTCGGCGGCGACGGGGCCACCGGCGGCGATGATGGTCGCGATGCGCCGCGATGACGATTACGACAGCCCCAATTTCCTGTGGTTTCGAGAAGGATTCGACAACTTCGCCTATGTCGATCGCATCGCCACCGCCGCATCTGCCAGACGAAGCGGTGTCGGATCGGCGCTGTACGCGGTGCTGGAGGCGTGGGCGAGAACAAACGAGATGACCTCCATCGTGTGCGAGGTCAACCTGCAGCCACGCAACCAGGGCAGTATCGACTTCCACAACGCCTGCGGTTTCCGCGAAGTGGGCCAGAAACTGAGCCACGGCAAACCGGTGGCGATGCTGCAGAAGATGCTGGCACCCTAGCCAGAACTGCTTCGCGGCTTCCTCAGGAACAAAGATCGACTTCTGATAAGAAGAAACAGCAGCCAGGGCCCCCCTGATAAGAGAGTGCCGCTGCCACGGTGTGACCCGGGTGAATCGGTGCTGTGGATAAGAGGATCTGCCGCTGAACCGGCCGAGTGAGGGAAGATTTGATAAGAATGTGCCCCGGTCGATGTCAGAAGATAAGAGGCACGGATGGTCGAGTCATAAGAAAGATGCTGCGGCGGTATAAGAGCATAAGAGCGACTACAGTCCGTCGATAAGACCTGCCCCAGAAAAGCTCCTCCAATAAGAGGAGTCTCCTCCAGTAAGAGGGAAAACGAGACCGCGATGCACTGCTCTGGTATGGTTCCTCAACCATCGGACGGTTGCGAGTATCCAATCACTCCCTGGCTGACCCGGGCGCCGGCGTTGCCGGTGGGTTGGCCGCCGTCATCGACCTTGGCGTGGATGATGACCCCTCTTCCGATGATGGGATTGTGGGTGCCGGCGAGGGTCACATTATCGATGGTGATGGAGTAGCTGGCATTGCCGTCGGCATCGGCACTCAGGTTGCCGAGATCACCGGCGTGACGCATCTCGGTGCTGGGCAGCGCATGATCATGTCCCTCGGGGTTGTAGTGGCCACCCGTGCCCTTGCCATCGTTCTTGCGAAGATCGCCGTACTGATGGATGTGGATGGCGTGATCGCCGGGCGTGAGTCCTGCGATGTTTGCATCGACCTGGATGCCGTCCTTGGTGCCGGTGAAGGTGACGGTTCCCCGGGCCTTGTTACCGGCGGTGGGAGTCATCACCGCTACCAGGACTTGACCAGCCTGTCGCTGGGCATCGACGATGGCCGCCATCTCGTGGGCTTCCTGCTGTGCGTCCTGGTCCTGCATAGCATGGTCATTGACGGGAATACATCCTGATAAGATGCTGCCCAGCAGTGCCAGGATGGGGATGGTCATCCGTTTCTGGATCGTCATGTGGAATCGCTCCTCTCGATGTGGGTTCGCCGACAGCATCGAGTGGCGAGGGGCTCACATCCAGTTCCTTGTCGAACTTCTCCTGGATGGCCTTTACGATGCCCGGTATGCGCATTCCATCGCTCCTGTTCCTGGTATCGATCGCGCTGGTCGGATTGCTGGCGTCGAAATCGCTGGAGGATCCTGTTTCGGGACCCAATCGCAGCGACGAGCCACTCATCGGCCAGTTTTCCCTGCAACGTGCGGTGGCCTTCGCCGATGCCTCGGCACTGCAGTGGCAACAGCAGCGAGATTGTGTCACCTGTCACACCAACGGCCTGTACCTGGTGGCGGCAGCGAGGGTCGCGCCCACCGGTCCCGATAATCGTCGCGCTCGTGAGTTTGCCCGTGGCTACCTGAACCGCTACGTGGTCGATCAGCAGCAGCCATCGGGACAGCGAGGGGCGGTCGAGGGTCTGGTCGCGACCACCTGTTTCCTCGCCATCAGCGACATGGGCAGTGTCGGGAAACTCTCTCCCGATACCCGCAAGGCACTCGATCACATCTGGAGTCTCCAGGACGAGGATGGCAGCTGGAGTGCCTGGCTCAAGTGCGGCTGGCCCCCCTTTGAATCGGATGATCACTTCGGCGTGACGCTGGCGGCAGTGACGGCGGGGGTGCTGCCACAGTCGTATCGAAAAACCGATGGGGCCGCCGCGGGGATCCAGCGTCTCCGAGGGTGGCTTCGTGACCACCCGCCACGGAACCTGCACCACAAGGGCATGATGCTGTGGGCTGCGTCCGGACTCGATGGAGTGGTCGATGATGAGACGAGGCAGAAGTGGAGTCGCGAGCTTCTCTCAGTTCAACGCTCCGATGGGGGCTGGCGATTGATCGACCTGGGGGCGGGGAAATGGAAACGCCCTGAAGATGTCGACGAGAAGTTGCCCAGCGATGCCTACGCCACCGCCTTTTCCATCTTTGCACTTCGTCAGGCAGAAATCCCTGTCGATCATCCGCAACTGCAACGAGGGCTTCAGTGGCTGCGCAGCAGTCAACGAGAGAGTGGCCGCTGGTTTTCCCGTTCTCCCCGGCGCGATGGCAAGCACTACATCAGCCACGCTGCGACGATGTTCGCCCTCCTGGCGTTCCACAGTTGCGGCGAAAATCGCTGATCTCATCGGTCTCTCGGGGAGAATCGCCTCAGCGATTCGAGTTGCCAGCACCTGCTGCGCGTCTCGCCCAGCGCATCTCGGCGGTGATGCCGTCGACCAGGCGTTTTTGTTGTTCTGATTTCTTCACGCCTCGAGTCAACAGCGGCCAGGTGTAGGTTTCGATGGCGATGTGGGGGGCCTGTTCCTGTCGACGCAGCGCTTCCTTCAGCAGTGCCGTGGCTTCCTTGCGGGTGGTGTGCAATTTGCCGTGACGAGCACCCGACAGTGGTACGTGGAAGTGGGTTCTGATCTCAGAGATGGTGGAGAGGTCCTGCTGGTGAATGTCGGGCAGGTCAGCCAGCCGCACGACATTTCCGTCCTTCATGCGGGCGGCACTCTGGTGCAGGTAGCGCGGCTCGATGTGTTGCAACAGCTCGTCGTAGGCTGCCGGAGAACGGCCAGGGTTCGGCAACGAGATGGCGCTGGTGATGTGGACCTTGCCGACGATGATCCCGGCGCGGTCGAGCCGACGCCAGTCCTCCACCGGTGAGCGAAACAAGACAGCGGAATGACAGGCATCGAGATTGACGGTCCAGTGGCGCCGCAGCAAACCCTCGGCGCGAGAGCGATGACAACCCAGGAGGCGTGCCAGATCGGGCAAACGGGGCTGCAGGTGTTGCTTCCAGAAGGCGATCACATCTTCGGCGCATTCAAAGGTGGTATCGGGTTCCGGCTCGGCATTGAGGGCGATGAAGATGCCGGTGTGCTGTTCGATGCGCGCCAGGTGAGCGATCACCTTCAGGTAACCGTCCGCCATCTTTTCATGAGTCGCCGTGCTGTCGCCTGCGGGTCGGTAGCCACCTCCGAGTGTCGAGATGCTCAGGTGTCGGGAATCGGGGGCCATCCGTACCAGTACATCTGCGATGCGACAGGTCGTATTGGCGCGGGCGACATGGGCCCACGAGGGCAGGTAGACCTGCTCCTTGACCCTTTTTGCATGGAAGTCCTTGAGTGGGAAAGCGTTGACGGTGTAGAGGTGCAGACTGAGGTCACGCAGATGTTCTCCGACCGACTCTGCGACTCCTTTTCGAGAGAGTTGCCCGGCGAGGCTCTGGCCGATGTGGGGAGCGATGGCAAAGGATTCGCCGGGACAGACCCTGTCTCGAACCGGAACCACGAAGTCATCGATGGCGGATCGGAGATCACTCACCGTCGAAGCGGGGTGAGCGTTCATCTCGTAACCGAAGGGGTGACTTCGTGTGCCCTGGGTGATGAACACGGTGGCTACGGTGCGCCGGTCTTGGACATGACACTCCCGGAGACCCCCTCGATGGTGCTGTGACTGAGGGGGGTCCCGTACATCGTCAGGTTGCCCTCGACGCTCTGGACCGTGATACCCTCGCGCCCATCGAAGACAGTGAGATCGCCGGAAATATAGCGGATCTCGAGGTTTCCACCTCGACCCCAGACCTCCACGTTTCCTGTCACCTGACCGAGAACGCAATCTCCAGATCCGTCTCGAACCTTCACGGCGCCCTCGAACCCGGTCACGGTGCAGGGTCCACGGCCGCTGGAGATCCCCACGCTTCCCGAGCAGCTGGTCACCTCGATCGCCCCTCGCAGACTGGTGATGGAGAGCTTGCCATCGAATCCGTCGACGGAGATGTCGCCGCTGCTGTCCTGGATCTCGAAGGCGAGGCCAGAATCACTGCGGGTGGGGATGACGACAGTGACATCGACCTGGCACTCCTCTCCATCCTCGAGCCGCGGGTCGATGAT
>Ga0310120_10000249_pt1 | contig 44972 bp, 40 predicted proteins | sample CB27_AW_983_MG_FD_203506 | JGI IMG/M metagenome (GOLD analysis project Ga0310120, IMG submission 203506) | Marine microbial communities from Western Arctic Ocean, Canada - CB27_AW_983 | ecosystem: Environmental > Aquatic > Marine > Oceanic | place: Canada: Western Arctic Ocean | collected...
ACCGCCTGGGTCAAATGGGTGTAGATCTGGGTGGTCCGAGGACTCCGGTGGCCCAGAGTCTCTTGAATGATCCTGAGGTTGACGCCGGCTTCCAGCAAATGAGTGGCGTAGGAATGGCGTAGCGTGTGCACGTGGGCTCCTTTGGCGACCCTGCTCTGTTGGAGGGCGCGGTAGAAGGCCGCTTGCAAGGAACTTCGGCTGATGGACCCTGCCGTCGCTTCCGGGCCGGGAACAACCACTGGGGGCAGCGATGGGTGCACCAATGCATGCGCAGGAGTAGAGGGTTTTGAGGCAAGCCCGATAGATGGGAACCTCGACGCAGGCGAGAATCTGGCGCACCTCCTGGCGGCTCAAGACAACCGGCAGCTTCTTCTGTCGGGCGGGACGCACCAGACGCAGGGTCTTCCACTCCCGCCCATCGGCTAGAAGATCATGTAAGAGCCGCCATCTGACATAGCCGTTATCTTCGTAGGATGGGCACTCTTGCCCGTCACTTTCATCGACGGGCAGGAGTGCCCATCCTACAACGGACAGAGTGCTATCGATGTTCGTGGTTCGAGACAACCCAAAGTTTCTTTCTCGAATGGGGCCAGGGCTCCTGGGGGGACGACTGCCCTGAAACTTCATTTGCTGCTTGGAACGAAAGAAGCGTGTAACCCATTGATTTTGAGTTGGGCAGGAGTTTTTCCGAGCAATTGTCTGAAAACCGTGGCACGGCCTTCCAGGCCGTGATTGTGGAGCCTTCACGGGCAGGAATGCCCGTGCCACTATGGGATGTTTAAGTTTCTTTCCTGTACGATCCAGCGGTCTGCAGCCGGTGGCGCTGCTAAGCTGAAACTTCAAGAATTCGTCGCACGTGAATGATCCAACCTTCCTCGAGGCTTGGAGAGCACGCCGATCCAGGTCTCCGGCTCAGGTCTGTTGGTGGCGAAAGTGAGAGGTAATGGCCTCGGCATATTGCTCCACCTGGTCCCTCTCTTCTCCCTCGATCATGATCCTTACCAGAGGCTCGGTGCCCGAATAACGAACCAGGACTCTTCCACGGTTTCCCAGGTTCCGTTCGGCTTCCAGGATCTCTCGCTGTATCGCCGGGATGGTGGTGAAATCGAATTTTTCGGCAACTGGAACGCTGCGCTGGATCTGGGGGAAGGGCTCGAAGCCGGAACTCAGCTCTTTCAGGCCTCTGCCTTCCTCGATCACGATCTCGGCGACCTTCAGCGCCGTCAGGATACCGTCGCCCGACTTTGCATGGTGCCGTAGAATGATGTGTCCCGATTGCTCGCCTCCGAGGGGGTGGTTTCCGCGCTCCATCTCCTCCAGAACATGTCGATCCCCTACCGGGGTTCGAACCATCCGGATCCCTTTCTCTTTGAGGGCGAGCTGCAGGCCCAGATTGGCCATCACCGTGGTAACGACACAGCGAGTGTCAAGCTCGTTCCGATTCAGCAATTGGATGCCCAGGATGTAGAGAAGGTGGTCTCCATCGAAGATCTGGCCGGCACCGTCGGACATGATGCAGCGATCCGAATCCCCATCGAATGCGACTCCGAGATCTGCTCCACTTTCGACGACCGCCTTTGCCATCGCTTCGGGGTGTACGGCGCCGCAGTTCTGGTTGATGTTCCGGCCGTCGGGTTGGGTATTTTGACGGATAACGTTTGCTCCCATCCGTTCGAAGGCGCTCGGAGCCAGAGCGGATGCCGCCCCATTGGCACAGTCCAGCACAATCTTGAGGGGTGACAAGGACTCGAGATGTGAGATGGACTGAAGTGAGTCGAGGTACCGGTCGAAGCACTCGCCGTCGGAAGAGAAAGCTCCGCTTCCGTCGCCACGGAAGCTCCCCTCCTGTTCCCTTAGATCTTGTGGGGGAGAGGGAGCGGCTTCTACCGCATCCTCGAGGGACCGCTCCTGCTGATCGGAGAGCTTTGTCCCGGCGGCATGAAAGATCTTGAGTCCGTTGTCGCTGTAGATGTTGTGAGAAGCGGAGACGGCTAGGCCACCGTCACACCCCAGGTTATGGCAAAGGAAAGAAACCCCGGGGGTGGTCATTACACCAGCGTGCCGTACCGCTCCTCCCTGGCTCGCCAGGGCCTGGGTCAGTATCGATTCTATCCAGGGACTACTCTCTCGGGTATCCCGGCCGATGACGAGACGTCGTATTCCCAGCTGAGCCAGACAGGTCCCGACGCGCCATATTGTGTTGGCGTCCAGAGGATGCTTTCCTGCTACCCCCCGGATTCCGTCAGTCCCGAACAACCTTCCCATTCCTAGCGAACTCTCACTTTCACCTTTTCAGGTTGTAGCGATTCCAGTCGCAATAGTCCGGTCTGAGGAGGGATTATCTCAGGGACCAATTCATAGGGCTCGTCTCTGGGTTCAAGCTCGTCAACCAGGACACGAGCCTTGAAATCCTTGGCAGTGAGTTTGCCCTCAAAGGAGATTGGGACGGAACCCACCAGCTTCAGGGATCGAGTCAGGAGTCGTACTCCTTCTTTCTTGGGCTCGACCTCAATCGAAATCCTGGCAAAGCTCACCTCTCGTCTCTCTTCTTCGATGTCAATCTCGACTTCGACCGGGGTACTGAGGTCGACGCGCAAACGGGGATCTTGTGGATCGAGGGTCGCGCTACTGGTGAAGCTGGCAGAGCGGCCGCTGACATCGATCGGCAAGGTACGGGCTTGGGTCATCTTGTCGACACTGGACTGAGGTCCAGTAACGGTCACTTCGCTGGGCCAGGAACGAACGGCGGCAAGCTGGTAGCCTGGGGCGGGTTTCCCCTGGATTTCGGGCTCTACTCGAACCGTTTTTTCGGCAATCCGCTCCAGTTCCAGGCGCAGCCGTGCAGGGATGATCCCAAGTACCTCGACCCCCGACGGACCGTTCGTGATGTTCCGGTCTGCTGTCAGAGGGACGATTGCCGTCCCCGGTCTCGCGTCCTTGAAATCGATGACGGCCGACATCCGCCCTACCGACTCGACCCTCCGCTGAGCGCGAATGATGACGTCCACCTCTTTGGCGTAGTCCCCAGTGATCTCCAGGTCGACCGGCAGGTTATAGAACTCTACCGGCACTGAGATCGTCCGCTGGAAGTTCTGCTGGCTGCCTACCTGTAGCCACAGCAGGAAGGCAAGAAGCAGTGAGATCCCTTTCAGGCCGAGATTGTCCAAGAGTAGTCCACGAAGGAAGTTCATCCTGCTTCCTGCTGTCGCTCGGACGAGACAACCGTATCCGGCGCCTCGCTCACATGGGCCGTCTTCTGTAGGAAGGCCAGCAACCGGGGGCCGTCGAGATTGTGGGTCATTCGTCCCCGGGAGACCGCCGAGATTCGTCCGCTTTCCTCAGACACGATCACGACGATGGCGTCTGATTCTTCGGAGATGCCAATCCCAGCACGATGCCGACTCCCGGTTTCCTTGCTCAGGTAGGGGCTGGTAGTCAGTGGAAGAAAGCAGGCCGCAGCGGCGATGCGATCGTCCTGAACTACGACCGCGCCGTCGTGAAGAGGGCTTTTGGGATTGAAGATCGTCACCAATAGATCGTAGGACAAGAGGGAGTCCAGCTGGATTCCGGTTTCTATATAGTTCTTCAGGCCGATTCCACACTCAATTACGATCAGGGCGCCGATCCTCCGCTCTGAGAAAGTGGTAGCCGCCAGCACGATCTGTTCAAATCCTGCTTTCTCCTTATGGGAGAACAGACGTCTGACGAATCTGCCCCTTCCGATTGCGGCTAGACCCCTTCTGATCTCCTGCTGAAAGATAACGATCAAGGCCAGGATGAAATAGGTGAAGAAATTGGCAAACAGCCACTCCACGGTTCGCAGATCGAGAGAGCTGGTGAGGTAGTAGAAAAGGAAGAGAGCGCTCACCCCTAGTGTTATCTGCCAGCCTCTGGTGCCTTTGATGAGCACCAGGACATGGTAGATGATGAAGGCGATGACCAGGATATCGATGACGTCGAGGAGCCGAAGCTGAGACAGGGTGAAGTGGATATCTGGCATCAGGTCAGCTGCCTCTCCGCCAGGATGGCGTCGGCGGTCTGGACCACTTGCTTGATCTCCCTGACGTCGTGTACCCGGACGATGTGCGCACCCCGTGCGATTGCCATGACTATCGACGTTGCCGTTCCCAAAAAGACCTCCTCGCCCTTCCAGTCTTGGTCGACCGTAAGGCCCAGAACGGTCCCGAGGAATCTCTTTCTAGAAGTCCCTACGAGGATCGGAACCTCGAATTCTCGAAGGAACGAAAGCCGATTCAGAATACTGAGATTGTCGGCGGCGGTCTTGCCGAATCCGATCCCAGGGTCGAGCACGATTCTATCACGGGGGATTTGGTGGGCACAGGCGGTCTGGAGCGCTGCTCTCAGGTCCTGTTGTATTTCAGCCAGAATGTCTGGGCTGGGCGGCAGGTGCTGCATGGTCGCAGGGGTACCCCTCGAGTGCATGAGGATGATGCCCGCCTGATGGTCGGCCACTGCCGGAGCCATTGCTGAGTCTAAGCGAAAGGCCCCGACGTTGTTGATGATATCGGCGCCGGCCTCGAGAGCCTCCCGCGCCACACCGGCCTTGTAGGTGTCGACTGAAATGAGAGCGGTTACGTTGCCGACCACATCCCCGAGTACCGGAAGGATCCTATCCAGCTCGACCGATTCAGCGATGGGTTGTCCCCCCGGCCGGGTGGATTCGCCTCCAATGTCGATGATGTCCGCACCTTGTTCGACCAGCTCCAGACAGCGGTCAACGGCATGCGATCGATCGAGGAAACGCCCGCCGTCCGAGAAGGAGTCCGGAGTCACGTTGACGACTCCCATGATTCGGGTTCGTTGCCCTAGCTCGAGGACTTTCTCACGAGCGCGAAAAAAGTGGACGCGTCTATCCATGGCGGCCAGCTGCACGTGGCAACCCTCTACATTGAAACTTCAACCACGAGGAAGCGAAGCAACCCTCGCCAGTTGACAGAGCCGTGACTGTCAGGGAGCGGGGCCCGACAGGGACCATACCCCCAGGCGCTTCTAGGTTAAAGGGGTGCCTACAGATGTCAATCAGGATGTGCCCCCTAGCGACGGATCCCACTCCTTCACAGTCATGGCTCCGCCAGGGTTGCTAGCAATGATCATTGCAGAGGCAATCCAAGTTTCTTTCCCGAATGGGGCCAGCGCTCCTGGCGGCAGGAGAGCAACCGTCTCCGGTCATGCGAATGATTTCGATTGACAAGACCGGCCACTTTTGGAAGCGGCGGCCCGATCAGGCAGGAGCCGGTCGTTCGTTGGGCTTGACCAGAGGAGGCAGAGTCTTTTCTTTTTCCGGCTCCGGCTGTTCCGGCTGAGCCTCGGGATTCTCAAGAGCTTCTTGCTTGGGCTCCTCACGAACCTTCATCGGTTGGTTTTTGATGACTGCGTCGATATCTTCCCGATCCAGGGTCTCATATTCCAGCAGCGCCTCTGCCAGACGAACTAACGGTTCGCGGTTAGCCTTCAAGATCTTCTCGGCCTGCCCGTACCCGTCAAAAATCAGTTTCTTGACTTCCTGGTCTATCTTCATCGCGGTTTCTTCGCTGTAGTCCTGGTGTTGAGCGATTTCCCGTCCCAGGAAAATCTGCTCTTCCTTCTTGCCATAGGTCAGCGGGCCCATTTCCTTGCTCATACCCCACTCGCACACCATCTTGCGGGCAAGATCTGTGGAGCGCTCTAGATCGTTGGACGCGCCTGTTGTGCAGCTTCCGAGAAAGATCTGCTCGGCGGCTCTGCCGCCCATGATAATGGCAATCGACCCCTCCATATATCCCTTGGTGTAGGTATATTTGTCCTCCTCGGGCAGCTGCATGGTGATGCCGAGAGCCCGTCCTCTTGGAATGATGGTTACTTTGTGCAAAGGATCGGTTTCGGGCAGTATATAGGCGACGAGGGCGTGTCCAGCCTCGTGGTAGGCTGTGTTTTTCTTTTCCCCCTCGTTCATGACCAGGGACTTGCGCTCTTTGCCCATGAGCACTTTGTCTTTCGCCTCCTCGAAGTCCGTCATTACCACTGCCTTGCGATCGTGACGCGCAGCACTCAATGCGGCTTCATTAACCATATTGGCGAGCTGGGCTCCCGAGAAACCAGGCGTCCCTCTTGCCAGGACTAAAAGGTCTACGTTTTCGGACAAGGGTGTCTTTCTCGTATGAACTTTTAGAATAGCGTCACGGCCTTTGATATCGGGAAGTGACACGATTACCTGACGGTCAAACCGCCCAGGACGCAGCAACGCAGGGTCCAGGACGTCCGGCCGGTTCGTGGCTGCAATCAGGATCACCCCTTCGTTGGATTCAAACCCGTCCATCTCGACCAGAAGTTGGTTGAGGGTTTGTTCTCGTTCATCGTGACCTCCACCCAGGCCGGCCCCTCTATGGCGTCCCACCGCGTCGATCTCATCGATAAAAACGATGCAGGGAGAGTTTTTCTTACCCTGTTCGAACAAGTCTCGAACTCGACTAGCACCCACCCCGACGAACATTTCCACGAAATCGGAGCCGCTGATGCTAAAGAACGGAACACTCGCCTCACCCGCTATAGCTCGTGCCAGAAGGGTCTTTCCGGTTCCAGGCGGGCCCATGAGCAGTACCCCCTTCGGAATTCGGCCGCCCAGCTTCTGAAACTTCTGAGGCTCCTTCAAGAACTCGATAATCTCCTGCAGCTCTTCTTTCGCCTCCTCGACTCCGGCCACGTCATTGAAGCTCAGTTTTTTCTGCTGAGTCGAGAACAATCGGGCGCGGCTTTTCCCGAACGACAACGCCTTGTTACCACCACTCTGCATCTGCCGCATGAGGAAGATCCAGAAAGCGACAAAGAGGATGATCGGGAACCAGGAGGTCAAGAGTATATAGATCCAAGAGCCCTGCTCATCGTCCGTGACCGTGACCGTGACGCCCTGGTCGTTGAGGGCATTCGCAAACGTCTCGACAGAACCCTTGGGAATAACCGCTCGAAAGGGACGTGAGGACTGGGAAGAATCGGTGGGACGATACGTCCCCTCGATCAAGTTCCCAGTGAAGTTCGCCTTCTCTATTTCCTTATCCTCAACTTTTTCGGTGAACTCCGAATAGGTGAGCTCATCGTGGCTGCCGTCTTTGACGTTGCTTAGGAACTGCCAAAGCACGACAACCGCAACGATGATGACAATCCAAAGAAAGATATTCTTGGCAGTGGCGTTCAAGTTCGAACCTCCAGGAACCGTATCATGAGACGCAAGGTTTCATTATACGGGAATTCCCAATGGATCGCCAACAGCCCAGCGTTTCCAAAGCACACGGACGATCGTGACAACGGCCCCTCCCTCGAAAATGTGCCCTGGTGGTCGCGGCTACAAGCATCATCGTAGCTACTCTTATAAAGTGTGTTTCGACCAACTTCGATTTTCTTTTACCGTTTTCACACCGTTGTTAGAGAGGATACCTGCGTTAAGGGTCTGCGCAAGAATAACTTAGCATTTTGGTATCTCATCTTCACAGCATCTTCGGCCGCTCCTCAATCGCGAAATCCTCAACGTAGACCCGGCTACGCCTGCGGTTTCGCTCAATCGTTCGCGGCCAAATCTGGTGCAAATATGAGCGCCAATTCTACCAAGTTATTCTTGCGCAGACCCTAAACTTTCATCGTAGATACCGTGATTTCGTACATATTGGGGTGGGAAGGTTGCTGTCCAGGCGGCCCCTCGACTGGCAATCCTTCAACCCAGGCCAACTTGCCATCTGCTTCTATGAGGACCAGCTCGTCCCGGATACTCCTGGGAATACGGCACTCGATCAGAATTTCTTTCAGCTTTTTGTTCGATTCCCCTGGAAGTTGGTAACGATCGCCGGGTAGTCGACTTCTTACCCTGACCGAACTGCCCCACAGCTGCAGCATCATTCCCGGCTCCCTGGCCTCCAGGTCGGGTGATCTCAGGGCAACTCGCTTCCGGATCTCTGGGATATCGATTTCTCCAGGCACCACCAGCTCGTAGCTGAAGGGCTGCGCCCTCTTCCTCTCCCCGAAGCGCAGCCGGTCAAACTCACGAGTGACCAAGATGTTTCCCGGCAAGTGGACCTCCCTGCCGCTCTGTTTTCCACACAGATCCAAGACATTGTCCACGTGACTTTGGCCAATTTCGAGGAGATTGCCTTTGTACAGACTGAGACTCTGGAGAACAACCTGCTTCCTGATAATCGTGGGCAGCCGGCGTAGATTCCGCACTCGCAGACTAACCGTCCTTGATTGCTTCTCTTCATGGACCCTGCAGTGATCGAAGGCCTTTTGCCCCTCGCTCTTCAGGAACTCGCCGACCTCCTGGAACAGCTCCGCCGTCCGACCCAGGGTTTGGGGCAGGCTGGGGTTCAGCCTTTCCATTAGCAAGGGGATCAGCTGCTGACGGACCCAATTGCGTTCGAAGGACGGGTCCTGATTACTGCTATCCGTACGGTAGGGTTGTTGGCAGCGGGAGAGATAGGCCAGGATCTCCCCCCGTCCTACGTCAAGAAAAGGTCGCACTACCTTGGTTGGCTCGGTGCCTGGACCCGACGGCAGCGGATTTTCCAAAACTGCGAAGATGCCTGAGAGACCAGTCGGGCCGGAGCCTCGAATCAACTTCATCAGAAAAGTCTCGGCCTGATCTTCCATCGTATGGCCGGTGACTACCACCGCCTGTCTATGTCTCGCTACTTCGAAGAAGAAGGAGTACCGACTCTTCCGCGCTCTATCCTGTAGGTTTCCCTTTAGGTTGAGCCGGGTGACTGAAGGCTCTGCTCTGTGCACCTCGAGCGGGACGCCCAATCGAGCACAGAGATTGCGAACAAAGCTCTCGTCCTCGTCGGATTCCAGGCCTCTCAGACCGTAGTTGACGTGGGCGGCGGTCAGGTCAAGAGACCAGATCGGCCGTAGCTCCACGAGCGCCAGGAGCAACCCGACTGAATCTGGTCCCCCTGAAACCGCGACTACGATGGATAGTCCTGGGCCCAAGAGGGAGTTCCTCTCGAGGCTACCCGAAGCTGCCTTGACCAATGGGTCCATTCTTCGACTGTTTTCGATACCGTGATCTAGAGAATCCCTTGGGGTGTCCCGCCCTTCCGAAAATCCCTTGACATCTCGTTTATCTTGACATCTCGTTTATATTGACCGTATTATCACTTTTTCTGTTTCTTATCCAGAGTGGTGGAGGGATCGGGCCCTAAGATACCACGGCAACCGACCCTTGAATGGCACGGTGCTAAGTCCCGCAGGCGGGCAGGGCGCTCACGTCTGGAAGATAAGCGTTGTGACGCGACCGAGCCCTTTCCGTCTAGGAAAGGGCTTTTTTTTTCAAGAAACTCTTCTGTCCTGGATGGGCGGCTGAGACCAGAGAGGCGAGAGCATGAGCTATCTGAAGGGTTTGCGATGCAAAGAGTGTGGCACAGAGTATCCCGCTGACCGTAGCTTCGTCTGCATGGAGTGCTTCGGTCCCTTGGAAGTGCAGTACGATTTCGATGGGATCAAAGCCAATCTGAATCCGGAGATCATCGCCGCACGAGATCACAACCTTTGGCGCTACCGTGAACTATTGCCTCTGGACGGGGAGCCCCTGACTGGATTTCACTCAGGCTTCACGCCCTTGGTGAAGGCAGACCGGCTGGCCCACGAACTGGGAATTCGAGACCTCTATCTCAAAGACGATTCGGTCAACCACCCAACCTTCTCCTATAAGGATCGGGTGGTCTCGGTGGCATTGAGTAGGGGTGTTGAGCTAGGGTACAAAGTCTTTGCCTGCGCCTCGACTGGCAATCTGGGAAACTCTGTCTCGGCACACTGCGCCCGCACCGGTTATCCCGGCCTGATCTTCATTCCTCGCGACACCGAGCCTGCCAAGATCTCGGGATCACTCATTTACGGACCCAGCGTCGTGGCGCTCGAAGGGCACTACGACGACGTCAATCGCCTGTGCGCAGAGATCGGGGATCACTATGGCTGGGGGTTCGTCAATGTAAACCTCCGTCCCTACTACACCGAAGGGGCGAAGACCATGGGCTATGAGATTTGTGAGCAGCTGGGATGGAAGCTGCCCGATCACCTGGTGCTCCCCACCGCCGGAGGCACCCTCCTACCTCGAGTCGCGACTTCTTTCCAGGAGCTGAAAGCTCTGGGGTGGGCCGAAGGAGAATGCAAGATCCACTGTGCTCAAGCAGACGGCTGTGCCCCGGTGGTCCGGGCGCTCCATCAAGATCTGGACTATATCAATCCAGAGAAACCCAAGACCATTGCCAAATCGATCGCAATAGGGGATCCGGCCGATGGACGCTATGTTCTTGAGGAAGTCCGGAACTCAGGGGGCTGGGGTGACGTTGCCACTGATGAGGAGATCCTCGAGGCGATTGAACTATTAGCGATAAAGGAAGGGATTTTCACAGAACCCGCCGGTGGGACAACCCTGGCAGTGGCGATCAAGCTCATTGAGCAGAATCGGATCAAGACAGATGAGACCGTCGTCATCGGAATCACCGGCAATGGCTACAAGAGCCAGGACCTCATTTCGTCTCGCTTTGATGTCGATGTGGTCTTGCGTCCGAATCTCCAGATCTTTCGCGAGTGGTATGAGGCGCAGGAAAACCTTCTGAATAGGACCTCCTCGGTCGGTTAGGACCTGCTCAGTAGGATCGGCCTGTTGGAGGCCCGACCGGTGCCCGCGTTGATCTAGTCGCTGTTGTTCAGTTATATTCATCCTCTCTTAGTGGCGGTGTAGCTCAGAGGTTAGAGCAGGCGGCTCATATCCGCCGAGTCCGGGGTTCGATTCCCTGCACCGCCAGGCCCCTGAAACCGCTCAGAAGCCGTTCGCATGACAAAGCCTCTCATTCGTCCTCGTCGCCTCCGAGAGAATCCGAGACTCCGAAGGATGGTTCGTGAGACCCGGATCAGCGTCGACCAGCTCGTCTATCCGATGTTCGTTCGTGACGGACAGGGGATTCGCGAGGAAATCGGATCCATGCCGGGGCAATTCCGAATTTCTGTAGATCGGCTGGCCGAGGAGCTCCAGCAGGTAGATGATCTTGGGATTCCTGCGGTGATGCTATTCGGAATTCCCGATGAAGAGCTGAAAGACCCCGTTGGAACCCCCGCATACGCAGAGGAGGGGATCATTTGTCGAGCCCTAAGGGAAGCGAAGCAGCAGGTCCCTGACCTGTTGCTCGTCGCCGATGTCTGCCTCTGTGAATATACCGATCATGGCCACTGCGGACTCATAAGCCAGACCCCCGGTGAGTCTCCTGGGGTGGATAACGATAGCACCTTGGAGGTTCTGGCCCGAACCGCGCTTACCTATGCCAGGGCGGGTGCCGATGTGATTGCTCCCTCGGACATGATGGACGGCCGTGTGGCCGCGATTCGCCGGTCGCTGGATGCGGCTGAGCTTTACCGAATTCCAATCCTTTCTTATGCTGCCAAGTACGCCTCGGCGTACTACGGACCCTTTCGAGAAGCGGCCGAATCGGCTCCCCAGTTCGGAGATCGAAAGAGCTACCAGATGGATCCGGCAAACGCCCGAGAGGCCCTGAAGGAAGTTCAGCTCGACCTGAAGGAAGGTGCCGATATGGTCATGGTCAAACCTGCCCTCCCCTACCTCGACGTGATATCCCGGGTCCGCGAGATGACCACGGTGCCCGTCGCCGCCTATCAGGTCAGCGGTGAGTACAGTGCGCTCTGTGCTGCCTTTGATCGAGGCTGGCTGCAGAGGGAATCAACTGTCCGAGAGACGCTCTTGGCTATTCGTCGGGCGGGGGCCGATTTCATCCTTTCCTACTTCGCCAAGGACGTGGCGAAGATGATCCGCGAGGGGAACTGGGAATGAGCTCCGGGCAGCAGCCTCTATTTCAAACGATCTCCTGCCTTGAAGTGGGAACCACAGGCAAGAAGGACTGATTTGATGAAAAGCCAACCACATTCTCGAAGTGTCGAACTCCTGGAGCGTGCCGAGAAGGTGATACCGGGAGGTGTCAATAGTCCGGTCCGTGCCTTCCGGGGAGTAGGCGAAAGCCCCCGTTTCATCCGCCAGGCCCAGGGGCCCCAGGTTGAAGATGTGGACGGTAATCGTTATCTCGACTATCTCGGTTCCTGGGGCCCAATGATCCTGGGGCATGCCCATCCGGAGGTTGTCCAAGCGATTCAGGAGGCCTCTCAGCGGGGAACCAGTTACGGAGCACCGACTGAGAACGAAGTGCTCCTGGCCGAGAAGATCTGCAGTCTCTTTCCCTCGATCGAGAAGGTCAGGCTGGTCAACTCCGGTACTGAAGCGACCATGAGCGTTCTCCGGCTGGCGCGTGCCTACACCGGACGCTCCCTGGTAGTTAAATTCGATGGGGGCTACCACGGCCACTCCGACAGTCTTCTGGTCAAGGCCGGTTCGGGTGTCGCGACTCTGGGGCTGCCAGACAGCCCGGGAGTTCCGGGGCACCTGGTCGAGGGCACCGTGAGCGTCCCCTTCAACGATCTGCCCAGACTCGAGAAAGTCTTCGAAAAGTATCCAGATCAGATTGCGGCGGTAATCCTCGAGCCCATTCCAGGCAATATGGGAGTCGTTCTGCCTGGTGAGGGATTTCTCCGAGGAGTGTTGAAGCTGGGTGAGGAGCATGGGGCATTGGTCGTTTTCGATGAGGTCATCAGCGGTTTTCGGATTGGACTCGGCGGTGCCCAGCAGCGCTTTTCGGTCGACGCGCCGCTGACCTGTCTCGGTAAAATCGTCGGTGGGGGATTACCCATAGGTGCCTATGGGGGCCGACGAGAGATAATGGAGATGATGGCGCCTGAGGGTCCCGTCTACCAGGCAGGCACTCTGTCGGGGAATCCGATTGCGGTTGCAGCGGGACTGAAAACCCTGGAAATCCTGGAGCGCGATCGCCCCTTCGATCTACTGGAGCGTAGGGCCCTGGAGCTTGCTCAAGGTCTGGAAGACGCCGCTCAGCGCCATTCGTTCCCCTTCCGAGTACAACGCTGCGGATCGATGTTCACTCCCTTTTTCAACCCGGAGGCCGTGACGGATTTCGTCTCGGCAAAGCGATCCAACACCGAACGCTTCAACCTCTTTTTTCGGCAGATGCTGGGTCGGGGGATCTACCTCGCACCCTCTCAGTTCGAGGCTAACTTCGTTTCCGCTGCCCACACAGAAGATGACATCCAGAGAACTCTCCAGACTGCGGACCACGCCTTTCGGGAGATGGCGTAGAAGTTCCTGCCAGAAGCTGGGAAGTTATTCTTGTACGAGCCCTCAGGGAAGGATTGAAGCTGATCGGAGGTTTACGCCGTCTGAGGACCGTTCTGTTCGCAAGAAGTGAGTAGAAATCCTAGTACGACCTCTCCGATCTCTTCTGCGGGGTCATCCTGGACCGTCGCTATTTCGGAAATAACCAGCTGCAAAGCCCGGTCATACATCTTCTTCTCCCGGAAAGACAGAGTCTTCTGGTAGTTGAGGGAATAGAGATTCTTCAACACCTCTGCCACCTCAAAGATTGAACCAGTCTTCATCTTTTCTACATTTTCCTTGTAACGGCTTTTCCAGTCTGGTTCGGGCTGCTCGCTGTCGCCCTTAAGGATCTCGAAAAGAGCTTCGAGTTGTTTCGCCGTGGACAAGAGGCGAAGCCCTACGTGCCCAGCGTTGGCCGTCGGGACCATGACAGTAGAGTTGTTGGCTCGGAGTTTCAACATATAGAATTCCGCCTGCTCCCCGGCAATGTCTTTCTGGCAAACGTCCTGAATGACGCCCACTCCCTGGTTCGGATAGACAACTTTATCCCCGATATTAAAATGCATGAAACCTCCGGCACACAGTGAATAAGCAAATCAAAATAAGAGAGGCGGCTATTGTAGAGGAGCTTTCTTCGAAAGTCAAAACACCCAAGTGCACGAGGTGACTTGATTTTTCTCAAGCCCAGGTCTTCAGCTGAATGATCCGAACGTGGCAGATCCCTCGACTGAAGTTTCTTTCTCGAATTTGGCGGCGCAGCCGGCGCAAACTTGATTTTACTGTTCCTCAGCCACAAGGGAGTAACCTATTGAATCTGGAATTGTTAGGTCATGGAATCCTGGAGCGCGAGCGAGGGGTTGGGGTGCAGTAAGATGCGCGGACAAAGAGCTCGAAGCTTGGCGAGCAGGGGAGTCAAGACGATTCGTGGTGTTCCCCAACCCCTCGCTTGCGCTTCAGGCTTCCATGAATCGGCAATGCCTGGCCTGGCGGCACCAGTTTCTTTCATGTACGATCCGGTGCAGCCGGTGGCGGGACTAAGCTGAAACTTCATTTCGTAGGAGATCATCCAAGAGTCGCCAATGACAGAGATGGGACTGTGAGGGATCGGTACCGGCACACCGATGCCGGAAACAACCGACCCAACAGACGGTGACCAATTGCATCCCCTATTGCGGCATGTCCCGATCGGTGATCGGGGGCCGCTCCCTCACGGTCACGTCTCTGTAAGCACGCCGAAGCAACAGTGAGGCGATCTCTTAACCCTTCCAATCCCCAAGGGCTTTTGAGACACCCTCTGTTCTGGATCATTCCAAGTTTCTTTCTCGAATAAGGCCAGCCCTCCTGCGGGACAGAACCAAGGCGGTGTACAGCTGAGATGCCAGCTGGCCTGGAGAGCGGCTCTCTTACATCAAATCGGGACACGAACAGACAGTATAATAAGATAACCTAAGGCCTTGATCCGCAGATTGCTTGGGACGGTGGCGTTCTCAGCCGCGTTCTTCTCGCAGCACATTGGAGGAAAGGGAAGCTAGGCCTGGAGAGGCATAAGGGATGGAGGGACTATTTGCATTTCTCTTCAAGTACCGACCTTTCTTCTTTCGGGAAGGGGAGTTTGCATTTCAGTGGCGCTGGGAGAGTTGGCAACTGCTTCTTCTCCTTGTCTTCACCGTAATAGGGAGCTTCCTGGTTTATCGCGAATGGATAAAGGGAAGACACAAGGGGCGTTGGCTGCTGCCCTCCCTGCGTGCAGTCTCCCTTTCGTTTTTACTTCTCCTGACCATGCGTCCTAGCCTGATCATCTCGACGCTGCTACCTCGTGAAACCAAACTCGACATCCTGGTGGACAACTCGAGCAGCATGGGGCTTCCACTGGGGAGCAACCCCCGGGGGGAACCAGTTCGGAAGCTACTACAGCCTGGTTCCGAGTTTCTTGCGGCTCTCGAGGAAAAATTCCGCGTTCGACTCATTCGTTTCGATTCCAGAGCTTCCGAAATCGAGGCCGAGGGCCAGCTGGATTGGAAAGGGAGCCGGACCGACATCGCGGGAGCCCTCGAAAGCTCCTTGGCAAAAGCCTCGGGTGAGCCCCTGGGAGGAATCCTTCTTTTTACCGATGGGGCGGACAATGGTTTCAGTTCCTTCAGAGAGGTGCTCTCGGAGGCAAAAATGCGGAGGATTCCCATCCACACTATAGGTGTGGGACCCGAGGAAGCTACCCAGGATGTCGAGATCTCCCAGGTTGCCTTGCCTCGCGTTCTGGTTCCGGAAACGGTCGCGGTAGCAAGGGTTACTTTGCGGCATCGGGGATTCGAGGGGCAGCGCGGTCGTATCGAAGTCCATGAGGGTGAGTCGTTGGTCCAGTCCAAGGAATTCGTCCTGCCCCGCGATGCTGATACGGTGAACCTGGAGATCCCTCTCATCCCCAGGTCCAAAGGCATCAAGAGCTACCGTTTTTCCCTGGAATCATTTGAGAATGAGGAGGTCCAGCAGAACAACCAGCGGACCACGATCGTGGAAGTGCGCGACTTCAAGCCTAGAATCCTCTACGTCGAGGGACGCCCGAGATGGGAGTACAAGTTCATTCGGAAGGCCATTTTGCAGGATCCGCATCTTCGCCTTGAGACGCTTTTGCGTACGGCGCTCAATAAGTTTTATCGGCAGGGTATCGAAGAGGAAACTACCTTGGCAGCAGGTTTTCCCACTAAGAAGGAGGAGCTCTTCAAGTATCAGGGGCTCGTCTTTGGCAGCGTGGAGTCATCCTTCTTTACCTACTCCCAGATGGAGATGGTGAAGGACTTTGTGGCTCGGCGGGGGGGCGGATTCCTGATGCTGGGTGGGGGTACTTCCTTCGCCTCAGGTAAGTTTCAGAACACTCCGATCGAGGAAATCCTTCCGGTGTGGACCGAGCCTCAACCGGAGGGCCCGGGGACGCCTTCTTATGCCCAAGGACAAAGGCGAGTGATCCTGACTGACTATGGGCGCCAGCATCCCACGCTGCGGTTGTCTCTCGAAGAAGAGCGAAATCGAAGCCAGTGGGAGACAATGCCCGAGCTCAGAGATTGGAATCTGGTGGGAGCAGCCAAGACCGGTGCCACCACACTCGCTAGGCTTGACGGCAGGCAGGAAGACAGTGTTGGCTCCGAGAATCCTCTTCTGGTGTTCCATCGATACGGGAGGGGAATGGCCACCGCCTTCTTGACCGGCTCCAGCTGGCGCTGGCAAATGCTTCAGGACCACAAAGATCAGAGTCACGAAACTTTTTGGCAGCAGTTGCTTCGCTGGTTGGTCCACTCGGCAAGGGACCCGGTCTCGGTTGAGACCGAGCGTAAGAGCTACAGTCAAGGCGAACAAGTTAGAATCCGGGCAGAAGTCCACGACGCCGATTTCAATCCGCTCAACGATGCCCGGGTAGATTTGACGGTTACCACTCCCTCGGGGCAGACCGAGAAGATTGCGGTGGAATGGAGTCCGCAGGAGAACGGAGTCTACGAAGGAGTCTGGGTTCCAGGCGAAGAAGGTCTCCATCAGTTGAGTCTGGAGGCCAATGGGAAAGGTGCCAGTGCTGACCGATCCTATGGTAGATCCAGCACCTTCTTCCTGACGGCTTCTGGGGGGCGGGAGTACTTTGATGCTACTCAGAAGAAGGAATTTCTGCTGCGCTTGTCGGAAGAAACGGGAGGGAAGTACTACAATATTGAGAGCGCTAAGAACCTTCCTGAGGAGGCCCCTTACGTTCAAACCCACTCGTCCGTTATCGAGACACTCGATCTTTGGGATATGCCCGTGAATCTCTTGTTGTTGTTTAGCCTCCTGGCCGGAGAATGGGTGCTGCGCAGGAGATTCGGTACCCTCTGATGGATCTGCCCGCCGTACCTGCAATCGGATTCAATCACACCGCCTTACACCGGCTACTCCGCAGGCTGGAGCGGCCTCTAAACCCGTTGCGGTGTATCCTGCTGCCGTTGCTGCTGCTCTGGATCTGTGAGCCGGTTGAGGGAGCCCAACTGCGGCGTGTGAGTCTCATCATCCGCGGTCTTGCGGGAATGCCGGAGTATGAAGAGGCGTTCTCCGGCTGGACCTCAAAGTTGGAGCTAATGCTCGCTGCTCAACCCGACAATCGCGTTGCGGTACTGGATGGGAGCACCCAGAAGCGGGAAGAGATTCTGGCAACCGTGTCCGAAGTCCTCTCGCTCTTGCCCCCGCAGGGAGACCTCTGGATTTTTCTGGTGGGTCATGGAAGCTACGACGGACGCGACTATAAGTTCAACATTGCTGGCCCCGACATCACTGGAGACGATCTGGCAAGGTTGCTCGATAGAGGGAAGGAGGGAAGAACCTTCCTGATTGCGGGAACCAGTGCGAGTGGGATTCTCATACCTAAATTGAGCGGCGAGAACAGAGTTGTCGTCACCGCAACCAAGAACCAGTTAGAGCGGCAGCCGCCGCTGTTTCTGTCCTTTCTCGTCGAGGCCGGCACCACACTTGAAGCCGACCGCGATAAGAATGGGAAGGTCTCTCTGCTCGAGGCTTTCTTGTTTAGCCGCAGAAGGGTTGAGGACTGGTTCCAGGAGAAGGGACGCCTCCAGACCGAACACGCCTTGTTGGATGACTCATCCAGTATTCTCTTGGGCGGGGACAAAAAAGACGCCAGCGATCAGGTTCGCGCTGGCACCGGGCTTCTGGCCAGTATCGCCTATCTTTCGGTACCTCAGGAAGAAGTTCTGGCCTCGCCCGATGCCCGAGCGCTGGTCCAGAGAAAAAGCCAACTGGAACGCGAGATAGACGATCTGAAACTGCACAAGCACGAGTTTGCCGAAGACGTTTACTATCAGCGTCTCCAGGTACTCCTGCTGGAGTTGGCGGATTTGGGAGAGCGGATCGATGCCTTGAAGGGGGAGCAGTGAGGCTCGGCCGGCTGGCTTTCGGCCTGTGCGTTCTCTGTCTGGCGCCGGGAATCGCTTTCGGCCAGGAGGCATCCACATCGTCCCTTCTCGTCGAAGTCCTGGATCTGATGCAGGCGGGCGCCTACGGGCAAGCGGAGGAGCGATTACAACAAGTCTCTCCAACAGATCCTCACGCGCTGAGACTTCGGCTGGAACTGGCCCAACGAAGCGGAGCATTGGACCGCGCTGAGGCCTGTGCAGAACGCCTCTTGAGCCTCCACAACACAGGCCAGCTGCGCCTCTCGGGCGAAATCGGAGCCGCGGCATTCGCCGCCTGGAAGCTGGGTTCCTGGAAGCGGGCGAACGGACTCTTCATTGAGGCAGCCGAGAGAAATCCGGTGCCCATCTCGGTTTATGTCGACTGGGGAAATCTCTATCTCGAAAAGTACAACGGAGCCGAGGCCGAAACCATCTTTCAGGATGCGCTGAAGTCTGAGGAAGAGAGTCCCGAGTGGTCTCGGTGGAAGAAGGATTCAGCCTATGTCGGACTGGCCGAGGCCCTCAGAGCTCAGTTCAAGGGTGGAGTTGCCGACCTGCTCGAATCGGCCCTGAAGCTCAATCCGGACAATCTGGAGATTCACGCCCTGCAAGGGTCGATGGCGATTGTGGAAGAAAACTGGAGCGACGTGGCCAAATGGATCGACTCGGGTCTCGAGAAGAATGCGAGCTATCTCCCGCTGCTTGAGGTGAAGGCTGTACAACACCATTTTCGGGGCGAAGTAGAACTCTTCGAGCAGGCTTCCGAGCGCATTTCGAGCATCAATCCTCACAGTGGCGACCTGCACGAGATTCTCGCCGACCTCTCCGTGATGAAGCGGCGGCTGGAGGATGCAATCGGATTCTACCGCGAGTCATTACGGCGAAACCCGAGGCAGTGGTCGGCTCTGGGATCGCTCGGAATCAACCTGCTTCGACTCGGAAGGGAAGAAGAGGGAAAGCAGGTTCTGGAGCGGGCCTATGACAAAGATCCCTTTAGTATCGCGACTGTGAACACGCTGCGACTGTTGGATAGCTTTGACCGCTTTCATAGCTTCAAGACGGAGCATTTTTCGGTGCGGCTGCACCAGAAAGAGGCAGCGGCTTTGCGTCCTTATATAGAGGAACTGCTGGAGCGAAGCCTGACCACTCTCGAACAAAAGTACCGGCATGAAATCTCCGGAAAATACCTCTTCGAAATGTATCCCGACCACGAGGACTTTGCCGTCCGTACCCTGGGTCTGCCCGGCTTGGGTGCTCTAGGAGCAACCTTTGGACGCATCCTTGCGATGGATTCTCCTTCCGCTAGAAAACAGGGAAGCTTTCACTGGGGTTCGACCTTGTGGCACGAGATGGCCCATGTCGTGATTCTTTCGTTGAGCGCCAATCGGGTTCCCCGCTGGTTTACCGAGGGCATTTCAATGATGGAGGAAAAGTTGGCTGGCGCGGGATGGGGCGAGTATCTAACGCCAGGCTTCGTTCGTGCCTACAAGGATGGCGAACTGCTGCCCCTAGGTGAGCTCAACTCTGGCTTCGAACGGCCCAAGAACCGGCGCCAGCTCGAGATAAGTTACCTTCAGGCGGGCTGGGTCTGTGAGTTTCTAGCTTCCCGCTACGGTGTGGACAAGCTTCGCGAGCTGGTGGTAGCGTTCGGGGAGGGAAAAACGACTGAGGTTACCTTCCAGAAGGTGTTGGGCGCACCCATGGCTGAGATTGAGAAACTTTTCCTGGAAGAAATGGAACAGACTTTGACACCCCTCGTCCACAGCTTGAAACGACCGGAAGCTCCCACCCCTGAGAAGGAGGAAGGCTCCGAGACGGATCACCTCGAAGACATGAGGGTTGCTGTCGAGAAGAACCCAGAGAATTATTACCTGAACCTGACCCTCGGAGAGGAACTCCATGAGTCGGGAGACAGTGAGGGCGCCATCCCGTTCCTCGAAAAAGCAGTTGACTTGTTTCCCCCGTACGCGGAAAAGGGGAGTGCTTATGACCTGCTGCTTCAGATCTACGAGGCGCAAGAGGACTCGCCGAAGGTGGAAGAGACGTTGCGTCGGTGGTGGAAGGTCGCACCCAAGTTTCCAGAGAATGCACTTAGACTCGCCGAACTCCTTATACAAAGGAACGCGATCGATGAGACGATACAGTACTTGGAAGAGGTGCCGTACGTGGATCCCCTCAATCAAGAGCTCCACCAGATGTTGGGTGACCTCTACCTGAAAACAGATCGTCCCGACGTTGCAGTGCGCGAGTTCCGGGTGCTTCTTAATCTGGAGCCCCTCGATTCCTCAGAGGCGCACTTCCAGTTGGGACGGGCCCTGTATCAGAAAGGAGATCTGGAGGCCGCCAGACGCCAAGCACTGCTCTCCCTCGAGATTGCTCCCGGCTATCAGAAGGCCCAGAAATTACTGTTGGAGTTGGTACGTCAATGAGAGCTTTCATGACGGCCTTCTTGGGTGCTGTCGCTCTTATCTGGGTTCTGAGGCCTGTCCTCAGTCTCGATGTTCCTGCCCCTCGAGATCCAAAGGATCCCAGCCTTTTCCAATTCGTACGGATTCGATACAACGGCTATCTCGGAGGCTGGGGCAGCGGGCGTTGGGTGCCTCCCTGGATGCACGACTATCCGCGAGCAGAACGAAACTTCTTGAAGATCCTCATGGAGTTGACCACTGCTGAGACAACGGCTGAATCGTATCTGATCCTGGATCTAGATGACCCTGAAATCATGAACTACCCGGTTTTGTACGTCAGCGAACCCGGATATTGGAACATTACCGACTCGGAGGCCAGCAATTTCAAGGAATACCTGTTGCGTGGCGGCTTTGTCATCTTCGACGATTTCAGGGGAGCATCGGAGTGGAGCAACTTCACAGAGTGCATGAAAAAAGTTTTTCCGAAGCGCAATTTCCAGGAGCTAGCTCTGGAGCACCCGGTCTTTCACTGCTTCTATGACATTCAGACCCTGGACATGATTCCCCCCTACGACGTGCCTGGAAAACCAGTATTCTATGGGTTGTCGGACGAAGAGGGACGTCTTCTGGCTGTGGCCAATTTCAACAACGATATCGGGGATTACTGGGAGTGGTCGGACGAGTCTCTAGTACCCATCAACTTTTCCAACGAAGCCTACAAATTCGGTATCAACTATGTCATCTACGCACTCACTCATTAAAAAATCGGTCGCAGGTCGCAGGTCGCACGTTTCCGTTCTTTGAACACTGCGGCGAACCGGCCATTGGGCTCGCGGCTCAACTGACTATTGAAAACGGAGTTGTCTCAATGGAAGAATTCGCGAAGACAGAAGAGCCACCTACCGAGGAGCTCATCAAAGCCTTACTGGATTCCCAAGAACGCATCATCTCCGAGCTGCGTAAGAAGATCGTAGGGCAGGACGAAGTAATCGAACAGGTTCTGATCTCTCTCTATGTGGGAGGACATTCCCTAATTACCGGACTTCCAGGACTTGCCAAGACCCTTCTGGTAAGCAGTATCGCAGGCACGCTCGGGCTTTCCTTCAAGCGAATTCAATTCACCCCCGACTTGATGCCCTCTGACATCACCGGGACCGAAATCATCGAGGAGGATCGCTCAACGGGGAAGAGAGCTCTCGAGTTCATCCGCGGCCCCGTTTTTGCCAACATCGTTCTGGCCGACGAGATCAACCGGACCCCTCCGAAAACCCAGGCAGCCCTGCTCGAAGCCATGCAGGAGAGGCACGTCACCGTTCGTGGGACGACCTATGATCTGGACGCCCCTTTTTTCGTTCTCGCCACCCAGAACCCCATCGAGTTGGAAGGGACCTATCCTCTGCCTGAAGCCCAGTTGGACCGTTTCATGTTCAATATTGTCATCGACTACCTGAATGAAGATGACGAGGTAGTCGTGGTAGAGAAGACGACGGCTGAAATTGGAGAGCAGGTTGAGAAGGTGGTCTCTGGGGAGGACATCCTGCGATATCAGCAGCTTGTCCGCAAGATACCGGCGGATCAAGAGGTGGTCCGGTATGCCGTTCAGTTGACACGCAGTACCCGGCCAGGAGATGCGGTGGCCCCAGACTTTGTCCGGAATTGGGTCAGCTATGGAGCGAGCCTTCGCGCCTCGCAATTCCTGGTGTTGGGAGGAAGGGCCCGTGCCCTTATGAAGGGTCGTTATAACGTTTCGTACGAGGACATCCGCGCGTTGGCCAGGCCTGTTTTCCGCCACCGGATTCTGACCAATTTTCATGCGGAGTCAGAGAACGTGACTCCAGACGATATCGTGGATCGTTTGCTGGCAGCTATCAAACCGGCCGGATCGGGACTGTGAGCAAGTCCCCCTCCCTGAGATTCATCGATCCTTTGGTGCTCTCCCGAATCAGGGGTCTCCAGCTTATAGCCAAGACCGTGGTGGAAGGTTTCGTGACGGGTCTTCACCGATCTCCGTATCACGGCTTCAGCCTCAACTTTTCAGAATACCGGCAGTATGCACCGGGAGACGACATCCGAAGCATAGACTGGAAGGTCTTTGGCAGGACGGACCGCTTCTACGTAAAAAAGTACGAAGGGGACACCAATTGCCAGATGTATCTTCTTCTGGACAACAGCGCTAGTATGGGCTACGCTAGCGGCCCCATCTCCAAGATCGACTACGCTCGCTATCTAGCGGCTTCGCTGTCCTACCTGGCTGTCCGCCAGAGTGATGCCGCCGGACTGGCTGCCTTCGACTCGGGGGTCTTCAACCGCATCCCGCCACGGGCTCAATACAGACATTTCCTCACCATCCTTCACCGTCTTGAGCAACTCGAGCTCGGTTCGCGAAACAATATCGGCGAAGCCCTGGAGGAGCTAGCGCGTCTCATTCGAAAACGAAGCATCGTCGTCCTCATCAGCGACTTCTATCACGAAGTGGAGGAGCTCTCGAAGACGCTTCGTTTCTTCCACCACCGCGGCAACGACGTCATTCTTTTCCATTTGCTGGATCCGGTAGAATTGAAGATGCCCCTGGCGGACAGTTGCACGCTGCAGGACATGGAGACGAGCGATTACCTTTCCTACGTTCCGGATCACTCTCGAGCAGGCTACCTTGAGCTCTTGCAGCAACATATCGGTGATCTCCAGAGGGGATGTCGCGACGCACGCATTGACTACACACTCTTGAGCACCGACGAACCTCTGGACCGGGCCCTATACAGCTATCTTTCGGCTCGACAACGCAGGTACTGATTTCCGTGCTTTAAGCGAGGCGACTCGATGGAGTTTTTGAACCCATTCTTCTGGCTAGGAGCCACCGCATTGACGGCTCCCATCCTGCTCCACCTGGTTCGAAGGCACCGGCGGGAGCGGGTGCCCTTCCCCTCGCTCATGTTCTTGCACCAGATTCCCACGAAAGAACTCAGAAGAAAAAAGCTGACGCACCTGTTCCTGTTGTTCCTCCGCTGTTTGGGGCTCTTGCTGATCGTCGCGGCATTCTCGCGTCCAATGGTGTCGGGGACGTGGTTCGGAAACCTAGCAATGGGAACTCCGCGTTCGTTGGTGATCCTGATCGATTCCTCGATGAGCATGTCACGAGAGCCGGTCTGGCAGAAGGCATCCGAAGTGGCCGAGCAAAGGGTCCGATCCTTGACCGGAGGGGATGAGGGCCTGATCGTGCGGTTCGGAGAGACGGTTGAAGTTCTCTCCTCCTGGGAAGCTCGACCGGAGCGCCTCCTCAGCGTGCTGCACAGCCGCTCTGGAGCCTCGTTTGAGGGCACCTCCTATGGTGAAGCGCTCCGCGTTGCCTCCGAGCAGTTCAAAGAGCAGCAGGCCAACAGTAGGAAGGAGATCGTTCTGATTACGGACCTCCAACTCAGCGGCCTTCCGGAGAGCCAGAAGTGGAGATTGCCAGATGACGTGATTCTGACGATTGAGAGCGTAGGCGAGGAATCAGCCAACTTATTCGTCGAAGAGGTGCGGCTGGAAAGATTCAGTTTTGGCGAGCAACATCCATACCCAATTGTTACTTTGCTGAAGTCCACGCCTCCTCAACGGCTGCAGGGCGAACTGCAGCTGTTCCTGGAAGGGCAGTTGATCGACAGGAAGGGCTTTGAGCTGAACCAGGACGGCACGGGCCAGGTGACTTTCCGACCCTTCGCATTGGAAGCGGGTCCCCACACGGGAAGGATTGTGGCCCAAGTTGAGGACTTACTCCCGGCCGACAATATCTTCTTCTTCGTCGTCGAGAGGCGCGAATCCCAGCCTATCACGGTGGTGTCGAGTCGCCCGTCGTCGATGGTCTATTTGAAGAGCGCTCTCTCATCTGGTCAGAATCTGCCATTTCGCGTGGAGGTTGTGGAGCCTCCGGGACCAGCCCGACTAATCCCGGAAGCCAGGCCGGTCCTGATTCTAGACAATCTCGCCCGGCCGCCCCGGCCAGACGCGCTCAAGGCCTACGTCACGAACGGCGGTGGGCTTTTAGTCTCATTGGGAAACAGCGTCCGCCCCGAGGCTTACAATCGGCTTGCGGCGGAGCTCTTTCCGGCCGAGCTGGATCAGCGTCAGTTCATTCGGAGCCGCGACCGGAACTTTACCTCTATTACGGATGTGGACTGGCAACATCCGATCTTTTCTGTGTTCCAGGAGTCTCACCGGGCTGGCCTGGTGAGCGTTCAGTTCTATAGCTATTGGAAGCTTCGCCCCCAGCAGGGCTCCACCGTTTTGGCTAGATTTGATGACTCCAATCCCGCCCTGCTGGAACGCACCCTGGGAAGGGGTCGGGTCCTGGTTTTCGCCTCCTCTCTCGATCGCGTCTGGACAGACTTTCCCCTACGCAGTGCCTACGTGCCTTTCTGGCACCGATTGGCCGGCTACGCCGGTGGCTGGTCGGCATCGGCCGCGGCCATGACGGTCGGTGAGATTCTTGGCTCAGATCAGTATGGGGCCAAGTCCGAGCGCGGAAGCACTAGCAGCTGGAATATTGTGGATCCCAACGGCCAACGAGTCATCGGATTGGACCAGGAAACTCCGGATTTCGTCGAGTTGAAATTTCCAGGGCACTATGAAATAAGAAAGAACAAGAAAACCGACTGGGTGGCAGTCAACAGCGATCCGAGGGAATCGGATCTGCAGCAGGTGCCGGTCGATAAACTGCTAGCCAGATTCCGAGCGGAGCGACCTGCGACGAGTTCCTCTCCCCAGGCGACGCGCGTTAGCCAGGAAGAACACCGCCAACCTTTGTGGTGGCCCTTGCTTCTGGCTGCTGCTCTGGTGCTGGGGATCGAGTCCCTGGTAGCAAACCATCGGCGACGGGTAATCGAGTGAGAGCTCCGTTTATGCGAGGTGGAATCTGATGTTGGGAGCGACGGGAAAGAAGATTGAGTCAGTTCGGAGAAAACTCCGCCTGGAACGTTTGCTCAAGGGCCTCGCCATTCTGTTTCTGATTCTGGTTTTGGGCTCGATCCTCTCGAGTTATGTTCTCTCCCGTTACAACTTTCCGGAAGAAGTACTGCTCTGGACCAGGATAGTTGGCGTCGTACTCCTCCTGGGCTTCTTGTTAAAGGTATTGATCCCGGTCTTTCGACAGTCCTCGACTCGTCAGGTGGCGCGTTTTCTGGAGGAGAGGCATCCTCAACTTCAACATGGACTGTCGACGGCGGTGGGGCTGAGTGAGGGCGAGACTTCAGGGGATCCGCAGTTGCGAATGCTTCTGGAGCGGGATGTTTGGGAGAAGCTTCGGAAAATCGCACTTCCGACATTTTATCGAGCACGGAGCAGCCTCCTCTCAATCCTGGCGGTGGTCGTTTCGGTTTTCCTCTTCGGTTATCTGTTCTTCGGCGGTCCCGAAGCCTTTCGCTACAGTCTTAGCAGGTTGCTCGGGAGCTGGGATGAAATAGGTGAGAGCCCGCTGTATGCGATCTCGGTTTCCCCGGGCAACACTACCGTAGCAAAGCATGCAGACGTTGAAGTTCGAGCCTCCCTGACTGGATTCTCCTCAGAAGATGTCAGGCTGCAGGCCCGCTATGAAGATGATCCCGCCTGGCAGGAAACCCTCATGCGACCCGATTTCGACAGCGGGGATCTTGTTTTCCTCTTCTTCGACGTGAGGGAAGCGATGGACTACTACGTCGAAGCCGATGGTATTCAATCGGATACCTTCCGGATCTCAGTCTCGGAACTACCAAACATCGAAAAACTCGAAGTCAGGCTCGTTTTCCCCCGGTACACGGGCTTGAAACCGGCAACCTTGGAGGATGAAGGTGACATTGAGGCAGTTGTGGGAACCCGGGCAGAGCTGAACATCCGGACCGATCAGCCGGTGGAGGGAGGCCTGATTCGACTGGAAGAAGCCGGCGACGTTCTTTTAAAGAAGGTGAGTCCACAACACCTTACTGCCGACCTCAAGGTGTCTCGCGACGACTACTATCGAATTCACCTGCAGAATCAAGAAGAGGTCTGGTATCCGGCATCGGACGAATTCCTGATCCGGGCGCTCGAGGATCAGCCGCCTCTGGTTTCCTTCAAGTCGCCAGGGCGGGATCAGAGAGTAACGAACATCGAGGAGGTCTTTGCCGAGGTGAAGGCGCAAGATGACTACGGCATCGGGAAGACCCGCATCCACTTCTCGGTCAACGGAGATTCCGAGCAGGCAGTCAAATTGAATCAGCCCGCTGGCTCGCGCTCCTTCGTCACATCTCACACCTTTTATCTGGAAGAATTCGGCTTGTCTCCAGGGGATTTCGTCTCCTACTACGCCCAGGCCGACGACGCTATCTCGTCTTCGGTCACCGACATCTACTTCCTGGAAGTGGAGCCTTACGATCGGGAGTACTACCAATCGCAGAGTCAAGGCATGTCCATTCCAGCCAGTAACAAAGAAGATCTCAAGCTTGCCAAGCGGCAGAAAGAGATCATTGTGGCCACTTTCAAGCTGCGTTTCGAAAAGAGTTCCCGCGCGGGCTTCAAAGAGGATATCCAAACCCTGGCTCTGGTACAGCAGAGGCTCCAAGGACAGACCCAGACCCTGATTGATCGACTTGAGCTGAGACGGACAGCCGCAGCCGACCCTCGCTTTCAGAAAATGGCCGATCACCTGAAACAGGCCGTCGAGCACATGGATCCTGCCCACGATCATTTGAGCAAGTCCGCTCCCAAGAAGGCGCTGCCAGAGGAGCAAAAGGCCCTCCAGCAGCTTCTCCGCGCCGAAGCCCTGTTCAAGGAAATCCAGGTTTCCTTCTCTCAGAGCCAGTCGGGAGCTCCTGCTTCAGCCCAAGAGCTGGCAGACCTGGTTGATCTGGAGCTGGATCGTACCAAGAATCAGTACGAGACGATGCAGCAGAGTCAGCAGTTTAAGCGTGAACAGAAACTGGATGAGGCCCTCGAGAAACTGAAGGAGCTTGCTCGCAGACAGGAGCAACTAGCGGAGCGCAAGCGCCGACAAAGTGGGCAGAGCTCTGCGATGAACAACATGTCACAGCAACAGCTGATGCAAGAGGCGGATCAGCTGGCGAGACAGTTGGAACGATTATCCCGACAGCAGAAAGAACAGCAGCTTTCGGGGATCAGTAGTCGACTCCGAGAAGCCGCCAAGCAGATGCGACAGGCTCAGTCCGGGAAGCAGTCGCCGGAGCGGTCACAGATGCAGGCTGAACGGGCACTCGAAAGACTTCAGAAAGCAAAGGAGGAGTTGGGTCGGCAGCGACAGAATCAGCGTTCGGAAAGCGTTCAGAAGCTGAAGGAAGACGCACAGCAGTTGGTGCGCAACCAGGAAAACGTCCTCGACAAACTCGATAGCCTCAAGCAGCGTTTCGGATCTGGGAAAGTGGACCAGGAAACCATCCGAGAGCTTCGCAAACTGCTTCGAGAAAAGTCTGGGCTCCAGGAGGATCTCTTCAGCCTGGAGAGCGAGCTGCACCAGTCGGCGCGCCAACTGGAGTCGAAAGAGCAGGCGACGTCCCGCAAGCTGAAGCAGGCGGGGAACAGCGTTCGCGACAACCAAATCCCAGAGAAGATGCAAGAGGGTTCCCAGCTACTGTCCCGTGGCTGGGTGGATATGGCGCGGGATAGGGAAGAGGGTGTTGCGAAGGAAGTCGCCAAGCTCTCAGAGAAGGTGGATGCAGCCGAGAAAGCTCTGGGATCCCAGGGCCAACCCCAAGCCAAGGAAGGCCTGCGAAAGGCGTTGAGCCAGGTTGGCGAGTTGGTTGAGGGTTTGTCCTCCCTGCACCAACGTGCCGCTGAGAGCGGCACGGAACAGGAGTCGGAGCAAGCTTCAGAGCAGGGGAAGAGTCCCCGAGGCTCCGAGAAAGCTCAGGAGGGAAAGAGTGGCAAGGGCAAAGGAAAAGGCGAAAGCAGCGGCGAGTCCGGAAAGGAGGGGACGCCCTCTTCTGCGATGCGCCGGGCGGGAGGACTTCCCAACACCACCGGTGTGGATCCCGGTCATGTTAGGCGAGAATGGCAGGAGCGTATGAGAGAGGCCAAGTTCCTTCGAGGTCTCCTGAATCAAGAACCCTCTTTACGGCGAGACATGGACAGCCTGGTGAGGCAGATGAAGAAACTCGATCTGGAGCGGCTGTTCTCTGACCCAGAAGAGATCGACAAGCTCAAGGCCCAGATCATCGCCGGCTTTCACCAGCTAGAACTGGAAATCAATCGCGCTCTGGAAGATCAATCCGGAAGGCTGAGGTCGAGCTTCGACGAGGACGAAGTGCCGCCGTCTTTTCGGGATCAGGTAGAAGAGTACTACAGAAGACTCTCCGGCGAGCGCCTGCAATAGCGGGGGCGGGACTAAGCTGAAACTTCAAGAATTCGTCGCACGTCCGAACGTCTCACGTCTCTAGTCCCCGGACAGCGCGTCGAACGGGACCTGTTGGCCGGCAGCATCAACCTACTTCACCAAGACTAGACTCCCCAGACTCTTTTCACGACCTGAGGATGAACTACCAGTATGACAAAGCCAAGTCCGTCAGAGCCGCGAACGACTTGAGCCGTTAGCAACATGAGGCCAAGTTCCGAGGAGAGAGCTGGACAACTCTTCCCCACGCAGTGACACACGATATCGCCTATCCTCGACCGAAGTTTCGCTCTCGAATGGGGCAGCGTAGCGGGGGCGGGACTAAGCTGAAACTTCATCGGCTAGAAGATCATGCAAGAGACGCCATCTGACAGAGCGGTGATCTTCGTAGGATGGGCACTCTTGCCCGTCACTTTCATCGACGGGCAGGAGTGCCCGTCCTACAACGGACAGAGTGCTATCGATGTTCGTGGTTCGAGACAACCCAAAGTTTCTTTCTCGAATGGGGCCAGGGCTCCTGGGGGGACGCTGCTCGGAGGTTTCCGATATAGCAAGGCGGATCGGCACCTGGTACTCCGAGTGGAAGACCACGGGTACTATCGCACTCGACACCAAGCCCGAAGCCATCGAACGCTATTCGCGAAGACATCACGCCGCTATGCTGGCCAAGCTGCTAGACGAAATCAGTCTTTGAAAACGCAAAGAGCCCTCTTCTCTCTAAAAGGAAAAACAACCTGATGATGCAGATTCCTCTTGTAGATTTGAGAGCCCAATATGCTTCGATCAAGGAAGAAATTGATGCAGCGATCCACGCTGTCGTTTCAGACACAGCCTTTATTGGGGGGGCACACCTGAAGAGTTTCGAACACGAGTTTGCAGAGTTCTGCGGGGTGAAGCACTGCGTAGGGGTTGGGAATGGAACGGACGCTCTCTTCATCGCTCTGAAGGTGCTTGGTGTGGGGAAGGGAGACGAGGTCATTACGGCTGCTAACAGTTTTGTGGCCACTTCCGAAGCAATCACCATGGCAGGAGCCCGAGTTGCTTTCGTCGACATCAACGCCGCGACCTACAACATTGACGTCGAGAAGATCGAGGAGAGAATCAGTGGGCGGACGAAGGCCATCATTCCCGTTCATCTCTTCGGTCAGCCGGCCGACATGGCCACTATCCTTGAGCTCTCCAGAAAGTACAATCTTAGGATCGTCGCTGACGCAGCACAGGCACATGGAAGCCTCTACCGAGGTCAACCTATCGCGAGGCTGGCCGATTTGGCCTGCTTTAGCTTCTACCCTGGAAAAAACCTCGGAGCCTACGGCGATGGCGGAGCGCTGCTAACCGATAACCAGGAGTGGGCTGACAAAGCGCGAATGTTTGCAAATCATGGCAGGGTGCAGAAATACGAGCATCAAGTCGAGGGGGTAAACAGCCGCTTGGACAGCCTTCAAGCGGCGATCTTGAGCGTCAAACTAAGGCACCTCGATGAATGGACCCGGTGCCGCCGCCGAAACGCCGGTCTCTACAGCCAATATCTGAAGGCTCTTGGTGTGAGCGGGCCTGTTGCGATCGAAGACGTCAGGGCCGCTTATCACCTATACGTCATCCGTGTAGAGGCTGAAATCAGGTCCAAGCTTCAGGAGTTTCTGAATGCCAACGGTGTCAGCACGGGAGTCCATTACCCAATCGCGTTGCCATATCTCGAATCCTACAACTACCTGAATCATGAGGCGGTGGATTTCCGGGAAGCTTTGAGGGCCTCAAAGGAGATACTCTCCTTGCCGATGTATCCTGAATTAACTGACGAGCAGATTCAGTATGTTGTCGAAAAGATAGCTGAGTTTCTCCAGACGGCTGGGAACCGTGCCAGTTGAAGCCCAACTACGGGCGTTGGGGCCACTCCCGTCTTGGTGGATTGCGCACGTGTTTTTTGAACGCCCTTGATCCAGGGTAGCTCGCTTCGCATTGTAACCCTGGGCTACGCGCAGTAACGCCTTTGGCGTAAGAGACTAGTCGCAAAGTGCGGAGAAGCTCCCCCACTCAGGGTCTATCGTTCGGATGCGGCCAACGGGGCTCGTCAGCTCCAGGGCTCCAAGTGTTTGATCGGAAACTGGAAACCTGTAAGCTTCAAGCAGGCGAAATCTCTGGTCAGACTTCGCGTCTTATTGGGACTCCTCATCGGCCTGCGCTGGAGGGATCTGGAATCGGCCATCCGGTTCATGAATGTCCGCTACCCTCAGCACTCCCGGGTAGTGCGCCTGCTGAAATTCATGAGGTGGTCGCTGGACGTGATGTGGAGCCAGATTCCCGACTCGGATCCCTGGGTGGAGCTGTCTGAGACAATCTCCAGCACCCCTTACTGGCTGACTGCCGAGAATCCGATCGCCGATCATCCCTGGGCGACCAATCCGGTAGCTGCGCTACCAGAGCGGGCAGAAGTCGTCGTGGTTGGTGCTGGATTCGGTGGGGCTGACGTAGCCTACCATTGCTCCAAGCAGGGTGCTACTCCCCTCGTGATCCTCGAGCGTGATCAGGCGGCCAGCGGGTCCGCCGGGCGCAATGGAGAAATCGTCGTGATGGCGGGCGGGGCGCTTCACGGCTACTACGTCTATGGAGCCGTGAACAAATATCTGGGACTGATCCAGCCTCAACTCTCGGATGCCGAGCGGGAGGAACGAGCAGGCTGCTTCGCCGACGCCTACGTCAAGGCGCTTCAGGCCAGCCGCGAGTCTATCAAAGAGGCGATGGAATCCGAGGGGATCGAGTGTGACTACGCTCGAAGGGGCTGGGTTTTCTACACCGACCCACTCGCCAGCGAAGGTCTTGCGTCCTCGCTGGCGCTGGGCAGTCGTCGAGGATATTCAGACTGGGTGCGGCGAACGCCGGAGCAGCTCCTGGATCGAAGCGGCGTGAGAACCTCCTGGACGGGGCCGAGTCTCTCGAGAGCGCGACCTGGCATCCGGCCAAATGGGTCTGGGGAATCCTGGGAGCGGCACTGCGCAGCCCTGAAGTTGAGCTTTTCACTCGGACCAGCGTCCAGCGGGTCGAGCGGGAAGGCGAGGAGTACGCCGTCCATACCGATCGTGGCATCATCCGATCACGGCATGTGGTGAACGCTACCGAAGCCCACACACCGACCGTATTCAAGAACTTCCTCGGCCCCTTTCTCAATCTGATCACAACCTACAAGGAGCAAGGGATCCATCTGGAGGGTGGGCCCGCCAGCATCAAGTCACGAGTTGGTGTCAGCGGACCGCTTGCCTGGTTTACCCGAATCGCCTCTGGAGGAATGGTGTTGGGATCCGACAACACCGCCGTGTCCCCACGGCGAGCGGGAAGGAGTGAGCCTTCCCGCTTCATTACCCGTTATTGTTGTGCAACAGTGGTTACCAACTGGGAAGATGCCCCGATGCGAGTCACCCATGAATGGACCGGCACCACCTCGACGACTCCCGACAAGTTTCCCGTAATTGGAAGCATGGATGGACGGGGTACCCATATTATCGGCGGTTTTTCAGGTGCCGGCTCGGCCGCTTCTTTCAACGCCGGACGGTCGATCGTGTTCAGAATCCTCGGGGTGCAGTCTGACCCTGACTACCATCCCGATCACTTCTTTTCACCGTTTCGGTTTACTGACCCTGCTCGCTATGGAATCCTGGACCCCTGAGTAGCCGTTTCGGCCTGCCAAAATGCTAGTATAAAATAAGCCAATGGGCCTGTCCCAGCTTAAAGAGCTTAAACGGAGAAGACCTATGAAGACCGTAGTCTCGAATACAATTTGCGTCCTGCTCTTCAACTGCGCCGGGGTTCTCGCAGGTCCGGGAGCGGTCCGGTTCGAAAGGCGATTGCTGCTGGTAAATCCCAACGAAGGATGTGCCGTCGCCGAAGTGGACCGCGACGGACGGCTGGACGTCATTGCCGGAACCCATTGGTTTACGGCTCCCGAGTTTCCGCAGGGTCCAGGAGGGAACGTTCGGGTGCGTCACCTGGGCTCACACCCTCTGGCCGTGGACAATTCAGTCCAGGCAGAGGGGTATACCGTCACCGATCTCTATTTCAGTCATCGTTTCTCGGATCATTGGCAGGGCGTCCTGACCGTGGAGAACCTCTTTGACGTGGACGTCAAGGAAGCCCAGACCTGGTTTGAGTCCCAGCTGCCCGGCGAGACAGCGCCGGTATTCGACAATCACTTTTCCCCCGGCTATCCGTTCACCCTGCGCCTCAGGATCCAGTACGAGTTCTGAGCTGAAACTTCAAGAATACGTCGCACGTCTCCTGTCCTCCGAAGGCGCCTCCAACGGGTGGACTACCAGCGTTACGAAGCCAAGTCCGCCAGAGCCGCGAACGACTTGAGCCGTTAGCAAAATGAGACCAGGTTCCGAGGAGAGAGCCGGACAACTCTTCCCCACGCAGTGACGCACAAATCCCCAGTAGCCGGAAGTTTCTTTCTCGAATTGGGGCCAGCACCGCCGCCCCTGGGGGGCCACTAAGCTGCAACTTCATTCGGAACTCGCACCTCCAGGTCGCCCAATAATGCGAAACGTGGGAAAGCCTGAAGCGCGAGCGAGGGGTTGGAGGGTAGCGCAATGGGGGGACGAAGGAGCCTGAGGCGCAGCAAGCAGCCAAGCCAGGGGGATTTGAGGTGTTCCCCAACCCCTCGCTTGCGCTTCAGGCTTCCATAGCTCGTCTTCATTTCTTGGGCCTTCGTCTCGACGAACGTCGGTCTGGAGACCACCTCCACTTCCACAGGTCTCACTGTCTGTTCAACCGCACCCAGCGGATATTGTAGACCTCTTCTTCGAAACACCAGAACGCCACCATCACTTCACCCGTGGGAAGCAGAATGAGATTGGGATAACCCAGCTTGAGTTCGCTTAGTTCGTCACCCACAGCTTTACGGCCGAGCATTCTATTGGCGGAATTCCCCTGCCAAAGTACCGAGAATGGACCGTGCTTCCAGTGGTCACCATCGAGGCTCACCAGGGTGGCACAAAGTCCGGGCGAGTCTATCCCGCGGTAGACACATAGAATTCGGCCGTCCGGCAAAGTCAGCAGCTTGGCCGTTTCGCCATCCAGACCGGTGGAAAGAGGCGGTGAAGAAAAGGTCCTGGCATCTTCACTCACTGCGTAGTTGATGGCCTTGGTCGTCCCCATCTTTTCGTCGAAGGCCCAGGAGACTGCCAGCAGTCGCCCGTCAGGGAGCTCGACAACGGATTGCTCCCAGTGGATGATCCCATTGGCATAGTCGTCCATGATGTCTAGGTAGGAAGGCCAGGTTCTGCCGCGGTCCGAGGAAACCAGGGCAATAGCCTTCATTCCATTGGGAGCGGCACCGTCCCAGCCCTTCCAGGTTGCCATCGGCCAGAGCCAACGGCCGTCCTGCAGCTCGACTACCTGATGGGCTACTTCGAAGCCCGGGCCCACCAACGGAGGATCCACACGCTCGACCCCATCCCAACTCCGGCCCGCATCACTGCTGCGGGCAAACAAGAGATCCATCGGTGCATAACCCAGATTAGCGGTATTTACTATTCCCTCCTCCGGGTCATAGGGATACCAGCGTCCGATTGTGACCACCATTTCACCGTTCGACATCAGCCTGGGCCGAGCCGTGTGAACGCTGTGGCGTTCTGGATCCTGGATCAGCTCGTCGGGGAAGAGTGGTACCGGATCATCCCAGGAGTCTCCTAAATCCCTGCTGCGACTGATGTAGGTTCGGTAGTCGTGGGTCCCCGGCCCCGGTCCCAGATCGAAGGTGCAGATCAATCCAGTGTCACCTTCGACTACTAGGCTCGGATGCCATGCGTTGATATCTCTCAGCCGTGGCTCAGGGTTCCTGTAGACCAGGCCAGTGGAATTTGTCTCGATCAAGGTTTGTCCTCCTACCTCTTTCTGGTTCACCTTTCCGCTAACCGTATTTCTCTTTCAAGTTGAGTTAACAGACTCACGATCCCCGGGTTTCCCGGCAGGAGCTCCTGGAGTTTCCGGGCATACTGTAGCGCCAGCTTCGGCTGTTCCTCTTGTCTCATCAGGGTGACCAGAGCCATCAGTAGGTCCGGGTCTCCTGGGTGACTGAAATGGGCAGTCCGCAACACCTGTAGCGCCTGCTGAGGCTGGCCCAAAGACTGGAGCGCCACCCCATAAACATAGCTGTACCGAGCCCGATCTGGCTGAGTCTCCGCCGCCTTCTGAAGCCAGTCCAGTGCCTCGGACCGCCGCTGCATCCTGACAAGCAACAGGCCCAATGAATGCTGGAGCGGGGCGCTCTCGGGGTCAATATTCAAGCCACTGAGCAGCAGCTCTTCGCCCTCTGCGTCCCTGCCCTGAGAACGATACAGATCGGCCAGGTTCACGTAGGCCAACATCGAGTAGGGAGAAATGTCCAAAGCCTTCTGGTATGCCTCCTCCGCTTCCTGAGAGTCGCCAAGTCGTTGGTGGAGTAGCCCCAGATTGTAGTGGGACTCAGCTCGATCGGACTGAGTTTGGAAGGCCTCTCGGTACTCAGCCAGAACGAGGTCGCGCTTGGCAAGGCGCCCGGGTCCCCACGAATCTGGAGGCACATCTGCCAGGGCCCTGACTGCTTCGAGACGTACGGCGCGAACCGGGTCGGTCAGGCTGGCGAACAGCATCTCCAACCGGACGGCGGGTTCGACCATCTCCGCAGCGGCGGCGGCGGCGATCCGGATCAGGGGATCGCTGTTGGCAAGCGCGTTTCGAATGACACCCGTCGATTCGGCAGTGGCATGCCTGGCCAGCAGCGACAACGCCGAGGCCCGAGCGATTCCAGGAGCGCTCTCATCCTGAGCGAGGGCCAGGAGTTTCGCCCCCGCTCCGGGAAGACCCCTCCGACCCGCGAACAGGGTCTCCCCATAGTGGGATTCGCTTGAACGCTCACGCCCATACCAACGCTCCACAGCGTCTGCAGCCCACTGGACAGGTCGATCCTGGTGACAGTGGTTGCAGGCATTCGGCGTCCCCAACTTCAGGGAAAGATGGGGACTCGGCACCCGAAAGCTATGATCGCGCCTCCCGTCCAATACCATGTACTTCCTCGCTGGCATGTGGCACTCCACACAGCTGGAGCCGGAGGAGCCCGGTGGGTGGAAGTGGTGCGAGGTACTCTCGTAGGTCTCTTCCAGGTGACAGGTACGACAGACCGCATCAACACCACCCTGCAGACCTAAGCTGTGGGGCTGGTGACAGTCGCTGCAGCTGACCCCTTTCCGGTGCATCTTGCTTTGCAGAAACGAACCGTAGACGTAGACTTCGTCCTGGATCTGGCCGTCTGGATAGTAAAGGTCCTCTTCGAGGAGCGTCACCCGATGAGTGTCGAGAAGAGGTTTTCCGTAGACATACTTTTCTGACAGCTGGGAGCGACGAGAGTGGCAGCGCCCGCAGGTCTCTATTTCTACCTGGGAACTCCTGGGACGGTTTCGTCGAGCGATAGACTTACCCGGATCGAAAATCCAGGAGATATCGTCAGCCTCCTCCAGACGCACCACGAGACCCATCGAGCCGTCCTTTTTCGGCACATCCCCCGACTGGGGGTCCTGGGCCCACGCCACATGCTCGGAGCCGGGCCCATGGCAGGCCTCGCACGAAACGTCGATCTCGGACCAGGTGGTCTGGTAGGAAGCGTTCTCCGCTGAATAACTCTTCTCCAAATCGGTTGAGTGGCATTCGGCACATTGATGGTTCCAGGTCTGATACACCCCCGTCCAGTGGAGTGGATCATGGGGGCCGATTTCTTCGTCTCCATAGAGGTGAAACCAGCGCTGCCCCCCCTCCGTTGCTGGGCGTGTATCCCAGCAAATACTCAGAGCCTGAAAGCGTCCTCGAGGAAACCGGATCAGGTACTGCTGTAGAGGCTCCACCCCGAAGGTGTGCGAGACCTCAAACTCCTGAAGTTCGCCGTCTTCCCCCTGGGTTCGGACCAGGAACTGACCCTCACGTTTGTAGAAGTTGGAGATGACGCCGAAATGGGTGAACTCACTGTCGTCGAAGTCGCCCAGGACGGTCTCGTCGCTGGCGATCTGCATGGCCAGATCATGGTGGGAACCCGCCCAGAGATCCAGCTCCCTCTGGTGGCAGGGAGCACACACCCCACGACCTACAAAGCGGGCCGAAACCGGTCCGCTCTGGTCTGGCTCTCCAGTTTCGTCCGGCTCACCACAGCCTTTGAGACCCAGGCTCAGAATGAGGCCAAAGATAAGTCCACCAAGCCCGCTTCGCATGGTTCGCCCATTCTAGCCTGCTTTGGAATCAGATATCCTTCTCGAGTAGCGGTGTTGCGTGTAGCCCAGGGTTGGCGATGCGGAGCGAAGCGGGCTACCCTGGGTCAAGCTCGTCTAAGAGAAAATGCGCTACCCCGAAGGGGTTATTGCTGACAGAAAACGCGTTGGCAATAACGCTTTCAGCGTAGAAGGGGCAGGGCAACTTAAACCCAGGGCAGCTCGCTTCGCTCCGCATCGCCAACCCTGGGCTACACGCAATAACACCTTCGGTGTAGGGGACGTCCCCTCAAAGTTGTCTCCCTGGATGATCCAGCGCCAGCTGTGGGTCTCTGTTGGCCTGATTAGAGTTAGAAGTTTCTTTCGCAATGGGGCCAGGGCTGCCTGGGGGCGGGACTGACCTGAAACTTCAATCACAAGGAAACGAATCAGCCTTCGCCAGTTGACAGAGCCGTGACTGTCAGGGGAGCGGGGCCCGACAGGGACTATAGTCCCCAGGCGCTTCTAGGTTGAGGGGATGCATGCAGATATCAAATCAGGGTGTACCCCTTAAGTTGGAGCATCGGATCCCACTCCCTCACGGTCATGGCTCTGTCAGGGTTGCTAGCGAAAATCATGGCAGCGGCAATCCAAGTTTCTTCCTGAAGGATCCAGCGCAGCCGGAGGCTGCACTGACCTGAAACTCCATTTGGCTCCAGGTTCAGGATTCCCAACCGTGGCACGGCCTTCCAGGCCGTGATTGTCGAGCCTTTGGCTCGACGGATCGGTCGTCACGGGCAGGGATGCCCGTGCCACTGTAGGACACTGAGGTTTCTTTCTCGAATGGGACCAGCCGTGTAGAGATGCTCTTCTGTGGCCACGTTCATACCGGTCGTACGGGTGAGATTCTGACTTGAACGGTCGATCTGGCTGGGACTGGCCCTCCCGAGCACGCCATTCTTACGCGATCAGGGTAACGACAGCTCCGAGAACTCACCGTCCCCGAACAGGGCGAACACTCTGATGTCGTCGAGGTCGGCAGGGCCAAAGAGCTCCCTCGAGATGAAGGGGTTGAAGCCCGAGTAGAGGAATCCCTTTCCGTAGATGGAGGCCACGTCCGGACGCTTGTGGAAGGAGGTTGTTTCGTGAATGTATCCCTCAGATGCGAACACGACAACCGCGTCGACGGGCTTTCCGGCAACTTCGTCGCCCGCCCATCCACCCACTTGGACGAATCCACCGGGCTCCTCGATGAGGCTGACCCCACCTACCAAACGCTCACTGGAAAGTCGATAGCGTTGGGCCCCAAGACGTAGCACCATCAAATCGAGAGTGCCCTCCCGTGAGTAGATTTCCAGAGCCACACTTACCGGGACCAGGACGGGTTTTCCCAACCACTCCCGTAGCAGGTAGAAATCGAGGTTGTTCATGCCCGACTTCAGATGATGGGGGGGACATCATTGTGTAGAAGGGTTGGGCCCCACCCTGGCTGTAGGTGCGTGTAGCGCCCGAGATGGTTCCGTTCACGGCAACGAGCAGGACCTGCGGCTGAGTGCGATGTTTTTCTGGAAAGAGGGTACCCTCCATCATCACGGGAAGAAATTGTCCTTTGGGATCGATTGAACGATAGAGGTGTAGGTTCTCAACCTGCAGCGAGACATCAACATCAGCAGTCTGAGCGAGTTCTCCCACGGGTCGATCGACCCACTGCTACGCCTTCGCGAAGGCGCAGAGATTCGGAATACCGCCGCTGGTATCGAACAGAGCCCTCCGGCGCCGGACAGCTTCCCGCATGGCCCTGGTGATATCAGGTCCAAAGCTGACTATTTTCGATTCTCCCCATCCCATCAACCGCTTCAGGGGCCTTGGAGCCTGACTGGCATCGAGGGCAGAGACTCCATCCAGTCTCCCTGCGAGGGGGAGATCCATCAAGTGGGCGATGGTGTGCAGGATGTCGATGATCTCGATATTGGCGTCAGACACCTCTCCCCCTTGTCTGCCTCGGCTTCTTGATGAACAGGGGTACACCCAACGACTCCGCCAGACTTCTCTTCTGCAGGCTGCGCCTCACGTCGCCCGGTTCGAAGCTGGCTCCATGGTCCGCCGTCACCACGATCAGGGCGTCATCATAAATCCCGATCTCCTGGAGTCGTTCCAGGAACTGACCTAGAATCCGATCGGTGAAACCTACTTGAAGCAAGTAGCGTTGATATGCCTGTGCTGCCAGGACCTCGTCGTCTCCCCAGTTCGAAAGGGAACTGTCGACCGAATAGAGCCGTCCGTCGGGAAGGTACTGGTAAGGCACATGCGGCAATAGAATATGAATGCACCTTAAACTGGCCCCGGTCTTGTTAGGAATCAAATCCTGGAAATCCTGGAAGTACCGCGCACGGTGGGGTCCCAACAGATATTTCTGGGAGTCTCGACCGGGATCCTGGAAACCCGTCCAGCGATCGGCGACGGAGGAAAGCCTTTTGCGGTAGCTGTCCGGAGCAACCATGTGGGTGAAGAGAACAGAAAGATCCGAGACCAAGGCACCTACTCGGAAATTGAGTGGACTTCGGCAGATTGTCTCCGGACAAAGTTCTGTCACTGTCTCGAAGCCGACGGCTTCATGAGAGCGGGAAAACAGAGAAAAGAGGTTGATCGGATAGTTGGAAACGGTTGGGACGGTGTCGGGCTTAGGTAAGGTTCCTGACACGATCGCGGACACGGCTTTGGTGGTCTCCAGACTCACCGTCGTTGCGTTTCAGAACCAGTATGAATCGGCGGCGCGGCGCGCGAAATTGGGATATAGATTTTCGTCGATCTGAAGGTCCCGATTGAGAAGTGAGACCGTCGAGAACTCGTCAAAGACAATGACAAATACCGGTGCCCTCGACCGGGCAATCTCAGCGGTTGGAATCTCCTCGTTGCCGCTGAAGATCAGTTGACTCACCGGGGAAAAGAAGAGAAAGACCAAAGGAAACACCACCACTCCTGGTGAGAGACAGGTCAAGAACAGCCTGAAGATCCGACTGCGTGCGTAGGTCAGACCAGCGATCATCCCGAAGAGGGTGCCGGTCGTGATGAAGAGGGTTATCGACAGGTCCGTGCTCCGATTCAGGATCGGAAGAATGAATAAGGTACTTAGCAGAACTACCAGAGCGAGGCGTGAAGCTTTCTCCGGCCTGGGGCCAAAGATGCCTAGCAAGGGGGGACCAGGGACAGGAGGCCGGGGAGGCCGATCGACAGCAACAGAGCCCCAAACACCAGCCAGGCTGCCGGTGTCTCGTGGGCAACATAGAACTCGGCCTGTTTTGAAGTCACATCGTAGAGAGGTTGAGCCAATGCCAGGTTGAACAAGATCATCAAATGAAGGCTCTGGCTGAGGGTGCCGGCACGGAGGAGGGGCTGGAGTTTCTGCCTTGAGTGCATGGGCGTGCGATTATATACAGCCCCGCGGGTCGCTCAGGCGCTAGCGATTCAGGTGTTTACACTGCATTCGAACTAGGCTAGTGTCGGCGCGGTCGCAGGCATTTGAAACCGTAGACGGTAGCCTTGTTCAGGTAGAGCTTGAGGCGGACAGTTCCACGACGCAAATGCTCCTTCAGGTCTTCCTGACCCTTCCAATGGACAATGAGCCCGGCGCCCGCCCCTGTGATCGGCTCGCAGTCGTCGCGGGAAAAGCCATCCAGGACCTGACCCGAATCGTCCAACAGCTCCGCCCGAATCGATCCATTCGTGGCTTTGGCGCTGAGATGGAAAAGACTCTGGCTGTCCCGGACCCGTAGATGATGGGTCAAGAGGGTGCCCTCGGACTCCGCTTTCCATCCCAGGAAGGCACCCTGATCCAAAAACGCGACGCCCATCCCTCGATCTCCGCCCAAATCGTGGGCGGGATTGGTACTGGCATGGTAGAAGATCGCCGTCTTGCCCCCGATGGTCGCATCGGCCGGGATCGGCATGATGTACCCGGCGTCCCATTTTCCCTTCTCGGACGGACCCATGAAGGGTTGACGGAAACGGTGCCAGTTGATTCCGTCTCGGCTGACGCCCAGCTCGCCATACATGTCGTAGGAAACTTCGTCGTAGCCCCCCTGCAGCATGATGTAGGTGTTTCGGGCTTTGGAATACTTAAAGATTCCCGGTGTGTAGAGGTGCCAGGTGGAAGGGTCGTCGGCATCGGGTGTGTGGACCGTCTCGGGACGGGACCAATGGTAGCCATCAGGACTGGTAGCCCGCGAGATGGAACGAAGTCCGCCTTCGTGGCTGCGAAAATAGCCGACGAAAGAGCCGATCCGATCGTCCCAGAAGAAGATGTTCTGGGAATCGAAAGGTCCCACCCGGTTGCCGTAGCCGCTCGAGGTCCAATTGATCCCGTCCGGCGAACTTGCCATGTGGGCCGCCCGGCCCCGGAAATCCCAGCTCTGGAGCATCATTTTATAGCGGCGCTCTGGATCGGGATCCGCATAGTCCTTCTCCACCCAGTACGAAGGTGTCCCCCTGATTCCTTCGTGTTCGTGCAAGACGATGTTGTTTTCTTTGGAGCCCTGGTACTCGATGATACCCAGAGACGGCTTTTCCCACTGAAAGCCGTCCTTTGAGGTGGCATACATACACCAGCTCTCGTTCCCTCCACCCTCCTTGGGACGGATCACCTGGTACCACATCTTGTAGGTCCCCTCTTCCCGGTCCTGCATCACGCAGGTGTAGTTCAGGTTTCCCACTTCCCAGGGCTTGTCCTTTACCAGGATCGGATTCCCCGGGTGCTTGCGGATGGTTCCCGGGGTCAGGGTCAGTCCCTGGCTTTCGGCCACCAGATGGTCATCGTGAAGAAAGAGGTCGGACCGATCGCTTTCCGGCCCCAGTTGGACAACACGTGACTCCGACCCACCCGTTGCACCGTTCCCTCCTGGTTCTTGGCTGCAAGAGGCTAGCATGCTCACCATCACGAGCAGAATCGGAAAGGTTGCTGTGCGCTTCAGCAGAGAACTGACACGCGAAACGAGTCTCGGCTGTTTCGGGAGAGTCTTCATCTATTCGTCCTCCTCACTACCAGCGGTGTCGATGGGGTCCGAAGTCGGCTTCGTAGAAAGGGGAGAGCATTCTGCCCGGCGGGACGATCGAATCGATTCTCCCCAGGTCATCCTCCGACAATTTCACTTCCAGAGCCCCCAGATTGTCTTCCAGCTGATTCACCGTGCGAGGGCCGATGATGGGACTGGTCACGCCCGGCTGACAGGCACACCAGGCGAGAGACAATTGGGATAAGGTGCAACCCTTCTCTTCGGCCAGCGGATCGAGGGCCTCACAGACTTCGAGGACCCCTGCGTGCAGGCGGGGTCTGAGAAGAGGGTCATTGGCCGCGTTGACGAAGCGGCTGTCTGATGGCGGCGGAGTGTCCCGACGATATTTTCCGGTCAGGAGTCCTCCCGCCAACGGACTCCAGGGTAGAATTGCAACATCGTAGGTGCGCGCCATGCGCAGCAACTCGTGCTCCGCCCGGCGATCCAGGAGATTGTAGGCCGGCTGCTCCGAGACGAAACGGTTCAGGCGCAATTCCCTCGAGGCCCACAGCGATTCCACGAGCTGCCAGGCAGCGAAGTTACTGGTCCCCACATAGCGCACCTTGCCCGCCCGGACCAGGTCATCGAGAGCCTGCAGGGTCTCGTCTATGGGGACTTCCGACTGAGGTCTGTGGATCTGGTAGAGGTCAATGTAGTCGGTCCTGAGACGACGGAGGCTGGTCTCGCACTGCTCCAGGATGTGACGCCGGCTATTGCCGAAAGCGTTGGGATCGTCCTCGGAGACCCTGAAATGCACCTTTGTGGCCAGAACGATCTGCTGGCGCTTACCGTTCTTGCTTAGGGTCGCCCCAACATACTCTTCACTCAATCCTTTCTGGTAAGCGTTGGCCGTGTCCAGAAAATTGATTCCCCTATCGATTGCCCGGTCGATGATGGCAGCCGACTCCCCGCGACTGGCTTTGCCGCCGAACATCCAACATCCCAGACAGATTGGGCTGACCTGGACACCAGTACGGCCTAGAAAACGGTACTGCATTCGCGCTCCTCGTCCGTGAAAGCTTGTCGAGATCGGCCACAACGCCCAGTTCAACAGAGAGTTCGGATCGACACGACCTTGACCCATAACCCAGGGTGAGTCAAGTGTGGTGGTGGTTTGAGACGGTGAGTTAACCCGGGTTAAGCCTGCGTTAAGCCCTAGAACAGCTTGACCCCTGTGACTACCTGTAACTACAATGCTGAAATGAAGGCCGTTGGTATCCGCGAGTTGAAGAGCCGACTCAGCGAATATGTACGTCTGGCCAGCTCTGGCGAGGTAATCCTGGTGACGGATCGCGGAGTGGTCGTAGCCGAACTGAGACAGCCTTACACTCCAATGAACACTGAACTACCCTATCCGGGCCTGGTAGAGCTGGTGCGGAAGGGGAAGGCACGCCTCGGTTTGCCCAACGACCCTGAACTGTACACCCGTCGAACGGTGCAGACCGAAGCCGGTACAGCGATTCGTCTTCTCGACCAGGAGCGAGGGGATCGTTGAGTCTGTATGTCGAATCGAGTGCAGTCCTGGCATGGCTCCTCGCCGAGCCCGGCGGGGCCGAGATTGGTCTTCATCTGGCAAGATCCGAGGTCGTTCTCACTTCGGAATTGACAGCTCTAGAATGTCACCGCGCTCTCATCCGTCACGTTTTCACGGGGAATTTTAGCGAAGCTGCCGCCGCCCGCGAACGCTCGCGACTACAGCGAGCCCTGGCCCACTGGGTGTGTCTGAGAATCGAGGATGAGGTGCTGGAGCGAGCTCGCCGACCGTTCCCTGTCGAACCCATTCGCTCCCTGGATGCAATCCATCTTGCTAGCGCCCTTCTAGCCAAAACCGCTATTTCCGAGATCGGTCTTCTCACCCTGGATGGTAAGGTTCGGGAATGTGGGCTTGAACTGGGGTTTAAGGTCTTTCCCTAGGTCCTGACCCAGAAGCGTGAATTCTCAATCATTAGTAGCCCCTTCATCCTCACCAAGCCCCAGCGCCGTCGCGGCATTTCTCCAGAAGATCCCCTCGACCTGGGCGCGCGAGAGCTGGGCTATTTCGGCTGCGTCCCGAAGCGATAGCAGCTGCTCATATACCGAGAGGATGGGTCTTCCATCGCAGTGCGGGAATTTCAGCTCTCCCTGATCGGCGTCGTAGTGTTGCCAGGCACGACCCAAAGCGGCGTAATGACCATGGAAGAAGGCCGCACCGACTCCATCGGAACCCCAGAAGATACGCTTGGGATCTTCTTTCGTCAGTAGCGTGATGTAGGGACGAACATCGGTTACTGCCGAGGTGTCGTAGTAAATGTTCGGCAGGTCGCGGAGTCGCTCCACCGAGTTGCGGATTGGCCAATAGGTAAAGCTTCGGGCACAGTGCGCCAGTAGCCACTTGATATTGGGGTAGCGTTTGGTTGTGTATTCGGTCAAATCATCGAGGTTCTCCTGATCGGCACAGCCATGGAAGCGAGAAAGGTGCACGGTCACCCAGAGACCGTGATGATTGGCGAACTCCATCTGCTCGTGGGTAAGGAACTCGTGGATTCGACACTGGGCGATGTCTCCTGTTACCGAATAGGTGCGGTAGGGCTTCAGGCCCGTGAACTGAGGATTATGCAGATCGCGCTCGATGTCCTCGATCTGGCACGATGGGGTGACTAGCCGATGGTAGCGGATTCCAGGCACACCCTCGATTTCCCGCTTCACAGAGTGAATGTGCCGGGCGACGTCGATACCTACGACCGGCATCCCCAGGATAAGGTACTGCATCCGGCGCCCCGGATAGAGAGCCTTGGCCCAGGTATTCAGCGTGGACAAGTCGGCATTGTCCCTGGTGCCTTGCTGTGGAGGTACCGGGAAATCCGAGGCCCAG